>Ga0153977_1000496_pt1 | contig 10117 bp, 9 predicted proteins | sample TSGA061MetaG_FD_104710 | JGI IMG/M metagenome (GOLD analysis project Ga0153977, IMG submission 104710) | Attine ant fungus gardens microbial communities from Georgia, USA - TSGA061 MetaG | ecosystem: Host-associated > Fungi > Mycelium > Unclassified | place: USA: Georgia, Yuchi Wildlife... | reverse complement strand
CCAGAGTCGACTCGCGAGATGGAATGCTGGTTCAAGAGAATAAAACCTCTTGCTAGACCTATTTGACAATGCAAAAGGCTCGAAAGATAATAGAGTGTCCACAGGTCAGAGTGAGAGATAAGAAAGAATACCATGTCTCGCTAAACTTGCTTTTGAATCGTAGACGACTGATTTGCTATGCTAAATGTAGCCACCTGGGGATGGTAAGGGGACCTTCGAAGCACTGAGCGCTGATAGGCGCTCTCTGGGCGCGATAGTAGATACTCAAAATCTTCTGATAAATGTGCGCCCACTGCCTCAACTGTCTGCTCCATTGGGCGGCCTTGGCTGATAATAGTCTAGCGAGGTCATGTGCGCCATCATGTGTGCGGTGGAACAAGACATTTCCCGGCGCAACCAGTATAAAACTTGACGACGAATTACTTGCGCCCAGAATTCTCTTTACCTCTACCTTCGCCGCCCACAGCTCTTCGGTGAACATTAATTTGCTTCTGCACTTGTATATATATCCCCAAGTCCAACCAGAATCTCCCTATCACTTTTGAATTCCCCGTTCTCAACGGTCAGCTCTCTTGAATATCTTGGTGCCCGAATTTGCGCGTCAAGAATTGTCCTTCATTACGCGATTTACGCAACGATCACTGTTCTTCCATCCACATGTTCCTGCGGTTGCAGCACACTCCTTGTCGCTGGACGCGCTCTTCTCAGCTGGTCTACGACGGCAAGGGCAAATTAAGAAGCTTCTGGTCGGGCGCTCATCAACATACCCTGAGCGCTGAAAACTGACACGATCCAATCAATAAGTTCGACATAAATTGGTAAATAGTTTCACTTCTGGCCTTAAAAATACAATACTCTGATAATTATGTTAGGTATATGATACAATGGCCGGTGGTAAATAATCAATGTACGGTGTATAAGGAGCAGCTCACGAAAGAACTTCAGAATTTCAGAATGGTGACCAGATCAGATCAAAAGTAATCGTAAGTTTTTCTCCTGTACGGTCTCCGATAATGATATACCACCAAGTAGCGTATTGGCATCACGTCTCTGCCATACGGTTTCCATAAGCGCTCGGGCCTGCTTGAGATTCCCAATGCTCTCGTTCTGCGCTTGAAATCTCCCTCTCAGAAAATCAAGTTGAGCTGAATCGTTGGTCATGCATCCGGCAAGTGTGATCGGTAATATTACACTTCGCTCTACCTCCGATGGCGAGCATCCCAAAGCTTGCGTTATGTTTTGAACACACTTTCCGATTTCCAGAACACCTTATAAAATTTCTAGCCTTTGATTGCTACTCCTTTGAACCAGACACTCACCAGGACAAGGACCACTCAGGACGGTATGAAGATATAGAGCTGCAGCTTCTTTGAAGATATCAGCAACTACAGCGCGTACATCATCGCTTGGGAACGCCACGTCAGGCTCGCCGGTTGTCTCGTTCGGCAAAGTGACATCGCTACTCGTGTCAGTGACGTTCTGCCTCAGGCGTTGTTCAATTACATCGCCCCTTCGAATCAATTCTCGATAGCTCAAAATCCCTTCGCGCTGGGCATTCGTTTTCCATTGGGCCAAAACGGAAACTTCCGCCATCATTAACAGTGCTTCGTCCGGACACCCTATCAAGGTATCTATCCGAAGGCCTCGTTGGAACGGCATATTCTGGTTCCAATACGTCCCTCGTTCTCCGAGTAGACGCCTCCACAAGCCAATAAACCTTGGTCCTCTCTCCGTCGTGACACTAGCAATAATATCGATCCACTTCAATCAAGAGGCTATCAGAAATTTCAGATTCTCTCCGGTATCAGTTTACTCACCAATGTTCCCTTGACAGCAAGACGACCTGCGTCGGACATGCCTTGGAAGAAGAGCCAGGGTTCCTCCGTTGATGTTAACCCTGTTGCTACGAGCCAATCACAGAGGATGGCGAAAGGTTCGTCCCAGTCAACAAGACAACCATCGAGCTGGGAGAATAGAACAAGGTATAAAGAGGCTATGGCATCAGCCTCCGCCTCTACTGGTCGGCGTCGTGAATCCTTATCGCTTTTAATTTGCATTAGAGCCTCCTTGCGCCAATAAAATGCCGGAGAATGTTCAGGTTTAGTATCAGACTCTAATCCTTGAGAGACGCGCATCTTTTTCTGGTGTAGCTGACCTAACGCCCTGGCTGCTTTGGCCACAGGACCAGCTGGATCTTGCTTGATCAACTGGTGCAGAGAGTTGCTGTCAGACGGAGCCCCTCAAGAACAGATATAATATGACTCACAATGTACGTTACTCTGGAGACGACGCCGTATGCATCAAACCTGAACAGCATTCGACGGGCATTATTAAACTCGATAAGAATCTGATCGATATTTATTGTCTGCTGGCAAGGCGAGACGTGCATAGAAGGTTGCTCTGCAAAACTATCACCAGGGAATACTGTGAAATTGGGCAGACTTTCAAAGGCTAATGCCGTGCTTGACATTGATGGCAACTGCTCCGAGGAATATATCCTGTTCATTGATGTCATGCCCATCCCATTGGGTTCTACTGGGACATTGTAGAACATATTGTCATACGCAGGACTTGTGGTACCTGAAGAAATAATAGGTCAAGTAAATGGCCCTCGCACAGCATTAAAGGACATACTGGGCATCTCGGGAAAGCCATAGGATTCATTGAGATTGAAGACAGGGGTGAAAAAAGAGAGCTCTTCGTGATTACTGTTGGAAACGAGACCCAATGATGATTGTATAGGGTTAGGAACTTCGGGAACTGAAGTTCGATGCTGGATTGGGGGATGTGTTGGTGCTGCCGTTGCTAGTGTTGCACGAGATGAGAGACTACGATTTATCAACTGGGATCGGGGCTGTCCGCGAATGAGGCCTGCTCGATTTAACTGTTCCTTGATTCCAGCCTTATATTCATCAACTGCCTTCTTGTCCTATAGAGTAAGTCAGCATGGTTCATTATTGATGGAAGGCTCCAGACGAACTCGCATCCACTCTGGACGCCTTGCGCCCCATCCCAAACAAGTGATTGTGAGGCGTTTGCACGTCCGGCACGTATCCCCTTCACGCTGTTCGTCGCATTTCTGTCCGATCACGTCGTTAACCAGAATGATGGAGGGGTTATGTCAGTGAACGAACCTTTCGGCGGAGCCGACATGTCCTGAGGAGGTTGACGGTCAATACATATTGTAGTGCCGAGTCCATTTTAGCTTACCAACATCCTCCTTTACCAGCTGTTTGCGTCCGGGGAAGATCAGCTGAGGAATGAGTCGGAGTGCTGCGGGCACTGTGGGATGACTCCGCTCGAGTGTTCATGGTGGAGGGATCTAGGCAGGTTGGTAGGGTCTCTGGGCTCGATGTGGATGAAGGGGATGCGGAGGGAGAAGGGCTTCTGCCAGGTGAGGTAGTTCTGTAAGGCATTTGCTTGAAATTGCCAAAGTTATTGGGTGCTGATTTTTAGAGTACTCGGAGGGATCAGTGTATTTGTTGAGGAATGTGTCGGAGAAATTTCCTTTGCGAGATCTTATGAGGAGTTGGGAAACCAGAGGCAAAGCCGAGGTGCGGCTAGTCCTGGCAAGATAATTATAAGAAAGGAGAGACAACGTGATGGATTGTTTCCAAGGGGTCCTGTGCAAGGATATTGCTGAAAAGAGTTCCTCGACCTGGTTTTTGAACCTGTCAGGTTCTATTTCCGTGCGGAGATCAGATTCAAGGATAAGATGCCTACCCCTACCTCATCGGACGATCAACACTAGCGACCCACGGCACATACTTGGTGCCGGATCCTTATATCCATATGGCTTGCCTAAGTTGGATTGGCCAGGGTTCTGCCCTCAACTTGAAAGTGTCCGAACGTGGTATTTCTCCAAGCCTTTTCCCCTGAATTTATTACATAACATTCGACAATCTCGCAATCCCTGGATTCTGAGGTGCACATGCATTAGCTGTGTCGAGCATCAATGGAAAGAAGGACTAAACACGGAAGAATCCGAACTCGGCTGGAAAGTATTTAATTCCTTGGCTAGAGTTATGTTATCTCTCCTTTCTTCGTATCACATTCGTCCTGCTTTTGTCCTGGTTTTGTATGATATGAGGACCTGATGACCAATGTATAGTAGGCATTCCCACTACAACTTAAATTCTCAGATCGCTCCCATTCCAGAATCTCTGGTCACTAGGCGAAAAATAATTTCATTTCAACTACATGCAACCCGTCAAGCTCTTGGAGCTACATTTAAGACCTCTTGTTGAGACTCTAGCTCCTCACATGCTCGTGGCGTGCCATACAACAATATGAATTACTTGTCTCAGGCATCCTCACGATTAATGAGCATGGGTCATAAACATTCCGAATGCAGGTCGTTGAGTGAGGGTAAGGGGGAGATTACAAATCAATAGACTTCCAGGTCAGAGATATACGGGTGTTGGTCACTGTACGTATATGTAGAAGTTCCCCGACACATTTGGTAGGCTTATCAAAAGATAAGAAAACATTGTTTAGAGCCGTCCGACTCTCGCGTGGAAGTGTGCATTGATGATTACTCTCGTCAGCCAGGGCGTCAAAAGGATGACATTGACTAGCGTTTTCGGAAGGTACACCAGAACGTTGGCAAGGGGATTTCATGACCGTTGAAAACGCTAACAAGAGGATATTTGTCTAATGAATCACCACAATCGCTCCGTTCTTCAATAATGAGTACCCTGCTGAGGAATCCTAGGATTTTGACTCCAGAGAAGTCGGAGGATAAAACGAGAACCCTCCAATGATGTCACCTACCCACTCAACCCCGTATTTCGTAAGTACTATTCTATCCGGGGATTCAGACATTCTTTGGTGATAGACCAATCAGACTTGCTTAGCTTGTTGATTGTTGATAGCACAATAATTATTTCTGTAACATCACCTTCTGGATTCTTTAACAGACAGAGAAGAAGAATGTGGCACAACCCAGAACAGTACATTTAATCCAGCTGTGAATCTTTTGTTCAGCTTGGCTGTTCGCATCACAAGAACCTAATCTTTGTCAGACTGTCTGATGTAACGAACATGCTCATAAGAGTGTGGAAACTTGTTTCACTTTTGTTCTGAGCAATTGGAGTGGGTCGAAGAGACGTAAAAGTCTTCTTCACTAAACCCTCATTCGCCTGAAGAAATCCTCGAACGCCTGAGGTGATTGCTATTGTCTTCCCACCTGTGCTTTACTTTCCAGATAATTCGTGCCGCTTTTGCTGAGGAGCTTTGACCATTGAAGCATTGAAGCATTAAAGAACGATCAACAAATTGTCTTGCGTCATAACTTGTTGTTTCTTACAATGGAGGAAGTTCTAGGCAGTACTCTCACCACATGATTACCGTTTGGTGAACGTGTCTCATGTGTTCTGGAAGACTTCGGGAGATGAGAGTTCAGTTCTATTTTTTGTCTAAGCTCCTATACTAGCACTGATTTCGGATGTGTTGAATCCGATTGATCTTTTGTTCGTCTCGCTCCCTTGATCCTGCCACGATCTTGACTTACAGATACGTCTTATTGTGATCTAACAACGTGAAAGATACCATTGATTGTACCCATCGCTGAGTAAAAAAATCCATATATGGATGTTACGGGGTCACCTGCCCCAGACTCCGACACCGGAACCACAATTTGAACAGCTCACTCGGGCAAAAGAAATCCCCTTTCAGTCAGATTGGGGAATAAACACCTGTTTTCGTTGTTCGTGTCCTACTACGTGGAAGATCAAAACATCCACATTACAGCCCTTTATTTTGCCACATGCACGATCCGTTGAAACTGGCCCTGAAGTGTGCATGACTCCTGTGGGCTTGTGATTTTCTTCTATGTGGAATTGCATCAAAGTGTGAACTTCTTAATTGAATTATCATTTACGGGGCTTACCAAGTTTCACATATGAAGCACGCCACAGCTGATAAAAATATGATCGGCAATGTAATGCAATTTGTGCATTTCCCCGTTTGGAACTTTGATCTGCTTCCTGTAGAAACAAAAAGGAAAGAAATACAAGTTTAGAGGTACGGAGATCTAAGGTTGTGAACGTTTCGCTGAACACGTATATCTATTATCGACCCTATCCAGGTCAGGCAGACATGACATTTACTCACGCACGAGCCCCGATCAAAATAATAACGATGTTAGTCATGAGACTACTATCAATTGAACAAATGAGCGGACTGTCCGAATTTATCGTGGACAGGTTTCCGCATGTGAGTCATCTTCGGTCAAATGAAAAAGGGTCTGTTGAGTACAGTACAAATATAAACGATCTAGGAGTGGCGGGACTACATACAATGTTAGGGAATTGATTAAAATAAAACCGTAAAGGACTCAGGGCTAACCTTATCACGGCACCTCCCAGATAAGTCCTTAATCTTGCCTGACAACACCGTGTTTCACTGGCCAAAGTTGATGACCAATCACTTTTCTTCACGATCCAGGTTTGATGCCTTTGATGACTTCAGTCTATGAGAGGATCAAAGTATGACACTAATTAGAGGCACTTGAAACAAAAATAAAAACCCATACACTTTCATCAACAAGAACACTAAGGCCAATCTTTCATAGACTCGAGTCATCCATCAAAACTGTATTTGAACTGTGTACATATATATCACAAAGCATCTAACCCTGTATTTGGTTTATTTACCCCAAGAACAAAGGCCTTAAATCGCATGATCAGCTCTCAAATATCCTCCGTCAAACCATGATGTCCTCAAGAGAGTGTAGCGCAAGCAGCACAAAATGTTGTTTGCGTCAATTTCAAATGTAGTAGGTCACTTTTAAAGTCCATTAGAATCCTAAACCAATCAAGTCCAGTACGTTTCGTCTGAGCTAAGGGAACCTAAAACCTGGCAGTCGAAAGCCCTACATGTATGTACTCGCTACATGTTTGTGCGTACAAAGCTTAAGCCAGAAGCTTGTATTATTCAGAATCATTTGGAGAAGCGATGGCGAGGTTGCCGAGAGGAGGAAAGGGATGAGAAAAGAGGAAGAAAGAAAGGTGACGGTGAAAAATGGAAATGAGATTTTATAGTGCGTCACCTCGCTTTGAAAACTTGACACCCCCAATAAATCCTCCGTTTCAATAGCGACAACACTCACGAATCACTTCGGCATCTCTACACCAACAAAATTGACTCCCCTAGTCGCCTCGTCAATTTTTCCCTCCACAACACCTCATCCGTACACTGAAGTCCACTCCTACCTCTCCTCCTCTCCGACCAAATTTCATCCAATATCTCCAGTATCGCTTTACAGTTTCCCACAACCGCACCAACTTCTTGCACCAAATAATCTATGATTGTCTTTCTATACTTTTCATCATCCGTCAACGCTCCCGTGATGTAGAATGCAAACATCGTGCTGCGTATCACAGTCCTATGTATCTTCTTCTCTGTCTGCTCTTTGGGTTTCCATGGAATATATCTAATCCATCGCATCACTTCATCCACAGCCAGCGAAATTTGATATACTTGTGGATATCCACCATTCACGACAGCATGAAGGTAAAGAAGTGCTGAAGTCCGGAAGATATTGGATATGAGATACCTAGAATAGGACATCACATCCGAATAGTCACTAGTGTCTTTCACAGGCATATATCTTGCCTCCAGCTCTTTTTCGATTTTGTTTGATTGGAGTACAAGATTCTGAATCGAGAGTTTTCCTTGTTCTTTGAGCTGCCACTTTGAATGTGCAAGAGCAGATATCTCTGCAAAAGCCCAGACAACCTTGTTTTCACAGCCCATAGGAGACATCATTGATAGTTTTTCTTCACTTTCACCTTCGTTGGGTGGTATACTATTTCCATTGTTACCACCAATTTTATCCATCGACACAAATGTAGTATTGGAGAGCTTGGCAGGACCAGATCTATGGGGTTCAAATAGTGATCGCACTACATCTAGAAGTAGTGGTGATCGAATGGTTGTTACACTTGCAAGGACATCAAACCAGATTGCAGTCTTAACAATCAAAGCCTCTTTACCACCCAATTCCCTCAACTTCTCAAGTCCTCCATTTTTATCTCTCGTCTCTCGCACTCTCTCTTTGACATAGTTGGCTGCAAAAGAAAGATATTGTCGCCACTTGTCACTATGACCGCCATCAAAGAGGATCATAGATATAAGATGTAAAGTAGCCATAGCATCTTCGGGTTTCGGTTCCCTTGTGCTCTGGTTTAAAAGACTTTCGATCTGATGAACATAAAGACGAACATCCGTCTGATCTCGCAGAACAAGTTCATGGTGCGAACAAGAGAATCGGAGAAAATGAACTCGAGACAGGAGAGCGGCTGCTTGTTGTTCAATTGTGAGCTCTTCACCTCTGATCATACTTGTGGTGATGTAGTCGCAAATGAATTCTGTACCCAGTGAATACCGAACATTGACAACCTCCGTGTTATACTGTTGAAGGAGACTGGCAACAATCTGGAATGGGAGGGGTAAATCCACACGCATTGGGATCGTCAAGAAGAATGGCTTGGAAGCGCTCTCAGTGCCTTCTGGAACTCTAAAGGCATCATTATGTATGGTGGCATTGGCGCCGTTGCTGAATTCAGTGTAGTCAGAAGCGGATGGGTCCGAATTGAATGCTTCTGCTTGGGTAAAGAATGCCATATTCGTCATTTCTGTATCATTCCAATTGTAACTGGGGCTTAAAGCACTGGATTTGGCTGGTGTCCAAACCCTGTTTAGACGTTGGTATACATTTTGGTAAGGATGGTGGCGATAGAAGCGCTGAGAATTTTGCACTAGAAAAAAACAAAGAAAGCAAGCCGAAAGCAAAGCAAGGCCCCGATGTTAATTACTACATTAATTTACAATATTCAATAGTACATCTCACATGGTTGCACTAGACTATGAGGAGACGGAATCTGAGAAGGGTATTCAATAGATTGCGGAGATGCAGATCGGTGATAATCTGAGCTATGAGTGACATAGTGACCTGGGATATCATGAGTGCCACATGTCTTATTTACTAAGTTACAGATAACTGACCGTTGGTGTGTCGGTAAGCCTGCTCTGGCATGGGAGGTGCAGCCCAGGGAGTGCGGGAAGTGGAGGTTTGATGATGATGGTGTCGAGGATGAACGTAGTCCTCATTGGCCAATGTCTGGGAGCGAGAGGGTGGACTCGAAGACGAGCCACTATGGTACGGAGAATTGTCCTCGGTGAGGGTAAGACGGAGGACAGTCGGCTGTTCTGAAGATCTGGCGCCAGAGCCTGAGTGTCCCTTGATCATTCCCTGGGAAGCAAGGAAGTTCTTGATCTTATCCCTCAGCTGAAGTACGTTGCGGTTCTCCTGGAAGGCCATCAGATCCGGCGCCACTCATGACGAAGGAATGAGAGGGAAAAAAAGGAACGGACGAGACGCACTCTCAGCCAGTCGGGACGCTTAGCACCGAAGCCCAAGCACTCGAGACGGAGACGAACGCAAGTAGAACAATAACCTTGTTCGTTTGGCTGTTCATCACATTTCTGTGGGAAGTCGACAGGATGTTAGATTGGCGTCTATCAAATGAACGGTGGGAGGCAAACCTTTCGACGGATCCTGCACGTATAGCAGCCCGACTTGGCGCGCACAGCACCCTTTGCTTTGGGCGCTCCGGCGCGCCTAGCAGCAGAGGGGGGTTGGGCAGGAGACTTTGGAGCAGGGGGCATGAGGATTAGGGTATTGAGCGACGAAATATTTGAAGAGGAAATGGGAAAGTATATCAGTGAGGGAAAAGGATCATGGATGGCAGAGGAGAATTGTCCAACTTATGTATCTTGCAACTACAACTCGACTGGCAAACCACAGGCCACAACTTGTCACATTTCACTTGTCACACTAGGTACGGACCCCGGCCACCTATCACCCTGCCGCATGTCTGGCCTCCTTCACATTCTGCCTTTGGCTGTGTCGACCAGAGTACTCTACGGCCGCGCAGAACTAGCTCACCAGTGCGTTTGCGCAGTACAGCTTTGCACTACATTGTCTTCGTCTCCTGAGATCGCCAGTTCGGTTCGCAACAAATCTCGGCCTCTCAAGCATCCATGCGCGCTAGTCCTTTTTAGGCCAGATTGATACTCACGAACGCCTTTCTTTCCCCGCGCTTAACGGGCT
>Ga0153977_1000486_pt1 | contig 10188 bp, 11 predicted proteins | sample TSGA061MetaG_FD_104710 | JGI IMG/M metagenome (GOLD analysis project Ga0153977, IMG submission 104710) | Attine ant fungus gardens microbial communities from Georgia, USA - TSGA061 MetaG | ecosystem: Host-associated > Fungi > Mycelium > Unclassified | place: USA: Georgia, Yuchi Wildlife... | reverse complement strand
TGGCCATGGGGATCAGTGTCCTTTCGTGTGGCCACCGTGAGACCGGCCGGCCGTTTCCTCAGCCTGTGTGGCTGACAAGAACGACTTTGCCGGGCCCGGATCAAGAACCAACCCTGCAAACCCGCAACACTTCCTCAGGAAAACCTCAAGAAAACCACAGCACCACCAGCACCATGTGAAACACTCTGGGGTGCACCTGAACAGCCAATGAAAGGGCAGAAGAAATGCCGATGTGGTTGCAGGCCTTGCTCTGGGGAACACTGGCCGGGGGCGCCCTGGTCCTCGGCGCCGGGATCGCCTGGATCTGGAAGGTGCCCGCCAAACTCGTGTCCACGGTGATGGCCTTTGGCGCGGGTGTCTTGATCTCGGCATTGGCATTCGAACTGGTGGATGAAGCCGTGCAGGGCGGCGGACTCCTGCCAACCGCGCTGGGCTTCCTCCTGGGCGCCCTGATCTTCGTGGGCTCCAATATCCTGCTCTCACGCGCCGGGGCAAAGCATCGTAAGCGCTCCGGCGGCGCCCAGCCCTCGGAGAAGGACACCCCCGGAAGCGGAACGGCCATTGCCATAGGCGCGCTCATCGACGGCATCCCCGAATCGGTGGTCCTCGGCGTCGGACTCCTGGCCGGTGGAGCCATCAGCCCGGCCATGCTCGCCGCCGTGTTCATCTCAAACGTTCCGGAGGGACTGTCCAGCACGGCCGGAATGAAAAAATCAGGACGCACCCCCGCCTACGTCTTTGGCACGTGGGTGGGTATTGCGGTGTTCAGCGGGCTTGCCGCCCTTGTTGGCTTCACCGCCTTGGAAAACGCACCCGAATCGGTCATCGCCTTCATCACGGCCATCGCCGCCGGAGGGATCCTGGCCATGCTGGCCGACACCATGATCCCCGAGGCTTTCGAAGAGCACCACAACCTCACAGGCCTGACGGCCGCCGTCGGCTTCCTCAGCGCCTTCACCATCCACCACGTGGGAGGCTAGGGGCTCAGCAGTCCCAGCACCGGCAGGGCAACCGCCGTCGAAAGTGCCATGGCGGCGGTGTTGCCGATCACCGGGTGAAAACCGGCCGGCAGGCAGCCGGAGATGGCCCGGGCAAGCGGTGGCGCCAGCACGGCGCCCATCACAGCCCCGCCGATGATCCCGGTCCAGGAACCTCCTGAAGCAAGGACGGCAGCGGGAGCTACAGACACTACGGATGCGTACGTGGCCGCCCACCCGTCTTCCCTGTACCAGCGTTGCCACAGGACCACCCCGACAGCCGATGTGAGGGCCTGCGCGAACAGGATGTGGGGAAGCAAGCCCGAGCCATACGACGGCAGGCCGGGGTTCACCACGAATGCCAAAGACACGCCCAGGATCACCCCCAGGCTGGCGGTTTCGTTGGCCAGGAAGTGCGTCTCACTGAAGTCCTTGAGCACGCGGCGCGCGGCCCGGTAAGCATCCTGGCGGACGCCCTGCCCAACCCCCGACGCCGGGTGGTGGGGTGCCGTGGGCGGGTTCGGCTTCCGCAGGACAAGCCAGGGCAGATGGCAGGCAATCGAGAAAGTGATGCCGGAACCAACCGCCATCGCAAGGACGCTGCCCACAACCGGCGGCAAGCCCAAGGGAACAGAAACAGTTGGGATGAAGAGCAGGGCCAAAGGCGTCACTGTAGCTGCCCCCAGGACGGCTCCGGTGACGCAGGTCCGCCATCCTGCACCGTAGAGCAGAACCATGGCGGGCGCAGCGCAAACGAAAGGCGCGAACGTCGGCTGCCAGCCGTCGTCGAGCAACCATCCGAACGCCAGGTTGGACAGCAGCAGGCTCAACGACGCCGACGCCAGAACCCACGGCCAAAGCCCGCTGCCGTAGGCAAGCGAACCCGCCCAGGCCTTGCCGCCACGGGCAACGCGCCAGGCGAACGCGGTACCGGCGAGCAATCCCAGCGCCGCCAGCTCCGCTTTGTAGAAAAGAGGCTCGGTCATGTCCCCAAGGAACCATCGCAGGCCGGCCAGCAGGGAGTCATTGACGTCCCCGGCCCAGCCCTCGAAGGACGGTCCGGCCGCGGGCGAAACCCCGCCCACGACGTTCAGGACGAGTGACAGCAGCCCCACCGCAGCCGCCATGCCGAACGCACCCAACGCCGTGCCGGTGGCACTGGACCCCAGCGCCGGCACGGGCGGCGGAGTGGTGGTGGACGTGGCAGCTGCAGAGTGCGTCATTGGTGGCCCTTGGCATGCGGAGTGTGGTGGCTTCGAGCAGCGTAGCTGAACTCATGATGCGGCCCGCAGTCGCCCCCGTACGGGGAATTTATGACCGAAAAACCCCGCCCGCAGACGCAAAAAGGCCCTGTCCCCGCGGCGTTGGCCGGGGGACAGGGCCTTTGCGGAACGCTAGGCCTTCTTGCGGGTCAGCAGACCCCAGATGATGAGGACCAGCAGAGCGCCGCCGATGGCGAGGAGCCAGGTGGAAAGCGACCAGAACTCGTTGATGCCGACGTTGAAGAGCGCGCTGCCGATCCAACCGCCGAGGATGGCGCCTACGATGCCGAGCAGCAGCGTGGCGATCCAGCCGCCGCCCTGGTGGCCGGGCTTAATCGCCTTGGCGATGGCGCCGGCAATCAATCCCAAAATAATCCAACCGATGATACCCATTTTTCATTCTCTCTTTCGTGAAGAGGCCCTAGTCCGGCATAGGAACGTATGCCGCTATTGACCTGATTGTTGGCTACCAGCCGAGTCGTCGGAACATTCCAACGACTTGGCCGGCAGACGGCCTGCCGGCAGGGTCGGCGTCTGTCATGGCATGAAGGACCATGGACCAGCGCCGCCGGACCGTGCCGGGAATCCGGGGTTCCGCCAGAGTCCTGGCAACCATGGACTCGAGCGGAGGGCCAGGAAATGCTTTCGTTCCGGTCAAGCACTCAAGAGCAACAAGACCGAGCGAATAGATATCGCTGGCAGCTGTGGAAGTTTCGCCACGCACCTCTTCGGGACTGAGGTAATGCGGAGTGCCCGAGGACGAGTCCGCCGTGGTGGAACCGCCGGTGAGGGCGATGCCAAAGTCGGTCAATTGCGCTACGCCGGGGCCAACCGGGTCTGCCGCAAGGTTGACCAGGATGTTGCCGGGTTTGATGTCGTTGTGCACGATTCCCCTGCGGTGGATGTACCCCAAAGCACGGGCTATGCCGCTCATCCACTCGGCCGTCTCACGGGGCGAGGCAGGCTGATGGTGCAGGAGGGTCCGCAGATCCATGCCTTCCACCAGCTCCATGACCAGGAAATTGCGGATCTCCCCGCCGCCTTGGTGCCCTGTGGTTCCGGAGCCGAGGACCCGGACGATGTTTTTGTGCCTCAACCGGCCGTGGATACCCACTTCCCTACGGAAAGGGGCGTCGTTGGCGGCGTCGGAACTCCTGAAGATCTTGACTGCCACAGCGTCGCCGCTCCGGAGGTCGATCGCCTTTTGGACGTTGGCTTCCGAGCCGCCGCCCAATGGCCCTGCCAGGCGGTACCGGCCTGCAAGCACGAAGTCCCGGGGCGCGCCGCCGGCACTTGCGGCTCCGCGATCAGCGCGGACAGCCGCAACGTCGAGCGTTGTCACCCGAGGAGGGTTTCGATCTCGGCCGCGGGCACTCCGGCCACCTCGGCGAGGGCCTGGGGGTTGACTCCGGCGTCAACTGCCTTTTTGAAAGCGAGCGCGAGGGTGTTCTGTGAGATCGCCAGCTCGTGCTGGAGGCTCTGCCGGCGAAGGGCAGCGATCCAAACGGAGCTCACGGGATCCAGGGCGTCGATGTCCATCCGGAATCCGCATCCGCATGCCCACTCGGGCCAGATGGGCTCCACGGAGACCCACTTCATGGCGTCGTACGCCGGCCCGGCGGAGATGGCCATGTGTGACCCGCAGTGCACGGGTCCCATGGGAATTACCTGTTCCGTGAGAATATCCACGGTATTTTCAGCCACTGGTGTGGAGCTTGGTTCACGCAGCGCGACTGTCATCGTTCTCTCCCACACATTCCCTAGTAAGTAGCTTGGCTATCTAGTTATATGTGTACTTATGAATTATGTCCAGTCCGGCCGGCCTGGACCCGCGCTTCAGGAGGTCGCGATCCCGTCAATGGCCTTTCGCATGCGCCGAAGGAAGTCAACCACCACAGCGGAGTCCTCGCTGCTCAGGGTTTCGGCCGCCTCCATCATCCGGGCGTGCATGTCTCCCAGGGTGCTGCGCACCTCCTGGTCCGAGCCGGGAGTCGGGCGAAGGATGAGCGCACGCCGATCAGTCGGGTGCGGCTCCCTGGTGACGTAACCGGACCTAACGAGCCGATCCACCAGTGACGTCATGGAAGCCGACGTCACGCCGAGGCGGACAGCCAGCTCCTTGGGGCCCACTTCACGGCCTGCGCGTTCGGCTTCAAGCAGGTACCGCAGGGCAAGAAGGTCGGTTTCCCCCATCCCCATGGAGGTGCGCGTGCGGCGCCGCATCTCCGCCTCGGCGGTCCGGTAGTCCCTGAGTGCATTCAGGACGTCCACCGCGCCCATCTGCTTGCGGCTCTCCAGCCCGTACCAATAGCCCTGACGTTCACTTTTGTCGCTCATCACCAGTCCTTTGGTAGACATGTATCTCGCTTGTCTAACCAATTGATACTAGGCGATTTGCCGCTTACTTGCTGACAATGTGATCAGGACGGCACTCTCAGGCTGTTTGTGGACGCTTCCGCAGCCGACGCCAAACAGCCGGAGCAACCACGACGGCAACGCCGACGGCGGCGCCAATGACGGTCTCGACAATGCGGTCCCGTAGCAGCAGCCCAGGATCGACAGGGGCGGCAAGGAGCGTCGCAATCAGTGCCAGCGGCGTCACGAACACCTGCGCCACAAGATACTGGCGGGCAATGAACATCTCGGCGCCGAACTGGCATGCGGCGATCACCAGGACCATGGCCCAGGGCGCGGGATTGAGCCACAGAATACCCGCCAGCAACACCAGCCCCAGCACTGTACCGGCAATTCTTTGGATGCCCCGGCTGACCCTGTGGCGCGTTGAATGCCCGACGAGGGGAACAACCGCCGCCACCATCGCCCAGTAAGTGTGCCCGAAGCCAAGCCGCTCCCCCACCAACGTGGCGATGGTTCCCGCCAGGCCTGCAGCAACCAGGTAGCCGCCGCCTTCCAGCCAGATCGCCCGACGCTCAGCGGCGGTGTGCCGGATTCGCGGCGGGCTTTTCCACGGTGTCCGGTGACTCTTGACCACGCGGGCCGACATGCCGATCAAGAGGCAGAAAACGGTGGTCCCGACGGCCACCAGGAGGGCTTCCCACAGGGGCGGTTGGGATGCGATCGACGCTATGGCTGCGAAGGCAAAAATGTGAAACAAGGAGCCGCCGGGCCGCAGCCGCCAAGCAGCAACCACCACCGAACAAACGCCGGCCACCACAGTAGTCGCAGCGGTCAGAAGCCACGAATATGCGGCACCCTCGATGCCCCAGGCGTGGGCAAAACGGGCGAGCAACGTGGCCAAAAGAATGATGAAAAGCATGAAGCCGCCGGCACGCAACTGACTCCGGAAACGGACGCTGTGGGGTTCATTGCGCCCATAGATACCCGTGAACGCCCCAAACGACGCAAACACCGCCAGATCCAACCGGCCGATCAACGTCAGCGTGATCAGCGGAACGAACACACCTACAGCGCAGCGGAGGGCGGGATGGTGGTCCTTGTTGCCAGGACCCATCGTGAACATTTCCGCTACAGCCTTCAAGGGGCGGCTCGCCTTTCGTCGCAGGATCAAACGTACGACGGCGGCGCTGGCGTCCGCTCTCAAGGTTACGCTCCGGCCGCTGGCCCGCTGCGGGATCAGGGCCTGATAGTGGTCGTCATCACGAACATGAAGTTCCCGGTGCCTGAGTGCCCGGGTGCCTTAGTGCCTGAAGCCCGGATACCAGGGTCTAGAAACCGCCCGGCGATGCGCTGGTGAAGGACGCGGGGTTGAGGGGGTTGCCTGCGATGTCCGTGAGGGTGGATGCGGCGGTAAGAGTTGCGGCAGCTGCTCCTACCGACGTGTTCGCAGTTCCCGTGGCACCACCCAGTGTGAGGGTGAGCGTCTTGACCCCGGCCCCCGGGTTCCACGTCACGGAGGAAGCGTTACTGCCGTTTCCTCCGAAGCTCAGGGCGCTCCCTGCGTAGCCACTGCTCAGTGCCAGGCTGCCAAGGTTCAAGGTGCACGAGGAGCTGGTGACGGTGAGGACGTTCCCTGCACTCACATTTACCGTAACCTGTCCGTTGCCGCCGATGGTCTGCGTGACAGTGTTGCTTGTCCACGCGTTGCAGATGGTGCTGGCCTTCAGTGACTCCGAGAATGTGATGGTGACACTGTCGTTCTTGTCGATCTTCCCCGCAGTGCCGCCATTTACAAGCTGGATATTCGTCACCGTCGGAGCCGTTGCGTCCTTGGATGAGGTCGCCGTTCCCGCCACACCGGTATTTCCCGCCGCGTCCGTCGCCTTGGCGGAGTACGTGATGGTCCCGTCGGCGAAGTTCCTGACATCGACCGGCGCCGCAGTCCAATTTCCAGCGTTGTCAACAGCTATGGTCTGGGACATTGGCTGCCCACCCGTCCCCGTAACAGTGAGCGTGACCGAGGAGTTGGCTTCCGCGGTGCCACTGACCGGGACCTTGTCCGCCAGGGCCGCGTTGACCGACGCAGGCGAGGTTACCACCGGCGCGTTGGGTGGTGTGGTGTCCGTGACCGGGGCAGTCCCGGTGCTGCGGAGGCTCTCGACGCCCTGCCACAGGGACAACATTGGCGTCACTGTGTAGTACCAGGTCCCGGCCGGGACGTTGGCCTCAACACACGAAAGACCGGCGACCGTGCCTTGGCACGTTCCGATTGCGGCCACACGCGTACCCCCGGTGGCGGAACTGTAGCGGGCGATGCTGTAGCCGGTCACTGACCTGCCCGCCGCCGTCGTACTGGCCGTCCAGGTGACCGTCACGGTGCTACCGGTCACGCTGGTGCCCGGCTTGGCGCCCGGGGCTACGGAGTCGGCCTTTACAGCTCCGAAACCGCTGCTGACGGAGCCCCAAAACGCGCTGGCGGCCGGTCCTGCACAGGAAACAAGGACGATACCCAGCACAATCACCATGATGCGGTTCCAACGCCCCATGCCGATGCGCGAAGCCTGACGGCCCTGGCTCACTTCCGTACCTCCAGCGTCACGGGGATGGCGAATTGTGCGCCCTGGCAAGCGGAAACTGAGGTGGCATCCATGCTGGCCGCTCCCTGCAGCGTCACCAGGATGGAGGTGTTCGCCGCGATGGTTATCGGAGTGGCGAGTGGTGCGGCAGGCGGTGTAAAGGTCACGCCGGTGGTGGTGCAACCGGGATGGGAAGCGTCGGCGGTGGCGGGCCCGTTGGCGGCAAACCCGTAGATGGTGACGGCGTGGGGGTTGGGGTTCGTGGCCCTGACCAGGACGTCGGCAGTTCCACCGGGGACCAGGCTGCTTTGCAAGGTGTCGCCCGGGACGAGTGCGTCCACCGTGACGGTCTGCATAGTGCCGTTCGTTGATGTCCCGGCCCCGAGGCCGGTAGCGCTCCAGTACGCGTAGGCCGATCCCACACCGCCCAGCACGCAGAGGGCAACAGTGGCCGCCGCGGTTCTGGCGAGTCGGCCTGATGCGCGGGTTCGGGGTGTCCGGGCTGTGGTCTTCATGTCAGTTGCCTTGTCCCGTGCCGGAGTACGTCAGCTGGACAGTGGCGCCTTTGCAACCGTCCTGGAGCTGCGGAGTGTCGTACATGGTGATGCGTGGCCAACCCGACTCCGGCACACCGAGCGAGGAGAGGGTGCGGACACCGGGCTCCACGGTCAGCGGATACGCGCCGGAGTACTGGGTGAGCTTGTAGTCAGCTGTGGTGCAGGGCAAATTTGCCGCAATTGCCGCCTGGGTCCGGACCACTTGGGTGATGGAGACGGAAAGGTTGGTCACGGCGATGCTCTTGTTTCCCGGATTGGAGATCTGCAGTTCCACGGACCTGGAAACGCCCGGCGCGAGCAAGCCATTCACGGACCCCGCTACACCGAACGACCGCTTGACTTCCAGGACCTGCAACTGGCCCGGCGCCGTGTTGGACACGATCGATCCGCCGCCCGCTTTGACCGTGAAATCGGTCTTCGCTGCCGGTGTCGTGGTGGCCGTTCCCACCGTCAGGACCGCTTGGGCGGTGCCGCCGGAAGTGAGATTCAACGACGACGGCGCGACGCTGGCAGTTGCTCCAGCCGGAAGCCCGCTGATGGTGAAGGTGACCGGTCCCGTAAAGCCGCCGGTCGATGTCGCCGACACTGTGAACGTTGTGGACTGGCCCTGGTCCAGGGTGCGGCTCGAAGGCGACAACGCCACCGTGATCCCGGCAGCCGTTTTCGCTGAGCTACCCTGGCCGTTGCCCGCACCAAGAGCCGCGATCGGCAATATGGCCACCATCAGAGCCAGCAAAATCGCACGCAGGACCCCACCCCGGACGAACGGTGCGGTGCGCTCTGGGCGGTGGTCCATGGAAGCTCTTTTCGGACGTCGGCTGCGGTGCGTTGATGAATCGGCTGAAAGCGCTGAGCCGGGGTCCGCCCTGGCAGGCGGGCCCCGGCGTCGAGGTCTTACAGGCTGCCGACGTTGACCGTCACGATGGCCGCCTTGCAGGCGTCCTGGTTGACGGTGGTGCTGTCGTTGAACTTCAGCGTGCCGGAGCCAACGGACGTACCGGTGCTGTTGGCTGCCACCGGGCTGTTCGAGGTGACGGCGGTGACCTCGAACCATGCAGGCAGGCAGCCGGCCACATTGGTGGTCACGTTCGCGCTCAACGCTCCAACCACTGTGCCGGACGTGGTGGAGTTGTCAGCCGTGTAGCTCACCGGGACGGAGTTGCCGGGAGCAAGGCCGCCGGCGAAGGTGGCGTGGAGGGTGACGGTTCCGCCACCGGAAGAGTTGGTGGCAGAGCCGCTGCCTGAACCAGTGGTGGTCCAGTAGGCGTAGGCGGCGCCGCCACCGACTGCAACCAGTGCGACGCCGGCAACTGCGGCGGTGATCCTGCTCTTCTTGGAAAGCTTGCGCATGATGTGACTCCTTGGTTGATCTGGTCCGGGGAGCCGCAGCGCAACCCCCAGCATCCGGCCGTTGCTGGCGGATGAAGCGATGCACCCAATGGTTCAGCCATGGCGAGTCGAGTGGCTAGGATTCCGGCTACCTCATTTTTCCTTTCGAACAAAGGCTGGGAAATACCCACATGCGTGACGCTAGTACTCGCGTTCTCCGCCCGAACTACTTGGCGGGCGAGCCGTCATCGAAGCCCTGACGGGACCGGCGGTACTCATGTGCGGACCCGGTGTCCAAGGAGTGGACACCGCTTTGTCGCGTGCAAAAGACGGTCAGCCGGCGTGGATGCGTCAACATTGTGCCCATCTTGAGCAAAAACTGCGCTGGTGTTCGAAACCTTCCAGCCTTCCGGGTTAACCCTCGACGGCGGCCCGGTCGCCTTTGGAAGGTGACCTGACCGCCGTCGGGCGTCTTGCCGCTGGGGCCTAGCCGTGGGCGGCGAGGATGGTGGAGGCTTCCTGGCGGGTGGTGCCGGAGGACTCGATGTGGGCCAGTGCGGCGGGGATTTCCCAGCCTTTCTTCCGCATGGCGGTGGCCCACAAACGCCCGGCCCGGTACGAGGAACGCACCAACGGCCCGGACATGACACCGAGGAATCCGATCTCCTCGGCCTCGTGTTGGAGGTCCACGAATTCCTGCGGCTTGACCCAGCGGTCCACCGGCAGGTGCCGTTCGGACGGGCGCAGGTACTGGGTGATCGTGATCAGGTCGCACCCGGCTGCGTGCAGGTCCCGCAGGGCCTCGGAGATTTCCTCCCGGGTTTCGCCCATGCCCAGGATCAGGTTGGACTTGGTCACCATGCCCAGGTCACGGCCCTGGGTGATGACATCCAGGGAGCGTTCGTACCGGAACGCCGGACGGATGCGCTTGAAAATCCTGGGCACGGTCTCGACGTTGTGGGCGAAGACTTCGGGCTTGGAATCACAGATCGCTGCGATGTGTTCGGGCTTGCCGGAGAAGTCCGGGATCAGCAGCTCCACCCCGGTGCCGGGGTTCAGTTCGTGGATTTTCCGGACCGTTTCGGCGTACAACCAGACACCCTCATCGGCCAGGTCATCACGGGCCACC
>Ga0153977_1000466_pt1 | contig 10363 bp, 9 predicted proteins | sample TSGA061MetaG_FD_104710 | JGI IMG/M metagenome (GOLD analysis project Ga0153977, IMG submission 104710) | Attine ant fungus gardens microbial communities from Georgia, USA - TSGA061 MetaG | ecosystem: Host-associated > Fungi > Mycelium > Unclassified | place: USA: Georgia, Yuchi Wildlife... | reverse complement strand
CGGCGTTGACACCATCATGCTGGATAACTTCTCCGTTGAAGAACTCCGCGCCGGTGTCAAGCAGGTGGACGGCCGTGCCATCGTCGAAGCCAGCGGCAACGTGAACATCAACACCGTCACCGGGATCGCAGCGGCCGGCGTGGATGTCATTTCCGTCGGCGCACTGACCCACAGCGTGAACGCTTTGGACCTGGGCCTCGACATCGAACTCACCACATCGCAGCCCTAGGAACAACGTCATTCCCATGATCTTCCTCGATGCCGCAGCCACCACTCCGATCCGTCGCGAAGCCCTGGATGCCATGTGGCCGTACCTGAGCGGCGAGTTCGGCAACCCCTCCAGCCATCACAGCCTGGGCGAGGCCGCTGCCACTGCGCTCGCAGAGGCCCGCACCGGCGTCGCGAAGGTATTGAACTGCCGCGCCGGCGAGGTGACGTTCACCTCGGGAGGAACAGAAGCGGACAACCTGGCAGTCAAGGGCATTGCCTTGGCCAGGCGGGCGACGGATCCGTCGCTGAGCCGTGTGGTCATCAGCGGGATCGAACACCCGGCTGTTGAAGAATCGGCCCGCTACCTCCAGCGCGTACACGGTTTCGACGTCGATGTCGTCCCGGTCGATAGCGAAGGAATGGTCACTGTGGCGGCGCTGCGGGCAGTGCTGCGTCCGGACACCGCCTTGGTGAGCATCATGTATGCGAACAACGAGATCGGGACCGTCCAACCGGTCGCCGAACTTGCTGCCGTGGCCAGGGAGTACAACGTGCCGTTCCATACGGACGCCGTGCAGGCTGCAGGGTGGCTCCCCGTGGACGTCAAGGCCCTCGGCGTGGACGCGATGAGTATCTCAGGGCACAAGCTGGGAGCACCCAAGGGATCCGGCGTGCTGTTCACCAGGGGTCGCTTGCGGGTTGAGCCCCTGGTCCATGGCGGAGGCCAGGAACGGGGCAGGCGTTCGGGCACCGAAAACGTGGCCGGGGCCGTTGCCCTGTCCTCAGCACTGAGGCTCTCGCACGCCGATCAACAGGAACAGGCAGCCAGGGTGTCGGTGCTGCGCGACGGGTTCATCAACCGGGTACTTCAGGCCGTGCCCGACTCCATGCTCACAGGCCACCGAAGCCTGCGGTTGCCCTCGGTTGCGTCGTTCTGCTTCCCTGGAACCAGCGGCGAATCGGTGCTGCTCGAGCTTGAGCGGCTGGGTGTGGTGTGCTCCAGTGGCTCGGCGTGCGCGGCCGGTTCCGATGCGCCGTCGCCCGTTCTGCTGGCCCTCGGCATTGCCCCCGAAACTGCGCAAACCGCCGTGCGCTTCAGCTTCACGTCAGCTGTTACGGACGCCGAACTGGAGCAGGCCGCCGCAGCCGTGGAAACCGCCGTCGGACGTGTCCGTAAGTTGGCCCCTCAGTAGCCGGCCCGGCTACACATGGCGGGCGCGCCGAAAAATCCAGTGCCGCAGCAGGGTGAAACGAACTGCCGTGGCCACGAACCCGGACAATGTGGTGGTCCAGAGCTCCTCGGTTACTGTGGCTCCGGGCTTGAACAGATGCAGAAGCCCCAAGCTGCCGCCCGTGATGATCAGCGCAATGCCGATGACGATGGCGCCGCTGAGGTGGTCCTTGGCTCGCTTCTTTTTGCCTGTGATCTTGAAGGTGAGCCGCCGGTTCAACGCAGTGTTCATCAAGGACGTCACGATCAGGGCAACAGCGTTGGCCAGTTGTGGGTCAATCACGGGACGCAGCAACGCATAAAGGGCCAACGAACTGGCTGTGCATACGATACCGACGCCCGTGAATCGCACCAGTTGGCGCACCACCGGGTACTTCAGGACGCCGCGATGCCGCTTTTTGGGCGGCTTGCGTGGGGGAGAGGAGCGAAGCTCAGTGGCTTCCGCGGCGATCTCCATGGGTTAAGCCTGACACACTAAGCCGGGTGCTCCTCCCAGGATGCGCCGGTGACGGGGTTGTGCAGTTCGCCGATGCCTTCCACCCGGCACACCACCGTGTCCCCGGGATGGATGCGCGCGGACTCTGCCGGGAATCCCGTGAGCACAAGGTCGCCGGGTTGCAGGGTCATGAACGAGGTCAGGTAAACCAGGATCTCATCCACTTTCCAGCCGAGGTCCGCCGAACTGGCGGTCTTCAGCTCGGTGCCGTTGTGGACAATGCCAATGGAGAGGGCTGAGTCGTCCAGCTCCGTGACGATCCAGGGGCCAGCCGGGGTGAAGGTGTCCTGGCTCTTGGCGCTGATCCACAGTTCGTCAGATTTCTGGAGCTCGCGGGCAGAGACATCATTGCCTATGGTGTAGCCCAGGATTGCCGATCTCGCCGTTTCGAGGGCCAGGCCCCGCGCCTTACGGCCCACGACGACGGTCAACTCGGCTTCGGGGTCCACGTGGCCCACCGTCGAGCCCAGCTGGATCGCCTCGCCCGGGCCGATCACGCTGGACGCCGCTTTGTGGAATGCCTGGGGCGGCAGGTCGCGGCCTGGTTGGCCGGTGTTGTGGGCCATCCCGAAGACATTGACCGGTACGGATGGCGCCAGGAAATGCAAGCTGTCTTCACTGACCTCGGTGCCCAATTCCCACCCTTCGCGGCTGGAGTTGGACGCATTGGCCCGCGATGCAGGGAACGGCGAGTCGATGATCGTCCACGTCCTGCCCTCAGCGGAGTCGAAGTCAGCGGCATCGTTGGCCACGAAGAATTGTTCGTCCGGAGCCTGGCCCGTGGAGGATTCTGCGGCAACAGGGCGAACACGGGCGATACGACGGGGAAGGCGTGATGTCATGAAGACATCCTACGTCCTCTGTGAAGGTCTACTGCGTTGTGAGGCCCGGTTGACGCCCCATATCCCATCCGATCCGTGCAGAGCGGGCCTCGCAACGCTCATCCGGTGAGCGCTGAGCCAGACTTTGACGTCCGGACCGTCGCTGCTGGCCAGGTTCTCAAGCCGGAGCAGGTGGCAGCCGTCGGGGAGTTCCAGCAATTGGGCGGTTCCGGACGTCTCGTGCTCCTGGGACCCGAAGATGCCGGACCTGAGCACCGTCGGTCCGCTCGGTGTGAACGAGGCGAAGTACTCGGGCCCGTCGAGATTGACGGGCCCGCAGGCGGCTGTGGGGCCGTGCCGCGCAGAAAGAACACAGAACGCGGGCTTAGAATCCGTTCCATGCGTCTGGCGATAATTGGTTTGATCCTCCTTGTGGCGGGCGGGGTCACCGTTGCCACCGGTATCCTGCCCTGGCACGAAGTGACCGTTCTGGTCGAGAGGGTAGCCCCGATCCTGGCCTTCGTCGTCGCCATGACGGTGGTGACCGAGCTCGTCAGCGAAGGCGGTGCCTTCCAATGGATCGCCCGGCATTTGCGCGGGTGGGGACGTGGCCGCGCCGTCCTGTTGTGGTTGCTGTTGGCCCTGTTCGCCACCCTCAGCACAGTCTTCCTCTCCCTGGACACCACGGCCGTACTCCTCACTCCGGTGGTTGTCACTGTCGCACGCCAGGCGGGCCTGCCTGTCCTGCCCTTCGCCCTGACAACGGTCTGGCTGGCGAACACGGCCAGCCTCCTGCTTCCCATCTCCAACCTGACCAACCTCCTGGCGCAGCACAATCTGGGCGGAATCAGCCCGGCACAGTTCGCCCAGCTGATGTGGGCGCCATCATTGACCGCGGTTGTGGTCCCACTGGCTTTCATAGCAGTTGTCTTCAGACGCGATCTGCGCAGGACCTATGCGCGGGATTCCACACGGCCGGCAGTCCCGGCCCAGTCCAAGGCGTCGCAGGACAAGACCCTGCTGCTGGTCAGCGCGATTGTGCTGGCACTTCTCTTGCCGGCGCTGGTTTCCGGCGTGGCTATCTGGATTCCCGCAACTGCAGCGGCCGCGATCCTGGTAGTGGCGTTCGCCGTCCGGCGACCCAAGGTGCTGACGATAACCCTGATCCCGTGGTCGTTGCTGCTGTTTACCTGCGGGCTGTTCCTGGTGGTGGAAGCCGCCCAGTACATTGGCGCATCAGCGCTGCTGGGGCAAGCAGCGGGCGAAGGCAATGGCTTCATTGAACTGTTGCGGTTGGCCATGACAGGTGCCCTGGGTTCCAACGTCGTCAATAACCTGCCCGCCTACCTGCTGGCCGAGCCCCTGGCTGGAACCCCGGAAAGGATGGCCGCGTTGCTGGTGGGCGTCAACGCCGGACCGCTGGTGGCACCGTGGGCGTCGTTGGCCACCCTCCTGTGGCACGATCGGCTGGTCCGCATGAACGTCCTGGTCAAATGGAAAGGGTATGCACTGCTCGGCCTGATCGTGGCCCCATTAACCATCGTCGCCGCGGTGGCTGCTCTCGCCGGGGTAAGCCCGGGCGGGCTTTTTGGCTAGCCCAGATACAGTTCGCCTACCGGAATGTCCGCGGCCAGCCGATTGGCCGGTCCTGCCAGCGGGCAAGCCCAGGCTTCGTTGTAGGCGCACGACGGGTTATAGGCGAAGTTGAAGTCGAGAATAAACTCCTGCTCCCCTCCAGAGCCCCTCGTTCCGTGGAAGGATCCCTTGACCGTATCCAACAGGTACCTGCCTGCACCGTAACTTCCGCCTGGTTTTCCGGCGGTGGCGTCACGGAAGGGAACGAATATTCCTCCGCCGTAGCTCCTCAGCCGCCATACGGCCAGGGAACCGAGCCCGGGAAGTTCGAAGGTGCCGATCCTGGTGAAGGGCACCACGCCGTCCGTGCCCGTTTCGACGTTCATCTCCTGGCCGGTACCTTCAGGCGAGAGCGCAGCGTACATCCGGAAGGAGGGGTCGTAGTCGGCGGTGCGCAATCCGGAAAAGCGCGCCTTCATGTCCGCAGTGAGCGCCGATGCCGGGTGAGTGGCGAACATCAGATCCCGTTCCTGGCGCCAGAACACATGGGCGTCGAACGGGTTGGTGGCTGCGAGTTGCCGTACCTTGTCGTAGAGGGCGAAGGTCCGCAACCGCCAGTCGGCAATATCGACCGCCGACATGGTGGGCAGGGTGTCCTCAAATTCGTCGTACTGGTCAGGAGACATACCATCAGCCTAGCCCTGTGCGTGTCGCACTATCCCCGCCGATAGGCTGGGACCATGAAGGGCTTGATGATCCCGACCCGGCCGGCAATGCGGCCTGTTGCCGCGGCGGTACTGGCGTGCGGCGTTCTTTTGGCTGGCGCTGCCTGTTCGGCCGACAACAAGGGCCCGCAGGTCAGCCCCACCTTCAGTTCCAAACCCAACAGCTCGGAATCCGGGACAGCGACGCCGGAGAGCACGACGACGGCCGCCGAGTCCACGTCCAGCTCGCCTTCCGTGTCGGCTGGTCAGCGTGAATCGCCCAGCGCAGCGGCTAGCCCCGTGGCGACAGCGTTGTCCTGGAAGACCTTCACCGACCCCGCGAAGACGGTCAGCTTCGAGTTGCCCGAAGATTGGATAGTCCAGTCCCTCACGCCGGAGGCAGGTTCCCTGCCAGGCGCGGTGAAGGTCGAGGTGAAGGACGGGGCCGGGAAGTACATCGCTACACTCCAGACAGGCCTGCCGGCACAGGCCCCCTCTGCCTGCCCTGCCGGGCAGTCGCGACCCTACGTGGTGATCAGCAGCGTTCCCTTGGACCTCCCGCATTCCGAAGGTCCCGAAACCATCGATCCCAGGGTTGTTTTCCGCGTGATCCAGGGCTACAAGTTCTTTGGATCCTATGGCGTCACCAATGTGGTGGCAGGAAGTGACGGGCAGTCCTGCGAACTCCGGAACCGGGTCCAGGGGCCGGCCGGCAAGGGCGATTATTCCTTCGCGGACGTTTCAGCCATCCATGCCTTTGCCGCAGATGAGAAAGTGGCTCCCGCCAAGGCATTCGATACCTTGGACCTGGCCGCCAAATACGCAGTCCACGGCTCCGATTTTGCGAACGTCCAGCGGATGCTACTGTCACTGAAGGTCAATTTGTAGCCCAGCGATTTGGCTGATTCACGCAAACGGCGGCACGGGCCTGCCTGCCGCAACCCACTCCGGAGATTAATGGAACGCAACGTAGCTGCCACGCTCGTTTTCAAGACCGCAGCCAGCACGAAGGTGGCCATGGCCATTGCCGTGGCCAGCAACGCAGGCTACGACTCGGTCACGGAGAGCCTCTCCATTACCGCCGCCGGCAACGAGGTTCCGTATGCCGAACTCAGCGACCACCACGGGGGCCGCTTCCACTACCTGGAATTCGCTGAACCCACGGAAGTCACGGTGGACTACCGGGCCACTGTCCTCGGGGTAGGGCAGCCCACTACCTCGGATCCCATGGAACTGATCAGGTACGTCAGGCCCAGCCGTTACGCGGAGTCCGACAGGTTGCTGCCGACCTCCTACGCCGAGTTCGGCGGACTGCAGGGTGTAGAGCTGCTCCAGGCCGTCCGCGATTGGGTCAACGGTGAGCTGCGCTACGTCAGTGGCTCATCACGGGGAACCGACGGGGCAGTGGAGACCCTGCTCCACCGCAAGGGTGTTTGCCGGGACTTTGCCCATCTGGCCATCGCACTGCTGCGATCCAAGGATGTTCCGGCGCGCTTGGCAGCTGTCTACGCACCCGGCCTGAGCCCCATGGATTTCCATGCGGTGGCTGAGGCCTTCATCGACGGTGCCTGGCACGTCATCGACCCCACTGGCCTGGCACCGCGCGGATCCATGCTGCGCATTACCGCGGGACGCGACTCCTCGGACACGGCGTTCCTGTCCACGGTGGGCGGCAGCCTGTCCTTGAAGACACTCAAAGTCAGCGCATCCGTTAACGGGACGCTCCCGGAGGAGAACCCCCGGGAGCTTGTCAGCCTGCGCTAGTGGCCCGCTACCGAAGCCCTGAGCTTTTCGGTCAGCCGCAACAACTCGCGTTGCTCCTCCGGCGTTAGCGCGGGAGCCACCAAGTGGGCTATGTCGCGCACATGCTCCCGGCCGATGGTTTTCTGTAACTCGCGCCCTGATTCGGTGAGTGAGAGCAGGACTCCACGGCCGTCGTCGGGCGCTGCGGTCCGCTCCACCAAACCACGCTTCTCCAAACGGTCAACCAAACGGCTCAAGCTGGATTGGCTCAGCAGGACCTTGTCGTTGATCTCGTTGAGGCGAAGCTGCCCTGACGGGCACCTGGACAGCGTGAACAGGACGTCGTACTCCTTGACGGGGAGCGTCTTGAAGGCCGGTCCGGACTGAAGCTTCCGCATCACCGCCACCTGGGAGCGGAACAACGACTCCCAGGTTTCGGCGGCGAGGCGAACAGCGGAAGACGCAGTGCCTGTTGGGGCGGACATCAGGCGTCCTGACCCGCGGCCCCGGCAGCAGCGGACTCGCTGACCTTGGCCTCCAGCGCTGCCGCAACACGGGAAGCGTGCGTGGGTGCGTCGGGTACATTGGCCGGCTTCATGGCCGCGTACTCCTTGCGGAGGACCGGCAGCACCTCTTCACCGAAGAGGTCCAACTGCTCCAGTACGGTCTTCAGCGGAAGGCCGGCGTGGTCGATCAGGAACAGCTGGCGCTGGTAGTCCCCGAATGCTTCGCGGAACGTCAGCGTCTTTTCGATCACTTCCTGCGGGCTGCCCACGGTCAGCGGCGTCTGGGAGGTGAAGTCCTCCAAGGACGGTCCGTGGCCGTAGACCGGTGCGTTGTCGAAGTACGGCCGGAATTCCTTGACCGCATCCTGCGAGTTCTTCCTCATGAAGAACTGACCGCCCAGGCCCACGATCGCCTGCTCCGGAGTCCCGTGGCCGTAGTGTGCGTAGCGTTCGCGGTACAAGCCGATCAGCTGCTGGTAGTGCTCCTTCGGCCAGAAGATGTTGTTGGCGAAGAATCCGTCACCGTAGTAGGCGGCAACTTCTGCGATCTGGGGAGTCCTGATGGAACCGTGCCACACAAAGGGAGCGACGTCATCCAGCGGCCGCGGCGTGGAGGTGAAGTTCTGCAGCGGGGTGCGGAACTTGCCCGACCAGTTCACAGTATCTTCGTCCCACAGCTTGCGCAGCAGGCTGTAGTTTTCGATGGCCAGCTCAATGCCGTCCTGGATGTTCTTCCCGAACCACGGGTAGACCGGCGCGGTGTTGCCCCGCCCGAGAACCAGGTCTACGCGGCCATCGGAGAGGTGCTGGAGCATGGCGAAGTCTTCAGCGATCTTGACCGGATCGTTGGTGGTGATCAGGGTGGTGGCAGTTGAGAGCGTAATGCGCTCAGTCTGTGCCGCAATGTAGGCCAAGGTGGTGGTGGGGGAGGAGGAGAAGAAGGGGCGGTTGTGGTGCTCGCCCAAGGCGTAGACATCCATGCCGATTTCTTCGACCTTCTTGGCGATGGCCACCGAGGCTTTGATGCGCTCGTTTTCCGTGGGCGTGCGGCCCGTGGTGGGGTCAGTCGTGATGTCGCTGACGCTGAATACACCGATCTGCATGATGTGCCTTTCTCCCTGCCCGTGGTCCCGGGCGTTGTAAACAGTGTACCTCAAACTAGATGCATTTGCATGTATCGCTGTCTGTAACAGGGCAGGGCCGGGAAATGTTCCCGGCCCTGCCTGATGGGTCTTCTGCGGTTACTCCGCGGGATTATGGGCCGCGCGGCGGCCCTTCACCCGGGGAATCATGCCCGTGGTCCAGTCCTGGAACTCCTCGGTTCCGCCCGCGCCCTCTTGGGGATGCGGAGTTGGCTTATCCTGCAGGTCCTTCAGCAGCTGCCTTTTCTCACGCCGCCCTTCAACCAGCTTGTAGAGCACCGGAACCAGGATCAAGGTCAGTGCGGTAGAGGAGACCAGACCGCCGATGACCACAATGGCCAGGGGCTGTGAGATGAAGCCGCCGCCCCCGGTCAGGCCCAGCGCCATGGGAGTCAGCGCAAACACGGTGGCAAGGGCAGTCATCAGGATCGGGCGCAGGCGTTGGCGCGCCCCATGTGTGATGGCGTCGGCCACGTTCATGCCGGCACGGCCATCCTGTGGCTTGCGGTACTGGTTGATGAGGTCGATGAGCACGATCGCGTTGGTGACCACGATGCCGACCAGCATCAACATACCGATCAGTGAGGGCAGGCCCAGGGGAACGCCGGTCAGGAGCAGCAGGCCCACGGCTCCGGTGGCGGCGAAGGGGACCGAAACCAGCAGAATCAACGGCTGGATCAGGGACTTGAAGGCCGCCACCATGATGACGTAGACAATCGCGATCGCAGCAAGCAATGCCAGGCCGAGTTGCCGGAAGGATTCAGCCTGCTGCGTGGTGGCACCACCGATCGTGGCGGTGACGCCCGCGGGCAATTCGACAGAAGCCAGCCGCTGCTGGACTGCGCTGCTGACGCTGCCAAGGTTGGAACCCGACGGCGTCACGGTCACTTTCGCGGTCCGTTGACCGTTGCTGCTGGTAACGGACACTGGCGTGTCCACCAGTTCGACGGCGGCGATACTTTCCAGCGCCACGGGACCACGCGCCGTCGGCAATTGCAGGGAGCGCACGGCCGCGATGCTGGTAAAGCGGGTTCCCTCGCCGATCTGCACCGGATAGTCATTGGTGGCTATGCGTACCGTGCCGGCGGGGATGGGGCTGACGGTGGAAGCAAGGAAAGCACCCACCTGCTCCTCCGTCAGCCCGGCAGCTACGGCCTTGGCACGGTCCACGCGGACCTGGACGACCGCCTGGGTAGAGGCAAGGTTGGTAGCCACCTCGCTGCTTCCCGGCACGCCCGTCATTGCCTGGACCATGGCGTCGCTGGCTGTCCGAAGGTCCGCGGAGTTTGCGGCCTTGATGGTGATGTCCACCGTGGAGGAAGTACCGAAGCCACCCTGCTGGGATCCAACGGTGACCTTGCCGGCCGCCCCTTCGAGCTTGGCGCGGACTGCGTCCTGGAGCTTGGCCTGGTTCACCTTCTCGTCCGTGACGATCGTGAACGTGGAGTTCGAGGATCCCGTGGACGTCAGTGCTGCAAAGCCAGTCTGGGCATTCCCCGACGTAACCTGCACGTCCTTGATGCCGTCCATGCCCTTGAGGGCATCCTCGATCTTCGCCGCTTCATCGCTGGTGGCTTGGAGGCTCGTTCCGGCGGGCAGGACCTGCCGCACCGTCATGCTGTTTTCGCCTGAGCGGCCCAGCAGGTCCGTGGACAGCAGCGGTGAAACCGCGATGGTAGCAACGAGGACGACTGCCGCCGCGGACAACGTCAGGACCGGGTGCCTCTGCGTCTTTTCAAGAATGGGCAAGTACCCGCGTTGGAGGCGGCTTCGCTGCTCCGCTTCCCGAGCCTTTTCCGCGGATTCCCTGGCAGAAGAACGATCCTCCACTCCCTTGCCTTTGGAAGACAGGAACCAGTAAGCCAGGACGGGGACAATGGTCAACGAGACCAGCAGCGACGACAACAAGGCGATGGTCACCGTCAAAGCGAAGGG
>Ga0153977_1000458_pt1 | contig 10445 bp, 12 predicted proteins | sample TSGA061MetaG_FD_104710 | JGI IMG/M metagenome (GOLD analysis project Ga0153977, IMG submission 104710) | Attine ant fungus gardens microbial communities from Georgia, USA - TSGA061 MetaG | ecosystem: Host-associated > Fungi > Mycelium > Unclassified | place: USA: Georgia, Yuchi Wildlife... | reverse complement strand
TCAATTCTTCAATTCCCAATATTTTATTATTAGCGGGAAGCTTGGATGGAGGAGGAAAAGTTGGAGGGACACTCAAACAATTTAGTCATGATTGGAATGAGAAGAGAAAATTAGAGGAAAGAAGAGAAGTTGAATATGTTACAATCGAAGGATCTGGACATTTACCTATGGTGGATGAACCGGAGCAGTTTTGGAAGGTTGTGGATAGGTTTTTGGAGACGGTTTGAGAATATATACACAAATGTCACCCTTTCTATCCCTTTGAACAAGGCGCTTCGTCAAATCGATGTGTAATTGACAGCATGTTGTCCTGACGATTCTAGTTGTCAACTTTGATCCATATATCTGAAATAAATGGCTGCGGCTGACACCCATATTGGGGTTGCAAGAAAGGGCGAAACAATAAACCTAGTCAGGTAGAACCAGAGGACGTGGGCGAGTAGAGGAGTTGACTTCCGTAAGGAAGACTTTGGTCAAAATCATCACTCTAAAAATCGGTAGGCTCTTGTTGTGCAGAGGGTTCATCCAATGCTACGCCTGGGGTACTTTCTCCGGAAAATAAGTCAGGAGATTGGCTAACATCATTAACGAGTTCTCCTTCAATGTTCGCCTGATCTTGATCATCGTCCGAAGTCTCTTCGTCATCTTCGTCCCTATCATTTCCTGCCATAATCTCATCATGATCTTCAAGGTTCATCATCCCAGAAGACAAACTTCCAAATCTAGGGTCCCAGTCGAGTTCTTCCGGTTCCTCGACTTCGACAGCTACACGTTGTTTCCAGTCAAACTTTTCTCTGAGCATGGTCACAGCACGAATGGCTCTATCGACACGACTGTCGTGCGCTTCTCTAATTTCTGCGCACTCAAGTAGGACGTCTTCGTATTCTGGTTTCTTGGGTTGATGAAAATGACCGAACCCATTCGGTGCAGCTGGAGATGGTGCACCGAGAACACCGAGAGACCCTCGTGTGGACATATGTTCGGCTAATCGTCTGACAGTCTCTGTTTCAAGTTTCAATATATCTAATGTTTGTTGATTGCGTAGTAATGGCGCAGCCTCGGTATCGAGTTCCTGCTCGGCCATACCAGAGAATGGATGTATCGCGATTCGTTCATAAATGTTATGCTGAGTTGTCGGACCACTAATGTAATTTGCGCGAATGGATTGTGTTTGAAGTAGTGCAGTGGAGAAATTGAGTGTTTGAGATAAGAGTATGTTGTATTTTGATAGGATATCTGGCCATGAAGGCATTGCGGCCAAATCGCCATTTTGAATCGTCCATGCGAGATGATTTATGGATTCAATGATTTGGCTGGCTTTGAATTTAAGAGATTCAAGCTGTGCAATTGGAAGAGATGCTGGGACGAGCACGGGAAGATGATTATCCGAGTTGTCTGTCATCGCAATAAAACAAAATTACGGCCCGCTAGATACCGTCCGCTGAGCACAGCTGCCTTGATTCTAGCGTCAAGTGTCAATTTATCTGTGATTACTCGCCTCCAACACATCAAAACTGGTTTTTTTCGGTCGCCTGCACTTGCGAAGAAAGCCCAGGCGATCTGGTTCACCTTTACCCCTGGACCAAAGAAATGGCTCATCATTGGCAACTTGCTACAGCCAGTCACATTCCACTTCTTTCTTCTAACACAGAGTCTTCCAGACAAAAGACAATTAGATTTTCTGGCATCCTTCTTTGACCTGGTTCTGGATTCTCTCTTCCCTCCAGGCTCTCTGGATATGGCCAGTCCTCGTCATATGCAAACTCGGTTTTTCGGTCTCTCAAATATTTTCTACTTTATGCGACAATGTTCATGATACGTGCATAGAACTGGATTTAGTTTCTCTGTGTTGTTCATCGGTACGTACTATTCGACGTATAAAGAGAGTTGTTCAATTACATCTTACAACTTAGATACGAGGAGCTCGTCGAGTGAATATCACCAATAGACCAATCCATTGATATACTGGTTTTACGAGACCATTTCTGACATCCATTGACCGTGATAAGAGGTTTCATCCCATCAGGATGGCGTCCGCAAGGAAAGGAGAACAATGTTCATCCATCTCCCTCTGAAATTGAAAGGTGAGTCCCAGCTTAGAATTGAAGAGACTAGGTAATCTTAGCAAGTATGTCCTACCACAAAAAAGAAGATAGTTTTGATCCAGAGTTGAGTTATTAGCCCTGGCCAATGGTACCAGTCACTGAATTGGTGACACTCTTTCGAGCCTGTAACTACTTGCCATAGAATTCAGTCGTGAATACCCTATGCAGCTACCCAACACATTGTAGCTCTCAAGGTTCAAATATGTGTCAGCGAAGAGAGAAAACGTGATTATAGTGAACAAGTTATGGATAATGTTAGGAGGTGGCTGGCAAGAGATCGCTCCCAACAAGACTGAAACTTTTGTCTTCGTTCGAAATTTCAACTGAAACCTTGGAGGTAATCAGTGCACTTTGAAGTTACGCTCGCTGAACTGAACGATTCCGATCTCCTGTAGGACGACTATTGGCAGAACACCTCAGCTTTATCTCTCTCCACACCCCAAACATATTCATAATCTTGTTGGGGGCGGGATTATCACTTCCTGAACGGAGGAGGAGGAAAAAAAGAAGAGAAAAAACGATAACAATGCGCATCCAACTCTTCCCTGGCCTATTGCTTGTCTTGTTGTTCTTGCTCTCATTCGTCGGCACTTGTCCTTTACCGAAATTAGAACGGCTTGGTCCATTCTTTCAAACCCCTTCAATCTCTCTATTATCACCATCAGAAGCAGCACCGATAGTCCACAATCCTGTTATATCCCACTACACTCTCAAATTCGAGAGATATTCAAAGTGGATAAAAGATCGATCCAAGTCTTTCTGGAAATCACGAGAGGATCGTCAGGACGTACGAGATTATGTTTCACCATACCTTACCACGTTCGAGGCTAAAAGAAAAGCCAGTTGGTGGGTGTCATTGGACTTGATCCGATTATGGAGACATTTTTTATGGGAGATGGCACTGCCGGAATGGCTAGGAAGCATTGACGCCAGAACCGAGTGAGTGCTGATTACAGTTGCTGCAACATGCGCATCCTGAGTTTGTGAGACAGAGAGGATTTTTTACTGTTACGAGCGATGGAAAGACCCCTGTATATGTCTATCGAGGGTCAATAAGAGGGTATATCAGATGTATGACATGAGAGGGAATGCGTTCTCCCGTTTCCTCGGATCTAGGTCTCGGCTTTTGCGTTCGTCTAGTGTCTTCATCTTCATCTCCCCTGTTGACGGTCTAGAGGCCTTTCCAATTCCTGGAATCCAACCGTGCTCCAGCAGAATTTCCAAATATGGAATATGGAGGGCAACTGCATTCCAGCCACGGTTGACTCTTGTGAAAACCAATAATTCATATAACATAGCCTTTTTTTTGTACCAGGCTGACTCTGAGGTCTCTGAACATAGCCCACACTCATGGGTTAGGCTTTCTCCCAACTCATTACAGAGATCGCATCCAGACTAGGTAACCTGGAGTACAGCTGTGTTCCAGGCTCTGAAGGAGGAGTGCGGCTGAGTTCCAGAGGAGAACGAGGGCTAGTTCTCACGAAACTGCTACTCCTTGTTATTTTATCAAATAGGAGAAGAAAGATTCTAATCAGTGCAACTGGTCGTTAAAGACCAACTGTACTCAGATGACATGATAGCACAATATTCTCTCAACTTACTCCAGTTTTTATTCTACGATATCACTACTGTGTAACAAAGCCTTGCGCACTCCCAGTCGGATTTGAATGGATTCGAGTTGCCGTTTCCTCTGGTGGAGGACCTTTCGACTTCTGAGTGTGCCTTGTTCATTATTCATCCCAAGATCACATTTTTCGAGATTGCTTTAGTTCACCACAAAATTTAAAAGAGTGTGTCAAATTAAAATATCTATGGTGAATTGGAGTGCTGCACGCGATCCGACACTTTTCAAAAGCCGCTCTGTTCCCTCCCCCCTTCCTCTTGGGATATCACCTCGAGATTTGTTTGCTCCTTGTTCTGCCAACACGATATCTAAACCCAAACTCTCCCAAACTCTCCGAATTCTGTCAGGAATATCAATGCGCAGCAGTGCGGTATAAAAAAGGCAAAAGCTATTCTAAGGGAACGAGTCTTTCTGGTTTCTTGTGATATACTATAGAATCAACATCCAGTCGATCAATTGAGTATATATATATAGTCTCTACTACAATCCCACTTTGATTTGTGACTACTGATGGATCGACTATGGGTGATCACTGCGCCTACGATCATAGCTGTCCTTCAGAATAAGGTTTTCGAGAGGGTGCTTTTTTCTGCTTATTGGGGGTGAAGGAATTCAGGGGACAAACGCGGGATTCATGAACCTTGCAATTCTCCGTGCATCTCTATCCAACCACTCGACAGGACTCGATACTCTTGTCTTCCCTTCAGCTCCATTATACCTGCCCCTCCTCCGCTCATTCTGAGATAGCCATCGTCTCAGTCTTTCCTTGTACATTTGACTTCTTTGCTATTCACATCAAATTTGAGCTGTTTCACACACAAGAATAAACATGCTCGGAAACGCTCTCTTACCGAAACACTTTCCTAATAGTTCGAATCAACGACGAATCCAATACATTCACTTCCCTCATCGTCTGTGCTCTTTCCTCCCTCAAACGACTGAGCTCCTCCAACAACGCATTTATCACAGCTCGATCTCGGCCCGCCGATTTCACAAGTTCGTTTCTGAGCTGTTCTATCATCCCACCTTGCTTCATCACCAACCCCTGCAAAAGACCATGAAGATGTTTTCCAGCATCCGTTTTGGGAACCTCTTTTCCTTGTTCGACAAGCTCCATTTGAATGCGTATAGCGGCCAACCGAGCTTTGGCCCGAGCATCGATGATATAATTGAAGATACGCCAAGCGGAATCTTGCGTGCCCGTAAACCGAAAGTGAGTCGAACCTTGTCGAATCATAGATCCCCAATAATTAACCTCAAGATCCTTCTCTCGGTGCAACAGCTGTCGATAGAATTCATCGTTCTCACTTTCACCAAACGTCAGCTGCTCATCTTTTGTCGTGTTCGGGAACTGACTCGTTCCTTCGGGCCACATCGTTGTCACCAGAACCACCCTTTGGTAAAAATTTCTACCACAGAGTTTTTGGAACATGTCGAAATTCTTGACGACCGTCCTTGTCATGCGGGGATCGGTGATGCGATGCAGGTAGATGATCCCAGCAACTTTTCCATTCCCTTCAGGACTTTTGAACAATTGACAAAAGCTCTTTTTTTCTCACAAAGATGGATGAATGCACCTACAGCGTTTTAAACCAACTTGCGATAGTCTGGAGGATATCCAAATCAGAGCGGTTGGTATCGTCAAACCCGGGGGTATCAACCAGGACGACGTTGTCATCATCCGAGAACCTAATTCGCAAAGCGGAAACCTGGCTCGTGGTCGAATGGAGCGTGTGACCAACCTCACCAGCATCATACCAAGATTGTGTCACGATCTTTATGAGCTAACATACGTTTATCAGTCTTTTCGTGACGTAAAAAAAATCTTGACTGCCCACCGAGCTTTTTCCAGCCCCAGTAGGCCCCATAATCCTATTGCGTTGACTCGTGTGAGTACTAAAAAGGGCTCATGTCTCAAGGATCTCGACTCACACAACAATGTGATCATTTTCGTCCATAGCTTTCGGACTCATCACTGGGGAAACTCCTTGTATCTTCCTGTAATCAAGCTCAGAACAGCTGAATCCAATTTTATCTTCCTTGCAGAAGAGCTAACGGTGAAGAGAAGAAACAAGGTCAGCTTTGGTAAGGCTTGCATTCCTATCGGAAAGAGATGTACAAGTTGTATGATTGAACTAAACAGATGTTTGTCGCTGCTATTGAGTCAACACAAAGTCAAACCGAACTCTGTGTCTTGTGAAATACTGCTCACTACGAAATCATCAGAACACCAAGGGAGTGAAGTGAAGGGGTCAGCGCTGCGTAGCAGGACCACGAGGAGAGAGAGGAGCGAGGAAACCATGACTATTCCCAAGGCAAAGCTTTTTTGTCAACCTCGTGGTCTGAACCAGGCCATCGATCAATGGAATATATCAATCGGGCTGTTTCGTGTTCTGTGGCGTAGGGGACTGTCGTGTTCAATATCATCGCCCTCCTTGTATCTCACCCTAGTTTTCAGAGACAGAGAATACCAGCAGTAGGTTTTTCCGCGCAACTTGCTGCCAATGGGCGAAGGTAAGAGAATCCAGACCTGGGCTCCAGACGAAAATACTGGAAAAGCATGTAGAGTGACTTCTAGTCCTCATGCCCACCTTGCTGAGAGATTAACTGAGGAAAAGGGTTTCGATCCAGCTAAACAAGATAAAGTTAGCTGTTTCCTTTTATGGAACTGATAACACTGAAGTGCGGGCGACTCGTTGCGCCAGAACTGAGCTTGAGCGACCCGGTTTACTAAGTTAAAAAAACCAATTACGCAAGTAAACATTGAGTATTGCTACCGATATTGAAACATTGTCCACCTCATCCACGTACCCTCACAAACTTCCGTTTACCCTTGCCAATATTTCCACCCATACCAGTACCAGGTAACATGCCAGGATCAGGGTTGTTCATTCCAGCTTTTACTGCATCAACCAGGATGCCCGTCGAGATGGCAGGAGAGTAGGCAGATACACGACTAGAAAAGGGCGGGAGTGGTTCAGGTGGAACAGGCCGTTGCCGCGCTCCCTTGTTGTGACTGGTAGGAGCCTGTACAGCAAGAGGTTTGATTGATTTATTTGCATTTAAGATGTTCACAGGCTGTTTTCCCTTGCCGCTGCCTGCAGGGTCCGGTGGTGATTCAGAGGCGGCCGATCCCGAGCTGATCGCAGACTTCAAAACGGGAGGAGAAGATTCCTTAGGCGTTGCTAGGTTGTAGGGTGGTTTTGGTATGTTCTCTGGTTTAAGCAACTGTATCTGGAAGCAGATAGTCTCAAGAAGCTGTTTCTCTGTCGAGGATGAGCGCAGATGGGGAGATAAGAGTGAGAGACCATACTGCTCTTGATAGCGGGATTGACGGGACCCCCATCCTTTTTCCACTGGACCCGTACACGGCCGGGATTCTCCCAATCTCGGGGATGGGACTTTGTTACTTCATGTAGGGTGCCCAAGCCCAAGCGAACGGCTGCGTCGGCGATATCTTTGCTCAGGGGCCACCAGAGACTCTTTGCTCTTTCTACCCTCCTCTGGCCGGTACCGTAAGGGCGCTTGGCATCGAGGTAGATGGGGTAGATACAAGTCCAACTGTTTGAGTCATTGATGGTCTGAGGGGTGGGAAGAGCAAAGGAAGACGAACGTCTTATAGATGCTGCTGTCCAGAGTGGTGGCCGGCGATGGAGTATTTGTCGTAAAGCGAGGGGGAGAAGCTGGACCAGCTTGTCGATAATCAGGATCAGTGTCGTCGTCTGAGTTGGCGTCGGAATAGGTGAGCTGCTCAAGGAGTGGCCCACGAGAGCCAGTATTTGGAAGGACCTGGGAGGGCAGAGGCAGATCGGTGTCGTCGTCAAACTCGTCCACGATGGCTGTTTTGCGTGACATTGGGAGGGAGAAAGAGAGAGAGAGATCTTCCCACGCATGCACTCCGACAGCAGCAATGTCATCTGCGACCCATATCCCCTGTGTGAGCGGTGCCCAGACGAGGCTGTGCGTCCTTTCTGCCCTCAAAAATGCACCAGACTGACTCTACCATAGCTGCATCAGCCTTTCTGCCAGCCATTCGGCAACAGACGTTTGATGCGCTGCCGAAATGTCGCAGACGCTGCCACCGCTGACGTTGAGCAAGGCTCAATTCTCGCTTGGGAATCATGTGGCCGTGTTGTTTCGACAGAACGTGCTGACTTTTTTGAGTTTGTGGCAGTCAACCTCCTGTTCGCCTGTGTGGGCATTGGCATCGTTCTCTGGCGCTCCAAGAGGATGAAATTGTTGCAGGCCAGACAATTGGCTGCACGCATTGGAATGGCTGGGCGGCGTCGTTAGCTGCGCATCATGACAATGCCAGCCACAAGTTTGGGTTTTCGCAGGACACTGCATCTTGCCAGCTTGATCTATTTGATGTCCCTGATCCTCATGCCTGCAGTGCAGTGTGTCGACCTCCTCGAGTCCATGCCCTAGCTTCACGTCCGAGTGTGAAGTAAGCTTCCACGTTGTCCTCGATTCTTTGTGTTTCCCTTGGGAATTAGGATTTTTGAGTTTCGTATATAGAAGCATTCCTATTTTCAGAACTCGCGAGTTGCCGTAAACGTGACAACATGAGTTCTGTCAAGAACACGTGTGTGCAGTGTGCAATTTCATTTTTTGAAGTCGTCAGCGCTCAATCAACGTTGCAGCTGCTGTCTAATGTGACCACGAGGTCCATCTTGAGCAATAAACAGGCTTCACCCTGCAGGTCGTACTCCTTTTGGAGTTATATATCACTCGCCTATTCTTTCGAGACGCCCGTGATCCAGTGAGTCGTTCGCACAAATTCTTTCAAACACATACTGACCTCTTGTCACTTCTCATGTAGACGCGGGTGCAGCCTCTACACTAATTTCCCAGCCTCCTGTTCCCTGTCACGATCAGGAATTCAGTTGCAATGCTAAAATTTCCAAAACTCTTCACCAGTTTCGCCCTACTCCTTATCTTAATCCCTTTCTCTTCATTTTCGCTCGTTTCGGCCGTGACCAGGTGTGGTTTGAAACCTCCAAAATCCAGAGAGGCCGCTACCTTGCCTTCTACAACCTCTCAGTCTCAGTCGACTCCAGCACCATACAACAACGGCACCATCGAATGCCAAATAAACGGAACAGTGACACAACAGGTTGTGATCACAGGCTGGTACCCTGGTTGGCTGGCATCATCTGTTCCTCTGAGTAGCTTGTCATGGGATAAATGGACCCATTTAACTTATTCTTTTGCGTGCGTATCCTGATGATATCGCGTCGACCATCATGCTTATCATGGCACCATCCAGCTTAACAGGCCCAGATGTTAATACCGTGATCCTCAACTCAGATGATGAACGAATTCTCCCCACTTTTGTCGAACAAGCTCATGCCAATGTAAGATATCAACGTACGTTCAATGGGCTTATTCCTGACGATATATAAGGGCGTGAAAGCTCTGGTGTCCGTTGGAGGCTGGACCGGTTCCCTTTATTACTCATCAGCTGTGGCTACTTCAGAGAATCGGACTGCATTCGTCGGTGCCATCACAAGTTTAGCAAAAGCATATAATCTAGATGGAGTTGATTTTGAGTACGTTCCTGTGCTCCATACTGCTCCATGTGTTCATCACCATATAGTTGGGAATACCCAAACAAACAAGGGATTGGATGTAATATAATCTCTCCTCAAGACTCTGCCAATTTCCTGCAGTTCCTGCAACAACTCCGTCAGGATCCAATCGGTAAAAAACTATATCTCTCTGCAGCAGTCGGTATCACACCGTTCATGGGACCTGATGGAACGCCAATGGAAGATGTCTCTGCTTTTGCCGAACAATTAAATCATATCGGTGCGCTATCTGGCAATGAGCTCGAACAAAATTTTTCTCACAATTTTACAGGGATCATGAGCTACGATATTTGGGGATCATGGTCAAGTGGAATTGGTCCGAACGCTCCCCTTGATGATTCGTGTGCACCAATGCGCGCAGGCTCTGCCAAATCGGCGGTTGCAGCCTGGACTGGGGCGAAGTTCCCCGCAAGTCAGGTTCGTGTCTGTGCATATGAATGGTTCATTATTGTTCATTGATGTCATATAGATTGTTCTCGGCGTACCCGCTTATGGTCACAGTTTCAAACTCGCCGATCAGTCGAACTTTGCTCTCTATGCACCCTTCACGTCTTATAGCAATCCCCTCGTGCCTAGTGATGACAGTGTGTGTTTTTTAATTTGTCCTCTTCCGAGCAATTAAAACACTGGTTTTGTATAGGCGGTGGTGGTGTGGATCTTTGTGGAAATCCAGTCCCAAGTGGAGGGGGGACTGACGACTTTGACTTCTCGCAGATGATAGCTGCAGGTTTCTTGAACAGCGATGGTGAAGCTGCTACAGGGATAACTTACTTTTATGACAATTGCAGCCAGACGGTTGGTTTGTTTTTCATCGGAGTATATGCTTCCTCATCAATGTGTCCACAGCCTTTCGTCTATAATCCGACTTCGCATGTGGTCATCTCATACGATGATGCGACCAGTTTCGGTATGTCCACGTCAACCTTTTTATCTTCAGAAAAAGAGATAGGTGTGGATGACTGATTTTTGGTTGAAAAAGCTGCAAAGGGCCGTTTCATTACCGACAATGAATTGAAAGGATTTGCTATGTGGCACGTGGCCGGCGATGAACATGATATCCTGCTCGATTCTATGACGCGTGCGATGAATGTCAAAGCGGATTGCCCGTCGTGATGTTTTTTTTGT
>Ga0153977_1000457_pt1 | contig 10457 bp, 14 predicted proteins | sample TSGA061MetaG_FD_104710 | JGI IMG/M metagenome (GOLD analysis project Ga0153977, IMG submission 104710) | Attine ant fungus gardens microbial communities from Georgia, USA - TSGA061 MetaG | ecosystem: Host-associated > Fungi > Mycelium > Unclassified | place: USA: Georgia, Yuchi Wildlife... | reverse complement strand
TTAGGCTTTTTTCTTGTAAAAGCTTCTTCTGAGATAATAGGTCTTTTAAGAGCTTGTATTGGTGATCTATTCTTGAGATAGTAGGTATAAGCAACTGCTTCTGGCCAAAGAAAGTAGAAGATGTTGTGTTCAAGTATTATAGCATATGCATACTCAATAAGGGTATGATTGAGATGTTTGGCAATATCATTTTGAGCAGATAAGTGAGTAGTTATGATTTTGTATTGTATTCTACAAGATTTGAGGTAGTTGATTACCTCATGATCAATATATTCTCCTCTACTATCAAATTATATAGCTTTAAGGTTTTTGCCAGTTTGAGTTTTGATAAAGGTTTAATAATCTTTGATATATCTGAGAATGTCTTTCTTTTTCATGAAGTGAATCTAAGTACATTGTATTGCACTATCAGTGAAGCTAACATAATAGCATTTACTTTTAATTCCAGTAGTTTATACTGGTCCCCAGTATTACAAATGACTACTTACTGATTTGTAATTGGTTGATTTGATAATCAAAGTGCTCAAAAAAGTAAAGTTAAACAAGCAGCAAAAGATGTTGTTAAGTCTGAGGTTTATTTTCAAATATACAGTTCTTAAATATATAATTATAGTGGTCTGTATACTAGGACAGCCTACTACATGATCACTACCTATTGTTCTACATATAGGAGTGCTATTGTTCCTGGAATAGAGATAACCTAACTATCTTAGGGCAGTTTTTTGTTTTATTCAGGGACAGATAATAATTTATAAGTAAAGATCAATGTTATATACAAATATTGAGGATCATGTATCTCTATGAGATCTTATTGCCTCTGGTTCTATTTATAGCCAAAAGAAGCGCATTAAAGAGAGCTTCATGATAGTCATTAAAGCAAATGATTATGTTAAGTAGTTCCCAAGATATCAGTGATTTAGTATCTGGTAACTTGATAATTACCAACTGATCTGCTGATAACTTAGTAAATACTGATTGCTTTGAGACATTTTTGGTATTGTTTGAAAGGTCTCCTTAAGGGCTTTTGGTGGCCATTTATATTGTCAAAATCGGTCAAGTATTCTCAGAGTTATGGTCTAAATGAATTTTGTGATAGTAGTTAACTATAATGTTTGGCATATCAAGATAAGATATATCTTGATCAATCTCAGCTTATTCAAATATATTGAATCTATAGCACCTGTTCTTGTAGCTAACAAATCAAATGAATTAGCTATCAAAATTTAGAATGAGAAGACTTCAATGACCATTGTAAAGCTCTCTTCAATGCACTTTTTCTGGCTATAAATAGAACCAGAGACAATAAGATACAAGGTCCTCAATGTTTGCATATAATATTGATCTTTACCCATAGATTATCATCTGTCCTTGAATAAAACAAAGGACTGCCCTAAGATAGTTAGGTTATCTCTATTCTAGGAATAATAGCACTCCTATATGTAGAATAATAGATAGTGATTATGTAGTAGGCTATTCTGGTGCACAGACCACCACAATCATGTATTTAAGGACTCTATATCTGAAGATAAACCTCAGATTTAATAACATCTTTTGCTACTGTCTAAACTTTACTTTTTTGAGCCTTTTGATTATTAAGTCATCAACTCACAAATCAGTAAGTGGCCATTTGTGATAGCTATACCATACAAAGGTTTGATCTGATATGTGGATGATAATTCTGTACCAGTAGACATTATGATATGTATACAACAAGAAAGTGTATACAGTTATATGAGGTTGTTTTTTTAAAAGAGAGAGAGATGGACAGCAAGAATGAAGGTAAGATAGTGAGCAATTTCAGTAAGAACTGGGGTCTATAACCTTTTGTAATGCAAGGTTATGATATAATAATAATATATAGGCTTTTATCTGAGTCTTTTATAGTCTATAGTTGATATATCAGATACTATAAAGAGCTGGAAGACTATATAACTAGTAGACTAATAGTAAATAATAGAATGTACATATTACAAGTGTTCAATGGTAATGATCCAAAGTTGTTATCCAAGATTATCACAACATACCTGTTATAATACTGAAGTTCATATGGAAAATGCTGATACCTAGCCATTTATTCCTACTAAAGGAAAAGTTCATTTTATACACCCACCCCTGTTGTACTTAACATTTCCATTGCACTTGTGTCATAACAAAGTCATTATTTATTTTCTTTTTCTTTTTCTTTTTTCTTTTAATTAGAAAACTGAGAAATGACTAAAAGAGATATATAGGAGTTCATAAATAGAAGTAAATACAGGATATATATAAGTAGTATACTATAATCAAATAAGAACTCTATCAAGTTCTCCTTGTTGTTATTGATAGATAGTGAATGTCCTTAGTGATCACTCTAGGTGGATGTTCAAGAAGAACTCAATGGAGTTCCTTGTTGGATTAGACTACTACTTATACTATTCTTATAGTGGCTGTACTACTATTAGTCCATAATCACTTGACCTTATCATGTGATCTGATTACCTAAGTTTCCATGCTATTTATATCTTAACCCCTTTATACAATTAAGTACTCAAATGTATGGGACTTATTTCCTTTTTAGGGCTCTCATAATATAGCCCTACTTTCAAGTTTCCTTGTCCCAAGGAATTTTTCCATTGACTTTAGTTCTCATTCCACCTCTTTTCCCTTTCTCTTTCATATCTTCTTTTTCTCCAACTATATAATAATTTTGCCATGAACTCCCTAGGTAATTCCTAACTGAATTCCTTCTTCTCTTCTTTCAGCTTCTGTTATCTTAGTTCCTCAATCTCTTCTCTGTATATCCTCTCAAACTCTTTTACCAGCTCTTTTGTATTCTCCAAGTTTTTCCTATTCTCCCAAGTATCTTCTTCTACTATATACCCCTTCTATCTTACCAGGAACTTTTTCTTCCCTCTAACCATTCTTTTGTTTAAGATTTTTTCTACCTCAAATTCCTCTTTTCTTTCAATGATGACCTGTTTTGGCAGTATCTTCTTTTGTCCCTCTGCCTGTGGTTTATAGAGTTGTACTTTACTTATGTTGACTACAGGATGTATTTTAATAGATTTAGGTAGTTCTAACTCTATTATGTTACTAGAGACAATTCCCTTGACCTTGTAGAGGTCCACAAAATGCTCTGTTAACTTCTTTGTTCTTTTCTCTTTTATCTGCCATTTCAAGTCCTTTGTACTTAGTAGTACCAAGTTCCCTACTTTGTATTCCTCTTTCTTCCTTTGCCTTCTGTTTGCAAATTTCTTCATTTCCTCCTATGCTTTCTCTAGTGCTGCTTTTGCTTCCTTCTGGATTTTCTTTATTCTTTCCACAAATCTTTCCACCACTTTGTACCTCCCCTTTCTTCTCCTCTCAAATCCCATCCTTGGATCTTGACCATAGTTTGCTTTGAATGGCAATATTTTTGTTACTGTATAAATTTTGTTATTGTATGTAAATTCTGCCATTCCTAACCAATCTGGCCACTGCTCTTGTCTATGGTCAATGAAGACCCTCAAATATTGCTCTAACTCCTGGTTTATCCTTTCTGTCTGTCTATTTGTTTGAGAGTGATAGGCTGTTAAGAGTTTTGTCTAGATTCCCAATAAGTTATTTAATTCCCTCATCATTCCCGCCACAAACTGCACTTCTCTATCCAATATGATGCTTTCTAGAAGTCTGTGCAACTTCTATACATGATCTCAAAACAGCTTTGTAAGTTCCTCTGCTGATATTTTCTCCGTTGTCACTATGAAATGTGCTATTTTGCTAAAGCAGTTGTATACTACTAGAATAGCATCATATTTCTAGGCTAATAACAGTTTGGTGATGAAGTCTACTGAGATATGGCTCTATGGTTTTTCTGGGATTGCATTGGGTATCAGCTTTCCTGCTGGTGCTTCACTTCAATTCTTGTATCTTTGGTATACATCATATCTATCCATATATCTTCCTACCTCTTTTGTTATTTCTGGCAACCAACTCTGTCATCTTCCATCTTCTTCTGTGCTCTTCTACTGGGATGTTGTGGTGCAATCATATTATTTTCCCTCTGAATTCTCCTTCTGGTATGTATATCCTTCCTTCATTACTATCCTATCTTCTATTTTCCATTCTTTATCTTTTAATATTTTTATTCCTACCCTCTTCAACTCTTCTACTGCTTTTACTACCTTTTCGTCCCTTTCCTGTGCCTTTTTGATTTTTTCCTTTAGGTTCTCTTTCTCTATTATTGTTTCTGCTCTTCTAATCTATTCTAGCTTTATCAATTTCTGATCCTCATTGTCTTTTTCCACTCCCTCTTACCAGCCTGGTCTCCTGCTTAATTCATCTGTCTTTCCCATGCTCTTCCCTGGAACATGTTTTAGTGCAAAATTAAATTGTAATAGGTATAGAGCCTATCTTGTTTGTTTATGGTTTAATTTTTGGTTTGTTATAAAATACTGGAGATTCTTATAGTTTGTCTAGATTTCAAATTCGAGTTTTGCTCCCTCTAGATAGTGCTTCCATGCCTCTAGACATCTAATAACTGCCAGTATCTCCTTATTGTGAATTTCGTAATTTTGCTCCATAGTGTTCAACAATTTAGAGATGAAGGCCACTAGCTTCCACTTCTCATCCTTACACTTTGTTGACAACACTCCCCCTGTTGTATAGTCTAAGGCATCCACTTCCACTCTCATTTCCCTATTGATATTTGGAATTGCTAAGATGGATTCTATGATAAATACTACCTTAAGTCTTTCAAATGCCTCCTTCTGTTCCTTTTCCCATTTTTATTTCTGCTCCTTCCTGACCAGCATATGTAGCGGTACTGCTATCCTAGTAAAGTTTTTTTATAAACCTCCTGTAATAGTTGGCAAGACCTAAGAACTTTTGTACTTTTTTGATATTTCTAGGTGCCAGCCAGTTCAGTACTCCCTCTACTTTTTCCTTCTGTATTTCCACTTCCCTTGGACTGATTACTACTCCCAGAAATTCTACCTCTTTTACTTTCTATTTACACTTTTCTGGTTTCACAAACAGATCATTCTCTTCCAATCTTTTTAGTACCTCTTCTACTAATTTATCATGTCCTTTTTTGGTGTCTATGGCTACCAGGATATCATTGATAAATGTTACTATATCTCCTTGGTTTATGAGATCTCTGAATAGGTCATTCATTATTGTCTGGAAGATAGTGAGGGAGTTTGTTAACCCAAAATACATGACTGTGGGCTCATAAGCTCTAATATATGTTGTAAATGCTACCTTCCATTTGTCTTCCTCTTTGATCCTGACGTTATTGTATCTCCACCTTAGGTCCAGCTTCATAAACACCTTCCTCTTCCCTACTCCATCCAATATATCTATGATAAGGGGTAAAAGATACCCATTCTTTATTGTTTACTAGTTTATGTATTGATAGTCCTGCACTATTCTTTGTGTGCTATTCTTTTTTGCCACAAAGTGTACTAGTGACATTTGGGGTAACTTGGAAGGTCGGATGTATTCTTTCCTCAACTGATCCTCCACAAATGCTTGTACTTCTTTCCTTTCTTCCCTTGACAATAAGTACACCTTTTCTTTTTTCAGTGTAAATCCTTCTTTTAATTCTATGGCATGGTCCCAGGTCTTTTACACTGGTATTCTTTTTGACTTTTTTTTTCCAAATACCTTCTCCTACTTCCAAAACCTTTTGGGCACCAATCTTCTTAACATTTCTTCATCCTCGTCCTTCTCTACTTTTTTTACTTTCTTTTTCTTTTCTTCTTGCTTTCTTTTTCTATATATAGGTGGACAATGTGTCATTTCTACTTTCTCTTTTTCCTAATCTATTTCTGGGTTATAGACTGCCAGCCACAGCTGTTATGAGAGCCCCGAGTAGGAAAAAGTCTTCTATACATTTGAACACTTAGTCCAAAACCTCAAAGTATACAATGGGGTTAAGATATAAATAGCAGGGGAACTTAAGAAGCCAAGTTATGTGATAAGGTCATGAGGTTGTAGAATATTCTGGAGAAACATGTGATTGTGGACTAGTAGCGGTACAGCTACTGTAAAAGTAGTATAAGTAGTAGTTCAATCCAACAAAGAACTCTATCGAGTTCTTCTTGAACATCTACCTAGGGTAATCACTAAGGACACTCACTGTCTCTCGATAACATAAGAACTCAATTCCCAATAGTGACCTCGTATCTCATGGCCTCATTACCCACTTACTCTTACATCTTCCTCGCTAGTGAGCATAGCACTCACAAGCTTTTTGGATAGTGGGCCCTAGCTGTAAAGGGGACTTCTCAGTCAGTTAGGGACTGAGGGAGGAGACGAGATACCAAGTTCAGGTATCCTGCTTGAGTTCTGATCTTACAATTGGATGTTGTTCTTTACTTCTTTCTCCATATAAACTCCGTGCTATGTTCCATTGTGAATGGTATACATAGAAGATTGGTAGTTATTCTTTAGAAAGCCACTTAGTGTAGGGGTCCTCTCCTTAGAGGCAATTGTATACCAAATTTGATTAGGGCAGTAGTCAGTAAGGCAGTAGGAATCTAGACAGGTGAAGATTGTGCGCTCTGTTGGATATAGGCCTTAGTTAGCAACCCTGGATCAAGAATTATCAGAGTACAAGTTGTTACCATCACTATCACTATCACCACCACTACCACCATACAATATGTCCCAACAACAACAGAGGGAAACCCCTTCCAGAGAGGAACAACTCCTCACTATGATCGCCACCTTGCAGCAGCAGGTTAACACTATGCTCCTCCAGCAACAAGAGAGCAGAGTAGAGGTCACAAGGCCTTAAGTCTTTAGTGGGAAGATGGAGAAAGTAAGCGTGTTTGTAAACGCAGCTTGACTATATATCAGAATGAAGATAACAGAGGAGGTGGGAGTGACCCAGGTGGCCTGGGTATTATTATACATGCAAGGAGGAATAGCAGAGGCATAGAAAGATAACCTATTGGACGAGTTAGCAAAAGGAGAATCAGAGGTGGAGTTAGCAGAGCAGTTGTTCGCAAAGATAAGAAATGACTTCGGAGAAACATCAGAGGAGGAAAGAAAGATAGAGCAGCTAAAAACAATTGAGCAGAAGGGAAGGATCTGCAACGAGTATGTACAGGAGTTCAAAAAGATCGCTAGGGGGAGTGGCTATGAGGGAAGACCTCTCATCGAAGAATTTAAAAGAGGATTGAATGGGGCTATCAGAAGGAAGTTGGCCAAAGCAGAGGAACCACCTACCACCATTGAAGAGTAGCAGAAAAGAGCAGTAAGATTGGACAGGAATCAAAGACAAAGCAGGGCAGAAGAAAGAGTACTGGGAAGAAATGCGGTGCGCCCAGGGAGAAATGTGCAGCCAAGAGAAGAAGGATCATATGGAGAAAGAGGGGAACAAATAATGTGAAGAACGGGAGAGGGATACAGAGGAGGTGGTGGTGGAAACATGACTAATAGAGGAGAAGCTCAAACAGATCCAAGAAGAGACCTAAACGCAATGGATGTGGATAGAGGAAGAGAAGGAGATAGGACGTACTATGTGTATAGAAAATGGTGCCATATGGCCAAAAATTGCTGGAAAAGACATAGGAGAAAGATAGTAAAAATGCCACAGAAGTTGGCAAAAGAAAATGGAGAACAGTGAGCTCTTGGCTGGCCTCCAATAATATGTATAGTATATTACACCTGGAAAAACCAGGTAATAAATTGATGTCCACCAATACAACTGAGAGAGTAAGAGATATACAGTGCATACTACGGCCGTTGAAGGAAGTCTGGCTGAAAGTAGGGTTAGAGAAGCTGGAAAGTCATGAAGGAGTAGCAGTGAAGGTATTGTTGGATAGCGGTGTGACAGGTCTGTTCATGGACATAACCTTTGTAAAAGAAAAGAGGTTTAAGATGGAGAAGCTAAAAAAACCCCTCTTAGTTAGGAATGTAGATGGAACAGCGAATGCACGTATGCAACTTGGGAAAAATAGTGTTAATACTGGGAATGCCGTGGCTAGCAGTCTACAACCCAGAAATAGATTGGGAAAAGGGAGAGGTAAAGATGATGCGTTGTCCACCTATATGTGGAAAAAGAAAGCAAGAAGGAAAGGAGAAAAAAGTGAGGAAGACAGAAAAGAACAAGGACGAGGAAGTATTAAGAGAACTGGTGCCTAGGAAATTCTAGAAGTGGAAGAAAGTATTTGGAAAAAAGGAGTCAGAAAGGATGCCGGTACAAAAGACCTGGGACCATACCATAGAGCTAAAAGAAGGGTTTATGCCAAAAAAGAGGAAGATATACTTACTATCAAGAGAAGAAAGAGAGGAAGTACAGAAATTCATAAAAGACCAATTGAGGAAAGGATACATCCAACCCTCCAAATCATCCCAAATATCACCAGTACACTTTGTGGCAAAAAAGGATGGTACACAGAGGATGGTGCAGGATTATCAACACTTAAACTAGTGGATGATAAAGAATGGATACTCTCTATTCCTCATTGCAGATATATTAGATGGAGTAGAAAAGAGGAAGGTGTTTATGAAATTAGACTTGAGATGGGGATACAATGATATCAGAATCAAGGAGGGAGATGAATAGAAGACAGCATTCACAACACATATCAGAGCATACAAACCCACTATCATGTATTTCAGGTTGACAAACTCCCTGGCTACCTTCCAAGCAATGATGAATGACCTGTTCAGAGACCTCATAAACCAAGGGAACATGGCGACTTTCATTGATGACATTTTAGTAGCTATAGATACAGAGGAAGGACATGATGAGTTGGTAGAGGAAGTACTGAGGAGACTGGAAGAAAACAATCTGTTTGTAAAGCTGGAGAAATGCAAATGGAAAGTAAGGGAAGTAGAATTCCTGGGAGTAGTAGTAGTAATCAGTCCAAAAGGAGTAGAAATGCAGAAGGAAAAGATGGAGGGAGTCCTGAACTGGCTGATACCTAGGAACGTCAAGGAAGTGCAAAAGTTCCTAGACCTCACCAATTACTATAGGAGGTTCATAAAGAACTTTGCTAGGATAGCAGCACCGCTACATGTACTAGTCAGAAAGGAGCAAAAGTGGAAGTAGGAAAAGGAACAGAAGAAAGCATTTGAGGAACTCAAGGCAGTGTTCACCACGGAATCCATTCTGGCCATCCCAGATATTGATAGGGAGATGAGAGTAGAAGCAGATGCCTTAGATTATGCAACAGGGGGGGGTGTTGTTGATGAAGTACAAAGATGGCAAATAGAGGCTGGTGGCTTTTATCTCTAAATTGCTAAACGCTACTAAGTAGAATTATAAAATTCACAATAAAGAGATATTGGCAGTAATAAGATGCCTAGAAGCATGGAGGCATTATTTGGAAGGAGCAAAACTCGAATTTGAAATCTGGATAGATCACAAAAACCTCCAGTATTTTATGGCAAGTTAGAAATTAAACTGAAAACAAGCAAGATGGGCTCTATACCTATCATGGTTTAGTTTCATATTGAAGTACGTTCCAGGAAAGAGCATGGGGAAGGTGGATGGATTAAGCAGAAGGCTAGACTGGCAGGATGGAGTAGAAAGAGATAACAAGAATCAGAAACTAGTGAAGCCAGAGTAGATTAGAAAAGCAGAAACAATAATAGAGGAGGAAAACCTAAAAGAAAGAATCAGGAAGGTACAGGAAGGGGATGAAAAAGTTGTAAAAGCAGTAGAGGAGCTGAAAAAGGCAGGAATCAAGATGCTGAGAGATGAAGAATGGAAAGTAGAAGATAGAATAGTAATGAAAGAAGAAAGAATATACATGCCAGAAGAGGATCTCAGAAGGGAAATAATACAATTACACCATGACACCCCAGTAGAAGGGCATAGAGGGAGATGGAAAACAACAGAGTTAATTGGCAGGAATTACTGGTGGCCAGGAATAATGAAAGAGGTAAAAAGATATATGGACAGATGTGATACTTGTCAAAGATACAAGAACCAAAGTGAGGCACCAGCAGGAAAGCTAATGCCCAATGCAATCCCGGAAAAACTATGGAGTCATATATTGGCAGATTTTATCACCAAACTGCCCCTAGCCCAGGGATACGATGCAATTCTAGTAGTTGTCACAAACTTCATTTGGACCATAACTCCAGAAATACTTGACTGATTTCAACGATCTAAATGGCCACCAAAAGCCCTTAAGAAGACCTTTCAAACGGTACCAAAAACATCTCAAAGCGATTAGTATTCACCGAGCTATCAGCAGATCAGTCAGTGATCACCAAGTCACCAGACACTAAATTGCCGATATCTCAGGAACCACTTAATGTAATCATTTGCTTCAATGACCATCGTGAAGCTCTCTTCAATGCGCTTCTTTCGGCTATAAATAGATCCCAAGGCGATAAAATCCCATGGAGATACAAGGTCCTTAATGTTTGCACATGACACTGATCTTTACTCATAGATTATCATCTGTTCTTGAATAGAACAAAGGACTGCCCTAAGATGGTTAGGTTATCTCTATTTCAAGAACAATAGCACT
>Ga0153977_1000456_pt1 | contig 10475 bp, 12 predicted proteins | sample TSGA061MetaG_FD_104710 | JGI IMG/M metagenome (GOLD analysis project Ga0153977, IMG submission 104710) | Attine ant fungus gardens microbial communities from Georgia, USA - TSGA061 MetaG | ecosystem: Host-associated > Fungi > Mycelium > Unclassified | place: USA: Georgia, Yuchi Wildlife... | reverse complement strand
TGACTTGGCTTCCTAAGTTCCCCTGCTATTTATATCTCAACCCCATTGTATGCTTTGAGGTTTTGGACTAAGTGTTTAAATGTATAGGAGACTTTTTCCTGCTCGGGGCTCCCATAACAAGTATTTAGTAAATACTTGTACTGTTCTTAGTATAAACCAACCTTATACTAGGGTCCATTGTGACTTGTATATATAGAGAATTAACAGTTACTTTCTAGAAAGCTGTCTAGATTAGAGATCCTATCCATTGGATAATAGTTTAACCTTATTATTAAAACAGTAGTTAGTAGAGCAGTAGAACTCTAACTGGGTGAAGATCTTGCACCCTAGCAGATATAGTATAACTAGTAAGATTAAAACATTCATTTTCTTAAGACATCAACACAATGTCCCAAACTCAATACAATTCCCTTATGAGCAACTTGCTCAACCAAAAGCATACCCTCACTAAACTAAGAGCAGAACTAGAAGGAAGAAAGAGGAAAATTTGTTGATGTTATAAAAGGTTCAGGCACCTGGCCCAAAATTGCAGGAACAAGAAAGAAAAGAGAAAAGAAAAATCAATTCCCTAGAATAAATTTAAGATGTTAGCAAGCAAAGTAATAAGGTATAGAGTAGAAGAGATAACAATAAGAAAATAAGAAACTAAAAAGGAAAAAGTCATAAAGTATTTTAGATATTGGGAAGAAGGGCACTATAAGTGGAAATATCCAAAGATTGAAGTGGAAAGGAAAATATAAGAAAGGATAACAATATATGTGGCAATACTACAAAAGGTATAGCAGAAGAAAAAGCTAGTATATTCCTTATGGAGAAAAGTATAGGAATATAGTAGCACATGGGACATACTCCCAAGAAATACAGCAATAGAAGAAAAGATACAGCAATAGAAGAAAAGAGATAGAAAACTAGACAAAAGGTAGTTATATATGTGGAGTATAGTGGGTGTGACTACAAGAGCACCAAAACAGAAGTCAACTAGAGACAAGGATTTATCTCTAGGGAGTGGCTAAGAAATATATGGTGTAAAAGCTATTTAAAAGCATAGAAGTAGAGAAACAATGAAGAAGAAAGTAGAGTTGAATGTACAAAATGTGAAAGGAAAGATATAGTTATAAGAGAGAAAATATACTAGGAAAAGCAGAAAAAGATTTTATGTTCTGAGTATAGAACTAAAAAGAAGAAACTATGGTAGAACTGGAGAGAAGTGGCACAGCCTGTAGAGGCAAAAGTGCAGCAAGGCAGCATATGAATAAAAGCTCCAAAAAACATAGTAAAAGAGGGAGGTGAACAGAGAAAAGTGAGAAGGACCTTCAAAATGTTGAGGAAAATATAGTTGAATATTGAAATAGAAAAGATGGATATACATGAAGGTGTAACAGTTAAAGCACTCTTGAATAGTAGTACTACAAGGATGTTTATAGATAGAAAGATAGCAACAAAATATAGTTTTAAACTACAAAAATTAAAGAGACTAGTAGTGGTTAAAAACATAAATAAAACAAACAATAGTGCAAGGGTAATTACATATCAAATAGAAGTGAATGTATACTATAAGAATCATATAGAAAGAATGAGAATAGATATATACAATTTAAAGAAGATAGAAGTGATATTAAAGATACTATAGTTATAGACACTAAAGAGAGCAAAAGGAACTATTAGCCTGGTATAAGCTAAATATATGGTACCAGGTCCTGATTGTATGCTAAAGAGTTTGTGGAAATGAATCAAAAATGAAGGTATTAAAAAGTAAATATAGAAACTTAGCATAGTAAAGTAAGATAAAAGTATTCAAAAAGAATGTAAGCTTGATCTAGATTTGTCTTGTATAGTGTTCCTAAGGTGCCAACCTTTATACACCATAACAAGCTCACTATCAAGGTAGTCAGTAAACTATTCCTGGGCCTTACTATACTTAACCAAGCCCTCATCTGTATTTCCAATACCAAATCTTATAGGTATGATATAATCTGAGTTAATGGCTAACTAGGCTTTTCAAGCCTACTACCTTGGAGAAGGTTGTCTAAGCAACCACTACATCTTGTCTTCAGAAAGAGTAAGGGTATAAAGTGAATTCACCTCAACCATCCAACTACTTCATTTAGAACTCATACAAGTACTAGAAGACAACTCTAGAGCTTTTGAGATAGTAGCAGGTGTTAAGATTGCATGCCCTTTCTCGCTAGCTCTTTGAGTGTTATATTAAAGATACAAATTAATGAAACTCGATAAAAAAATAAATAGAAAAGAAAAATGCTTCTTTTTCTAGCTTCTCTCACTTTTGTCCTTTATAACCATACTATGTGGATATGTCCATCATTGCCTCCTATTCTGCCATGCCAGTCTGTTACCACTATATGCTCCTGCTCTACTTCTATACTACTACTTTCTATTAATATCTTCTGACCTTCCAACCAGCTACTTTTCATTTAAGTATGGTCTAGAAACTAGCTTTAATATATGCAAGTGTCCCAGCTTACGATGTCATTGTATACTATGTCTGCTTCTTAGTTAAGTCTAGTAGTAATGAGATCACAAGTTATTGATAGATTTTTGATTTGTCATATTAGCATCATATTTGTCTAAGTCCATTTTAGATTGAAAATCTATAGTATTCCAAAGGTATTTTACAGAGTTTCTGAGTTCTAGAGCATCAATATTGATAGTCTATCTCTAAAAAACCTAATACTAGCTCATCAGTCTTGTCTTCCAAGGTATATGCTATTAAGCAAGTGACAGGCTTGGTGACCATCTGGTAGGAATGACCTTTGGTAGTCTTTTATATGTCTAAGGGCTTGTAGAAGATTTCTAGAGTAAACTCAAATACTGAATTATAAAGTATATCCCATATTACCTAGAAGACAAGAAAGATTAAAATAACGAGATGTCCACCATTATATAGAAAAAATACAAAGAGGAAAGAAAATAGGAAGGTAGAAAAGAGAAAAAAAAGTAGTTACTATAGAAAAAGAGAAAATTATAAAATAGGCAGTAAATAGTAAAGAAGACTGGAAAAGAGAGAAGAAAGTTGAAGTAAACTATAGAAAATTTAAGGAGATGGTCTCTAAAAGATTTTTAAAGTAGAAGAAGGTATTTGGGAAGATAGAATCAGAAAGGATGCCAACCAGAAAGATTTGGGATCCTGCTATAGATCTCAAAAAGATATTCAAACCACAAAAGAAAAGGATTTACCCTTTATCCAAAAATGAGAGAAAAGAGGTCCAGAATCTTGTAGATGACCAATTAAGAAAGGAATATATTAGACTATCTAAATTTTCTCAGATGTTACTGGTGTTCTTTGTAAACAAAAAGAATAAAAGCAAAAGAATAGTTATAGACTACTGCAGTCTAAACAAATAAACTATAAAGGATAACTACCTATTACTATTAATAATAGACTTAATTAACAATATAAAGAGTAAAAAAGTATTTGTAAAGATAGACCTGTAATAGAGGTTCAATAATATGAGAATCAAGAAAGATAATGAGTGAAAAGAAGTGTTTATAATATATATAGGCTCCTTCAAACCAACAGTAATGTTCTTTAGAATAATAGACTCACTAGCTATATTCCAAGCAATAATAAATGAAATTTTGAGGGATCTGATAAATAAAGAGAAAGTTGTAGTATTTGTAGATAATAAAGCTTTAATCCAGGTCTATGACCTAACTTGAATCCTCTACTAATTCTGAATAATTAAGTATATGTTGAAGTCAGTTTGCTATGCTTTCTTCTTCAACTTTCTGTATACTCTGTAATATTTTTTCAATCACTTACTAACTTAACTATCCTGACTGACCTTATTTACTTACTTTTAATATTATTTTTTCTCTAAACCTCCTATCCTTGCTAATAATCCTACACTGGAGCACCTTTTTTCTTACATTTAATACCACCATTTTTGTCCTATTGTGAAGTCCTTCTCCTGGATCCAAGTTCCTCAGTAAGATAAGTAAACAGCCAATCTTGAGGCAAAGTAAAGCAGGAGGCAATCCACTACTATTGAGTTGTTAAAGAACTCTACAAGATAGGCATGGTATATTCTATCTTTCTCAAACACAGAGTCTACACTTAGCATATGGACCTCTGTATTTGGTACTAGGTTAAACTGTTAGAGAATAGCTTCATTAATATTATGCACCTTATTATTTCTAGGACAGAGAATAATGTACTCCAAGAAATATTGGTTATCTTGAACTCTTGGGTTTCCAATTCCTGGATAAATCCTGTTGATGAGAGTGTTGAGATTAGTACAAACTATAGACTGAAGAACTTGTATCATCTTATTATTATCCATAGTTGATCTAGCACTAATTTCCAACAATCACTGAGCATGTTGATTGTCAAAGCGTAAATGAGACATCCTTCCTCTATCTAGCAAAAAAGCAGCAATTCCAGATGATGCTATATATAATACTATCTGTTCTCTCCTTCTGACCTTAGCAGCAATAGTGTTACAAAGAAATGTCTTTCTACAACTACCAGCAGCATGAATAAAGAAAAGATGACCTTGGTTGTTAATGATAGACTCCAAAACAGTATCAAAAGTAGCAGCTTGTTTAGGGTTAGACATTGTTCTCTGCTCATTTACCAAAGTTGCTATTTCATCTGTATTATACTGTTCAGTCTGTAAAAGAGAATTGGGTATTCTATAACTCCACTGTTGCTGTGAAAAAGGTATGGATAGAAACTCAGCAAGACTTTTTCCCATTTCTACCAACATTCTATTTAGATCCCAAAGACTATAATCATAAATATCATCCTTTAGTATCTCCTGGTTAGCTTGGTAGTAACTCATATGACAGAGTTTGTACTTAGTATTATTACAAAGTCCAGTCTTAAATTGGTCCTAGAGAACATAAGGCTCAGTCACTTCATCAGTTAGCAAAATTACTACCAACAACCAACAACATACTACTTCAGGCTGCATTGCAATTGCTTTCTCCAAGAAAACCCTCCATTCATGATCATCCTCCAGTAATCCTCTTACTATACATATCTTCTTGAATGTGACAAACACTTGGTCATTCCAGGTCCTCAGATGCTCCCAACTTTTTCCACCTTCAAATATGGTCAAGAGAAGTTGTAAAAAAAACTGTTCTTTTTTTGATGGTAATACAAAGTATATCCTTTCAATCACCTTGGCATGTCGTCTTGGATGCCATAACTTAGCTCTAGCATTTCAGGTATAGTATTGAGAAAACTGCCAGTAGATAAGGCCCAAACCATTATTATGTATAGAGTTGTAATCAAACCAAGCAATAAGCTGAGTCTTCTTTATATTTTGTCTGGCCAATACTTCATTGACAGTCTAGTGTATATGAAAGTTGACATAGTGCTTATTGGAAAGATGAACAGAAAGATGTTGGATAGTTGATGACTCTCCATGCATGTTGAACTCAAAGATCTTCTAGCAAGCTTCTGTTGGACTAATAAACTAGCCATCTAAATGTGCTTTAATCTCATCCTACATCCCACTACTAATCTCTATAGTTGCTCTGTCAGAACCTTAATTTAATATGACAATCAAAGAAAAAAAGAAGTTAAGAATAGTAAAGAACCATATATTGATTAGTAAACCTGGCCCCATTGCATTCAAAAACCAAGCCATTGTCAGGCCTAGTATAGAGTAGATAACTGTCCTTAGTCCAGTCTGTTTTCTTTCTATAATCTTTGGAAAAGTGTTTACTATATTGTTTATTGACCATACACTTGGCTTAGAGATTGTCAACACCATATGGACCATACAATATGTATTTGGTGACTTTTGTATAAAGAAGTGGTTGTAGCTGAGAATCAGGTAACTGTACTGAAATCATAGAGTTTATATAATGAGAGTCTTGAATATAATCTTGAAGGTGTAAAAAGATGAGTAGATGAATATAGAGAAGACCTCTCTTCTGGAACTCAATAGTGTGAATATGAACTACTGTAGTGCCAAAGAAACTATTATCAATTAGCTTGAGGAGTGCTTTTTTCTTTTGCTCAAAGACCCATAATATAATGTTAGGACAATCAGTAGCTATCTGTTCAGGGAAAAGACTCTGAACAATTTCTGACCACTTGGAATTAGTAGTCATAGTGAGGAATAGATCTAGTTTGTGAAAATACCTACAAATAGCCATAGCATCCTGAAACAACTGAGTCATAAACCTAGGACTTCCTATATGAGAAGAAGGAAAAATAAGTTTGTATCTCAAACACCTAATATTTTTTCTATTATATCTATTATGCACAACAGCATTCTGTAATCTCTGGTAGAGCTCAGATCTGAGAGTATGTTGATGTGTCCTAGCCCAATTGAGTTTCCTTTATTCACAATTTGCCTATACATCAACAACAAACTACTAAAATAGCTTTCCACTATAGAAGAGAAATGGCTGAGGACCATCTCTAATATGAAGACAATAGATATAGTAGTATGTATCAGAGACCACCTGTGAGCAAGTCCATTCTTTTTTATCTCTCTGTCTTCTATTCTCTCTTTGTTCACTTAGTTGAGTACCACAAATTGGAATTCTTGAATACCATCCACTCTCTTTCTTTGAAAACAACAGAATATAATAAAGAGTAGCATATAAAGGACTATTCTGGCTTATTTGCTCATATTGTTCTTCTCTTGTCTATAATACCACATCTCTATTATCTATTACATGATAGACTCCTTTCTCAGAAATGATGACTGCAATCTCTTCAGCAGTAAGCAGATTGTGAGTTCACTAATCATGCTATAGATCTATATGCAATCTAATCCTAACCTCCTGTTGCTCATCTGCTGGTTTGTCTCTGATAAGCTCATATGTATGACGATACTAGTCAATATATAAATAACTATCCAGAAACATTGTTTGAATATTGTCTATTATTACAGGATCTAGATTATTGTTGTTGGCTCTCCTGACATTGAACTGTTCTGCTGTGTCAAGAATATAGATTTGTGCATATATTAGAGTCTGATCTGTATGAGAGAGAAGAGTACCAGTAAGATAATGAAGTTCTCTCTGGATTTCAAAACAGTAGAGGTCTAACTGTCTAATGACTGAGTTATCACTTTTGACTTCTACTAAAGTCATAGCAAAGACTATATTATACTATTGTATATTATTGTAAAATTCTCTTGAGGAATAATCATTTCCAGTCAAGTAGTTGTGAAGGATTCTAGTAAGTGGTTAGAGAGGAAGTAGTTGGATCTGTCCTTATAAACAATACATGCCAAACTTGGAATGATTAACCTTTGAGGAAGTAAGTTTTTCATACTTAAAGTGAAGAGCATGACAGTGAAAGTAGATAACAGTCAGTATGCCCAAATTTTTATACTGTATATCAGCCTCCAAGAATGGCTGTTTAGCAAATGGATAAAATACAGGATAAAGAACAGATGGTAGGATATCATCTGCAACAACAGCTTCTTGATCCTGATAATTTATGAGTATATAGAATTTTATTATGCAAAAATCAATATACTTGAATCATATCATCTTCTATATCAACCTCTTGAATATTTCCCTCCCTAACATCCTATAATATCTGGTTAAAATTCATTTATCAACAATTAGTAAAATCTGTTACTTACAACTTTTAGAATATTTTCTTGTATATTTCTATCCATATTTAGGTCTCTATTACCATCTCTATTCTGCTGCCCTTCATAATCAAGAGCATCTGCATTCTCATTCCTCTATTCCTCTATTATTTGGTTGATTTAAACCATATGAACTCTTCTTTTTGCTTGTAACACTTCCAACTGTTGTACTATTCTCTGTTGCTATATTTGTTTCTTTTCTATCTCTCTTTGTTTTTCTGCCTCTACTCTTGTAATTTGCAAATGATCAAGAAGTTGATGTTGTTTAGCAAGTTGACATCTGTACAAATCAAGTATAGTATTATCAAGATTCTGTAGAACATGTACAGAAGTCATATAGAATCTTCTTTTCCTTTCTTTACCTCTTCTCCTATTCTAAACAGAAGCTGGAGGAATATTTTGGAGTAAAGCAGATAGGTGATAATTCTCTAAAACAACTATATACTACTATACTTGCTTTTCAGCTCTTCTAGTCTAATATTCTTTTTCAATAGAATCCATCTCTTACAGTTTGTTTTACTGTCTCACTTACAACTATTCTAAGAATAAAGGTATACTATCACTCCTAAGAAAGAAATCCCTACTCTAAACAACTTTCTTAAAAAGCAACTGTTATTTTTTTGCATATAAGAATTACAATAGATCCCAAGCACCAGTTTACTAATAAAAAGAAATACAGATATACTACTGCAATACTGCTCAAGAAAATAGTAGTCTGTCTAGAAGGGTAGACCTGAGCTTAGTTACACCAACTACACTCTACACCACAGCTATAGAGTACTGTTCCCTTTATACCTAGGGCCTGGTATCTAGTCAAGATATAGAAAGAGTAGAAGGATAAAAGAGCAAAGAGAGAAAACAGAAAATAGTAATCAAAGACAAAAAAGTTGATGAGCTAGTACTATCAATCTCTATTTGTACATACTTATTTCTCTCCTATATATCCAATTTTGGTTGAATATTATGAAAAGAGGAGGGTACTAATAATTGAATTTTGTTGTCCAAATTCAGAGAGAGAAAAAAAGAGAAAGTAAAATATAATTTTTCTCTGATTTTTATTGATTTTTTCTAATTTTTAATGAATTTTCAATGAATTTATTGTATTTTTTGAGTAAAAAGAGTGAAAAGAGAGGCTGTGAGAATGATTAGGTAAATTTGACTAAGTGATGACAAAGGCCTATCATCCTATATTTGGTCTTGTATATATAATAGATATATTAGTAGGAACAAAAACTAAAGAAGAATACAATGAGATTGTGAAAGAAATATTAAAGAAGCTAAAAGAAAATAACTTGTATGTCAAGCTAAAGAAGTATATAGGAAAAGTGAGAAGGATTGGATTCCTAGAGATTGTTATAGGATCCAATAGAATAGAAATGAAGAAAGAAAAAATGAATAGAGTACTAAGTTAGTTAAAGCCAAAAAACATAAAAAATATCAGAAAGTTCTTGGACCTCACAAATTACTATAGGAGGTTTATTAAAGATTTCATGTAAGTAGCTAGGCTGATGAATATGTTAACAAGAAAGAATATGAAATAGCAGTGGGAAAGTAAACAGCAAAAGGTATTTGATGAGCTCAAATGAGTCTTTACTACCAAACCAGTATTAGCAATCCCAGATCTAGACAAAGAATTCAGAATAGAAGTAGATACTTCAAATTATGCTACTAAAGAAGTTCTATTAATAAAATACTCTAATGAACTATAGAGACTGATTACTTTTATTTCCAAGTTATTAAGTGGTATAGAACAAAATTACAAAATATATAATAAAAAGATACTAGCAGTAGTCAGATACTTAAAAGTATAAAAATACTTTCTAAAAAGGACAACCACCAAATTCAAGATCTAGACAAATCACAAAAACCTCAAATACTTTATAAAGGTACAAAAGTTAAATAAAAAAACAAGCAAGATAGGCTTTATATTTGTTAAGATTTGACTTTATACTAAAATATGTTCTAGAAAGCAAAATAGGAAAGATAAATAATCTGAGTAAAAGACCAAACTGAAAAGTAAGAGTGGAAAAAAACAACAAGAACAAGACATTGGTAAAGCCTGAGTGACTAGTAGAAAAACAAAGAAAGTAGAAATCATTGTGAAAGAAATAAATCTACTAGAAAAAGTAAGACAGTCAAAAGTGAAAGACAATAAGGTAGTAAAAGCTGTTAAAGAAATAAAGCAGACAGAAGTAAAGATATTGAGAAATGAAAAATAAAGAAAGGTCAATGACATAATGTACAAAAAAAAGATATATATATCAAAAAATAAAAAGTTAAGAGTAGAGATCATTAGGCTATATCATGATATACTAGTAGAAGAGTATAAAAGACAGTTGAAGATGATAGAGTTGGTCACTAGAAACTTTTGGTGGCTAGAAGTTATAAAAGAAGTAAAGTAATATATAAAGAGGTGCAATACTTGCTAGTATAATAAAAACTATACAGAACAGCTGGCAGGAAAATTATTGCCAAATTCAATTCTAAAAAAATCTTGGGTATATATTTTAGTGTATTTTATTACTAAGTTGCTGCTAGTACAAGAATACAGCTCAATTTTAGTAGTAGTCAATAGATTAACAAAAATAGAATATTTTATTCCTACTATAGATTAGTAGAAGGACTAGCTAGGTTGTTTAGAAATAATATGTAAAAGTTATATAGGTTATCTAAGAGTATTATTTTAAACAAGAAACCTCAGTTTATGATAGGAGTAATATGGGAGTTGAACAGAATATTAGAGATTGAAAGTAAATTATTAACAGTATTTCACTCTCAAACAGATAAACAAACAGAAAGAGTTAATTACAAACTAGAACAGTACTTAAGAATGTTTATTGACCATAGATAGAAACAGTAACCAGATTGGTTAAGAACAACAGAGTTCAT
>Ga0153977_1000450_pt1 | contig 10505 bp, 5 predicted proteins | sample TSGA061MetaG_FD_104710 | JGI IMG/M metagenome (GOLD analysis project Ga0153977, IMG submission 104710) | Attine ant fungus gardens microbial communities from Georgia, USA - TSGA061 MetaG | ecosystem: Host-associated > Fungi > Mycelium > Unclassified | place: USA: Georgia, Yuchi Wildlife... | reverse complement strand
CTACATTCCTTTGTAATTCTTCTATTCTTGGAAGAATTTTTTTAGCTTGGTCTTCTTTTTTGACGTTTCCATTTATAAATCCAAAAGATATTTCGACCTTAATGATATCGCTTCTTTTTTCAATCTTTATACATGTCAGTCCCTCAAGCTCGAAGGTTTTTTTATTTTTTTGCACATAATTGTGGATACAATTTCGTATTTTTTTATCTTCTTGTAGCTCTTCCGCATACTTTTTTGGTTTTGCAAACCAAATAGAATGATGTCTTTGGCTTGTCCCAAGTCTGAAAGCAAGCGGGTTTGTTTTTTGTCCCATACTCCTCCACTAATAAATATTATTATAAAATGTCATCGAGTTCATCTTGAATAGATGGATACCCTTTGTGATAGAAAGATTCATCTTTCAATAGAATTGTTATATGACAGGTTTGCTTTTTTATTAAACAATTACGTCCTCGAGCTCGAGGTCTTCTTTTTTTCCTAGTAGTTCCCTCATTGACTTTTGCTTGAGTAATAACTAAATGGGCTTTATTAAAACCTCGATTTTGGATAGCATTTGTTACTGCAGAAGAAACTAATTTCAAAATAGGATAAGTTGCTTGATAGGGCATAAACTTAAGTATCATAAGCGTTTCTTCGTAGGAACGTCCACGAATTTGCTCAATTACTCTTCGTGCTTTGTGAGCCGACATCTGTATATGTTTACGTAGCGCGTATACTTCATTTTTTTTTTTTTTGATCATAAGGGTTACCTCAACTGCTTTTATTTCTTTTTATTTTTTTTTTCGAGATTTTTTATCTTTTTGACTTTTTTCATATTCTGCAAATTCTCTAGTAAGTGAAAATTCGCCCAATTTGTGTCCCACCATATCATATGTAATATAAATAGGTAAATGTTGCTTTCCATTATGGATAGCAATGGTATGGCCAACCATTGTGGGTACAATGGTTGATGCTCGGGACCAGGTTTCTATTATTTCTTTTTCTTCCTTTGTGTTAAGCTTATTGATTTTGTTTACTAAATGAATGCTTACAAAAGGATTTTTTTTTCGTAAACGTGACACAGTGAATTTCTCCTATTTTTTTTGTTTTGAAAAGACGAAGAAAGAAATTCGATTTTCTCTCCTATCCTATTTACTACGGCGACGAAGAATCCTATTTTCACTATATTTATTCCTTTTTCGAGTTCTTTTTCCAAGTGCAGGATAACCCCACGGGGTTACGGGTTTTTTTTTACCAATTGGGGCCTTCCCTTCACCACCCCCATGGGGATGGTCTACAGGGTTCATAACTCCTCCTCTTACTACAGGACGCTTACCTAGCCAACATTTCGATCCGGCTCTACCCAAATTTTGATTCTTCGCCTTAGCATTCCCTACTTGTCCGACTGTTGCTGAGCAGTTTTGGGATATTAAACGAACCTCCCCCGAAGGTAATTTTAATGTGGCCGATTTCCCCTCTTTTGCAATCAGTTTCGCTACAGTACCTGCAGCTCTCGCTAATTGTCCACCCCTTCCAAGTGTGATTTCTATGTTATGTATGGCCGTGCCTAAGGGCATATTGGTTGAAGTAGATTCTTCTTTTTTTTTTTTTGATCAGTCAAAACCTCTTCCCAAACTGTACAAGCTTCTTCCAAAGCATACGGCTTTCTGGGTGTAGATGATGATATCTATACAGATGGATCTTATATATCCTATAATGAAGGCAAATATCCTCTAATGAAGTAAAGTACTACATGATTGGATATATAGGAATCCAAATCTGCCGAATCACTCATGTTATGCTCTTCTACATCCTAGGTCTTCTCGTTCCTTCATCTGGCTTATGTTCTTCATGTAGCATTCAGACCGAATGACTCTATGAAATTACGTCGATACTTCCACATATTATGGGTAACGTAGGAGACATCTCTATTTTTCGCCCGGGGAATCTTTAGAATTACCACCGCTTAACTTTCCATTCGCCTCTGACCATCAAATGAAATGTGAATAACCCGTTCTCCTCTCTTTGAAACAAGGGCCGGTCGGTGCTTGAAACAATTTTGTCTTCTCCATATTACTATATCTCTCGAGTCAATAATTTGATATGAGGAATTACTGAACTCAATCACTTGCTGCCGTTACTCTTCAGTTTTCTGTTGAGGTCTATCCTGTAGAGGTATTCCAATTGGATCAGTGATCGATTTCTAGGTTTCGTCGTAAACCTAATTGGTTCCTTCCAATTCCGTAAATCAATAGTTCAAACCGCACTCAAAGGTAGGGCATTTCCCATTTTGATAGGAACTTTTGTACCAGAAATAATGGTATCTCCAATTCTAGCCCCTCTGGGATGTAAAATATATCTCTTCTCACCATCCCCGTAGTGTATGAGACAAATGTATGCATTTCGATTAGGGTCGTATTCGATGGTTACGATTCTACCATATATATCTTTTTCGTTCCGTCGAAAATCGATTTTACGGTATAGACGTTTATGACCTCCCCCTCTATGCCTTACGGTAATGATTCCTCGGGCATTACGGCCTTTACCACAATGATGCTGTCCATAGATCAAATTATTTCGTGTATTGGATTTCACTTGATTTCAGTTCTTTTCTTTATTTCTAAGAGATGGAATAGAATAACCCGGTTGAAGCGTACATCCGTCTGTATGTAATGCATTGGATGTCCCATACTAAGTCTCATTCTTCTACCCTTTACCGGGAGTCGCTGACTATTCATAGCTATTACCTTGACACCAAAGAAGCGTTCGACCCAATGCTTTCTTTCTGTCCTAGTGAATCCTGATTCGACAGTCAAAGTATATTGATTTTTCTTCAAAAACCGAATCCTTTTTTCTGTCAATACTACCTATTTGATTCCATCCATAAATCGATTTTCTTCCCTATGAGTTTGAGTCTCAATCCTAATGCTAGTTCTTCCTTTTCCTATTTATGATAGGACCACACCAATTCGTTATGTTATGTATGGATGATGAGATTCCATTGATACAGAGCGAATTTCAATAGACTTATTGGAAGGTCCCGTTGGCGTGCATCCAGTAGGAATTGAACCTACGAATTCGCCAATTATGAGTTGGGTGCTTTAACCATTCAGCCATGGATGCTTATGGGGGATCCTCGTACATGGTGAATAACCAAATTCTAATTGAAATGAAATATTGAGTATAACTCCATACAATTTGAGTATAAAGAAAGAATGACTTAGTATAAATCAAGACAATTGAGTTTCATTTCCTAAAGTTAATTTCGTAAAAAAAGTGAACAAGTTTCTTTCTTAAACTGGAGGAGGAGTTAGTATATGATTCAAAAAGAGAAATACCTCAAACAATTTACATTTTTGATTTTCGAATTAAGAGAGATATTGAGAGAGATCAAGAATTCTCACTATTGCTTAACACTGGGATCTTTCATTCACATTTTGTTCGATCAAGAACGTTTTCTTAAACTTTTGGACTCAACAATTGTGGGTATTTCACTTTTACGCCATTCACAGGGTTCAACAAGCAATCGATATTTCACGATGAAGGGTGTAGTACTCTTTTTCAAGGGTGTAGTACTATTTGGAGTCGTGGTCCTTCTATATCGTCTTAACAATCGAAAGATGGTCGAAAGAAAAGATCTCTATTTAACAGGACTTCTTCCTATACAGCTGCATTCCATTGGACTCAGAAATGATACATTGGAAGAATCCTTTTTGTCTTCCAATATCACTCGGTTGATTGTTTCGCTCCTGTATCTTCCAAAAGGAAAAAAGATCTCTGAGAGCGGTTTCCTGGATCCGAAAGAGAGTACTTGGGTTCTCCCAATAACTCAAAAGTGTATCATGTCGGAATTTCACTGGGGTTCGCGATGGTGGAGGAACTGGATCGGAAAAAAGAGGGATTCTAATTCTAGTTGTAAGATATCTAATGAAACCGTCGCTGGAATTGAGATCTCATTCCAAGAGAAAAATATCGAATATCTGGAGTTTTCTTTTGTATATTATATGGATGATCCGATCCGAAAGGACCATGATTGGGAATTATTTGACCCTGGTTGTTCGAGGAAGGGGGGAAAGAGAATCAATTTGAATTCGGGACAGTTATTCGAAATCTTAGTGAAAGACTGGATTTGTTATCTCATGTTTGCTTTTCGTGAAAAAAAACCAATTGAAGTGGGGGGTTTCTTCAAACAACAAGGAGCTGGGTCAACTATTCAATCAAATGAGATTGAACATCTTTCCCATCTCTTCTCGAGAAAGAAGTGGGCTATTTCTTTGCAAAATGGTTCTCCATTTCATATGTGGCAATTCCGCCAAGATCTATTCGTTATTTGGGGGAATAATCGGCACGAATCGGATTTTCGGAGGGCCCTATTAAGAGAGAATTGGATTGGGTTAGACAATGTGCGATTGGTAAACAAGGATCGGTTTTTTAGCAAGGCACGGCATATATCGTCAAATATTCAATGTGCTTCCACAAGATCTAGTTTCGTTCAAGGAAGGGATTCTAGCCAATTGAGGGGATCTTCTGCTCAATCCAGAGATCATTTCGATTCCATACTATCCCGGCTATTCCTGGAAGGTGAGAAGGAGATGATCGAAGAATTTATTGGGGATCCTACAAGATCCGTTCGTTCGTTTTTCTCTGACCATCTGTCAGAACTTCATCTGGGTTCGAATCCTACTGAGAGGTCGACTAGAGATCAGAAATTGTTGAAGAAAGAACAAGATGCTTCTTTTGTCCCTTTCAGGCGATCGGAAAATAAAGAAATAGTGAATCTATTCAAGATAATTACGTATTTACAAAATACTGTCTCAATTCATCCTATTTCATCAGATCCTGGATGTGATATGGTTCTGAAGGATGAACTGGATCTGGCCAGTTCCAATAAGATTTCTTGCTTGAACAAAAATCCATTAGTGTTCGATCGCCAGCGATTTCAAACAGATTCCTATTTCTCCATGCTATCCCACGATCAAGACAATTGGCTGAATCCGGTGAAACCATTTCATAGAAGTTCATTGAGATCTTCTTTTTATAAAGCAAATCGACTTCGATTCTTGAATAATCGACATGACTTCTCTTTTTATTATAACAAAAGATTCCCTTTTTATGTGGAAAAGGCCCGGATCAAGAATTTGGATTTTACGTATGGACAATGCCTCCATATCCTGTTCATTCGAAACAAAATATTGTCTTTGTGCGGCGGTAAAAAAAAACATGCTTTTTTGGAGAGAGATACTATTTCACCAATCGAGTCGCAGGTATCTAAGATATTCCTATCTAATGATTTTCCACAAAGTGGTGACGAACGGTATAACTTGTACAAATCTTTCCACTTTCCAATTCGATCCGATCCATTCGTTCGTAGAGCTATTTATTCGATCACCGATATTTCTGGAACACCTCTAACAGAGGGACAAAGAGTCCATTTTGAAAGCACTTATTGTCAACCTCTTTCGGATATGAATCTATCTGATTCAGAAGGGAAGAACTTGCATCAGTATGTCCATTTCAAGTCTTTCAATTCAACCATGGCTTTGATTCACACTCCATGGTCCGAGAAAGATTTACCATCCGAAAAGAAGAAAAAACGAAGTCTTTGTCTAAAGAAATGTGTTGAAAAGGGACAGATGTATAGAACCTTTCAACGAGATAGTACTTTTTCAACTCTCTCAAAATGGAATCGATTCCAAACATATATGCCATGGTTCTTTACTTCGACAGGGTTCAAATATCTAAATTGGATATTTTTAGATACCTTTTCAGACCTATTAGCGAGACTAAGTAGCAGTCAAAAATGGGTATCCATTTTTCATGTTCTTCAGAATCCAAAAAAGGGGTGTCTTCGACGCTGGAATCGGATACGGAAGCGGATAAGTGAGACTTCGAGTCAGTGTTTCTATGATCTTCTTCTGTCCGACGAAATGATTTATCGAAATAATGAGCCACCGTTGATATCGACACATCTGCGATTGCCAAATGTTCGGGAGTTCCTCTATTCAATCCTTTTCCTTCTTCTTGTTGCTGGATATCTCGTTTATACATATCTTATTTATGTTTCCCGAGCCTATATTGAGTTACAGATAGAGTTCGAAAAGGTCAAATCTTTGATGATTCCATCATACATGATGGAGTTGCAAAAACTTCTGGATAGGTATCCTCCATCTGAACTGAATTCTTTCTGGTTAAAGAATCGCTTTCTAGTTGCTCTGAAACAAGTAGGAGTAGGAGATGTTCTAGAACAAATATGGGCTTTTGGCGGCTACATGCTCCGGGGTGGTGGTCCCGCGGTTCAATCAATGCATTTGAAGAAGATATTTTGGAATATCAATCTTATCGATCTCATCAGTATCATACCCAATCCCATCAACCGAATCACTTTTTCGAGAAATACGAGACATCTCAGTCATACAAGTAAAGAGATTTATTCATTGATAAGAAAAAGAAAAAACGTGAACGGTCCTTGGATTTATGGTAAAATAGAATCCGTGGTCGCGAACACGGATTCGGTTGATGATAAAGAAAGAGAAGTCTTGCTTCAGTTCTTCAACTTAACGACAGAAAAAAGGATTGATCAAATTCTATTGAGTCTGACTCATAGTGATCATTTTGCAAAGAATGACTCTGGTTTTCAAATGATTGAAGGGCCAGGAGCAATTTACTTACGATACTTAGTGGACATTCATAACAAGTATCTACTGAATTATGAATTCAATACACCCTGTTTAACAGAAAGGCGGATATTCCTTGCTCATTATCATACAATAACTTATTCACGAACCTCGTGTGGCGCGAATCGTTTTCATTTCCCATCTCATGGAAAACCCTTTTCGCTCCGCTTAGTCCTATCCCCCTCTAGGGGTATTTTAGTGATAGGTTCTATAGGAACTGGACGATCCTATTTGGTCAAATACCGAGCGGAAAACTCCTATCTTCCTTTCATTACAGTATTTCTGAGCAAGTTCCTGAGTCACAAGTCTAAGTATTTTCTTATTGATATGGGTATGGATGAGGCTGAGGATGAGGATAGTGATTTTGAGGACGAGATTGATGTGAGTGACGAGATTGATGTGAGTGACGAGATCGACCGTGACCTTGATTGGGAGCTGGACCTTCTAATGGAAATGAATGAGTTTCTGTATAAGATACCGCCGGCAGAAACCCACTTTTTTTATCTCATCCTTCAATTCGACTTAGCAAAAGCAATGTCTCCTTGCATAATATGGATTCCAAACATTCATGATCTGAATGTGAAGGCGTCGAACTACTTATCCCTCGGTCTATTAGTGAACTATCTCTCCAGGGATTGTGAAAGATGTTCCACTAGAAATCATCTTGTTATTGCTTCGACTAATCTTCCCCAAAAAGTGGATCCCTTTCTAATAGCTTGGAATAAATTGAATACATGCATTAAGATACGAAGGCTTATTAGTCCACAACAACGAAAGCACTTTTTCACTCTTTCATATAGTAGGGGATTTCACTTGGAAAAGAAAATGTTCCATACTAATGGATTCGGGCCCATACCCATGGGTTTCAATGTACCAGATCTTGTAGCACTTACCAATGAAGCCCTGTCGATTAGTATTACACAGAAGAAATCCATTCTAGACACGAATATAATTCGATCTGCTCTTCATAGACAAACTTGGGATTTGCGAGCCCGTGTAAGATCGGTTGAGGAGCCTGCGATCCTTTTCTATCAGATAGGAAGGGCTGTTGCACAAAATGGATTTCTAAGGAATTGCCCCCTAGATCCTATATCTATCTATATGAAGAAGAAATTATGTAACGAAGGGGATTCTTATTTGTACAAATGGTACTTCGAACTTGGAACGAGCATGAAGAAATTAACGATACTTCTTTATCTTTTGAGTTGTTCTGCCGGATCGGTTGCTCAAGACTTTTGGTCTCTAATCGGACCCGATGAAAAAAATGAGATCACTTCTTATGGACTTGTTGAGAATGATTATGATCTAGTTCATGGCCTAGTAGAAATAGAAGGCGCTCTGTTGGCATCCTCACGGACAGAACAAGATTGGAGTCAGTTTGATAATGATCGGGTGACATTTCTTCTTCGGCCCAAACCAAAGAGTCCCTTCGATATGATACAACAAGGATTTTGTTCTATCCTTGATCAGCAATTTCTCTATGATCCGATGCCCTATGGAAAATCCGAATCGGAGTTTGACGAAGACGAAGAAGGTTTATTCAATGACATAGTTTTGGCTCCTAGAATAGGGCGCCCTTGGGTCTTTCTATTTGATTCTTTCGTAAAGCCCCCTTCATGGAATGAAGTGGGAGGATTGGGATTAGGATTCCCCTCTTGGGCCGGGTCATTTCGGGGCCAGGGGGTCCTGGAAGAGGATGAGTATGGGGAAGAGGATGAGTTTCTTCAAGGTGAGAAAGAGGAAGAGAAAGAGGAAGAGAAAGAGGAAGAGTATGCGTTTCCAGATGAGGAATGGTTTGAAGCGAATGATTCGGAGTTCTTGCAGAGTGTTAGAACCATGGAGTACCAGATACTACTTAGCTGTTCCACAGAACAAGGCTTTTTTCAAATAAACCAATTCCAATTCATTTGGGATCCTGGGGATATACTCTTTTTACTATTCAAAGATCGGTCCTCTGTCTCTGTGTTTTCACATCGAGAATTCTTTGCAGATAACGAGATGTCAAAGAGCTTTCTTCTTACTTCCCAAGTCCGACAGGATACATCTAGGTTTAAACGGTCTAAACGACGCTGGTTTATCAAGAATAAGCAAGAAAAGAAGTTCGAATTGTTGATTCATAACACGAGATGGCTTAGAACCAAAAGTGAATTTTCTAATAGTTCGAATATTCTATTCGAGAGTTATCAGTATTTATCAAAGCTCTTCCTATCTAACGGAACGCTATTGGATCAAATGACAAAGGCATTGTTGAGAAAAAGATGGCTTTTCCCGGATGAAATGAAAATTGGATTCATCGAATAGGAGAACGGTTTCCCATTCCTTAGCCGGAAAGATATGTCCTTAGCCTGAAAGATATGTGGCCATTTTCTTCCATCTTTTGGACATGGAACAATATGTTACTGCTGAAACAGGGAAGAATTGAAATCTTAGATCAAAACACTATGTATGGATGGTAGGACTAAACAAGAATTCTTGAACAGCGAGCAACCAGAGCTATTACTCACTCCATCCAAAAATTTCCATTCATGAAAGATGTAAATCCATTCGAAAATCAAAAATACGTATGTCGGATGAAATGGTGGTTGTTGCTATCTGCTCCAATAACGAATCATTGGTTTAACTGAATAACTAACTGAATAACTCAATCAAATAGATAGACCCTTTTCTTCGTCTCAGGTCAATGGGAAGATCAATTGACCTGAGACGAAGCAAAGATATCCACGGGGCGATTCGTCCTATTCAGATATTCACGACTAAGAAGGACTGGATTCTCTTTCGGTTCGGATAGGCCCGGAAAGGAAAAGGAAGGAATGCCAACAGACGTCGATTATTGAATTCACCCGACCCCATCGTACCCATTTTATTTTGGGAAGATCCAGTGTCAAAGTCACTGAATGGGTAAGTCAACAATCCTTAAAACGGACTATGTAATGTACTTTATCTGTTGTGGGGTGGGGGCGGGCATTTTCCCAGAGGTTTCTATTGTATCAATCTACCCGTGTGTAATTCCTGTTGAAGCATATACTCGGGGGTGGTTGCCGGGCGGACGATTTCAAAGCAGACTCTCCATTCATTAGATCGAGAGGATCACCAAGATTTCGTGATCCGCTGCCGAACTTATTCCAATTCCAATCTTATGCCTTGAAGAGGACTCGAACCTCCACGCTCTTTAGCACGAGATTTTGAGTCTCGCGTGTCTACCATTTCACCACCAAGGCATCTTGAAAGTGAATCCTATTCCATGAATAGGATATCTCATAATGCGAATGTATAGAAAAGCCTATTCCCGGTTGGCCGGGTATGGAATGAACTTATAATCATGGAATCGACTCGATTATCAGATTATAAGTTCATAACCCCAGCCCATTCCCGTTTTGGGCGGAGCAGATCTACTAATTCTTTGATTCCAGTTAGTAAGAGGATCTTGAACTAAGAAATCGCTTCTAAAAGCTAAAAAAGGGTATCTTGAACAATTTCAATAATCGGGTTCATTGATATTCCTGGTATAGTAGATGCTATCACACATAAAATCATACTCCATTCGATGGAATTGTTTGATCTGAAAGGCGATCTTCTATAATTTCGCACGTGAGGGGTTATTTCTTGGTTTCGTCCAGTCATTAATAACTTGATTATTTTTAGATAATAGTAGATAGAAAGAACGCTCGTAAGGAGTCCTATTGAAACCAAGAAATAGAGGCCTGCCTGCCATCCACACCAGAATAAATGGAGTTTTCCGAAAAAACCTGCTAGTGGAGGAAGACCTCCTAGGGATAAGAGACATAGGGCTAAAGAGAGAGCCAAAAAAGGATCTTTCGTGTATAATCCTGCATAATCTCGAATGTTATCAGT
>Ga0153977_1000448_pt1 | contig 10512 bp, 10 predicted proteins | sample TSGA061MetaG_FD_104710 | JGI IMG/M metagenome (GOLD analysis project Ga0153977, IMG submission 104710) | Attine ant fungus gardens microbial communities from Georgia, USA - TSGA061 MetaG | ecosystem: Host-associated > Fungi > Mycelium > Unclassified | place: USA: Georgia, Yuchi Wildlife... | reverse complement strand
TGGTTATGCCTGGCGACAACACTGAGATGACCGTTGCGCTCATCCAGCCGATCGCTATGGAAGAGGGCCTCGGCTTCGCTATCCGCGAAGGCGGCCGCACCGTTGGTTCGGGACGTGTCACCAAGATCATCAAGTAGTCACTGCTTGTAGATCGGTGATCTCCCGGCCCAGCCGGTAGTTTGCTTGGAAGAACCCCACCGCTTCTGCGGTGGGGTTCTTCTTTGCTATTGTTTATCTATCGAATGGATAAAAGGCTGGCGGATGCCCACTGCCAGCGACACCAAGGAGTCGCCATGAACGCCCTGCTGATCGTGATGCTTGTTGCCATCTCCGGGGTGATCGGCAATGCGTTGGGCCGGAGCCAAGGGCGTCGGTCGGCGCTTCGCGAGGACACCCACTCCGGGATGCCGGGCACCCAGGCGTACCAGGCAGGCTACCTGGCCGGACATATGGCGGGTTGGCGCGATGCCGAGGCCAAACGCCAGGGGAGCAGCACCCAGTCCCCGGCGCAACGGTCGCCTGCGGCTGTCCGGCCCACAGTTCAACAGTCTGCTTCACCGCGGCCCATCCCAGTGCCGTTTCCGCCCGCGCATCCTGCCAGTGCACGGTCCGCGCCTGCGCAGGTACCACTCCCGGCTCAGGGTCCACCTCCTGGGCAGGGGCCGTCTCCCATGCAGGGTTCGTCTCCCGTTCGGGAATCCCCGGCAGAGGTGGCAGCCCGTAAGGCACGGCGCGATCAGCAGAACATCAACATCACCCTCTACGTCGCCAGCTTGCTGCTGGTGGCCGCGGGGGCTTTGTTTGTAGGGACCAGCCTCCCGGAATTGTTCCGATTCGCGGGGATCTGGTTCATCACGGCGTTGTTCTACATCTCAGGATTGATCATCCATGCGAAGATCCCGCGGCTTAGGCCGGCAGCGACGGCCTTCGTCGGGACCGGACTGGCACTCATTCCCGTTACCGGCCTGGCCATGTACAACTTCGTTCTGCACAATGGGCCCGCTGCGTGGCTGGTTACTTCATTGCTGGGGACCGTCGTGTATGCGTATACCGCGGTGAAGCTGGACAACAAGGTCCTGGCCTATTTGTCGATCAGTTTCGTTGTCTCCACGGCGTGGTCTGGGGTCTCCATCCTTGGCGGTGCGCTGGTGTGGTACTTCACTGCCCTGATCGGCGTTGCCATCCTCCTGACATTGGGGGCGTTGCTTCGTCCGCGGTGGATTCCTCCGCTGTATGTGCGCCCACTGATGCTGCTGCACCCCTATGTTGTTCCCCTGGTGGCCCTGGCAGTGACTTTCACTCCGCACCTTTTGTCGTACGGTGAGTATGCCCTGGTGATGCTGATGTGTGGTTGCTACTTCACAGTGATGGTCATGGTGCCTCGCGCCCGGTACAGGCTGCAACACTTCCATGCGGCCAGGGCCGCGCTGACTCTGTCCCTCCTGGGGCTGGTGTGGGACGTCTCTTCGGATGTCAGCGCAGTGCTTCTGGTGGCTGTGCTCTGCCTCGGCGTCCAGTCACTGGGGGTTGCGTTCGGTGGTGCCAAGCTGCCTCCCCGCCTGCGATGGACTGACGCGCTATTGTGCTGGGGCCTGCAACTCGTGGCCGCCGCTGTTCTGACGGCGGTTCTGGGCTTCGGCAGCTTCGACCTTCCCGTCCACGTACCCCTGTACGTGACCATGCTGACGTCCATGGTGTTGGGCTGGAGGCTTGCACGGGAGCCGGCGCCCGCAGCCGCCGCTGTCCTGTTTGCGCCAGCTGCTGTTGCCGGGACCGGCCTCGCCCTGGCAGTCCTCTTGGGTGCTTGGCCGGTTGCCCTGCTCTTGGCAACGGCGGGCTTCTACTGGCTGGTGGCGGCGTTGCTCAGGCAGACGGCCAACCGGCAGCACTTGGTTCTCGCCGGCCGGATAGCACTGACGGCGGCTGTCCCGGCCACCGTGGCAGCCATCTTCGAACACAGCCCGGACAGGTTTGCCCATACCTTGGTGGCGCTCGTTGCCGCGGCGGGCCTTCAGGAACTTGGCAGTGCGGTACTGTGGCGGCGCGGCGTCCAGCTCGTGGCGCCGCAGGCAACTGCAGCCGTGGCCGGGGGCGTCGCGATGGCTGCGCTTCTCCTGCTGCCGGTCGTTGACCATGTCGCGGGTCATCCGAGTGTTTCGTTGGCGGTTCTCCTGGTCCTGGCCACGGGACTGGCCTCCGGAATGCTGCTCTTGCGCTCCGTGAAGGGCACGCAAGGTGGCGTGGGGACGTGGACTCCGACAAGCGGGGAGGTGCTCGCTCCCGTCAGTGCCATCGTTGCCGGCGCCGTCGCTGCTGCTGCCGTATCGCTGACGTTGGCGAACCTGGTGCTTCTGGCAATTACCATCTACTTCGGCGCCACTGCGTTACGGTTCAGGGGGCCGTACCCCCGCCAAGGCTACTGGTGGTTTGCACGCGCTGCTGGAACCTTGCTGACGGCCTCTGTCACTGTTGACGCGTTGCGTAGTGGCTGGACTCTGCAGATCGCGGGGGAGACTCCCGGTGTTCCGCTCGTCGTAGCAACTGTTGCAGCATTGCAGTTGGTTTTCCCCCTGTCCAGCCGGTTCCAGCACCGGTTCCCGCGGGCTTCCGTTGTCGATGCGGCGGTTACGGTCGCGGTGATGGCGGGAGCCACCATTACGTTGTCATTTGGTGCGACGGCGGGAGGCTGGTTGCCCAGGGACAGTTGGCAACCGGGGGTGGTCGCCATCGCCACGGCCGTCGCTGCGGTCGCATGCACCGTGGTCCTGCGTGGTGGCCCGGGCGCCTGGGTGTTCGCTCCGGCAGCGTTGGTGCTGCTTCTGCCACTTCGGCTCGGGCACATCCACGACGTCGAGGTCCTCCTTGCCATTTTCGCTGGCTGCAGCGCCGTCATGATGGCCCTCGCCCGCAATTCCCGTGTACGCGGCGCTTACCTTGCGGGGCTTCGGATTCTCGGGGCGTCCTTCATCACCGTAGTGGTGGCGGATGCTACAGATTCCCCGGCTGCTGTGGTCATCGTGCTGGCTTTGCTTCTGCTGCTCCAGCATGTTCTCACCCTGTTCCTGCGTCAGCGCCACGTGGCCGTTGCCTTCCAACAGCCAACCACGTGGGCCGCCTTGGGTGCCCAGCTCTTGCTTCCTTTCGGCTACTTGGCGTCCGGGGCTTACGACGGCGGTGGTCGTTGGGTGGTCATGGCCGGCTTGGTCGTCGTCCCGGCAGCGGTGGCCATCGCCTGGCGTTTCCTGGGTGTGCGTGGAGCCCAATACCTGGGTGCCGCTGCTGTCGGGGCGCTGGTGATGGTTTCGGGGCCGGCGCTTCGATTCCCTTCTTCCACGTGGCTGTCGCTGCCACTGTTGAATGAGTCCCAGGTGCCCGTAACGCTGTTGGGGCTCGCTGCCTGCCTGGTTGTTTTCCGGATTGCCTTCCCGCCGCGGACCCAAAAGCCCGGTTCCACCACCCTGGTCGCCGTGGAGCGCTGGTTCTGGTTGGCGACCTCCATGGCTTTCGTGGGCCTCGGCTGCCTGTTGACCTTGCCTGTGGACTACGCCCTTACCGGGTTGTCGGTGCTGACACTGGCTGGCGTCCTGTTCGCTGCCTCCCATGTGGAACGGCTGCCTCGTCTTTATGCTGCGGCCGCGCCGGCGGTGCTGCTCGGTGCGGTACCCGCCGTCGAGGGTTTGCTCCGCAACCTAACCTCTGACGTCTGGTCGCATTACGCCGTCTGGCTCCTGGGTGCCGGCGGTGCGGCCGCGGGCCTGTACGCAGTGAGGATCATGGGGCCGGCGGCCATCCGCGGTGAGCTGTGGCGCGAGCGATCGCTGGCCGGCACCGCGGTGGTCGGACTGGCGGCGGCGGCCGTAGCTGGCATGATCCACGATGAGACTGCCTTGGTGGCCTTCGTGCTGGTGTCAGCCACAGGTGCAGTGGTGGTGGCCGAAGTTCCCCGGGGGAAGTGGCTCGCCGGCGAAGCGGCAAGCGTGATCTCCCTCGCCGCCCTGCAGCGGGCAGTGTTGTTCGTTGGTGATGCCCGCCCCGACTGGTTCTGGACTGTGCAGTGGTACGTCGTGGCAGCTGCTGTTTTGGCAGGACTGCGCTACATCAAGGGGCGGCGCTTCAACCAGGATCAGAGCCGGGCGGGCCTGCTGCGCCTGTGCATCGGGGCCGGGATCCTGTCTGTGACCTCAGCGGGCACCATTTTTGGTGGAACCGCGGGGCAGCAACTGTATGTTCTTGTGGCACACGTGGTGCTGCTCGCGGTGGGACTCATCGTGGCCGAGCGCCTGCTGGTGGCCTGGGGTGCCGTCGGCGTGGTGCTGAGCATCATGTGGGCGCTCCGCACCTACGCGTTCGCGATGCTGGCGCTTGTGGCCGTGGGCCTCATTGTGCTCGCGGTGTGGCGCTTGAACCGTAAGCCGCCCACCGGCCCCGACGACGCGGCCGTCAGCGATGGCTCGAATAACACAGAGTCCTCGCGGGGCTACGGCGGCGTCCGATAGGGTTGGATTCTACGAAGAGGAGCGCGGTGTGGAATTCCTGATTTTCCTGGTAGTCATAGCTGCCATTGCTGGTGCGGTTCTGTGGGGACGCAAGAACTTCCGGCAAGAGATCGACAGGGCCAAGCGCATCAGGCGGGCCAACAAGAACCAGTAGCATCGGGCGGCGAGGGCCGGGCAGCCCGCCTACCGGACCAGCGCCGCCAATTGATCCCAGCACTGACCCGGCAGCGATTTAACCCGCTTGAGCTACTCAGCCTGGCTGCCCTGCTCCTCCCGACTGCGCTCCTCCCGGACGCGCTACTGGTCCCGGCTGCGCGCCCGCGCCAAGGCCCTGAGCCAGTAGAACGATTCCTTCGGCGTCCGTTCCAACGTCTCGAAGTCCACATGGACCAGGCCGAAGCGTTGCGAGTAGCCGGCTGCCCACTCGAAATTGTCCAGCAGCGTCCACACGTAATATCCGCGCAGATCCACGCCCTCCGCCGCGCCACCCGGGCCGGTCGCGCTGACGGCGTGGCCCAGATGCTCAGCCAGGTACGCGATCCGGTTGGTGTCCTGGACAGGGCCGTCCACATGGGCGGGCTCCGGAAAGCTGGCTCCGCCCTCAGTGATGAAAACAGGGGGCAACGCATCCCCGTAGCGCTGCTTCATCTCCTGGAGCACCGTGGCGAGTTGCTCCGGTGCTTCGGGCCAGCCGAACCCCGTGGTCTGGTACTCCTGGTAGGCGGCCAGGTGGAACGGGATGTTTGCCATCTCCTCCGCCTGCCCGGTAGGAATTTCAGCAGGACCCCGCCCCGAAGCCACCTTGATGGGGTAGTAGTAGTTCAACCCATAGAAGTCCAGGGGCTGGCTGATTGTCTCGAGGTCGCCGTCGAGCACAGGGCCAAGGGAACGGAACCATGGCCACAGGGGAAGTGATGGCTTGGGGTACTTGCCCAAGAGGACTGCGTCGGCGTAGATGCGGTTCAACATCAGGTCCAGGGCCTCAGCCATAAGGCGGTCCGAGAGCCGGTTACTTGCCGGCCGGACGGGGGAGTGCATATTGGACAGGCCGATCTTGCCCTTAACACCCTCTGCCCTGAGTGCTTTGACTGCCAGCCCGTGGCCCAGCAGCTGATGATGGGCAGCGGGCAGGCTGTCGAACAGGAGCTGGCGGCCCGGGGCGTGCGCCCCCAACGCGTAGCCCTGCAGGGTAACGGACACGGGTTCGTTCACTGTGACCCAATGGTCCACGCGGTCGCCGAACCGGCGTGCGGCCACAGCGGCATAGTCTGCCAGCCGCCGCGCCGTGTCCCTGTTCATCCAGCCGCCTGCATGCTCAAGGGCCAGCGGGGTATCCCAGTGATAGAGGGTGACCATGGGGGAGATGCCAGCGGCCAGGAGCTTGTCCAACAAGCGATCGTAGAAGTCCAGTCCCCGCTGGTTGACCGCCCCCCGGCCGTCGGGTTGGATCCTTGGCCACGACAATGACAACCGGTAGGAATCGACGCCAAGCTCCTGCATGAGGGCTATGTCCTCGTCCGCGCGGTTGTAGTGGTCGCAGGCCACGGTGGGGGAGCCCCCGTCGACGATTGCTCCTGGCTTTTCCGCGAACGCATCCCACCCGGACGGCCCGCGGCCATCGGCCGTGAGGGAACCCTCGATTTGGAAGGCGGCAGCTGCCACCCCCAACGTGAAACCAGGCCGCAGGCGTGCAGCGAGATCTTCCACTGAGCCTGAATCCTGGACGGACATGCCACCATCATCCCCAGTTGGCGAAGGCCGGGCAATGCCCAATGCGGGCCGATTGGCCTTTGCTCCGGATTTCCGCCATACTGGATGAGTTGTTCAAGCGCTTCTTCGTGTCCCGATCCGGATAATGCCGGGTGTCAGGGTCCAGGTTGAAGCCCAAACATAACCCTGAACCCCATGGAATGCGGTCGAGTCTGCGTGGAAATCGCGACACGCCCGACCGCGGGGGTCGGTGCGCCGGCAGGTTGAGGAACCCGGAATATCCGGATTCAGCTTGTGCGGCGTGTGGTGGTAAAACCTCAAACGCCTCGGCGGCCACATCAACAGGTAAGTAAACAGAGCAGCCCTAACTAGAGCAGCACTAGCTGAAAGAGAGTCAGGCGACATGGCGGGACAAAAAATCCGCATCCGGCTGAAGTCATATGACCACGAGGTCATTGATGTTTCAGCGCGGAAGATCGTTGAGACGGTCACGCGCGCAGGCGCAACGGTAGTCGGCCCGGTGCCGCTGCCCACGGAGAAGAACGTTTACTGCGTTATTCGCTCTCCTCACAAGTACAAGGACAGCCGTGAGCACTTTGAAATGCGTACTCACAAGCGTCTGATCGACATCATCGACCCCACGCCGAAGGCCGTTGACTCGCTTATGCGTCTCGACCTGCCTGCAGACGTGAACATCGAAATCAAGCTCTAGGGAGGTGCTGAGAGACTATGACCGCAACCCGTAACGTGAAGGGCCTGCTGGGCACGAAGCTCGGCATGACCCAGGTCTGGGACGAGAACAACAAGCTCATCCCGGTAACTGTCGTCCAGGCTGACTCCAACGTCATCACGCAGCTGCGCAACGCAGATGTCGATGGCTATGTCGCCGTCCAGATCGGCTACGGCCAGATCGACCCCCGCAAGGTCACCAAGCCGCTGGCTGGTCACTTTGAAAAGGCTGGCGTTACCCCTCGCCGCCACGTCGTCGAACTGCGTACCGCAGACGCCGCATCCTACGAGCTGGGCCAGGAGCTCTCTGTTGAGATCTTCGAAGCCGGCCAGAAGATCGACGTCGTCGGCACCTCCAAGGGTAAGGGCTTCGCCGGTGTTATGAAGCGTCACGGCTTCCACGGCGTTGGCGCTTCCCACGGTGCCCACAAGAACCACCGTAAGCCTGGCTCCATCGGTGGCGCATCCACCCCGAGCCGCGTCTTCAAGGGCCTGAAAATGGCCGGCCGCATGGGCGCCGAGCGTCACACCACGCTGAACCTCACGGTTCACGCTGTTGACGTTGAGAAGTCGCTGCTCCTTATCAAGGGTGCCGTTCCCGGTGCCCGCGGCCAGGTCGTACTCGTACGCACCGCCGTGAAGGGAGCCTAGTTCAATGACTAGCACTGTCAAGGTAGACCTGCCTGCAGAGATCTTCGACGTCCAGACCAACGTGCCGCTGCTGCACCAGGTCGTCGTCGCACAGCTCGCTGCTGCACGCCAGGGTACTCACAAGACGAAGACCCGCGCCGAGGTTTCCGGTGCAGGTCGCAAGCCGTTCAAGCAGAAGGGCACCGGCCGCGCCCGTCAGGGTTCCATCCGTGCTCCTCACATGACCGGCGGTGGCGTTGTCCACGGTCCGACACCTCGTGACTACAGCCAGCGCACCCCCAAGAAGATGAAGGCTGCTGCACTCCGCGGCGCCCTGTCTGACCGCGCCCGCAACGGACGCATCCACGTCATCGCTGAACTGGTAGCCGGCACCAAGCCGTCCGCCAAGGACGCACTGGCTTCGCTGCGCTCTGTCACTGAGCGCAAGAACCTGCTCGTCGTTATCGAGCGCGCCAACGATGTTGCTGCACTTTCCGTGCGCAACCTCCAGGATGTTCACGTTCTGTACGCAGACCAGCTGAACACCTACGACGTGCTCATCTCCGACGACGTGGTCTTCACAAAGGCTGCTTTCGAGGCGTTCGTCGCTGACAAGGCAAAGAACGAGGAGGCCTCCAAGTGAGCGTAACCACCATCAAGGATCCGCGCGACGTCGTGCTTGCACCCGTCGTTTCGGAAAAGAGCTACGGTCTGATCGACGAAGGCAAGTACACCTTCCTGGTGGACCCTCGCTCGAACAAGACCGAGATCAAGCTGGCCGTTGAGAAGATCTTCTCGGTCAAAGTTGACTCGATCAACACCATCAACCGTGCCGGTAAGCGCAAGCGCACCAAATTCGGCTGGGGACAGCGCAAGAGCACCAAGCGTGCAATTGTCACCCTCAAAGAAGGCACAATCGACATCTTCGGCGGTCCGCTCGCGTAGCGGAGACCACTTTAACGAGGAAATAAATTATGGGAATCCGTAAATACAAGCCGACTACCCCGGGCCGTCGTGGCTCGAGCGTAGCCGACTTTGCTGAAATCACGCGATCGACTCCGGAAAAGTCGTTGCTGCGTCCGCTGCACAAGACTGGCGGCCGTAACAACTCCGGTAAGATCACCACCCGTCACAAGGGTGGTGGGCACAAGCGCCAGTACCGTCTGATCGACTTCCGTCGTCACGACAAGGACGGCATCAACGCCCGCGTTGCCGAAATCGAGTACGACCCGAACCGCACGGCTCGCATCGCACTCCTGCACTACGTTGATGGCACCAAGCGTTACATCATCGCCCCCAACAAGCTGTCCCAGGGTGACTTCGTCGAGGCTGGCCCCGACGCTGACATCAAGCCGGGCAACAACCTGCCGCTGCGCAACATCCCGGTTGGTACCGTAATCCACGCAGTTGAACTGCGTCCGGGTGGCGGCGCCAAGATGGCACGTTCCGCAGGTGCTTCGGTACAGCTCGTTGCCAAGGAAGGCCGTTTCGCCCAGCTGCGTCTGCCCTCCGGTGAAATCCGCAACGTTGACGTGCGCTGCCGCGCAACCGTCGGTGAGGTCGGCAACGCCGAGCAGTCGAACATCAACTGGGGCAAGGCCGGCCGCATGCGCTGGAAGGGCGTTCGCCCGACTGTCCGTGGTGTAGCCATGAACCCGGTTGACCACCCGCACGGTGGTGGTGAAGGTAAGACTTCCGGTGGACGTCACCCGGTTAACCCGAACGGCAAGCCTGAGGGCCGTACCCGCCGTCCGAACAAAGAGAGCGACAAGCTTATTGTTCGTCGCCGCCGTACTGGCAAGAACAAGCGATAGGAGCCTGGACACATGCCACGCAGCCTGAAAAAAGGTCCTTTCGTTGACCAGCACCTCTTTGTGAAGGTCGCACGGGAAAACGATAAGGGCACCAAGAACGTCATCAAGACCTGGTCCCGTCGTTCGATGATCATCCCCGACATGCTCGGGCACACGATCGCCGTACACGACGGACGCAAGCACATCCCGGTGTTTGTCACTGAGTCGATGGTCGGGCACAAGCTCGGCGAATTCGCTCCCACGCGGACATTCCGCGGCCATGTTAAGGACGACCGTAAGGGCAAGCGCCGCTAAGGCGCCTGACCTTACGTCTTAGACGAGAGAAGGAAAGCAATGGAAGCCAAGGCTATTGCGCGTCACATCCGCGTAACGCCTATGAAGGCCCGGCGCGTCGTCAACCTTGTTCGTGGTAAGCAAGCGAATGAGGCTCTGGCAATTCTGAAGTTTGCCCCCCAGGCAGCTTCGGAGCCGGTATTCAAGGTACTTCAGTCGGCAATGGCCAACGCACGTGTCCTCGCGGACCGTGACGGCGTTGCATTCGACGACAGCGACCTGTTCATCAGCGAAGCATTCGTTGATGAAGGCCCGACCATGAAGCGGTTCCAGCCGCGTGCCCAAGGCCGCGCCTACCGCATCAGGAAGCGGACCAGCCACATCACGTTGGTCGTGGCAACCCCCGAGAAAGAGGAGGCTCGCTAAGTGGGACAGAAAGTAAACCCGCACGGGTTCCGACTCGGCATCACCACCGACCACGTTTCGCACTGGTTCGCTGACAGCACCAAGCCGGGACAGCGCTACAAGGACTTCGTCCGCGAGGACATCAAGATCCGTCAGCTCATGTCCACCGGCATGGAGCGCGCCGGCATCGCCAAGGTCGAGATCGAGCGCACCCGTGACCGTGTCCGCGTGGATATCCACACGGCACGCCCGGGCATCGTCATCGGTCGCCGCGGCGCCGAAGCAGACCGCATCCGCGGCGAGCTCGAAAAGCTCACCGGCAAGCAGGTTCAGCTGAACATCCTCGAGGTCAAGAACCCCGAGATGGAAGCACAGCTTGTTGCCCAGGGCATCGCTGAGCAGCTGACTTCCCGCGTGGCTTTCCGCCGTGCGATGAAGAAGGCAATGCAGTCCGC
>Ga0153977_1000442_pt1 | contig 10579 bp, 7 predicted proteins | sample TSGA061MetaG_FD_104710 | JGI IMG/M metagenome (GOLD analysis project Ga0153977, IMG submission 104710) | Attine ant fungus gardens microbial communities from Georgia, USA - TSGA061 MetaG | ecosystem: Host-associated > Fungi > Mycelium > Unclassified | place: USA: Georgia, Yuchi Wildlife... | reverse complement strand
TTCCTTGTCTTCCCAGCACTCGAAAATGTTCGGGCAACCGGCCTCTTCACAGACCGTGTGCAGGCCCTCTTTCTTCACCAGGTTCTTAAGCTGGACAAACTCCGGGCCCATCTGGACCTTGGCCTTGATCCACTCAGGCTTACGTTCAACCGGGACCGCCGAGTTACGCTGCTCAACGCGCAGCAACTTACGGCCTTCAGGTGCCAAGGTCACTGGAGTGCTCCTTCGGGGGTGGAAACGAGTGCTTCTTCATGCTTGCGGAATTCTTCCACGAAGCGGTCGACGATATCGGCCGGATTGATGGTCCGGCCGGTTTCCTGCGTCATGGTGGTGACGCTGGCGTCAGTAATTCCACAGGCGATGATTTGGTCGTAAGGTGCCAGGTCATTGCTGCAGTTGATGGCTACGCCGTGCATGGTGACGCCTTCCAGGACGCGGATGCCGATTGCGGCAATCTTCCGGTCCGGACCCTTGTCATCGGCAAGGATCCATACGCCGGCACGGCCCTTGACTGTGACCGCCTTGATTCCGTAGTCGACCATGACGGCGATCATGATGGCCTCAAGGCGCTCGACGTAGTCGCGGATGCCGGCACGGTTTCTAAGTTTGAGGATGGGATAAGCGATCAACTGGCCAGGACCGTGCCACGTCAGTTTGCCGCCCCGGTCCACCGGAACAACGGGAGTTCCATCGAAGGGCCGCTCGTGATCTTCCGTGAGCTTGCCGGCAGTGTAAACGGCGGCGTGCTCCAGAAGCAGGACGGTGCTGTTCCGCTCACCCGCAACAACTTTGTTGTGGATCTCGCGCTGCAGGTCCCAGCCCTGCACGTAGTCAACGAAATCCGGGGCAAGACCCAGTTGTGAAAACTCAAGAGTCATGCGTTCAAGCTTAGACCCAGCAGGAGATTGCCCATGGTTTTGTGGTGAAGCTCTCAGTCGCATCACGTGTTGTCATCGCGGATGCAATAACGGCAAAAATGCCTTGCCTGTGGATAACTTCTGCAGAGAATCGCAAGGTCCGGTAGACCTGATCCATGGAAACTCTGGAATCCGCCAACGCCGTGGCACCCTTGCTTCCGGGCTACGAAATTTCCCGGCATCTGGGTCATGGCAGCAACTCCGACGTGTGGCTGGTCAACCGGCTCAGGGACCGGGCCCAGCTGGCGGTCAAATGTCCGCGTGGAGAAGCGCAGGCAGAGATCCTTGGGAACGCAGCCCGCGAAGTCACGCTGCTTTCGCACCTCAAGCACCACCATCTCATCCGTGTCCACGAGGTCCTCAAATCCAAAGATGGTTCCGGCGGGACCCTCGGGATCGTGATGGATTACGCCGCGGGAGGGTCGCTCGCGAACTTGGTGTCCGGGAGGAAGCGGTTGGCTGTTGGCGAAACAGTGACGGTGCTGACGCCTATTGCCCAGGCCTTGGACTATTTGCACAACAACGGCATCGTGCACGGGGACGTTTCGCCGGGAAACGTCCTGTTCACAGCTGTGGGGATGCCGCTCCTGGCGGATCTGGGTCTTGCAGAGCGGGTAGGGGACCGGCAGCAGAACCTTGATGCCGGAACCACCGGATTCAGGGACCCCTTCAGCCCCGCATCACCACAGGGGGACTCCGGGCACAAGCTGCGACCACAACGGGATGTGTACTCTTTGGCCGCCGTCGGCTGGTACTGCCTGACCGGCGTCGTACCTGAGCCGCCAGAGGTGAGGCCCCCTTTGTCGTTGCTGGTTCCCGGCGTGCCGAAGTCCATGGCTGCAGCCCTGGAGTCCGGATTGGATCCGGACCCGCAGATGCGGCCGACGGCAAAGGAGTTCGGCACGGCAATTTTCAGGAGTGCTGCACCTGAAACCCTTGACCTGTCCGGAGCAGTCCATCATTCCGTGATTCCTGAGCTGCTCACCCGGCGCGAGGTGCACGGTGGCCCGGCCCGCCGGGCAACCCGTGGCCACCCTTGGTTGCGCCGGCTCCTTCCATTGCCGCGGGTCGGGGGCCAACCAGGAACCGGGAAATCCGGGACCTCCAGGAGCGCACTGGCAGTCCGCTTGGCTTTGATCGGGCTGGGTGGCGGACTGATTGGCGTCGTGGCGTGGACCGTGTGGCCAGTGAGCGGGCTCGAGCCAAGCGGGCCGCCGGCGGAGCCGACGGTCAGCGGCCCCGCAGTCCCCGGTCCAACCATGGAACCCGTGAAAGCGGATGATCTCCCGGAGGGGCTCGCAGCAACGCTCACAGCGGAAGATCCCGCAATCGCAGCAGCTGCCCTTTCAGCCGTCCGTGACTTTGCCCTGAGGGAGGGACGGCTCGAACTGCTGGACCTGGTCAATGCCCAAGGCTCACCGGCGGCGGAGGCGGATCGGGGGCTTCGAGAACAACTGCGGCAGTCCGGCACGATGTTCGCGGGTTTCACCACGGAGTTGTCGGGAGTGGCTGTTGGACCTTCCCTGGCGGCGGACCGCATCCAGGTGGATGTCACGGCCACCACCTCCGCCTATGAAGAACGGGCTGCATCCGGCGCCGTGGTCAGGACGCAATCCGTCGGCACATCCCAGGCCCTGCGCTTGACCTTGATCCGCGGCAACGGACGCTGGTGGCTTTCGGAGATCACCGGACCGGGCAACTGAGCTGGTCACGGCCGGCCGCGGGGGACCGGGGGTGCTTAGTGGTCCGCGTCCGTACGCAGCCACTCCATGGCCTCGGCCAGTGACGGGTGCTGCCAGCGGAAACCTGCTTCGGCCAGGCGATGGGGCTCCATTCGCTGGTTGGCGAGCACGAGTTCATCCGCCAGTTTCCCCAGGACAAGGCGCAGGGCAGGGCGGGGCACCCGGAAAAACGCCGGCCGGTGGTAAGCCTTTGCCAGGGCCTTGACGATCGTGTTGACGTCCGCACTTTCGGGGGCGCAAACATTGACCGGGCCCTCGAGCCCGGACTTGACGAGGAAAGCGATGGCAGCAGCCTCGTCCTTGAGGGTGATCCATGGCCAGTACTGGCGTCCGTTCCCAAAAGGACCACCGAGTCCGAGCTTCAACAAGGGGAGGAGAGGCCCCAAGGCTCCTCCCGAAGCGCTCAACACAACACCGGTCCGGGGCGTCACCACCCGGACGCCCGCTGGCGCCGTCCTGGCTGCGTCCTCCCACTCGACGCACAGAGGGCCAAGCACGCCGCCGCCGGCTGGCGAATCCTCCAGGAGAACGCCGGCACTGTCCGCCCCGTAATAACCGGAAGCGGACTGGCTAATGAAGGAAGCGGGCGGCTCTTCCAGACGGCCCATGGCGGCGGTCAATGTGCGGGTGGTTTGCAGCCGGGAGTCCCGGAGGACGTCAATCCGTTTTTTCGTCCAGGGCCGGTCCCCGATACCCGCGCCGGAGAGGTTGACCACGGCGTCCACGCCATCAAGGACTGCTTCGTCCAGCTCGCCCTTGGCGGGGTCCCACGTGAATTCACCGGGTGCAGAGGCCGGTCGCCGCACAAGCCGGATGACCTCATCGCCCTGGCTGGCCAAATGCGCGGCCACGGCCGTTCCAATCATTCCTGAAGCTCCGGACATCACGATTCGCATGACTCATCTCACCATAAGGCCAACGTCTGGCGGAAACGCCTGTCGCTGCCGCCGAGGGCAGGGGCCTCTTGACTATGATCGAACAATGACCTCCTCCAGCTACCTCCGTTTCCCGCATGTGCACGGCGATCTGGTCACTTTTGTGGCCGAAGACGACGTCTGGGTCGCCCCGCTCCAAGGGGGCCGCGCCTGGCGGGTCTCCTCCCAGCAGCTTCCGGCAAGGAACCCGAGGTTCACACCGGATGGGAAGCAGCTGGTGTGGACAGTCGTGGTGGGAACGTCCCCGGAAGTGGTGACGGCAAACGTCGACGGTGGCGGCTACCGGCAGCTGAGCTACTTCGGTCACAGCACCACGAAGGTCAAGGGGTTCACTCCCGCCGGCCATGTACTGGTTACCAGTGCCTACCAGCAGGCGGAAAGCCGCCACACGCACGCCTACAGCCTCCCGCTCGACGGCGGCGCCGCCGTCGAACTTCCCTTTGGTCCGGTAGAGGCTGTTGCTTTCGGGCCGGAGATCGGCGACGAGAAGCCGGTGGTGCTGGCGAGCGTTCTTTCCCGCGAACCCGCATGGTGGAAACGGTACCGCGGCGGCACCGCCGGCAAGCTGTGGATCGACGCCGACGGCAATGGTGAGTTCGAGCGGCTGATTCCGGAGATCGATGGCAACGTCACAGACCCCTTGTGGGTCCAGGGCAGGATCGCTTTCCTGTCGGACCATGAAGGTTACGGCAATCTCTATTCGGTTCTTCCGGACGGCTCCGGCTTGCTGCGGCACACGGACCACGAGGACTTCTATGTCCGGCACGCCAGCACGGATGGCCAGAGGGTGATCTTCGAGTCTGCCGGTGAACTGTGGATCCTTCCCTCGCTCGACGCCGGGGCGCAGCCGGGCAAGCTGCAGATATCGCTCGGCTCAGCTTCACCGGCACGCCGTCCCGCGCCCCTGAAGACTTCCGCGCACTTGGGTGATGTCTTCCCGAATACCGCAGGCACCGCCAGCGCCGTGGAAGCGCACGGTACCGTCCACTGGCTTCGGCACAAGGACGGTCCCTCACGCGTTGTGGAGGCCACCGCGGGTGTCCGCGCGCGCCTGCCCCGTCCCCTCACCGATGGCAGGATCGCCTACGTGGCGGACCACGGGGGAGTGGAAGCGCTGTACATCAAGCGTATTGCGGCACGTCTTACAGCGTCGGCGGAAGTACCCGTCGCAGCTGAGGCGCCTGTGCCGGTGAAGGAAGACGATTCCTTGCCGAAACCCGTTTCCGCCTCAAACGTCCTGGGCCAACCGAAGGTGGCCGGACAGGCGGCCGCCCCGGCAACAGCGCCCGTCACCAACGTCGACGCACCTTCCAACGCCGGGCCTTCGCCCGACACGGCCGCCGGCGCTTCCGCCCGCGAAGCTGCCCCTTCGCCGGAGGACGCGGCCCAGCTCCGTATCGATTTCCCGCAGCCCACGCGGACCAGCGCTTTGGAGGCGAGCCCGGATGGCCGCTGGATCGCGATCGGGACGTCTTTCGGTGATGTTTTCGTCGCCGACACTTCCACGGGGAACCTGGACAAGCTCGTCAGCGTAGGCGAAGGCAGCATCGAGCAGCTCGCCTGGTCCAGTGACTCACAATGGCTCGCCTGGTCCGAACCGGTCACGTCATTCGGCTCACGCAGCAAGTTGCGGATTGCCCGCCCAGGTGAGGCCGACCCTGGCATCATTGACGTCACGGATGGCCGTTTCTGCGACGAGTGGCCCCGATTCACCCCGGACGGCAAGTTCCTCGCGTTCCTGTCCAACCGGAGTTTCGACCCCGTCTACGATGGTCACTCCTTCGACCTCTCCTTCCCGAGCCCCATCAAGCCGTACATGGTGGCGCTCGCAGCCGACACCCCGTCGCCCTTCGGGCCCTCTGTTGACACACTTGAGGATGCGCCGCTGGATGCCGGGAAGCCCGACGACGGCGACGTCCCCGCTGTGCGCGTGGATGCGGACGGGCTGGCCCACAGGGTCATCACCGTTCCGGTTCCCCAGGGCAACTACTCCCACCTCGCAGTTGGCGACGGCGCATTGTTGTGGCTGGACACTGAACTTTCGGGGGTTACCGGCGAGGGCAAAGGCACTCTCCAGGACAAGAAGACGCCTCCGTCCCTGGTGCGTTACGACCTCGCCAAGCGCAAGTCCACCACCATCGTGCCTGCGGTGGACAGCTACCGGCTGTCCGGTGACCTGCGCCGGGTGGTCTACATCCTGGACAAGAGCGTCACCTCCGTGCCCGCCGACAGCAAGGTGGAGGAGGATTCTGCGGACCACGTGAAAGTGGAACTCAACAGGATCCGCGTGATCCTCGACCCGGTGGCGGCCTGGGGTCAGGCGTTCGAGGAGGCCTGGCGATTGCAGCGCGACTTCTTCTGGACCGCGGACATGGCGGGCCAGGACTGGAACTCCGTTTACAAGCGATACCGTCCGATCGTCGACCGCCTTGGCTCGCATGATGACCTTGTTGACCTCCTGTGGGAACTCCACGGCGAGCTGGGAACGTCGCACGCCTATGTGCGTCCGGCAGCCGTCACCGAACCGGGGCGGAACGGCCAGGGACGACTCGGAGCCGAGCTGCAGCTCAGCGCCAACGGCTGGGAAATTACCCGGATCCTGGCAGGGGAATCCTCGGATCCGCTGGCTACCTCGCCCTTGACGCGACCCGGTGTGGACGCGAAGGTGGGCGATGTGCTCCTGGCCGTTGACGGCGTCGAGTTGTCAGCAGCCCTGACTCCGGCCATGCAGCTGGTGGGGGCAGCAGGACGGACAGTGGAGCTGACGCTTCTGAACGGTGAAGGACACGGCGCGTCCGCTGGAGAGCAGCGACGGGTGGCTGTGGTTCCCATCCGCGACGAGGAACGGCTCCGCTACCAGGACTGGGTGCGGGCGAACCGCAGGACCGTCCGTGAGGCTTCCAACGGCAAGTTCGGCTACCTCCACGTCCCCGACATGATGGCCAATGGTTGGGCGCAGCTCCACCGTGACCTCGATACCGAAACGGCACTTGATGGCTTGATTGTGGACGTGCGCCGCAACCGCGGTGGCCACACCTCGCAGTTGGTTGCCGAGCTGATCGGCCGTAAGGTGACCGGCTGGAGCATGCCGCGAGGCGAAAAGCCCCGGACCTACCCGGATCATGCACCGCGGGGACCGGTCATCATCCTGACCGACGAATTTGCCGGTTCAGATGGCGACATCATCACGCAGGTTTCAAAGCTCAGGGGCATCGGACCTGTCATCGGGACGCGGACCTGGGGCGGAGTGGTGGGAATCGACAACCGTTTCTCGCTGGCCGACGGTACCGGCGTCACGCAGCCCCGGTATGCCACCTGGTTCAGCGGCGGAATCGGCTGGGATGTTGAGAACCGGGGCGTTGAGCCCGACATCGAAGTCCTCTTCCCGCCGCACGCTTACGCAGCCGGCACGGATCCCCAGCTCGAGTACGGCATCGGTGCGCTCAAGGAAATGATCCAGGAGCTGCCTACCGACCGGCCTCCGCTGCGCGAGGGGTACCGGAAGCTGCGGCCAGCGCCGTTGCCGTCACGTCCCCAGGTCCAAAAGTAGGGACCCCCAGGAAGCGCAAAGAGCCCCGTCACACCATGAGGTGTGACGGGGCTCTTTGCATCCGAGGCGGGCTTCGGGGGTCTCATCAGAGGCCGTGCCCGCCTGCTGGGGCTACTCGGAGAGTGTTGCATCCAAGGTGATCTCGATGCTGGCCAGCGCGCCGGAAACAGGGCAGCCGGTCTTAGCGTCCTCGGAGATCCGGCGGAAGTCCTCTTGGGAAAGACCGGGAACCTTGGCGGTCATGGTCAGGTGGCTGCCCGTGATGCCGGTGCCCGGAACGAAGGTGACGTCAGCCTTGGTGTTGACTTCCTCGGCAGTGAACCCTTCACCGGCAAGGGCGTGGCTGAACGCCATGGAGAAGCATGCGGAGTGTGCTGCAGCGATCAGTTCTTCAGGGCTGGTCTTGCCGCCGGACTGCTCCGTGCGGGCTTTCCAGGTGACATCGAACGTACCCAGGCCGGAGCTGTCCAGCGTGGTGTTTCCAGCGCCCTCGATGAGGTTGCCGTTCCATACCGTGTGTGCGGTGCGTGTTGCTGCCATGTCCACTCCTTGGGGTCGTTGTGTTCCGGCACCCGGCCTTCGCCACGTGCCACCGCCTTCAATCCTAGGGATTCGGCCCAATGACTGCACGGCCATTCCGCTGTCGGTGGATTGTGACCCCCTAAACTGGCGCCATGGATACAAAAGAAACGCCTGCTCCAGGGCGCCGCAGCAGCCCAAGAATCGCGTCCATCATGGTCAATGCAGTTGACCCCGTCCGGCTGTCGGCCTTTTGGTCGGAACTGCTGGACATGCCGGTTGTGGCTGAACAGGAAGGTTTCATCTGGCTGGGTCCATCACAGCCCGGGCTTCCGCAACTGGCGTTCCAACAAGTTTCTGCACCCACTGAGGGGGTACGGCGCCTGCATCTGGACCTGCACGACGCCGATGCCGCGGCTTTGCGGCGAAAGGCTGAGTCCTTGGGTGCTGCTTTCGTTCAGGGCCACGACATTGCCGACTTCCATTGGGACGTTATGCGGGATCCAGAAGGCAACGAGTTTTGCATAGCCCAGGAGTAACGATGACTTAAACGGGCAGGGCCGGCCCGCCGTGCTGTGTGCATGGTGTGCCGGCCCCGTCATCAGTCAGGCCGGTGCGCTGCTGCCCCCTGGGCAGTGGCGCCGCGGTTTAGTGCCAGAGGGTTGCGATGGCGATGTTCACCAAAGCGAGCCCGCCGACGCCATGGGCAAGTCCGGTGGAGACGGCCTCGCCGTTCTTGACCTTGCGCGAACCGATCACTGCGAGGACGGCTACGGCAACGCCGATGGCAAACTTAACGCCGAGTTTGAAGTAGTTGGGATCGGCATCCGGCAGCAGGGGCAGCACGCCCATCATGGCGATGCCCGTGAGGAGCTGGAGGAACGCTCCGTCGCGCTGGCGCGGGTGGACGGTTGGTTCCCTGAGGGTGGCGATCCAGTAGCCCACGATCATGGCTGCGCCGACGATGTGCAAGAACACCAGAATGTTGAAGAGAATACTCATGGCCCTAGCTTATCCAGTCCGTTCTACGTCCTGTAGCAAAGCCACGCGCTGGCGTTAATGCGGAAGGGGCAGGTCTCCGGGTTTCCCGGCGACCTGCCCCTTCTGAATCTGCAGCTTTCCTACAGGCGGTTCGCGTTACAGACCGAGGTCTGCTTCGAACGCGCCCTCTTCAAGGCGTGCCTTGAGTGTCTGCAGGAACCGGCCGGCGTCGGCGCCGTCCACCAGGCGGTGGTCGTACGTCAGCGACAGGTACATCATGGAGCGGATGGCGATGGAGTCGTCACCGTTTTCGTCAGCAACCACAACAGCGCGCTTGACGATGGCGCCGGTGCCCAGGATGCCGACCTGCGGCTGGTTGATGATCGGGGTGTCGAACAGGGCGCCGACGGAACCGATGTTGGTGATGCTGAACGTGCCGCCGGACAGCTCGTCCGGGCCGATCTTGCCGTCGCGGGTGCGGCCTGCGACGTCGGCGATCTTACCGGCAAGGCCGGCGAGGTTCAGGTTGCCGGCGTCGGAGATGACGGGAACCAGGAGGCCCTTGTCGGTGTCGACGGCGATCGCCAGGTGTTCGGCGTTGTGGTAGGTGATTTCCTGCTTTGATTCGTCGTACGCAGCGTTCAGCTTGGGGTGCTGCTTCAGTGCCTCGGCCACAGCCTTGGCGATGAACGGCAGGAAGGTCAGCTTGACACCGTTCTGGGCCTGGAACGAGTTCTTGGCCTTGAGGCGGAGCTTGGCGATCTTGGTCATGTCGACCTCGTGCACCTGCGTCAGCTGGGTTGAGACCTCAAGGGACTCGCGCATGCGGCGGGCGATGACCTGACGGATGCGGGGAGCCTTTTCCGTGGTGCCGCGCAGCGACGACGCAACGACAGGTGCAGCGGCCTTGGCTGCCGGGGCAGCGGCAGGAGCCGATGCCGCAGGAGCGGCGGCAGCCTGCTTGGCTTCAGCGGCGGCAAGAACATCCTGCTTGCGGATACGTCCACCAACGCCGGTGCCGGAGACCGATGCAATGTCTACGCCGTGCTGGTTGGCAAGCTTGCGCACCAGCGGCGTGACGTAGCCGGACTCGGAGGAACCGGCTGATTCAGCCGGAGCTGCGGCAGGAGCAGCAGGTGCTGCAGCCGGAGCGGGGGCTGCAGCCGGAGCGGCGGGTGCGGCGGGAGCGGCTGCAGGAGCAGCGGGAGCGGCTGCGGGAGCCGGTGCTGCTGCGGGGGCAGGCGCTGCCGGGGCTTCTGCCGGAGCGGCCGGAGCCGGAGCTGCGGAGGGTGCAGCTGCACCCGAGCCGATGATTGCCAGGACCGCACCGACTTCAGCTGTCTCGTCCTCGTTGACGCGGATCTCCTGGAGGGTACCGGCAACAGGGGAAGGGATCTCCGTGTCGACCTTGTCGGTGGAGACCTCAAGAAGGGGTTCGTCCACCTCAACGGTGTCGCCGACGGCCTTGAGCCAACGGGTGACTGTGCCCTCGGTGACGCTCTCACCCAAGGCGGGAAGTGTGACTTCGTGGCCTTCGCCGGACGAAGCGGCGGGTGCCTCTGCAGCCGGAGCTTCTTCCGCGGCGGGAGCCTCCGCGGCGGCCGGTGCGGCCTCCTCTGCGGGAGCGGCAGGTGCCTCCTGGGCCGGGGCGGCAGGTGCAGCCTCTACAGCTGAGCCGGAGCCATCGCCGATGCGGACCAGAGGTGCGCCAACTTCAGCCGTCTCGTCTTCAGCGACGAGGATTTCTTCGATGACGCCTGAGATGGGAGAAGGGATTTCGGTGTCTACTTTGTCGGTTGAAACCTCGAGCAGCGGCTCGTCGATCTCCACCCGGTCACCAACCTGCTTGAGCCAGCGGGTGACGGTTCCTTCGGTGACACTCTCACCGAGGGCGGGCAAGTTAACGGATTCAGACATGTCGTCCCCGTTCTCCTT
>Ga0153977_1000441_pt1 | contig 10583 bp, 12 predicted proteins | sample TSGA061MetaG_FD_104710 | JGI IMG/M metagenome (GOLD analysis project Ga0153977, IMG submission 104710) | Attine ant fungus gardens microbial communities from Georgia, USA - TSGA061 MetaG | ecosystem: Host-associated > Fungi > Mycelium > Unclassified | place: USA: Georgia, Yuchi Wildlife... | reverse complement strand
GGAGGACCTTGGTGAGAAGCATAGCCAGGCTGGTTATTGTACCCCACAGGGTCATTGTAAGACTCCGACTGAGAAAGGGGGGAATAATGTGAGGTCTCATTCTGGTCCTGCCAGCTTCAGAGAGAGCGTGGCCAAGCTAGGCGCAAAACGGCTACCTACCTCCTTTTTGTTTTTCTTGCTGAAAAGACCCATTGTGAGATATGGAAGATTGTTCAGTTGGCAGTAGTTGAGAGTTAAAGAGTCGGGCTACAAGTTCAACGTCTTAGAGAGCTTTGTGGATCATGCAACGTCATCTGGAGTAGAAGTTTCGAATGCGTTTCAGATCGGCCACAAGATATTACATAGGTACGATTTTACACGTGTTACATTGATCGATAGGTCGTGTTCGTTAGGTACAGGAATTGAGGGAAGAATAAAACCTTCTCTCCCTTTGCTGGCAAAATTTCAAGTTCAATTTCTTTTCTTTAAATGTCCTCTGTTGGCCTCCAGACATTATCTCCAGGTTGATATCGAGTCAATTGAGTACCATGGTCAATCTATCCACAAGATGAATCATGTCCAATTTGCTATGAAAGATCCAACAAGAGAATCGGAATATTTGCCATGTTTTTCGAGTTGAATGCATACAGTTGTCCAAATATCAAGATCGACCTGACTTCGGGTGCGTGGTTGTTGTGAGCCATGAGAAAGAGTATTCTTTCCCTTACTTCAGAATTTAGATCCAGGTCTGCTTTTCAGCAGTATTTTTCTGGTCATCCAGATTGCAGCAAATTAGATAAGCACAGAGAGATACTGAAGATGAGTGAATCAACAGACGTTGGATATATGCGGTCCCGGGGCCAGAAGTTCAGTTGGCAGAGTACAATCACCACTAACGAATAGGAATGATATGCTGAATGTCCTTCACATAGGGATTTCGAGATCAACGACTTTCGAAATCCTTGTTTGCACATTGGATAGGACTCGTACATGATTTGACAAAATTGCGATGACAGAGCGTCTCAATATTGTCAGACATCCAGGTGAGCACACAACGTCGAGAACTAGCTATCAATTTGTTTTCTGCACTATTTATGACTATTTTGATTCAAAGCTCATGTAATGCCTTGCCTAGATTTTTGCCCCGAATCCGCTACTTTGGCATCATGTCCAACCTCGCTGCGGTGAAAGGCATCAGGAAACTCAGGCTTGATCAGATAATCCGGTCACATAGACATCCACTTCGACATCAAACTCAGCCACGGGTGTCGCGAACTTCAGTCAATGTGCCAGTAACCTCCCCCAACGAACAACTTATTCTCCCAAACCCATTTGTTGCACACAAAATGTCGAATGGAAAATGGCGTGCTCCTATATACTCATTACGAAAGCAGGCAGAGTTGGTGAGAGTAGCAAAGGCCAATGGGCTGTTGCACTTGCTTCCACCTGGCCCCAAGAATCCGTTACCTCGGCTGCCTAGAAAGGATCAGGATTCTCAGGCAGCCCTCGCGTTGAAAGAGGCTGAAGAAAATAAAGCGACAAGGGATTTGAGACAGAGACTACCAGAAAAAGGACAAAATTGGCTTCAGCCTATCACATGGCGAGGAAAGGTGAAGGACAGAACGCCAAAGCCAGGCATCACGCTTTACACCGGTAGGAAGAGGATGTTCAAGGGCCACAAGTGGGAGCGGCTGCAAGAACATAGGAAGAAGAAGCAGGCCATCCTCATGCGCGATATGAAGAAGAGAGTATACAATTTCAAGATGGTAAGCCATTCTCTCTGGTAGCAGGATATGCGCAGCGAGTTGACTTGCACACAGTTCTACAGGAGAAGAAAGCCCGATCCTCTCAAGCCCCCGAGATCGGCCAAGGCTCCCAAACTACCCTTCTAGATTACTCGTTGGCCTTGATAATATATTGTTCCACCATACCGAAAGATGTCGATTCACAGAGATATGCTTGAGCTTATCGTGACTTGATTATCAGGAATTGAAAGCGTGCTGCAGCTCAAATTCTGTGTTTCTATGGGCTCCATCCATACCTTCACTTGCAGCAACATACCCTCACATCACCGATTTACTATCTTAATACCAGAATGCACAATGCCATTCAGACACTACACTTATGAAGTCTGGCAGACACTCGAACATTAGCTAAAGGAATTCTTGATAGCATAGCAAAAGAATTGGACTCGGTTGGTGTTTGACTTTCAGCGCTGATTTGGGGGACAAGAACTAGAATGAAAATTGCAAACCCAAACGATGAAACGATGAAACAAAGGGCATCTATATGATTATGCCATCTCAACATCTTGCTCTGCGACACTAACCCCAGTCGTCGCAACACCTCCCTCGGTACTGATGTTCGTGGGCGAATCACCCATAAAAGCGTCCAGTTCCTTGTCCAGCTCTTCTGCTGTAGGTGGCTTTTTCAAGCCTTTTCTTGTACCGCGCGGTGCACGACTGTTACCAGCAAGCCTGTTATATCTTGTACGGGTCGGTCCAACATTTGTCCTGAGATGCAAGTTGAGAAGACTGATAAGAGCAGAAAGAGATGAACTACTCACGACGGAAACTGTGCCGTTCTGACACTCGAATCGTCTCGAGCAAGTCGGTCCGACAAGGTCAATTTTTGGACTCTGTTGATGAGCGGTCTATCCGGCGCACTTGATGCTCGGAAACGCGGTCTTGGTGCGAGGAAATCAACCGACATTGGTTGACCTGTCGACAAGATCTATATTCAAGTTTCACAAAAGCAGCATATTAGTTGTGACTGTACCTTTGGCTAAAATTCCATTGAACTGTTTCTTGGCGCGGACGGCCTCGGCAGTCGTCTCAAACGAAACGATGGCTTGACCCGAGGAACGACCACTACGGTCGTACTATTGTACGTGAAGACCGTAAACAACCAGCCAGCAAAACAAACGTTTATCAATGCAGGCCAGTTGAGCGAGCATTTCGAGTGTTATTGGGTGGGTGGTGCGTAGCCAAGAAAGGTCAGATTCAAGGTAAAAAGAGAGAGAGAATAAAAAGGTCGGAAGTTTCGTTGGCGTTTGTTTTTACTTCAATGGAGGGAATAGCTTGGGGCTTGCCGTACACTAATTAATGGCTCACGCACAAGTGTGCCAATTTGTCCGAAGATGGTCTGAGGGATGAAAGTGAGCGGCATGCTAAGGATATTGGTGGGGGCAGTGCAGTTCAAATAGAAGACGTCTTGGTGGAGCAAGGATATGTACAAAAGAGGGGAAGTGGAAAACTTACTGTTAAATCCTTCGCATTGACCTCATAATGGAGGTTTGAGACAAGGAGCTTGTAAGTAGGCTCGCGGGATGTAAATAATTTTCTTGAGGCGTGTGGTGCATTGATGTCCATGTCGGATTCTTTGTCGTGGAACAAGTTACCTTGCGGAGCCCTTGGTGATTTCTAGAGTAATGATACATGGTGAAAAAGGACATTGGGTAGTGTCAGGGGGAGGATAAGGGTAAAACACGGTTGCTCACGTTGTAAGGCTTTCGAAGAGCACGGTCTGATTTGAATGAGACCATTGCGTTGGTAGAACAGAGACAAGAAGTAAGGAGTTGGTAGTCAGTGAGCAAGTGCGCATGGCAAGCGGGCACAAATAACGGAGAACCGGATCAAAATGTGGCCCGGTGCTCCGACCTGTAGACTCACCGGTACGAGAATTCACCAAGCAGTATAATCTTAAGAAAGAGAGATACACACCCGCAGTCAAGAGGAAAGCAGCTGCGAAGAAAGCAAGTCTTATGCCAGTATGATATCTGCATTTGTACTGTATCTCATGAGCCTCAGCGAGCTATGAATCATTTTTGAGCCTCTCACGGAAAATGGGATTCACCAAAAGACTGTCTCAACTATATAACAAGCCAAGGCATTTTGGTGCGACACTAGTACAGTAGACGGTGGTCAGTCTTCACCCTTGCCAAGGACAGGCTAAAACATCTCGGAAAGTCAGGAAAATTCCAAATGTATTTAAAAAGCTAAATAAGTCCAAAAATTGGAAGATTCTCCTATGTATCATTTGATTTGAAATCAATTCACACACCAGGATCGAGACAAAGTGATCTTTTCTAGCCTCAAGTTGTGCCACAGCTAGTAAAAACGTGGGAAAAACATAAGCGCCTGTTCGACGCGTCTGTGGTATTTCAGAAACATTCGATCATAATCTGTTCAGGGAATGATTTCATCCGAGGACGACATCTTCAGCTCGGCAGATCCACTCATAGTTGACTGTGACGTTCTCGAAGCAGCCAAAGAAAACGTCCGGCCTCTGGGCACAGGCCGTCGCGTAACCGCTCTCTCAGCCGTTCTTTCCACTCCACATGCCCACCGCGAAGCTAAACTCCAGTTGACGAGAAATCGTCTCCGTATGAATGTTGAACTTGCTCTTGCCTCTGTCTCGTCTGAATCACAGGATATTGAGACACTACCTGACTCTGCGAATGCCTTGGATGCTTATTGGAACTTTGTGAATTGGACTATAGATAATTATCCACAAGGGCATAGTGCCGAATCCGGCCTGCTTGAGCTACTAGAGGAAGCGACAAGGATTCTGAAGGATCATGATGGGGGGAAGTGGAGGAAGGATGTCAAGTATCTGAAACTCTGGTTATTATACGCCAGTTATGTGGAGAAGCCAGTGGTGATTTATAAATTCTTGGTGGCGAACGAAATTGGCACGGGATGGGCACTACTATACGAGGAGTATGCTGCGGTTCTGGAACGAGACGGTCGGTAGGTTAGCTTTGATCTCTACTTATTTCACTTTAAAGTCTTAAATAGAACTGCTTTAGACGTCAAGAAGCAGACGAAGCGTATAGTCTCGGTATCGCTCGCCGAGCAGTTTCATCTGAACACTTGCAGGAACGATACAATGATTTTAAAAAACGTATGATGAGCAATATGATGCTCCCTCCTGCACCTCCTCTGTCTAGCATTTCGTCCCAAAAACCTCGAGCTGCGCTTACGACGACTTCTCTCAGATCTTCCTCCTCCTCCTCCTCCTCCTCCGTTGCCCCTTCTACTTCTACAGCAGGACAGACTCTACGTAGCGTCTCGATGCCCATGTCAACCTCATCCACTTCCAATTCATCCAAACTCCGGATATATGTTGACCCCACAGGTTCTACCCCCTCACGCACCGACGATTCACTTCCATCATCAGATACATGGCAAGATCTGGGCACGAGAAAAACGAGAGTGAAGGAAAACATACCAGAGACGAAGAAAATGGTGGGCACGACGTTGAAGCAGGCTGGAAAGAGTAAACGCGTCGCTTCCTCGTCTTCTGCTATTGCGTCTGGATCAGGATCCTCAGGCTCGAAATCTGGGATGGATGGGGGTTTCACAGTTTTTAGAGATTCGGAGGCAGAGGAAGGATCAAGTACTCCTACTGCTACTGTTATGCCTCCGCCTTCTGCCATTCCAAAAGCAAAGACAGGGTTGGCGAGATCGGGGAGTGGTAAATCTGCTGCGTCGTTACCGAAAACACCGGCGAGGAGTGCATTTGTGCCGTTTGTAGATGATTCGAGCTCAAATCCGGATGTTTCGTCCATGACGCCTGTGCCAGGAGGATCTCTCACCACTTCGAGATTCACAGCATTGCGAAACGAGGTGGGATTGTGTTTCCTTCTTTACATACAGGCTGACTGGAATGGTCGGAGTAGGTTGCATCGACGCCTGTACCTATCATACCCGCGATGACGAGGGCGTTGACTGAGTCTGTTATCAAAGTGAAAAAAGCAGGACTCAAATCCCCTATGCTGATGAGTTCGGAAGCGGAAGCGTTGAGGAAGGATCCGTTGAAGAATTATCAAGAGCATGAGCGTGAGCTACCTTTTGGTGGTATCACCGTCAGGGGTGATGATATATGAGATAAGAAGAATGTGAATGAACCGAGAAGATTTTTTGCTGAGGGGAGGTGTATCAGATACCTGGTTTGGGGGCCTTGAGGCGTGGTGGGCCTCGAGGTTGGATGAGGATTCTCGGTTAGTAATAATGCGTGTAGTTGGTTATCCATTCTTTCTTTAGATTGATATAAATTGACTGATTGAACTATGTTGTTTGACGGTCTACATTGTACTGTTAGATGGAGACGTGAGGCATAAAAGTGACATATCGCACGATTATGTCGGCGCCACATCCACGCCCACACAGTGCTAATAAATTGGTGGTCTAGGCTAGCACAGGAGTCAGTTTGACGAGGAAGAGGTTTCTTCATTGCAATTCGTTATATATCATTAACAAGTCTCTACGAGGTGTACTACATTTGACTTTACATTGACTTTTCGATCTAAAAGCGACCAAACGCCGAAATAGGTAACTTGTGGCGGCGATAATGGTGATTGGTATTACCACATGCGTGAGCGAGAGGATTGGAGGGGAGGATTCAATTCAAGGATTCCATTTGATGGTCTCGCGTTTTCCGAATCCGAGGAGGCGGTGCGGTGAGTGGGGGGTGTACATAAGGAGATAGACTCGAGATTCTAGAACTGAGACGACTTCTTATCCAGGGAGTTCCGCCTTGGCTGCCAGCAGCCACTGTAACTGTATTCGAGGTTTGTCTCAATTTTACCTGTTACCTTGACATCAAGGTTTGATTCATATCCTTTCCGCGGGGAAGTTCAGGGACTCTGGCTAGGCTGGGCTTGAGTGGGAGATCCCCAGAACGCGGAAGGATCTTTATTTGGGATAACTGAGGGCGGATATATAGTGTCCGTGGAATAGCTTTTTCGCAGTACCTTTGCAACTTGCGGCGCCACCTCTGCTCTCCGTCCGCCAGAAAGGTTACTTACCGCAGAAAAGTTGAGCGGCAGTATGATGATGATGACGATGATTCGGAGCTTTTGGACGATGGTGATCATGATGCTTGTGATGAGTCAGATTTTTGCTGTGGCGGCACCGGTAGAGGGGCAACAGCCAGAGCTGATGGTTGGTACGACTACTTCGAGGTAAGTTTTGTCGCCGCCATTATGTTGTATTTGTGCTGATGGGGTGGAGCAGTTTTTGGAAATTATTTACGAGACGGACAGTGCCTGACGAAGAAATTGTGCGGCTGCACCGGCGGATGAGTGTACGTCGGCGGCATCCAGTACGTACGCCATTGTCTGAGCTGGACAGAGGCTGACTGCTTTTTGCAGTGAAATTTATATTATTTTTTGTAGAATAGAATGCATGAGAGAAGGTTACATAAGCAGAGGATAGAGAAATTGACTTGTGCTGTAAAGTAGTGCTCTGCGATCCTCAATGGATCTCGCGTACGCTGTGCCTTCTGACCCGGGCTATGGGAGTCGACCACACCCGTGTCTGCACGACCCAGTCCTCTTTGTGACGAATCTCCCTGCCTTTGTGTCTGATGAGACGCTTGCCAGTGCACTCGTCGGGTACGGGCCCTTCAGACCCAAAATCATCCGCGATGGGATGCAGGCAACCGTGGCTGGTGCAATTGAGTTCCGCTATCTCGAAAAGGGTCTGTTTCCATCTGTTTTTGTCTGTGTGTATATTCATCCTTTGCCTTTCAGCGGAAAAAGCACTCGCTGTCCTCCAGGCACGTTCCATCCCCAACACCAACCCTCCTGTCTCCCTTGCTCTCTCCCCTTTTCCGCCCACGAGTCCCTCAGTCCCTCTTCCTCCCCCGGCAGCACACCCAAGAATTGTCAAGCATCTTCCTCCCGGTTACTCGGATTCCCAGCTCTATGATCTCTTTAGGCCTTTCGGTGCACTGGCCTCGGTGCGTGCACACACCCAGTTTGGTGCTGACACCGGCGTCGTCGAGTTTTGGAACGAGGATGATGCTCGTCAGGCTGAAGAGGCCATGCACTGCGCCGACGTAGAGGGCCAGAACATCGCCGTTCAGATCTACACACCCAGGAGGGCCAGCGGCAGTTTGGTAGACTTCAATATAGCCGCTCCCGCCTTTGTGCCTACAAATTCTCAGTTTGGCACCTTTTCTGCTCAGGTGTGTTTGGTTTCACGAGCCATGATCGGGAAGGCTGACTGTGTGGGGCACAGTACTCGCCATCGCCACCACGACCTGCACCATTCCCTGTTGTCCGATCACCAGGACCATTTATCCATGGCCCTGGGCAACAGGTTCAGCTCGCTCCGATGACTGGCCCGGGTTCTTCAAGCCACAGCGGTCTTATCGACCCCTGTAATCTTTTCTGCAAGGTTCGTCTGTCGTCCTGCTGTCCCTTCACATCCATCCTGATATGTTGCAGAACTTGGACCCCAGTATCGACTCAAACGGTTTGTTCACACATTTCCGCCAGGTGAGTTTATGAGTTATTGCACCCTGCTTCTCCCCTCATATTCCTATGACCCAGTTTGGTCAAATTGTGAGGTTTGTCTTCCCTATCTATACGTGCTAGTATGTGATATTGAGCAAACCCCAGTGCTCGTGTTATGCGAGATGAGGCGGGTGTTAGTCGTGGATTTGGCTTTGTTTCTTTCCAGAGCCCTAGCCAGGGTATGTGATTACCCCCTGAGACCCAACGTGGTTAATCGTTTGGCAGCTGCTGCGGCTTTGCGTGCCATGAATGGAGCACAATTGAATTCCAAGGCTATCGTAGTCCGGCTCCACGAGCCGAAACAACTTCGTCAGGAGAAGCTTGCTCAGCGATATGCTGGACATAATGGTCATCCAAGGAGTTCTAGCGGTGCTACTAGTCCTACTGCTAGTGATGCAGGAGAGACTCTTGTCGGCGGATGGTCTAGCCCTCGTACCCGTTCTTCGATCCTTGGATCGCCCAAGGCTGGCTACAATGATCGGCCAGAGAGAGGACGTCGTGGTTCCGGAAGTTATTTCCATGTGAGTGGTGCCTTTATTGCTCTCCTATTCCACTCTCATTCTCGTCTTATCGTGGCAGGCGGCGCTTTCGGGCACTTTGAATATGCCAATGAGGTATGACGATTTATCGTCATTGACGCCTGTCGTAAGGAAGGAAGTGTTGACGGGTGAGCTTCTGCGTCGTATGAGAACGCTGGACACAGTTGGTTCGGACGAGATGGACGCTCTTGTTGAGTCACTTGTCCAAAAGTCCCTAAGTGAAGTCTTGCAGATTATCGAGGACTCAGACAAGCTCAGGGTTCAAGTCGATTGTTGGAGGTCCAAGCACCTCAAACCTCCTTCAGCCTCTGTTTCTCCTCCATCTAAATCTCCTGCGCCATCTGCTGCGCCTTCACAAGATTCCCTCTTCGCGAACCCAGATGCAACAGCTTCCGCACCCGAACATCCATCCACACCAATATCCGTCAACGAAGCTCTATTGACACCACCACGCACTTCGTCTCCTTCAGGATCAATTCCGCCTGCGATATCAGAGAGAGACAGAGTCTATCAAGCGATTTGTAAATTTGAGAAGAGGAATCAGAGTGGGTTGACAGATCTAGTGATGAGTTTACCAAAGAGGGAACGGGCAATGTGTTTGTTCAACCATGAGGTCTTGAAAGCGAAGCTAGTGGATGCGAAATTGGTATTGGAATTGGATGAGACGGTAATCACGGACGAACAACCTGTCACGCCACAAAACAAGCAAGTCGCCACGCGGTCTTTTGGTAGAGTTGATGAAACGATTTCTCCTAGGGCCATGGACTTGACTTGCAGCAGAACTTCATCTGCTGCGTCGCCGATGCTTACTACTCCCTCGACTTCAATTGGGTCCACTGATACTGCGACTTCTGCGGCTACTGATACGACTGCTACTGTTGGTGTCGCTACTATTGCTATTTGGAGTATTGCGGATTTGGCAAAGTTGCCGGCGTTGGAGATTGTGAGAACTGCGAGTGATCCAAAGGTGGTGTTACCTGCTGGAGTGGTGAAAGCGGATCCGATTGTTCAGCAGACGACGGATAAATTCGTGGATTCACTGTTAGAGAAACCTCTACCGCAGCAGAAACAGCTGTTGGGTGATAAATTGTGAGTGCTGTCACGTTCGCTTCATTTGTTGCTTGTTTGTTCAAATAGAGTTGTTTGTTAGATTCAAGGTTGTTAAGTCGTTTGGAGTCAAGGGCGCTGTGAGTGTGCTGATGGTGTGAATGAAGAGTTTGTGCTGATTGGTGATTCTAATAGCCCAAGATTACGATTGCGTTGTTGGATCAGGAGGATTTACGTGCGCTTGCACATGTGATGAACAGCTATCCTGCTGTATTGAAGGACAAGGTGATGGGATTGAAGTTGAACAAGTGAGCGGTGATGCTGGCTGATTCCTTTTTTGTGGCTGTGGTCTGGATGGTTGTGGATCTTGCCACTGCTACACTCTATACTGCTTACCCACCCCCCTTGATTCAGATCTCCTGAATTCTTGATACCTCGATAATTTCCTGCAAGGTTTTTGTGCATAATGCCTTTCCTCTTCGCATCTGTTTCCTGTTTGCTTACTTGTATCTCTTCTGCATATCCCTGGAAATTCCTGAACCTATTGTTTCTATTTACAATACGCGCCTTTTTTTTTTCCTCGTTGATAGTAATATTCAGTCTCAGTGGCTGGTTTTACTCTTTTTTTCTGAATCGCCCATCTTTTTTTCATTTGATTTACACATTCATTGATTGAGAGGATCGGATTGGGTTTGGACTTGGATTTGGATTTG
>Ga0153977_1000433_pt1 | contig 10675 bp, 10 predicted proteins | sample TSGA061MetaG_FD_104710 | JGI IMG/M metagenome (GOLD analysis project Ga0153977, IMG submission 104710) | Attine ant fungus gardens microbial communities from Georgia, USA - TSGA061 MetaG | ecosystem: Host-associated > Fungi > Mycelium > Unclassified | place: USA: Georgia, Yuchi Wildlife... | reverse complement strand
TGTTTCGAAAAGAACAAAATGATCAACAAAATAATCAATCAAATGATCATGTAGTCCTTAGTCGGTTGCGAAAACGGGTTTTTGCTTCTATCTATCAAAACATCTGATCTACATTGATCAAGAGATGAAACCAAACGTCGGGAGCGTAGCCCTCGATATTCGACCGAAAATTGTCACAGGCTGTTCAAATAATAAATATGTTGATTTGAAAAAAAAGACTATTCAAGATTATAAATTGTCAAATCAAAAAACTATTCAAATAATTCACGTCTCTTGGACATCATCGCTTTCCTTCCACGGTCTGCCATCTGTGTAATTGGTCGCTGATTTTTATTTTTAAAAAAATCATCACTTTCTCCAAGAAAACACTAGCGTCTTCTGCTTCCCAGACTAGCATAGCTATTCCCCCATCTATTGTCTACGCCTAGCTCCTTTTCTAAGTAGGCCTGTTCTCACACACCGTGTAACAAATTATTGATCAGAAAAACTATTCAAATAAATCTTCTGATGCCCGCTTTGACTCATTCTGACGACGAATAGCTGCAGCAATCTCGTCCAACTCAGCCTCCTTCCCTCGACTTTCTTCCACAGCCCAAGCTTCCGGGTTCCGGAGCCCTCGTCCCAGCCTGAGTTTAGCTAGCGCCGTGTAACCCACCTCACTAGGGTGTCTCGCAAACTGATCCAAACGCTGTTGCTCCGGCGACATATGACTCAGAACATGAGCCGGAGGACCTTGACGTAACCGTCTGCAGAGCGAACGCGTCATCTCACCTCGGATCTCTCGTGCTCGTTCTTTCGTCTTGTTTCGGATGCGCTCTCTACGAGCTTCTTTCATCTGATCAAGCAGAGCCTGGGGAAAAGGTGTCTGTGCACGTCTGGTCCCGCGCTCGTACGCCTGGGAGATCAACGTCAATTGTGCTTTATATGGTTTTGCTGATCCACAGCATGTCAATGAGAAGATGGCGATTCATATCAAGTGAGAAAAGAACCTACTCCATTCATCATAATATCCAGCAAAAACAGTATCCCTCCGTTGAGACGGTGAGAGGGCTTTGATAGCCTCAGCCTCTGCATTACAATCACACCGAATGTCAGCAATGGTCCTGAGATACGTCTGGTGCCTCTCATTTCGCCGAGCATGAGCCTCAATCCTGTAGCGTATCATTTGTGACAGCTTCACAGGCTGGTAGATCATACGAGGAAGTGGCTTGTGGTATATGGATGGAGAAAAGGCAGCCCCAGTCAAAATTGGGCGGTAACGAAGCTTTGCACGCCAGACCTGAGGACCAAGGTTGGTCAGTAAGCCGTCAGAGAAATAAGTACAGGAAGACACAGACAAGGTCCTTGGCTAGGAGATAATCCCAGTATTCTTTCTCGCAACGGACGTCAATCAAGCGAGAATATCGCATGAGAATACTTTGCAAGTGCGCATCTCCTGCTTTGGCGCGTTGAAAGGCCTCGAGGTACTGGGAAAAAAAAAAGAGTTCGTGAGCTGAAGTGAAGACGAGAGTAATTGAGACGTCAGACTTTGTAACCCTGACGAAGAGCATGTCGTGTATGTTCAACGCTCGTCAGAAACCGGTTCTCTCTCCAAAGTATTCGTACACGAAATCGAATCTGGTCTTTCAAAACTGCAATTCAGCAAGGATAAAAAAGAGCTTATGAAGAAGCAAGTCGAACAGCGTCTGTCGGTGCGTGCTTGAGAAGATTTTTGTACAGCTGCAGTGTTGGAACACGGTGCGCTGATATCTTCCAGAATGGTGTCCTCGGTCTAGCTCGGTGAAGAGGCTTGAGTAGCTGCCGAATGGATTCGCGAGTTGACGCCAGAGGAAGGTTCATAGCATAGCCATACGCAGAAATCTGTGATGTTAGCGTCACATCCAATTCCTATTTATACAAGTAGTTTCACTGACCCCTTACAGGAGATACAAATTGTACTTTGTATGATCATATCAGCACTCAGAACCGGACTACTTCATGACATGACTGCTCTCAATCGATGCGCAGAGAAAAGTCTCCTCGAGACTGGAATCATGTACTTCAGAACACATATGCTGCAAATGGTCTCCAAATTCCCGGTCATGTCGACACAATCTAGTCATCTTCTGAAATCTAAGCACGATCCATCGTCTGCTGCTTTGAACCTCAAGTCTTCCAAGTCATCCCACACATCAATCACTTCCTGTGATCGTCTCGTCATTCAATATCAATGAATCGTCAACCAGTCCCTTCCTTCGATCAATACTTGTCGATGAAATTAATTTTCGCTCTCTCCGATTAGACGAGCGCACCTTCCCTTCTGAATAGCTTCTTCTTATTAGATACTGACAGCCACTCTTTATTCTTCTCAGTTTTCATCATTTATACGGTCTTCAGACATGGTGACAGGACTCATCAGTCAAGTGAAAACTGTATGTGCATTATTCCGTCCTCTGAACTTCCATATCAAGGAGTGTGGATCAGGCACAAACTGAATGACTCTATGAGATACTTTCATGAACAACATACCAGAAAGTTCACCCTTTATAGACATGCTTGTGAGGTTTACTCACTCGAACGTTTCTCCAATCTACACTTTGCCCTCATTTGGTCGGTTTAGAAGAATGCTATCATTTCCACATTATCCATTACATGTAATGAAATGGGAAGTTGTCTGTAAGTTGCCGAAGCCGTGTGCAGTGAGATGAATCATACAAAGGCTACTTCTTTTTGAAGGAGTGCCACCAACAGGAAGATATCGTCGAACATACCAGTTGTAGTTGTAGCCGCGACTACAACCAAGGTCATTTCTTTATCTGAAAATTTCCTCAGGTCGCAATCAGATTATGTTTGTAATAACGTTGATTCGACTGCTTACAGAAACACTCAGTTCAGCAGTTGCAGGGTGCTCTTGATTGAAATTTATGAGAGAAGTAAACAACCTGAGGGCTCAGACATCAGGAGTACACTGCATTCTATACTATACAGTACGAGCAATAAACATACAACTCATCGGATTTTGTCAATCATCATCGTCATCATCTAGACTCATTCTCCGAAGCGTAGCATTCTCCTCTTCTTCCGGATCATCTTCTGGATCATACATCTCTGCATCCTGATCCATCACTCTCTCCGATCCTGTCTTTCCCTTGTCGCTAGTGGCAGGCACAATACTTTCACCATTCTCTTCTTCAGTATCTGCTTTCTTCTTTTTCCTTCGTCGTTTAGGTGCAGCACCTCCTTCCCCTTCTGCAATACCCGGGACAGCTACCTTCTTAGATCTGCGTTTCTTCTTGCCCTCTACACTAGCTTCGGCCTCGAGGTCGATTGTTCCACCAGCGCTTGGATCGGGCACAGCCTCAACGATCTCCCTCAGAAAGTCAAACGTGTCTATCGTCTCGACAGCATGTTTACTAATGATAACGTGGTGGTGTATGTTGGGAGAGCGTGACAAGTGGAACAGAGAAGTGCATGAAGGGAATGACCAACCGAACAAGGCCCAGAGATCAGTCGGAACATGATGGAACAGGGAAGCACCAGGATAAGCTAAGCATGAGCTGGCAAGTGGTAGACTTACAGATGATATGCTTCAATTTTTTTTGAACCACGATCGACAGTGACTTTACCCGATTCCTCAATCAAGAGAGCCAGGAATAACTCAAGAGCTTTGGCTGTGGTCCCGGCGGAATGTAATTTTAGTATGGATCTTGTTTGGAGTGAGAAAGTAGTAGTAAATCGACGCACATATAACTATGGGTGTCGCTTGAGCTACTTTGCCCACTTCCTCGTCTTTTTGCATTATTTTTTTGATTCGCGCCTGAGAATCAATCAGAAATCAGAGGGTTGCAGACAATCATGACCATACGACAGGAAATTTCGCCTGTTTATTCTTGTTCTTCATGATTGTTTAGGCCGATAACTAAGAGGAGGGAAACTTAGAATAGTGGGAAATCAACGTCATCGGTAGTCCTGGGTGGCTGTGCGTCATCACCAGGCAATTCAACTTCTAAACAAATCTGCATGCCCTTTTGTCAGTTTCAGCTTTCATTCAACACTGTCATTTACAATTATTGGCAGTGGATGATAGTGGAACAGTAACGAGGAGCGACTTATTCTGGTCTATCAAGTTCGTTGGAGTAATGACTTAACGCTGATAACCAAATGGCACACAATGATCAGGGAAGGAAGCTGAACTGGATGAGGCTATGTGCTACCCTTTCTTCAGCGCTTGACCACCCACAATTCAATCAGACATGAATATGATGCTCGTTGATTAACCCTCTGTCATCGGTACTCTACAAGGTCGCAGGTCCAGGCGCAAGAACGGTTGAAAACTGACTTTACTTTTAATATCATTTCGCATCTCGCATCCTTCCTTTGATCATGCCCACCAAATTACTCGTGTTATGCGGATCCAGGGGAAATGGTATCTTGTGTCCAGGACGAACGATATCTTCACTGCGTCGTAGTATGCCTTCCATACCTTCCGCTCACCTCGTGTTAAACTTGCTCAATATCGAGACCATATTATTCGGTCTATGTCGACTGTATACATCCGTAGGATTGCAGATCTATGAAGGGGTAAACCTTGACACTCACCATCCCTGGACAATACAGCAGACAACGCTTGTATGTTATCACTGCCATGTGAATGGGAATGTGTTTGCCATGAAATTTGGGCATTCATAGCCAGCATTCTCAAACTAACCATATCCTATCCATCATACATCAGATAACTCGTTGTCACCTCGACCTCGTCTACTATGCGCAGTATCAACATAATCTCTCAGTAAGCTAACCATCGGAGGAATCGACTACATCTGCTTCACTAATTTTCAAGTTTGCCAACAACAAGCAGGACTCATTATACGGTACAAGTCATTGTGGATTCATTCGAATTTTCGCGTGGCAACTCTCTTCCACACATGATACCAATGTCTATACTAAAAGATATACAGAGTGATTTAAGAAGTTCAGTTATCTGACTAGAAGATGACTATGTGTGATTTTATTAACTTCTCTCAACACCCGATAACTTCCATTATCCCTTCTATCATCTGACTCCCATCTCTTTGCCTCACCTCTTGGCCAGTATGATCCTTGTCAAGCACGACTCTACGCTGCGGGAGATTGTATTCTGCTAATGCGACAGGTATCGTAACGTACTTGGTAGAAAGATTCGTCGATGGTGGCGCGTTTGCAGAGTCAGCTGCTTCATATCCTTATCATCAGTAACAACTTCAACGAGATTCTGGGTTCGTTAGAGCCCCGGATTTCTGTGGTTCTTACCTCACTTCTACCTGGAAAGTGTTTTGAGTTTCCTCGTGCCTACGGCCTTCTGCTGCTACCCTTGTTTCTCCACTTAACATTCCATTAGAGTACTATCTTTGACTGTCCCATCTCCCTTTCCAAGAAACTTCTCGATTATCATCTTCCAGTTTTGTTCATAGGGCTTACAGGAAACTCCACGGTCACGTCCCCAAAGCTGACAGACGCATACTTCATCGATCATCTGATTCACGATTTTATTGGACCACTGCTCGCCACTGGGTCTCGCCTTCCCGCTCACTTGTTGTCGGAGCTATACGTGGCAGGTTACCGGAAAATCTCTGGAGCTTTCACCTTCTATATGGTATAAAGACCCGTACTGCCGATTTGTACTCTGAAACTTGTCCGATCAGTATATGTTTAATGGGCTCAAGCCGGGCTAGACTTCATTTCCCTCGATATTCTTAAGTCCTGTCTTCTGGCACGAGAAGACATGAGTGACTCACGATATTCTTTTGACGCGACTCCTATTCCACGGAGAACACTCATCGTGGGATCAACATAAAACTATCGAGCTCTAGAGAATGGACGAGCTATTCTCATTAAGGTAACTGTGCACCCCAATACCTGGTTCATCTAATCTTCTATTCAGTAGCTTTCAGCAATTGTCGAGCGCTACTTTCATATAAACTCTTATTGGTAGCTATCAGATGCACTTTGATCGTGTCATCTGATCATGATAACCCCAGATCCTGTTTAGCCGATGAACCCTGATCTCCCAATTATATTTACGTCTGCTCTTAATTCTATATAAAATATGAATGGTATACCCAAGTCGCATCCAAGTGTCTTTCGAAATCCCACTCATCTCACAACATCTGTAAGATGCTTCTCAAAGTTTTGATCAATATTTATTGACGCACGAAGGACAATGTCTGCCCGCCAGCGCTCCTACTATGGATGGCTTCCAGCCAGCCGTGCAGTCCGCGATGAATATATGACGCGCCTCCTAAATCGTGAACTATTTCGGAGGAGCCGACGACCCGAAATCCAGCACGAGCCTGCTGTGGAAAGCTTCAGGAAAACTATTGAGGCCAATCCTACTATGGTCGAGTTATGGGGGAAAATCTTCCTCCAGGTTTCCAAAGAAAACCAGGTACGCGCTCATCCATGAGGATAGACATCATAATTATGTTTGATTGGATAGGTCCCTGACTTCAACGCGTTGCTTGACTTACTTGACATCATTATTGTCGGACCTCCCGAGTTTGTAGCCTCTGGGAATGAGGGAGAACCTATTGGCGTTCCGATATACCTTCTGATGGACCTCCTCAGTAACACGGGAGCTGCTTACGACCTATTCCGTGTGACAGAGTTCAACAAGGCAATGAAAGAACTTTTGAATGACTGGGGAGGTTATCTCAAAACGATCGATTCCAGCAAGACATTGACTGATGGACCCAATGGTTGGTTCTCCTAACTCTCTATCAAACAGCTGGAAGCAGGTCGTGGAATATTCAACGAAACCTATGTCGTATTCGATGAGACCGCCGTTAACAGGGGATATGTCTCCTGGGACGAGTTTTTCACCAGACGAGTCCAGCCGAGCGCTCGCCCCATTATCCCACCGGCTGGGGACCAGTTAGTCATTTACAATGCGTGCGAATCCACAGTCGACCGTATTGCAAAAAACGTACAGCTCCATGATCAATTCTGGCTTAAGGGTATGGCATACTCCTTGTACGATATATTCGCCACAGAGGACGATGCAGTCGCTACACAATTTATCAATGGGACAGTCTACCAGGCATTCCTGAGCCCTCAGGACTATCACCGCCGGCATAGCCCGGTCAAAGGCACGATCGTTGATGCACGCGTTGTCGATGGCTCTTATTATGCTGTCTTGCCAGACGACGGTCAAGACGGAACTATTGACAGCGGTGACCCGCACGGTGCCATAATTCGCAGCCAGCCCTGGCTTACGGTAAGAGCTGCACGTGCCATAATCACCATCCAGGCTGACAGCACAGAAATTGGCCTTGTTGCCTTCATTGGAATTGGAATGGGAGAGGTATCGAGCTGTGAATTATTGGTCCGCAAGGATCAGCCGGTCGATCCGGGTCAGCAAATTGGAATGTTCCATTTCGGAGGATCTTCTCATGCGGTTATTTTCCAAGAGGACGTCAAGCTCAGGTTTACAGATGAAGTTGTACCAGGGCAACATATTCATGTAAATAGGGTTATCGCAGGTGTCAACCAGTAGATTTTCGTGCTCCAAAAGTAACCCAGATGTAACTTTCTTCTTGGTATCACTTGTTTCTTACTGTGACGACCACTAAATTTTCCGCATAAATCAAATTTGGGTGTACTTGTTTGTACCTACCATTTATGATGTTTCTTGGCGTGTGCTTTCCTGATTGGCTATACAAGAATTTCAAATACGGCGATTGCCAGATCTCCTCGACGTTGTGATCGGCCCGTTAGAGGAGCTTTTGCGTTCCTAGGTGGCTTTGCGTTGAATTGAAGTCATGTATAATGAAAACCCATCCACCATAGGAATAAATCCACGGACGTCTGGCTTTGTTCGTCACAGGGATCTGAAAGCAGAAATTACCACGGCGGTAGTGTTTCCAATGCTGTTGTTGGACATCAACGTAAGGAACGACAAACATTGCAAAAGTATTAGCAAAATGGCAAGTGTTTTCCCCCCGAAGTACCATTTAAACAGGTAATTATGTCTCCGTAGCGCTGAGTACACAGTTTGATAGCGATTCATTGTCCACGGCTGGAAATGGGGTATAGTTGACGTAGTGATGACGCTCCGAAAGAACTTGCAATACTGAGGAGCAAAAGCAATCACAGTTATATCCTTGTAATTGGTCTTGTAAGCAGCGATCGACTGGGCAGAAACCCAGTATCATGAGTTCTAAGCAAGAAGCCCCATGGTAAAACAATGTGATCCACAGAGCTAGTGCATTCGTGTTTAGAGTCAAGCTTCCCAATTCTCAACTAATTTGCCACAAATTATATATTTGTTCGAAAAATGCTCAATCCATCCTGTTGAAATATAATTTAATTGCCACCCTGATTTACAACAAGAGATACAGACGCACCCTTCATGTTATCGCTGGATGGGCGATAAACATAATTAGCATTTGTCAGCCCGGATAAGAGTGGACATACATCTCCTCAGGCTTCAAATCCTCCAACTTATCCAACGGTTGGTCCACAGGCGTCAGCATCTCTACATACATGTCGATAGGCTCACTTCAAAACTTGATACGGCACAACATGAACACTCACCCACATCAAAACTCTGCTTCGCCATGCCTCTCGACGCATCCCTCCCCGCAAAGTTACCGTACATTCCATCTGCATTACTACATAAGCATCCAATGCCCGTTGACGGAGGGAAACCAACTTGCTAGGTCCATAGAAATTCCTCCCAGAGGTGACGTCAAATACGATCCTATTAATCGCCAACAAAATTCTTCCGTCCTTCTCGTTGCCGTTGAGTGGTTCCAATGACTTCGGCGTATACACTTTGAACAGCACCGTCGGTGGATGGGATTTCGGCATCCATGAGTAGCCAGCCTTAAATTCGTGAGGAATCCCTGTTCTTGTGTTGGCTACTTCTGAAGACGGCAACAACGGTCGTTTGGTTACAGAAGGAAACACTATACGCTGGACAGAGTACAGAATATATATGAATAAAGCAGTGTTTACTGGAGTACCTAGATCAGAGGGCATGTTTGCGTGTAGGATAGTGGTGGTGGGAGTTAAGACAAAGTGTTACGTCCTTCGTGACACTATTGAAGACATATTCTCACAGTTGCGACAAATCATACTTGAACAAAATCTATGCAATGTGGATGATGCCACTGTGCACTCTTGTCTCTCCATTGCGTAGCCCAAAATCAGGGACTCTCGATATTAGTCACTGCGTTGACTAAATCTCAAAGTTCTTTCTCTATCATATGCATTCACACTTACAAAAAATAGGCATGGCAAATTTTTTGTAAGTTTCATTGACTATGGCTTTGTCCGTGGTCAAGCATGCAACGGCCCTCATTCCTGGGATCTCACAGACAAATCGTGTTGGCTCTGCTACTGATGTCCCGGAATTCAATGTGATTGCGGTTCAAATTAACAGGTTCAACGTTGAAATTCACCCGTTCTTGTAGTCAAATTAGTCCAATGTTTTGCACAAACATAGCATTGGTCGTAAACTAGCGCATCTCAGTACTGAATGTATCATCTCAACGTTCCCGCTACCGTTAGCAATGACCACGCTAGCGATTATTAGGGATCAAGGCTGAGGACCTTGGATCGTGTGCTGACTTGCGCACACCTATCCGAATATCCTCTACTAATAGCCGTGGTTGCAGTTACTACACGTCTTGATTTGCTGTAGCTGCAGTATAAATTATTTCACAAGATGCATGTTTTATCAAGGGCGGTGATGTGTACTGTCCTATCCTTTGGCATGATCTTTGGGGACCAGGCGTTGACTTCGAGCTAGCTGCGCAAGTGAGAATGGTCATCTCGTTCGTTGCATGTGCTGATTGTATTGATACTACATCCTATTGCAATTATTGTAACTTTTTTCAAATCTTTCGTTGGTGTTCGATCTTGACAGCTAACTTACAATCTTTTCACTCATTCAGCGATTGAATGAAATACCCTTGCTTCTTACTGTTACACTATAATGTTCCTCATGAACGGCTATCCAATGAGCATTTCAAATAACTGTCTCGCCAGGATTCAGTGCACCTGGTCTCCTCGAATTTGACATCGTCAAATTGCGCTTTTGGTGTCTAACAAAGATTTCTACTATAGTGCGCGAGGGAGACGATGCGCAGTGATAATCATGCTACCCCAACTTGGAAAGACAAAATAAGCATGTTAGAAAGGCATGCTCACAAAAGTTCTAATCATCTCCGTGCAACTTTCTCGCAACTTTTTCTTCCCCCTCGGCCAATTCCAGATAGGGAAATTGCTTGGGCTATCATATCCTTAGACACTATTCAGGTACAGGTGTTCCTTCCATATCCAGCGATAGAACTTGTGTTGCAGCATCTTGGAAGTACAGTATATCAGCTACAATGAGATTTTATTTTTGAAAAGATTAAGTGTTCTATGGGCAGAGAACTATATCATCGCCTTAAAGAAAGGCCAAAACAAAAAGGAGAAGGATGAGGAACTGAAATTGCTTTGTAAGATTATATAGAATACAGTTTGAAACCATACGGTGAATGTAGCTATCAACGACACACAGACAACCAAAGAAAAATTGACAAGGGAAGTTAAATAGCAGAGGGTAAAGTGGATGCATCAATGAAAGGATGAAGTGAAGGACAAAAACAGGCCACGCAAGCATACATAGGGCATATGAGAACATGAGAGGGGGGAGGGGGTTGATGGATAT
>Ga0153977_1000431_pt1 | contig 10712 bp, 8 predicted proteins | sample TSGA061MetaG_FD_104710 | JGI IMG/M metagenome (GOLD analysis project Ga0153977, IMG submission 104710) | Attine ant fungus gardens microbial communities from Georgia, USA - TSGA061 MetaG | ecosystem: Host-associated > Fungi > Mycelium > Unclassified | place: USA: Georgia, Yuchi Wildlife... | reverse complement strand
CTGGGAAAGTCCACGGTCGTGCGGAGGATGTTCATCGGACTCTCCGCACAAGGGGTTCATCCCCTGATCCTTGGTGACCTCAAAGGCGAGCACGTCAAAGCCGTGAGGGCACTCGGCGGGCAGGTTATCCGGCTCGGCCGTGGCGTCGGGTACCTCAACATCCTTGACCCGGGCCAGGCTGTCGACGCCGCCCAGCTCCTTGAAGACAACGGCCACCACGAAGACGCAGCCCGCGTACGAGCCGACGCGCACGGCCGCCGACTGACCATGGTGGTCTCACTGATCACGATCAGCCGAAACAACCCGCCCACCGACCAGGAACAAACCATGCTGGACCGTGCCTTGCGGGTCCTCGATGACCGTTTCGACGGTGTCCCGGTGTTGAAGGACCTGCTGGACGTCATCGTCTCCGCACCTGACGAGCTGCGGCAGGTCGCCCTGGACCGGGGCGACATGAACATCTACTTGCAGGAAACCCGGGCGTTGGAGGCAACCCTGCTCGGTTTGACCGGTGGCGGGAAGCTGGGGGAAATCTTCTCCCGCCAGACCAGCCAGCCCATGGTCCGTGACCGGGCCGTGGTCTTCGACGTTTCCAGCATTGACGAGACCGAAACGGACCTGCAGGCCGCCATCCTGCTCGCGTGCTGGTCCTACGGCTTCGGCACGGTCAACGTCGCCAACGCCCTCGCCGATGCAGGTTTGGAACCGCGACGGAACTACTTCGTGGTCCTGGACGAGCTGTGGCGGGCGCTGCGTGCCGGTAAGGGCATGGTGGACCGTGTAGACGCGCTGACGCGGTTGAACCGCTCCGTGGGCGTCGGGCAGATCATGATTTCCCACACCATGTCCGACCTGCTGGCCCTGCCGGCAGAAGAGGACCGGATGAAAGCCCGCGGCTTTGTCGAACGTTCCGGCATGGTCATCTGCGGCGGCCTTCCGGCCTCGGAAATGCCGCTGCTGACCTCCGCCATTCCGTTGTCCCGGCAGGAGCAGCAGAAGCTCATTGGCTGGCAGGATCCGCCCGCGTGGGACTCACGCGGCGTCGACGTCGAACCTCCGGGCCGGGGAAAGTTCCTCATCAAGGTCGGTGGCCGTCCCGGGATCCCCGTCCAGGTCGGACTCACCTCCTTGGAGAAGGGCCCCGAAGGGGTCAACGACACCGACGGCAAATGGCATGCAGCACCGGAAACCCTGCTCGAATCCGCAGCCCCGGCCCTGCCCACTCAAGGAGGAATCGCGTGAGAGCCCCAACCCCCACAGAGTGGTGGTACGTCTTCGCGGTGGTGACGTTCTTCTGCGGTGCGGTACTTTTCAGCATTATCGCCAGCATCTGGGGCGATTGGGCGCTTTACAACGACCTGAAAGGCTGGCTACTTCTTTGGCTCGCTTTGCTTGTGGCTTTCGCTCTAATCGCCGTAGTTGTCCACCGCGTGTTCGACACTGCCAACCACAAAATCACCTGGACGAAAAATGGTCTAACCATACTCAGCATTTTTGTCACTGCTGTCTGCTTTAACTTTCCTGCTTCATGGAAGACCCCCTGGGCCGCCGTTCCCCTGTGGAGCACCGTTATCGGCTGGCTCTTCATAGTCCTGACGCTTTGCTCACTTGTACCAATTTGGAAGGGCGAGGCCAAAGACGCTGAGGAAAAGATCGAGGCCGCCAAAGCGAAGAAGAGGGCCGAGAACGAAGCCGCGAACAGAAAAGCTACGGTCGGGAATAGAGACGTCATCTCCAAGGGCCCCAGAGGAAGGAAAACGCGATGAGCGCACCGAATCGTAAAGGGATGGGCATGGGCGATGCTCTGCTGGTCTGGCTGGCCATCGGCTTCATCGTCGTCTTCGGCGGCGGAACTTACGCCGCCTTGCACCTCGGCTCGTGGATGGCGGGCATCGCCGCCCCACCAGCCCACCCCATCGATCTGATCGCCGGACTGGCCAAGGGACGGGTGCCGTGGCCAACCGAGGCCACGGTCGTCGCCTGCCTCATGGCCGCCGTGGTTCTGGCCCTGACCATCGTTGCCCTGGTGGCCTGGCGGAAGGGTGCCTCCAAGCGTGCCCGCGTCGATAAGGCCGCCCGCTACCTGGGGCGCGGTAAAGCGTTGGCCGCGTTCTCCGAGAAAGGCGCGAAAGCGACCGCCGAGCGTCTGGGGGTCACTGACACGCCCGGCATTGTCGTGGGCAAGGTCGTCTCCACGGCTCAGAAGTTTATTCAGTCCTGGGAAGACCTGAGCCTGGATATCTGGGGACCCCGTACCGGTAAATCAACGTCACGGGTCATGCCCGCCGTTCTGGACGCACCCGGCGCCGTGGTCTCGACCTCGAACAAGCGCGACGTCGTGGACGGCACCCGTGGCGTCCGGGAGAGCACGGCTCCGGTGTGGGTGTTCGATCCGCAGAAGATCGCCCAGGAAGAACCGGACTGGTGGTGGAACCCGCTCTCCTACGTTACCGACGAGGAGAAGGCGTACAAGCTCACCCAGCACTTCTCGGTCGGCTCCCGCGTGCCTGGGTCCAAGCCTGATGCCTATTTCGATCCCAAAGCAGAAGATATTCTGTCCTCGTACTTCCTCGCGGCCGCGCTCGGGGAGCTGCCCATTACGCAGGTGTACCTGTGGGTTACCGAACAGGTGAACCGTGAACCCATCAATATTCTTCGCGAACATGATTACGAGCTGCAGTACAAGGGCCTTGAATCCACACTCGAGCTGGCTGATAAGCAGCGTGACGGTATCTTCGGTACGGCCGAGAAGATGATCCAATGCCTCAAGAGCCGGAACACCCTGCGCTGGGTCACCCCCACCGGTGGAGCGACCGTATCCACAGATACCCGCCGGCAGTTCAACCCGCATGCTTTCGCGGCGTCGCAGGAGACGATTTACATCCTCTCCAAGGAAGGTGCCGGGTCGGCCGCACCCCTCACCACAGCCTTGACGGTGGCCATTGCCGAGGCCATGGAAGAACGCGCCGAGCGCAGCGGCGGCCGCCTGCCCAAGCCGGCGCTGTTCGCCCTGGATGAGCTGGCCAACGTGGTCCGCTGGGCAGCCCTGCCGGACCAGTTCAGCCACTACGGCTCCAAGGGCCTGATCGTCATGGGCATCCTGCAGTCCTGGTCCCAGGGCGTCGAGCTGTGGGGAGAGGCAAATATGCGGAAAATCTGGTCAGCGGCGAACGTCAAGGTCTACGGCGGCGGCGTGGCAGAAGAAGCCTTCCTCCGGGCACTCTCGGACCTGATCGGTGACTACAGCTACATCAACGTCTCCACCTCCTCCGGCAAGTCCGGCTCCAGCCGCTCACGCCAAGAGAGCAAGGAACGCATCTTCGACGTTTCCAACCTCGCCGAACTGGACCGTGGCCGCGCCGTCGTCCTCGCCTCCGGCGCACCAGCCACGCTCGTCCGCACGATGCCCTGGTACACCGGTCCCCATAAGGAAACGGTGGAGGCATCCATCAAGAAGTACAGCCCCCGCCCCGAAGAACCCACGGCCCCTGTCCCCGCTGCACCGGCAGCCAATCCATGGGACACGGAATAGGAAGGGCGCCGCACGTGGCAACTGACTTTGACCTCTACGACACGGACACACCGGCCCCGGCTCATGCCGACCTGGGCGCGGAGAAAGAACCGGAGCTCGTCTTCGGCTCGGCCGAAGAGTTCCTTCATGAGCAGCTGCTGCCCACGTATGTCCGCAGCGTCACGGGAAAGTCCGCCAAGTGGTGCATCGAGTGGTATTTCCACCCGGAGGCCGTCTCGCGTGTGGCGGCTTTGTGGCGCTCGTGGGAGCATCTACGTCTGGACCCGGCGACCGGTATGAGTGTGTGGTGGAGGGACCACGCAGACCACCACATGCGCGTCCTGCTCGACCCGCAGGGGCCGTTTTTCAACTGCGATATGAAAGAACACCGGGAGCCAGAGCTCTTGGAACCGAAAATGGCTCCGGCTGGCTGGTTCCCTGACGTCCGAGGCGCCAAGCCATGAAACCGGCCAACATCTTTGCCCCGCAAATTCAAAAAGCAAACGAGACGCGACTCCCAATAGTGCCACAGCCAGTGGCACTATTGCCGCTCGATAGGGTGGGGGCATGACTTCTTCAGAAATTGACCTCCCGGCAGGCTATGACCAGTTGCTGGAGTCCCTGAAGAACCGGGTACACGGCGCACGAACCCAAGCCCAGCGAACCGTCAACACTCTCCTGATCGAGCTCTACTGGTCCCTCGGCCGCGACATCCTCGCCCGCCAGGAACAACACGGGTGGGGGAGCGGCGTGCTGAACCGGCTGGCCACAGACCTGCGGATCGCATTCCCAGACATCAAAGGCCTCTCCTACCGCAACCTGCAATACATGACCGCGATGGTGCGGGCCTGGGACAACGACACAAATGTGCCACAGGCTGTGGCACATTTGCCGTGGGGCCACATCCGCACCATTCTGGACAAAGCCAACACCGCCGAAGAGCGCAACTGGTACGCCGCCGCAGCCGCTGAATACGGCTGGTCACGAAACGTGCTGCTGAACATGATGATGAACCGGTCGATGGAACGCACCGGTACCGCACCATCTAACTTCAACCGCCAACTCGCCTCCCCGGACTCGGAACTGGCACAGCAGATGGCCAAGGACCCCTACAACTTCGAATTCCTCGGGCTCTCCGGGGAAGTCGCAGAACGCGACCTCGAAAACGCCCTCACCAACCGGATCACCGAAACCCTGCAGGAACTCGGACCCGGATTTTCCTTCGTCGGCCGACAAGTCCACTTCGACGTCGACGGAGACGACTACTACGTAGACCTGCTGTTCTTCCACATCGAGCAACTCCGCTACGTCGTCATCGAACTCAAAACAGGAAAGTTCCAGCCAGAGTATGCCGGCAAGCTGAACTTCTATGTCGCACTGGTCGATGACACTCTCCGCCGTGAGCACCACAACGAAACCATCGGCATCCTTATCTGTGGCACCAAGAACGACCGCAGCGTCCGGTACAGCCTCGGCCGGTCCACGTCACCTATGGCAGTCGCCGCCTACACCTACGACAAACTGCCCGCAGACGAAAAAGTCGCCCTGCCCAACGAAGGGCACGTTGTCGCCGCACTCGAATGGGCAGAAGCAACTGCAGAATCCGAAGGCTGAACGACGCCGGCTGCGATGGTCATCGACTAGAACTCATCGGCAGGAGGCTTGACACCATTGGTTTATGCGGCATTAGTAAGCGTCGCCATCTTCGATCAGATCCATAGTCGTGGAGGTGGCACCCTCAGAGGCGCTCTTCACCGACTATGCTGACAAGTACCACGGCGGTAGTAGATGGCGCGCCGCGAGGCTGAATCTGAAGACTCCACCGTCGAGGGCAGTGACGCCACCCCGAACGTGGGCTGCGCCAAGGGTGCAGACGACGATTCGTCCCTGGTCTGCACCGGAGCGAAAAGTCCGGGGCGCCGGCCAGATGAGCACCGAGCTCGCCATCATCGAGGAACCCGGCTTGAGCGCACTTGGGGTGTAACAGTTCTTTGGCTCGAAGTAGCGAGTGGGCGGGCACGACAGGGCGATTGCTGGAAGCAGTCCTCGTGAGTCAAGACAGCGTCTTCACTGTGACTAGGAGACCTATTACGCCCTGGCTATCTAACACGCGGGCGGTTGCGGGCAGGCACTCGGGTAGCAGCCTCGCGCCGTGCTCCGACGGTGTTTTCGATGGTTCCAATGCCCTCCACGCTCATGCGAACCACGTCGCCGGGACTCAGCGGCGGGGGCGTTTGGGTGCCGTTGCGGCCCCAGAATTCGGCGAGACAGCCGCTCCCGCAGGTGCCGGAGCCCAAGACATCGCCGGGTTTAACGACGGAGTCCTGCGAGGCGTAGGCCACGAGTTCGGCGAACGGCCAACCCATATTGGACAGCAGGTCATGCCCGACCTGTTCCCCGTTGACCTCAACGGACATGGAGATAGGCAGGAATCCTTCGGCGTTGTGCCGGTCCTCGAACTCGTCGGCGGTGACAATCCAGGGTCCCAGTGTGTTGGCGAAGTCCTTGCCCTTGCACGGGCCCAGGTTTACCTTCATTTCACGGCGCTGCAGGTCCCGCGCAGACCAGTCGTTGAGAATGGTGTAGCCGAAGATGTGCCGGTGCGCGTCAGAGGCGGACAAGTTTCGGCCGTCGCTTCCAGCAATGTGGCCGACGACGGCGGCGACCTCCGTCTCGAAGTCCAGGTCCGTGCAGCCGGCGGGAATGCCGATGACCTCGCCGGTGCCGGTCACCGTGTGCGGATTGGTGAAGTAGAAGGTCGGCGCCTCGTACCATTCCGGGACCACCCCCGCCACGCCGTCGATGCTCTTCCTCACGCCCTCGACATGTTCTTCGAACGCCACGAAGTCCCGTATGGTGGCAGGTTTCAACGGAGACAGCAGCCGTACGTCGGCAAGCGGAATCGCAGCACCGGACCCGATGGTGCGCCGGGCAATGTCCAACGTCTCGTCGAGCCCGGCGTCCAGCAGCGACTGAACGTCCTGACCCTGGGGGAGGGCGTAGCAGCCGCCGTCGCTCACAAAGCCGGGCTGCGTCCCGCCGTCGTACTCCCAACGGGCAATTTTGACCATAAATCTATTCCTTAGGCTGACTCGCTGGCGGTGCGGACGGAAGCGGACGTGATGCCCAGGGCGGCAGCATTGCCTGCCAGCACCCGGACCCGGTCCTCTTCTGGAAGACGCGCTTCCAGGACCTCCGTCACGGGGCGGTCCGAGCCCATATCGAAGGGGTAGTCAGAGCCGAGCAGCACTTGCTCCGGCCCGGCCGCTGCAACGAGGGCCTGCAGCTCTGCGCGGCTGTGGACCAGCGAATCGAAGCAGAGCTTCTTGAGATAGGACGACGGCGGTTCGGCGCACCCGTGCGCCTCCGGCCGGACGCGCCAGGCGTGATCGGAACGTCCCAGGTTGGTGGGCAGGTAGCCGCCTCCGTGGGCAGCCAGGACCCTCAATCCCGGATGGCGGTCCAAGACACCGCTGAAGATCAGGTGGGACAGGGCCACCGCATTCTCGGCGGGCTGGGAAACGGTGTTGGCGAGGTAGAAACGATCCAGCCGCTCATCGAGGGAGCAGCCGAACGGATGCAGGAACACCAGGGCGCCGAGCTCCTCGGCGCGTGACCAGAAGGCCTCCAGCCGGGGGTCCGAGAGCTCAACCGAGCTGCGCTTCGGGTCGACGGGGGTGGCTGCAAACGATCCGATCTCAACGCCGAGCAGCTCGCGCCCCATGACCGCGTCCTCAAGGGCTTCCACCATGAGGTCGGGGTGCTGGAGCGGGACCAGCCCCAACCCGTTGAGCCGGTCCGGGGCCCGGTCCACGAAATCCCGGACGGCCTGGTTGGCCGCCTTGGCCAGCCGGAGCGCTAGGTCTTTGCCGGCGAAGTAGTAGAAGTGCGACGGCGACGGCGAGACCAGCTGCACATCCACACCCTGGGCGTTCATGTCAGCGAGCCGGCGGTCCAGGTCTGTCAGCTGAGGCCAACGTTCCTTAATCATCTTTCCCGAGGCCGCCATGGACTCCCGCCCGTTGCGGCGCACTTCCAGGTCCTGATGCTCGGCGAACCCGGCAGGGTCCTGCTCCGCGACCAGCTGCTGCAATGCCGGAAGCAGGATGTGAGCATGGACGTCGACGACGGGCTGGGATCCGGTAACTGGCATGGTTTTTTCCTTAGTGGGCGTGACAGACGTGAAGGCCCGCTTAGCGGACCGCTATGGGATTGACGGGCGATCCGACGGCGCCGGTGATCGGCAGCGGTGCCGCTGTGAGCAGGAAGTCGTACCGCTCATCTGCGGCGCAAGCCACGGCCAGGGCCTCCGGGTCCCACATCTCACCCAGGAACAATCCCAGATTGGGGATGGCGATCTGGTGCAAAGGCTGGAAGGCGGCGTCGAATTCGTTGGGCCGGACTTCGAAACCCCAGGTGTCGGTGGCAATCCCGGCGATCTCGCTCCGGTGCAACCAAGGTGCAGTGCTGAAGGACAGGCCCGGGGCGGGCCCGCCGGCGTAATCGCCCCAGCCGTCACGGCGGGCCCGCGTGTACTGACCGGTGCGGAGCACCACGATGTCCCCCCGGCGCACCTGTGAACTGGATCCCTGGATCTCAATTGTCCGTTCCAAGTGCTCGGGGGTGATGGCGAACCCGTCGGGAAGCTCGCCGTCGTCCCGGCCGAGGTCCGGGCCGAGCGCGCGACCAACGTCGAGCAGGACGCCCCGGGTGACCATCTTCGCCTTTGCTGTTTCGATTCCGGTGACCAGGTCCCCTTCGGAGGTGACCACGTCACCGGCGGCACGGCCGTTCCAGGCCTTGCCCTGGTCAAAGATGTGGCCCAGGCCGTCCCACTGGGTGGAGCATTGCAGCGGCATGGCGATCACGTCGTCCGCGCCACCGAAGCCGTGCGGGAACCCCTGGTTGCCGCGCTCCGCGTCCACGCCGGTGTCGGTCATGGTGTGGACAGGGTTGGTCCGGCGCCGCCAGCCCTTCTGCGGGCCGTTGGTGTCGAACGGCTGGGACAGCGAGAAGGACTCGCCGGTGATCACGAGGGCTGCTGCTTCGACGCGCTTGGCGGCATCGATGAAGTTTAGGGTGCCCAGAACGTCATCGTGGCCCCAGCGCCCCCAGTTGTTGTGGTCCTGCGCCATGGCGCGGATGCTGCCGAGTGGATCGTCACGCCGGATAACCGGGGAATCGAAGGATTCCCCGGGGCCGGTTGCTGTGTCCTGGGTGGTCACGGCCTGCTGCTTTCGGTGGGAGTTTCGTCCTTGCAGTGGATGAGCTGGGTGCCAAGCCCCGTGATGGTGCCTTCCATGACGTCGCCGTCCTGGAGGAGCCGACCCCAGTGCTGGCCGTTGCCGGCGGGGCTGCCGGTGAGGACCAGGTCGCCGGGGCGCAGGGGCATGATCTGCGACGCTTCGCTGACCAGCTTGGCGACGCCGAAGATCATGTCGGACGTGGACTCGTCCTGCATGGGCTTGCCGTTGAGCTTGAGCGTCACCTGGACGTCCTGCGGGTCGCCGAGGAACTTGGCGGGCACCAGCAGAGGTCCGGTGGGCAGGAAGCCCGGGGCGTTCTTAGCCCGGTACCAGTCCGAGCCAATGGCGGGCATGTCCTTGCGGAACACGTACTCGCGGGTGGTGATGTCGTTGACCATGGTGTAGCCGAAGACATACTCCAGCGCTTCCTCGGGGGTGACCCGGAAAGCTGTTTTCCCAATGACGGCTGCGAGTTCCAACTCCCAGTCGTGGGACTTCGAGTAGGACGGGAGGGTGAGGTCATCAGTGGCCGAGGCGATCGCCGTCGGGAGCCCGATGAAGAAGTACGGGGTGCCCTGGCCTGCGCGCTTGTCCATCATTGCGGCCGTTGCGGCGCGCACCTCTTCGGCGTCCTCGCCCGGTTCGCGGTGTGCGATGGCGAGGTCGACGACGTGCTTGCGGTAGTTCGCACCGGTTTGCAGGATCTGGACCGGTTCCACCGGAGCCAGGACCTGGACCTCGGCCAGAGCCAGGCCCGTGTCTTCTGCTGCGGAGGCGGCCAAGCAGTCCAGTTCCACTTCAGTGGTGTCCCAATGCCGGATGAGGGAGTTGACGTCATTGTCCAGCGGCAGGACCCGGCCGTTGACCAGCAAGCCGCTGCGGGCCTTGCTGTCGCCGGGCTCGGTGAACCTGATGAGGGCGTACGTAGATTCAGCCATGATGTGCTTAGCCTCGGCCCTGCTTGGCATACGGGTTCAGGAGTGCTTCCTTCATTGCGGGGGAGGCGCCTTCTTCGGTGGCGGTGAGGCCTTCGGCGGGCGGGAAGGACTCGGTCATGGAGTGCGGCATGGCGCCATTCTTGTAGAAGTTGTTCGAGCCCTCGGACGGCTTCCAGGTGTTGGCTTCCCAGTCCGGGACGTAGTTGCGGTAGCCACCAGAGTTCAGCTCCACGCGGAGGCCGGACGGGTCGCGGAAGTAGAGGAAATTCTGTTCGCCCACGCCATGGATGGAGGGGCCGTACTCCATCGGGGTGCCGTTCTCCATCATCACGTCCGCGGTTCGAAGCAGGTCCTCAGTGGAATCAACCCAGAATGCGATGTGGTTGACCCGGCCCTGGCGGTTGGAGGTATCGGCCACCACTCCCAAATCGTGGGACTTCTCGTTGGTGGTCAGGACTGAGAAGACCGTGATGGGGGCCTCGTCCAGGTCAACGAACGCCATAACCCGGAAGCCCAGGGCTTCGCTGTACCACTTGGCGAAAGCGCGAACGTCCTGGGTTGCTACCGTGACGTGATCCAGGAAGCGCGGTGCGGCGGCGTGGCTGCTGCGGCGTTCGGGCCGGTCCGGATAGCTGGACTCAAAGCCGGGTTCTGCCACAAACTTTTCCACCTCGAAGAAGAGGCGCATGTGATGGCCGAAGGGACCGGTGAACTCGTAGGCCTTGCCGTAGCCGTGTCCGCCCGCTGTCCACGTTCCCTGCACTCCGGCGGCTTCGACGCGCTGTGCGGCCGCTTCGAGGGCTGCCTGGGAGTTGGTGCGCCAAGCCATGCGGCCCAGTGAGGCTTCCGGGCCTTCAGTGAGGACCAGGCTGTATCGGTAGTAATCGCCCCAGCAGCGCAGGTAGACGTTGCCGTCCACACGGTCGATGATGCGCATGCCGAACTTCTCTTCGTAGAACTTGGCCGAGGCATCGACGTCCGGCGTGGTGATCTCGAGGTGGGCGAGGTGGGACAGGG
>Ga0153977_1000428_pt1 | contig 10748 bp, 9 predicted proteins | sample TSGA061MetaG_FD_104710 | JGI IMG/M metagenome (GOLD analysis project Ga0153977, IMG submission 104710) | Attine ant fungus gardens microbial communities from Georgia, USA - TSGA061 MetaG | ecosystem: Host-associated > Fungi > Mycelium > Unclassified | place: USA: Georgia, Yuchi Wildlife... | reverse complement strand
CAATCACTTTCTTCCTGGAGGAAAATTGAAGAAACCACTGCGTGCCACCCTGAAGCGCGGTTCAATGGCCGGTGTTGCAACCGTCGGCGCAGCAGCGCTCCTGCTGACCGGCTGTGGCCAGGCCCCCGACGCCGGATCCGGCGCCGCCACCAAGAGCGATTTCCTCGGATGCATCGTTTCCGACTCCGGCGGATTCGATGACCAGTCCTTCAACCAGTCCTCGTACGAGGGACTCAAGAAGTCAGAAAAGGACCTGGGTATCCAGGTCAAGTCGGCCGAATCCAAGGCCAACAGCGACTTTGAAACCAACCTCAACGGCATGGTCTCTGCCGGCTGCAACCTGACCATCACGGTCGGCTTCCTCCTTGGCGATGCCACCAAGGCCGCTGCCGAGAAGAACACCGACAAGCACTTCGCGATCATCGACTTCGCTTACGACGCCCCGATCGCCAACGTCAAGCCGGTCGTCTACGACACCGCCCAGGCTGCGTACCTGGCGGGCTACGCTGCTGCTGCCACCACCAAGACCGGCAAGGTGGGAACCTTCGGCGGCATCAAGATCCCCACGGTGACGATCTTCATGGATGGCTTCTACGACGGCGTCCAGGCCTACAACAAGGCCAAGAACAAGAGTGTCCAGGTTGTCGGCTGGGACAAGAACACCCAGGACGGTTCGTTCACCGGCGACTTCGAGAAGCAGGACACCGGCAAGCAGGTCACCATCAACCTGCTTGACCAGGGGGCGGACATCGTCATGCCCGTAGCCGGCCCGGTGGGCAAGGGTGCGGGCGCCGCGCTCAAGGAAGCCAAGGCCGCCGGCAAGGACGTCAAGCTCATCTGGGTTGACTCCGACGGCTACCTGACGGCTCCGGAATACAAGGACCTCATGCTGACCTCAGTGGTCAAGCAGATGGGCGAGGCCGTTGAAACCGTGGTGAAGGACGACAAGGACGGCAAGTTCAGCAACGAAGCCTACGTTGGCACGTTGCAGAACGACGGCGTGGCCATTGCCCCGTTCCACGATCTCGACTCCGCTGTTTCTGCCGAAACCAAGTCCGAACTTGACGCACTGAAGGCGGATATCGTCTCCGGCAAGCTCGTGGTCGAATCGAAGGCAAGCCCCAAGAAGTAAGCAATTCCTGGACGCGCCGCCAGTACCGAGCCCCGGTACTGGCGGCGCGTTTTTGCCCTGACTAGGCTGAACCCAAAGCTCGTAGCTTTGGAGCTGTTCAGCTGTCCCTCGGACTCACAGAACGGTGGGAGTTGTGAAACTCGAATTGAAGGGGATCTCGAAAGCCTTCGGGACCTTCTACGCCAACCAAGACATCGACCTCGTGGTCGAATCCGGCCAGATCCATTGCCTTCTGGGCGAAAACGGTGCCGGAAAATCAACCCTCATGAACGTGCTCTACGGGCTCTACGAGCCCACCGCCGGCCAGATCCTGGTGGATGACCAGCCCGTCAATTTCCGCGGCCCCGGCGATGCCATGGCCGCCGGCATCGGCATGGTGCACCAGCACTTCATGCTGGTCCCGGTCTTCACGGTCGCTGAAAACGTGGCACTCGGTGCCGAACCCACAACGTTCGGCGGTGTCCTCAGCATCGACGAAACCCGGAAAAAGATCCGGGAAATCTCCGACAAATACGGCTTCGACGTCGATCCCGACGCGCTGGTGGAGGACCTCCCCGTAGGCGTCCAACAGCGCGTCGAGATCATCAAGGCGCTGGTACGGGAGGCCAAGGTCCTCATCCTGGACGAGCCCACAGCCGTGCTCACCCCGCAGGAAACCGACGAGTTGCTGGACATCATGCGCCAGCTCAAAGCCAGTGGGACATCCATCGTCTTCATTTCGCACAAGCTGCGGGAAGTGAAAGCTGTTTCGGACGTCATTACCGTAGTCCGCCGCGGCAAAGTGGTGGGGGAGGCTCCTCCCACGGCATCTGCCACGGAACTTGCCTCCATGATGGTGGGCCGGCCGGTGAGCCTGAGCCTTAACAAAGCCGCCGCGCAGCCCAAGGAAACCACGTTCGTCGTGGAAAACCTCACTGTCCGCGCCGCGAACGGGACCAACGTGGTGGACGGCATCAGCTTCGACATCGCCCAAGGTGAGATCCTCGCCGTCGCCGGTGTCCAGGGCAATGGCCAAACCGAACTGACCGAAGCCATCCTCGGCATCCAGGAACACGTCACAGGTTCGGTGGTCCTGGATGGGAAGCAGCTTCTCGGCTTGCCCGTCAAGGATGTCCTGCGGTCCGGCGTCGGCTTTGTTCCCGAAGACCGGACCGTGGACGGACTGGTAGGTCCGTTCTCGGTTGCCGAAAACCTGGTGCTCGACCTCTACGACCAGGAGCCCTTTGCCAGTGGCATCAGCATGAAGCCGGCCAAGGTGGCCGAACATGCCAAGGCAAAGATCGCCGAATTCGATATCCGGACCCCCTCCGCGGGGTCGGCTGCGGGAACCTTGTCCGGCGGCAACCAGCAAAAAGTGGTCATGGCGAGGGAACTCTCCCGGCCGCTGCGGTTGTTCATCGCCAGCCAGCCAACCCGTGGCGTGGACGTGGGTTCCATCGAATTCCTCCACAAGCGCATTGTCGCCGAGCGGGATGTCGGAACGCCGGTCATGATCGTTTCCACCGAGCTTGATGAAGTCATTGAGCTCGCAGACAGAATCGCCGTGCTCTACAAGGGCAAACTCGTGGGAATCGTCCCGGCGGGAACACCACGCGACACGCTCGGCTTGATGATGGCCGGCGTCGGCCCCGAAGGAGGCTCCGATGACCAGTAGCAGCGACGGGTCCGCCAAGGACCAGAGACCTGAAGAATCCACCGCGGAAGTCCGGGCAGCAGACGTTGCCCTGGATACTGCCGGCGGTGCGCTTGAGCCGTCCATCGTTCCTGTCTCCTCGCAGAGCGGTGAACCGGGACACCAACAGGGCAACGTGATGCGCCGTATCGTGATGGGCAATGGCTTCGTGTCGGTCCTGGCCGTGATCGTCGCCCTTTTCCTCGGCGGCCTGCTGATTGCCAGCACCGACGCGCAGGTGGCCAAGACCGCAGGCTACCTGTTCGCCCGCCCCAGCGACTTCCTGACCGCGCTGTGGTCGGCCATGACGGACAGCTATGTAGCCCTGTTCCAGGGCTCGGTCTTCAACACCCGCCAGGGGTTCGCGCCCCTGCTTGAAACCATGACAGTGGCGACGCCGCTCATTTGCGCTGGATTGGGCGTGGCCCTGGCGTTCCGCGCCGGCCTGTTCAACATTGGTGCGCAGGGGCAGATCATCATCAGTGCCACCCTGGCCGCCTATGCAGGGTTCACCTGGCACCTGCCGTTCGGACTGCACCTTCTCCTGGTGATCGTCATGGGTGTCCTCGGTGGCGCCGCCTGGGGTGCAATCGTCGGCATCCTCAAAGCAAGGACCGGTGCGCACGAGGTCATTGTGACCATCATGCTGAATTACGTGGCCTTGTTCCTGCTGGACTTCCTCCTGAACACCGCCGCGTTCCGGCGCCCGGGGGACAACAGCCCCATTTCGCCGCGCCTGGACGAATCTGCCACCTACCCGGTGCTGATCCCGGGCTCCCGGCTCCACCTGGGCTTCCTGGTGGCCATCGCGCTGACCTATGGCGTCTGGTGGCTGCTGAACCGCTCCACCATCGGCTTCGAATTCCGTGCGGTGGGCGCCAACCCCGTCGCCGCGCGTACGGCCGGGGTGAAGGTTCCGCGCGCAACCATCATGGTGATGGCCATGGCCGGTGCCTTGGCGGCATTCGGCGGCGTCGCACAGGTTGCGGGCACGGAGAAGGTCCTCACTGGCGGCGTTGCCGCGCAGATCGGATTCGACTCCATCACTGTTGCCCTGCTGGGCCGCAGTACACCGTGGGGAACGTTCTTCGCAGGCCTGCTGTTCGGAGCCTTCCGTGCCGGTGCCGTGCAGATGCAGATCCAGACAGGAACTCCCATCGACATCGTGCTGGTGGTCCAGTCCTTGATCGTTTTGTTCATCGCAGCACCGCCCCTGATCAGGTCCATCTTCCGGCTCGAGGGCAAGAAAAAGAAGAAAAACAAGACACCGAAGGCGGCCCCTGAAGCTGCCCTTGCCAATGCCACCGGAGGTGCCAAATGAGCGCGACAACCACCGCTCCAACGCCCGGGTCCACGGCCCTGCCGGCGTTCCGCCCCTCGCTGAAGGTTCCGGTTTCACTGGGCGTCCTCGCCCTCGTGGCGCTGGTGTTCTTCGGCTTCCTGGGGTCGGACAAAACCGCGGAGATGAAGATCAGCGACGCCGGTGACGCCGTTGCCGTTCCGGCGCTCATGATTCCGGGACAGGTGGGCGGTATTGTCTTCGGCATACTGCTGCTGGCCATGGCTGCCTACTCGATCTACCTCTGGACCCAGGGGGAGAAGTCGCCCAAGTGGCTTCCCATTGCGTTTGCCGTGGTCTTCGTCTTCGCGCTCCTGGTGTGGATCGTGGCCGGGGCGCGCCAGCCATCCATATCCCTGGCGGGCCTGGTTGCCGGCTCGGTGACCCTCGCGGTTCCCTTGGTTTTCGGCTCGTTGTCCGGTGTGTTGTGTGAGCGCGTAGGCGTCGTCAATATCGCCATTGAAGGCCAGCTGCTGGGCGGCGCGTTCACTGCGGCCCTGGTAGCCACCATGACCGGCAGCCCGTACATCGGGCTGGTTGCGGCAGCAGCCGCCGGTGCAGTCGTGTCCATGGTCCTTGCGGTCTTCAGCATCAAGTACCTCGTGAACCAGATCATCGTGGGCGTGGTGCTCAACGTCCTGGTCTCCGGCCTCACGGGCTTCCTGTACGGCACCCTCATGGTTCCCAACAAGGAGCAGTTCAACACCCCGGGCCGGCTGGACATCCTGCCGATCCCGCTGCTCTCGGACATCCCCATCATCGGGCCCATCCTGTTCGAACAGTCCATCGCCGGCTACCTCATGTACATTGCGGTGGCCGTGGTGTGGTTCGGGTTGTTCAAGACCCGTTGGGGGCTGCGCGTGCGCGCTGTCGGCGAGCACCCGCAGGCGGCCGACACCCTGGGCATCAACGTCAATGCCACCCGGTTCTGGAATGTCACCCTGGGCGGTGCGATCGCCGGTATCGGCGGCGCAGTGTTCACACTGGTGACCATCGATTCCTTCACCAAGGACATCTCAGGCGGCCGTGGCTTCATTGCCCTCGCTGCCCTGATCTTTGGCCGTTGGAACCCGATCGGCGCGTTCCTGGCATCGCTGCTCTTTGGTTTCGCGTACAACCTGCAGTCCATCCTGGGCATCATCGGTACCCCCGTGCCCAGCCAGTTCATGGCCATGCTGCCGTATCTGGTGACCATCTTCGCCGTCGCAGGTTTGGTGGGTAAGTCGCGGCCACCGGCCGCCAGCGGCATACCGTACGTGAAGGGTTGACCATGCCGGAACATGACGTCGATTGGGCTGCCCTGCGTGACGCGGCGGTCACGGCGATGGAGCAGGCTTACGCCCCGTATTCGAAGTTCCCGGTGGGGGCTGCGGCCCTCACCGAGGACGGCAGGATCGTCAGCGGCTGCAATGTGGAAAACGCCAGTTACGGCTTGACCCTCTGCGCCGAGTGCGCTTTGGTGGGCCAACTCCACCTGACCGGCGGCGGAAGGCTTGCCGCCTTCTATTGCGTGGACGGGCAGGGCAACGTCCTCATGCCTTGTGGCCGCTGCCGCCAGTTGCTCTACGAATTCAGGGCCCCCGGCATGCAGCTCATGACAACCCAAGGCATCAAAACCATGGACCAGGTACTGCCAGACGCCTTTGGTCCGGAAAACCTGGAGGAGACCACGTGACCAGCACCGAAGCCTTTGACGCCGTCCAGATCATCACCATCAAACGGGACAAAGGCACGCTGACGCCGGAGCAGATCGACTGGACCATCGATGCCTACACCCGCGGCGTCATTGCCGAGGAACAGATGGCGGCGCTCAACATGGCGATCCTGCTCAACGGCATGGACCGCCAGGAGATCTCACGCTGGACCTCGGCGATGATCGCCTCGGGCGAGCGGATGGACTTTTCGTCCCTCACAAGGCCCGACGGCGGCATGAAGGCTACCAGCGACAAGCACTCCACCGGTGGGGTGGGGGACAAGATCACCCTTCCGCTGGCACCGCTCGTGGCCGTGTTCGGCGTCGCGGTCCCGCAGTTGTCGGGCCGCGGCCTGGGCCACACGGGCGGCACCCTGGACAAGCTCGAAGCGATTCCGGGGTGGCGGGCAAACCTGTCCAATGACGAGATCATGGCGCAGCTCCAGGACGTGGGCGCTGTGATTTGTGCTGCGGGGTCCGGGCTGGCTCCTGCAGACAAGAAGCTGTATGCACTGCGGGACGTCACCGGAACGGTGGAGGCGATTCCATTGATTGCGTCCTCGATCATGAGCAAGAAGATCGCCGAAGGCACGGGATCGCTGGTGCTGGACGTCAAGGTTGGCTCAGGGGCTTTCATGAAGGACGTGGCCCGTGCCCGGGAGCTCGCCGAGACCATGGTGGCCCTGGGCAAGGACGCCGGCGTTCACACCGTCGCCTTGATCACTGATATGTCCACGCCATTGGGACTTACCGCGGGCAATGCCATTGAAGTGGAGGAGTCCGTGGAGGTCCTCGCCGGCGGCGGTCCGGAAGACGTCGTCGAGCTGACCGTCCGCCTGGCCGAGGAAATGCTGGCCGGTGCCGGCATCCACGACGCCGATCCCGCGGCTGCGCTCAAGGATGGCCGGGCCATGGACGTATGGAACCGGATGATCGAAGCACAAGGAGGCGATCCCCGGGCAGCACTGCCCGTAGCCAAGGAATCCGAGGTTGTCTACGCCCCGGCAGATGGCGTCCTGGTGGAACTGGATGCCCTCTCGGTGGGCGTCGCCGCCTGGCGCCTGGGGGCCGGCAGGGCACGCAAGGAGGACCAGGTCCAGGCCGGGGCCGGCGTTCGCATGCATGCCAAGCCCGGAGCCTTGGTCCGTGCCGGCGAGCCGCTCATGACACTCCTGACGGACACCCCGGAGAAGTTCGAGCGTGCCAAGGAAGCCCTCCAGGACGCGGTGGTCATTGCCCCTGAGGGTTCACGTCCCGCCCGTCAGCTAATTATCAGCCGAATCGCCTAGGCTGAATTGTTCCGGGCCATCCCATGGATGGCCCGGAACAATCGTCATCCGGCGCCTGTGGGGGAGCCGCTACTTTTAAGGAAACCGTGCAGGGCATCAACGACTTCATCCTCGCCGCGGCGGAACAACCGTGGGTGTTGTTCCTGGTGCTTGCCTGCTGCCTGATCGATGGCTTCTTTCCGCCGATCCCCAGCGAATCCGTGGTGGTGGGACTCAGCGCGGTTTCGGGCAGCAGCGGCTCGCCGAACGTCTGGTTGCTGGGCTTGATGGCAGCCCTGGGGGCTTTCGCCGGGGACAACATCGCCTACATCATAGGGCAGCGGATCGGCACGCAGCGGTGGCGTTGGATGCGGAGGCAACGGATGCAGGGCGCCTTCCGCTGGGCCGGCAAGGAGCTGCGCCGGCGTGCCGCGTCGCTCATCATGGTCGCCCGGTTCATTCCCATCGGCCGGGTGGCGGTCAACCTCACCGCCGGGGCCACGCATTTCAATCACCGCCGCTTTGTGCTCCTGACCGCTGCTTCGGCAGTCCTTTGGGCCAGCTATTCGGTGGTGCTGGGATACTTCTTCGGCGTCTGGTTCGAACACAACCACTTGCTCGGTGCTGTCATAGCGATTGTGGTGGCGGTGATCCTCGGCATCATCATTGACCGCATCATCAGCCGCGTGCGCGGTTCCGTGCCCCTGGATGGCCGGAACATTCCCGGGCGGGACGTCCCGCCTCCACCCACGGTATGACACTGATGGCCTCCCAAGATCAGTCCGCCGGTTGACGCCTCCACAAAGCCCGGCCGATAGCGTTAAGCGTGTGATCCCAGGGCTGGGGCGTAGCGAACGACGTCCCGGCCATGGGACACTAAGAGCGACTTCGGTCACACTGTCAAGTCATAGTCATCTAGGAGCTACCGCCGCGTGGAGTTTTTGAACCAAATGCTCGAGCATGCAGCCGGGCAGCCCTGGATATATCCGGTCCTTCTGGTCTTTTTCTTCATCGACGGATTTGCCACCATCCTTCCCAGCGAAACAGCCATCGTTGGCCTCTCGGCGCTGTCCCTTCACAGCGGAGAGCCCAACCTGTGGATACTGGGGGCAACAGCCCTGGTGGGAGCCATGGCGGGCGACAACATGGCTTACATGCTTGGCCGCAAGATCGGCCTCACCCGCTGGAAGTGGATGCGCCGTCCCAAAGTGCAAAAGATGTTCGCGTGGGCCCAGTACGAACTGGATAAGCGCGGCGCAGTGCTCATCTTTACGGCCCGCTACATTCCGTGGGGCCGCGTGGCTGTCAACTATGTCGCCGGGCAGACCGGATTCCGGCACCGGACCTTCTTCCTGCTGGACGCCTTCGCCTGCGTCACGTGGGTGGCCTATTCCATCGGAATCGGCCTGCTGGCCGGGCAATGGGTCCACAACAATCCGCTCCTGGGCGTTGGCATTGCGGTTGCCTTTGCCGTGGTGCTGGGCATCGTCGTCGATCATGCGCTCCGCTGGTGGCACAAGTACCTCGAGAAGAAGGACCACTCCAAGGAGGCTGCCGCCACTGCGGAGGCACCTGCGGCAGAGAAGTCCCACACGGCGGTTGTCGGCGTCGACCGTTCCAAGCCTGCTGGCTAAGGTCCGGCCGTCCCCCTAGTCTTAGTACGTGACTGAGCCCATACTTGACGCCGCCCCTGCCCTCGACTTCGATCTGAAAAGCCTCCCCAAGGTTTCCCTCCACGACCACCTGGACGGCGGCCTCCGCCCCGCCACCATCATCGAACTGGCCGAGGCTGTCGGCCACACGCTGCCATCCACCGACGCTGTCGCCCTCGGTGAATGGTTCCGCGAATCCGCCGACTCCGGCTCGCTGGTCCGTTACCTCGAAACGTTCGACCACACCATTGCCGTCATGCAGACCAAGGAAGGCCTGTTCCGGGTCGCCAAGGAATTCGTTGAGGACCTGGCCGAGGACGGAGTGGTGTACGGCGAAGTCCGTTGGGCGCCGGAACAGCACCTTCAGAAGGGCTTGACCCTGGACGAGGTGGTGGAGGCCGTCCAGACCGGCCTCGAAGCAGGCGTGGACGCGGCAGAGGAGCGTGGCCAGCAGATCCAGGTCGGGCAACTCATCACTGCAATGCGCCATGCAGACCGTGGCCAGGAAATCGCTGAACTCGCCGTCCGCCACCGGGCCAACGGTGCTGTCGGCTTCGATATCGCCGGAGCCGAGGACGGCTTCCTGCCCTCGCGTTTCAAGGATGCCTTCACGTACCTGGCAGAGAACAACTTCCCGGCCACCGTGCATGCAGGAGAGGCCGCCGGACTCGAAAGCATCCAGTCCGCACTCGTGGACGGCCGGGCACTGCGCCTGGGCCACGGCGTGCGGATCGCCGAGGACATCTCGGTTGAGTTCGAGGACAACTCCGACGACGACGGTGAAGACACCGTGGGCATGGTGACCATCGGCAGCGTTGCTGCCTGGGTCCGCGACCGTGGCATTGCCCTGGAGATCTGCCCGTCGTCCAATCTCCAAACCGGCGCAATTTCCGGTTTTGGCGACGGTATTGAAAGCCACCCCCTGGACATGCTCTTCCAGCTTGGCTTCAACGTGACCATCAATACGGACAACCGCCTCATGAGCGGTGTCACGCTGACGGATGAGTTCGAGCTCCTGGTGGAAACCTTCGATTATGATCTCGACGATCTGCTGGAACTGACACTCAACGCAGCCGAAGCAGCCTTCCTGCCGCTGGATGAACGCGAAGCGTTGGTGGAGTACATCAATGACGCCTACGCCAACCTCGGCTGACAGTTCCGCTCTCGACGCCCTGATCGGAACGATAGCCGCACTGCGTGAGCACTGTCCCTGGATGGGGGCGCTGACGCATGAGTCCCTGGTGGAGTACCTGATCGAGGAAGCCTATGAAGTGGTGGACTCGATCGAGGCCGGTGCTGTTGACGACGAACTCCGCGGCGAGCTGGGTGATGTGCTGCTTCAGGTAGTGCTTCATGCCCGGCTCGCCGAGGAGCGGGGCAGCTTCGACTTCAAGGACGTGGCCGCGGACATCAATGCCAAGATGATCCGGCGGAACCGGCACGTCTTCAAAGCCGACGGTTCACTCCAGGAAAGTTTCCCGGCCAGCGTCGAGGAAATCATCCTCAAGTGGGACGCGGCCAAGCGGGCGGAGAAACCGGAACGGAAGGATCCCTTCGAGGGCATTCCACCGCACCTTCCGGCTTTGGCAGCGGCGCAGAAGTCGTTGGACCGGGCTGCACGCGCAGGCTTGGACATCGACGCGAAAGGCGCGCCGGCCGACGTCGTCATTCCGCCCATCCCGGCCACGGAAGAGGCGCTCGGTGAGTTGCTGCTGGCGGTTGTCGCCGGCGCCAGGGAGCAGGGGCTCGACGCCGAGAGGGCCCTCCGCGCCGCCGTTCGATCGTTTCAGAACAACCAGGTCCGGCCTTCATGACGTGAAAGGTTGGAAGTCGTTCCGTAACCTGAGCCACTCTGGACTACGCTAGTAGCGACGAGGACGTTGAGAATTTCCCTCCTCATTCCTGTAATTTGCCCATAAGGAGCACATCCATGGCGCTTATCGATGCCATCCACGCACGCGAGATCCTTGATTCCCGCGGAAACCCGACCGT
>Ga0153977_1000427_pt1 | contig 10756 bp, 17 predicted proteins | sample TSGA061MetaG_FD_104710 | JGI IMG/M metagenome (GOLD analysis project Ga0153977, IMG submission 104710) | Attine ant fungus gardens microbial communities from Georgia, USA - TSGA061 MetaG | ecosystem: Host-associated > Fungi > Mycelium > Unclassified | place: USA: Georgia, Yuchi Wildlife... | reverse complement strand
CTCACAAGCACTGATACACTGTGGTACTGGGGAAATTGCAATGTCAAGAAATAAAGCTGGCTGCTAAAACCTGGTTTATTTCTGTCTTCACATTTTCTAGCCCTTGTTCAAATCAAATTCCAACAATCAAAATCCCATGACTAGATACTGCTTCCTGAACTTGCCAAATTCTGACCCATCATTGAGGAATCAAATCACGCCGCTTGTTCCCACGATAGCATGATTTCAATCAGGATCTTACTCTGATCTTACCCTACTAGCACTATGAGTTTCTTTTACGATGTTATCAATTCTTCCTTGCAGGCAACAGATGTGGCACTCGTTGCGATTGATGCCTCCATTTTGGATAATTCCCGTACAGGCCTTGGGACTTCCGACAACTGGCATGATAGGCGAGTGTTGACCGTAGTATCACACAAGGACGAATGGACACTCACTGAGGAAGGCGCGTACGTTAGCGCTTCTTGGTGGTCTGTAAATTAATGAGCTAATTTCTTGATGCAGCCTTTTTATCTATCGGTTTAGGCCCTCGCTTGACTTTTCCGTTTACAGCCCTGAGCTGCAAACTATCTATCCAATTTATGGCAATTTCTCAATCATCATGAGCCAAATGCGTCAGAATACCCTCGACCTAACGGTCTCTGATACTAAGGAAATTCTTGGCCAACCCCGTTCCGGTTGGTATTCTGGTACCAATCAAGACCGATATATGACACCTCCCAGGGTTTAGTTTGAGTATAATCCCTGCCGAGGGATCGCCAAACCAGGTAGCTGCAACATTCTATGCGATAGATGTGGAAAAAATTGGGATGATTTCTGTTGAGTGTAAAAGGCTAAGAAAGGCCGCAGGTCGGTACATATGCTCGACTGCAAGATTTATAACGTCAGAAATTGAAAACCCAGCTGCAGTCAACACATCTGAGTCAACATCACAGTTCAACTGGCTCCAGCCCTATGTTTCTCAACACATTCACATCCCAGTCCGTTAGTCTTCTAATCTTCGTCATCACGCTACCCTACAATGCTAATGTCGAGGGTTGAAGTTTCCGTGATCCCGCCTGATCTCCGAATCATAAATAAACCCCTCATTGAACGCTTATCCAGTAGCTATGCCGGATTCTCTTGTGACGATGCTATGGACATTCAAATAATACGAGATGAGTGGATTAGGAGAAAAGCACGTTCATCAGCTCGAAAGGGTACACAGAGTCTCTCATTGCGCATCGGAACCTTCAACGTGAATGGCAAAATGCCAACTCAAGACCTTTCTTCGTGGGTGCAAGGCGTTACTGCATCAACTTTGAATGCCCCGAAAGACGTTGAATCTTCTTCACCTCCAATCGACAACCCATCTCCAATTTCATATGAGAAGGATGTGTCAAGAACTAGTGAAGTTCTTTATCAAGCCTTTTATTCAGAGCTTAATGTTTCATTTTTCCAGGCAACCCTCAACTTACTTTGGGCTTGGCAATGAGCTTGGCCTCAAGCACAGAGCAAACAGGTGTAGATCCCGACATCATTACCCTTGGTTTTCAAGAACTCGACCTTTCCACCGAAGCCCTCATTTACTCAACAGGAACCGCAAGGGAAGATGCATGGTGTTTAGCTGTCTTTGCTGCTCTTGGAGAAAAGGCCGTTTATTACGAAAAAGTATCTCAATTATCATCAGAGCAATCACTTTGGGAGCTGACAATGCCCTACTCAGCTGGTGTCTAAGCAACTTGTTGGCATGCTCATTGTCATCCTGGTGAAGAAATCCCTTAAAGGTTGTTTTGGAAACATCCAAACAACTTCAGCTGGATCTGGTATTCTGGGTTTAATGGTATGATCCCAGCAATTTCACCTGCTTACCCTGAGACTGTCTCTTAGGGTAACAAAGGCGCTGCAGCAGTGCGCCTTACCTTTACGCCACCTCTTAGTACCGAGAGAAAACCTGTTAACGAGAAGCAATCTGAAGACAATCACGATGATGACGAAGCAGCAGCTCTGACTCTCACTTTTGTGAATGCTCACCTTGCAGCATTCGACGAAATGGTTGACAGACGCAACGAAGAATTCTATGAACTCTCGCGGAAACTTGTGTTTGCAAGGGATTCGAGTCATGTTGAAAGGGGAGACGATTTCAGCCCAGAGGCCTCGTCAGTCGTTAGTCTATACGAAACTGATGCCTTGTTTTGGTTTGTGAGTATAGTAAATAAGCTCTTAGTAATGTCCTCAAATTTCTCCCAGGGAGGTTGGGTGTCTGGATTTTGTCGAATGGGTTGTTTACGGATTTCGTGCTTTCAGACCTCAACTATCGTGTTGATATTCCTGATCCTGAACTTCGTCGATTACTCGCAGAGAAGGAATGGGACGGTCGGTTAGAAGTCATATTTCGCTACGATCAGGTGAATCGGCTTGCTGTACTTTTCGACCCATGACTGATGAATGGTTCTTGCAGCTGAAGAAGTCTATATCAGGTGGTAAGGCTTTCAATGGCTTCCTGGAATACCCAATTTCCTACCTGCCGTACGTTGTCGACCTTTCAAAACTTGTCCTTCTTTCCTAAACATATCCCTAGAACGTATCGCGTTAGCTCAGGCATAGGCGTGGATGAGCTTGATTACGATCAAAAGCAAGAACTTTGTTGATTACATCGGCCCGTTGCTCATGCGTACCTTTGTAGACGACGGCCCGCCTGGACAGATCGCATCCTTCACTTGCCCAGCCCTTTTTGCAATGTGCGACAAAAACGCTCTAATAGTTATCCGAAAATTACAATGAGCGATCATCGGCCAGTTGCTGCTGATTTCTCCGTTGATGCATGTCTTGTCTATTTCTAAGACTGCTGCTTGGCTGACAGATTGTTACACTAGTTTGAATTCTACAGGCGCCTGGATTATGATACGGCTGTTGGACATCTCTATCATGAAGTTCGTGAGCTGGAAGGTTCTCATGACAGGCCTATAATAAAGGTTGATACGGGCTTTCTGGATTTCGGGAAGATCAGGTATTTGAGAAGAAAGCAGGGTCGGCCAGTACTTATATCAATATACAGATTTGACAGTCGTCAAACTAGGAAAATTACTATTGAAAATGTTGGAAAGGTAAACAAAAATCATGTTTTTTCTCTCATTCATAAGCGTTGAGGGCTAGATTCCTTGTGCATGGAGATTTGTTCCGACCCAACCAGACATGCCAACTCGTAAGCCATGGCAGTGTAGCACTTGAACCTCCGACTGACACACTGCGATAGATCCAGGCTGGCTTTTGATAGAACCAGAGGCAGTGAGATTGACCCATACTCACTTGTGAAACACATGCCAATGATGACTAGGGTTTGTTTCTCCCAGGAGAAAGAACGGCGATTTCTGTGATGATCCACATAGGAAAACGCTTTTCCCCACTGTTCAACCTTTGTCCTCGCGATATGAAGGGAACCCTTATACTTCATACTATCTTTGGAAAGGATCACTTTATTGCCATCTCTGGGGAATATCGTAAGTAATTCATTTTTCGGATTATTGTGTTGTGCACCCATGCTCTACTCTGATCCAGTACCTTCATGTTATGGAAATAAGCTGGAAACATTGATTCGGCTTCCCGGGCCGATACGGACGCTGGAATCGCCGGAAGAACTACTGCCGGAGAACCACTCGTTAAATGCTCCCAGAGAAGTAATGCGGCTAGTAAACCGACTTATGGGCAACAATGAACCGCAGGAGGATCTTTTTGTAAAACTTCCTGATGAAGAAATGATCACAGTGATTCGTGAAGTGTGTGATTCACGATCACTCATTCAATATCCATGACGTCCATTCCTCATGTCTCTAGTGCCTCGATACCGGTGACGAGTTCCCCTGGCCCCTCCAGGAAGCCAAAAGTGATGCCAGAGTCCCGCATGCATTCGCACATGCTCTCCTTCGACTTCTAGATTCCTTGATTGAGCCTATCATACCAACCAAATTACATGGCCGTTGCATTCAGATGACCAGCCGCGACGATGCCTTTGAGGTCAGTGGCGTCATCATTTTTCATCTTCGATCTACCAACTTCCAATACTCAGTGTCTCGATGATCTTCTGCCGGCCGCAGTCAATGTGAGTAAAGCTTCTCAGCTCATGGTTTTGCCTGACATAGTCCGCATGCACAGGTTTGGATTACTATCACTGCGTTCTTGCATTTTTTGTGTCAGTCTTCCACAGCTCATGATTATGCGGAAAGGATCGGTTGGTTTGATCCAGGGCTCATCAGTACAAACACGCTTACTGATGACCTCTCTTCGGTAGCTGACATCTTCATCGCTGTCCTTATGCGAGATGACCCTGAAACATCAACACCTCCAATCTCACTTATCGGGAAACGGAAGTTTTTCCTCCAATTCATCACATGAAGACAATACTTTGATAGGGGGTGTGAGGTGCACTGATAAACTATTTTTGTATCGTCTCTTAAGTGTTTACGAGAACATTTTCTTGAACGCCTTCTTCTCTTTTTGCCTGAGCTCTGCTTTACGCTTTCTTACCTTTCCCAATTCCTCTTTGATAAGCGCGTCTTCAGGAACGAGTTTGTTCGCTTCAACCAGGTCCTCCTCCTGGTCATCCCCACTCTTCATGATGCCATGAGCCAATGCACGGCGATACAATGCTTTAGCTAATTACAGAATGTGATTAGCGAAAAAATCCATCACAGATATTAAATGTGTGATTGACCTTTGTCCGCGGTGTTCAGTTCGAAGTTGTCCAAAGCACGAGTAGTGTTCGCAATAGCAATGATGGCATTACTAGATGAAGGAGGAACTGAACGGATCGCGGCCAAAGCAGAATTTAGTAGAAGAGCTATAAGCAACGTTGAGTAAGCTTGCTTCAAATTTTCGGGCGAATCTTCAGGAATCTCTCGAAACGTGTCGAGGTAGCGAATAGACTCTAGCCGGATTAGTGAACAAGGCGGAATTGAAGATGAACATCACCCCAAATACGCACTTTGATACTTCTGAAGCGCTTGGTCGATGTTGCCTTCTTTGTAAAGCTTATTACCAATGTCCCGAACAATCATAGAGATCTCGATAACGCTTTCAGGTTTACTCAAGTCACGGTCTTCATCATCCGGATAGTCCTCGTAAGGATCCTCTCCTACTGCAGCACCTTGCTCTAGGAGAGAGGGATCGTCAGGAGATAGCTCGCCAGAGTCGGTGATTGTTACAGCAGCCTGTGGAACGTCTCCACCGGAGGTGGGATTGTTCTCAATCATGCGAACTTAATCTATTCAGTTGGAAAACGAATTAGTCCAAAAGAGGGTGCATTACCGGTTGATTTCCCCCTAATGACCTCCCCAAACACGACGTGCTTTCCATCAAGATGAGGCGTTGGAGCAACAGTGATGAAGAATTGTGAACCGTTGGTGTTAGGGCCGGCATTCGCCTAAACATGAGGCATGAATGATGTACACAAAGCCACGGTAGGAGCTAGTACCATTGAGAGCAAGAATGGTTTCGTGTGATTCACCGGGAAAGCCTCGTCTTCGAATTTTTCTCCATATATTGATTCACCACCTGTACCTGATATCAAACTACTGTCAGTTTGTGAAGAGAAATCTCGAGCTCAAGGAAGGGCATGCCATTTCCCGCGGTGAAGTCGCCACCCTGGCACATGAATCTGTGCCACAACGATAATTAGATTGTTCACTCAAGCGACTCGAACTCAATACCCTTTAATCACTCGATGGAAACCCGACCCCTTGAAATGTAGGGGCTTTCCCAATTCGCCTTCGCCCTTTTCACCAGTACACAATGCACCTATTTTCTGAGTTGATCTCGATATTACAGGCATTACTGGGATCTTACTCACGAAAATTCTCTGCTGTTTTAGGGACAAGATCATTATACAGAGAAAATACAATGCGACCTGCGGGTTTTTTGCCAATATTGATCTCAAAATATGTAATAGGCCTTTGCAAAGCCATATCGATAGCCGAAGAAAAGATCACTTGATGTCAAACGTTCGTTTACTATCTACCGCTATCAAGCTTATATATATCCTTGGACAAATTACGTAACTCATCAGAAAGTGCTGGAAAATGTGGGAAATATACCGCTCTGTGTTCATGATAGTAATTTCCTGAAACTGACCTCTAATTGAGATTGTAATCTGACACAACACAAAGAATACTTCCTCCATGGCTACATGCTGATATGCTTTAAAATACGGTAATTGATACACAGGTGTATCTGTCAGAGGTCACATGACAAAACACCGTGCGCCGCTATACACCCACGAGTAGTGGGCAATATCATTTAGCTTTATCCTATGATTTCCTTGTCCTGCACCTATCGAGTATAGATTTTACTTCTCGACTGCAGGGCTTGAACATCCTCTGGCTCTCCATCCCTCTGGATGGCCTCTGACTAGACTAGATGGGTAATGATGACTACACTGTCATTGTTCCCTCTTTTTCCCAGTTGCCATTCCATTGGGTCTTCAGTTTACTGAACGATTTAAGAACGCCAGTCAACGAGCTCCAGCTTCAAGAATGACATGACCACGTAAAGTGTGTGTTCCTGGTGCCCTCTACCTTGCTGTCAACCCCGAGTTATCTTGCTGGGCGCTAGAACCGCCGATTTCAACATGCTTCAGGTCCTGTATCAGTGGATTAAGATTCGCTTCGACTGGCTCGACATATGCGTCGATGTAATCATATCATTGTGCACGTATCAAATATTATCAACATGACTCTTGCGTTCAAGCACGATCCTGCTCTACTGTCACTACGCCTCGATTCTCACGACGGAATCGTGGCGAATACGCGGATTTGCCGACACTGCACATTGTGGCTCGGCTTCCAAGATAGCTCCATAAACGCTTACTCAAGGTGGTCCTTTATGTAAGGGGCTGCGTTGTCATGACTTTACAGCCGAGAAGCGAGTCTACAACTCAGATAGCTCCACCTCTCGTGAAACACCTGGAAGGACAAGAGGAGATTTCCACACATCTTACAGGAGTACATGGAACTTAAGATATAGTAGGGGGCTCTGTTTGCATTGGCGATTGGCTTGGTTCAGGTCTCGGGAGAACAACCGGTGTGCACGGAAACTATGGCATCAAAGTACGAGAATCTCGCCAGGGAACGGAGCCGGCCGGCCGTGTGCTGGATTTCCAAGTGATTTGATCAGGTACAAGATGTTAGCGGCGCTTGTGGGTCCTGGGCGGCGTTCCGAGGACTTAGTGTGAGATCTGATCTTATACATCGCGACTTTAGCAACATGACGGTCGTTTGCAATCTGGTGTACGCCAAATGGGATATAAACCCTTGCGTATCCTTGATTCTCTACTGCTCTCCTTGATCTTGATCTTCGTTCAAAGTATCATTTCCTGGACAACGCAAATGACTAGACTTCTCTGTGTCCTTGACCTTGGTCTGGTGTTCCTCGGTTTTATTATCATCCGACGACTTTTGCGTCCAAGGCTTAGTGTCCCTCTGCCTCCAGGCCCTAGGCAATGGCCTCTTCTTGGAAATCTGTTGGCCATGCCGTCTTCCAAGGAATGGCTCACATTCGCAAGCTGGGGTGAAAAGTGGGGTAGGTGCACAATTTTATCAGGTTTTGTATCACTCTCTCAGCAAACTCAGGTGACATTGTGTCCGTCTGCATCTTCGGTCAGCGGATGATAATCGTGAACTCAGCAGAGGTTGCAACGAATATGCTAGAGAAAAAGGGCTCTATCTATTCTGACAGGCCTATCATGGAGATGGGCGGAGAAATGGTTGGCTGGAAGAACACTCTGGTACTGATCCCATATGGAGATCGATTTCGACGCTATCGCAAATTGTTCCATAAGTTGATTGGAAACTCTACTTCGATGTCTCAATTTTATCCTACCGAGGAAGTTGAAACTCGCAAGTTTCTGAAACACTTACTCAACACACCCCAAGACCTGGCAACACATATCCGCAGGTACGTAGTGTTGTTCCTTGACAAGGCGTCCCATGTTGACAAATTCAAAGAACCGCCAGCGCCATTATCCTCCGTATTTCTCATGGTTACGAAGTCTATGAGACAGAAGATCCTTTCGTCACTCTTGCTGACATAGCTACAGATCAGTTTTCGTTGGCCACTGCCCCAGGCGGCTTTATGGTCAATTTGATTCCTCAACGTGAGCTTTATGCACGGTTTTGTTGGGCAACCTGTGATTCTGGTGAATTTAGTGCGACAACTTCCAGACTGGTTTCCCGGAACTGGTTTCAAAAAGACAGCACGGGAATGGGCGAGAACATTGAACCAGGCGGTAGAAGCTCCCTATGAATACGTGAAGAGCCAGATGGTACGTTCGGTGAATCACATGTACTTCGTCGTCATCGACTCTTCGTAGGCTGCAGGGGCTGCAGCACCATCTTTCACAGCAAATCTTCTATCAGAACCTGATATAAACCTCGAAAAGGAATTCGACATAAAATGGTCTGCTGCTTCCCTTTATTCAGGGGGTGCCGACACCGTGAGTGTTTCTTTTTCTGAATGTATCACCTTTCCAGAAAAGGATTGACTTACTCATAATTGAACTCTATCACGTCAGACGGTCTCTGCGATCTACGCTTTCTTCAAAGCCATGGCGCTGTATCCTGAAGTAGCTGCTGCAGCTCAGGCCGAGATCGATTCAGTAATAGGACTAGATAGGCTTCCATCTTTTGCTGATAGAGATGACTTGCCTTACGTGAACGCCGTGGTACTAGAAGTTATGCGATGGCATTCTGTAGTGCCAACGGGTAAGTTATAACTCTAACCTTCCCAGTTGATGAGATTCACGAATTTGATTTTATCCATGGACAGGTGTTCCTCATGTTGCCACGCAAGACGATGTTCATAATGGATACTTCATCCCAAAGGGCTCTTTAATAATTCCGAATATTTGGTTTGTTCGCCCACTCCAAGCACAATGATCCAAATTAATTGCTCTTTGTAGGAAGATGCAACATGACCCAAAAATCTACTCGGACCCAATGGTTTTTCGTCCGAGCAGGTTCCTTGGCTCGGACCCAGAACCAGACCCCAGGCAAATATGTTTCGGTTTCGGAAGAAGGCAAGTCCTTGTCGGTACTTTCTCTGTTCTCTGGTAATTAATACCTGTTTGGTTCAGGATCTGCCCAGGTGTGTTTTAGCATATTAACTCAAATGACCCTACATCCGACGGTTGGCTCTTCACTTAGGGCGCATCATGGCAGATGCTTCTATCTTTATCTCATGCGTTATGACCCTTGCCGTCTTTAACATATCTAAATACGTGGAAGATGGTCATGTCATCGAGCCTATTGTGGATCAGACAACTGGTGTAATAAGGTAGAGTGCTGGTTGCATTCTCTAGGTTACGGCAGTTAATCTTCGCTGTTATCATCAGCCATCCAACGAGTTTTCAATGTACTATTAAACCGCGGTCTGAAAAGGCAGTCGCTCTAATCAAATCTGAAGTCTAACACCAATCTGTCTCTGGGCTGCGCATATTCCATGGTCATGAACAATGATGTTACCTAATCACCTACTATCTCTGTAGCGCTTTAAGGCAGCTTGTCTGTCCTCGGATCTTCGATGGAGGCAGGCTTATAGTCATACTATAATCATATTCGCATGTATACATAGCTGTACTATCTTTGGGAGGATTCGCTCCTCTGTTCCTACCGTAATATTCATGATGCAAGAACACCGGTATTTTTATCAAACTAGAGATGCATTACGGAAAAATCATGCATTGCAACACTGCGATGCTCCAAAAGCTTGAAAATCCTCCTGAAATCATGGATAAGTATTCCGTATACCCGAGATATCGGATATGGGTACAATGTTGTATCAGCCAAAGTAGTAGTCTCTACGACTTCCCTTTGGAGATGAACGTAGTCCAGAATCTATATATAGGATGCTGTTGAGTCAGTCCCGGCTGGCGGCAAAGGGGCTGGGATCTCTTTGTCTTGCATGCCAAATAACTTCTGCAGGATTAACTTATGTTTTCGGATGATCTTTCTGCCTGAATCAATATAATGTGAAGTCCGAAATTTCAGAGTGAACGGATCAATTGGTGTATGTAGAAGCAGAACTGATTACACTTTTAGTATTTACTTTTTAGGTATTCGCACAGGAGTGTTGTAGTCCAAAGCCATCAGATTTCCAAAATACCACTTGTTGAGACATTACCACCATGTTGGGTGATATTTTGTGATATTTTGCTGGTTTCAGTAGGTTTTTCCATGCAGTTTGCCTCGTTGCAGAATTTTCAATACTGATCACAAAAACATCGTGTCAGGTGATCCCAGTTTTTTTTGGATTCGCAACAAGTAAGATAATGCTAAGACGCAGAGGGCCTAGACAGGGCCCAATGTCAGGATCTACAAGAGGCGTGTGACCAAAGAAGTAAGGTGTGGGCAGGGTTTTCTGGCAGATGGGTAGGGTAGCAATATGTTCGAAAGCGTTATTATGGCAGTAATTATGAAGAAAAGGGGAATTAATTACATCGGGCTGGATGATGTCGTAGGGTGCTCGCCTTCAAGTCCGTCTTCAGAGTGATTTTCTACTGGTTTGTTATCGATGGTAGATTTATGTCAGAGAGGAGTCTGGTAGGGTGTGCTACATGGGCAGGCTGCTGGGCCAAATTTCCTATGAAAGTATCCTGCATGGCCATGGCCTGCGACATTGTATGAGGCATCCATATAATCTATGTTTGCCTCTAAGGCCTCGGAAGTGGGGTGTTGGTTGGAGTGACATTGGCTGGCCTGTGCATAGCAACCCTGTTGGGGGTAATTTT
>Ga0153977_1000425_pt1 | contig 10775 bp, 4 predicted proteins | sample TSGA061MetaG_FD_104710 | JGI IMG/M metagenome (GOLD analysis project Ga0153977, IMG submission 104710) | Attine ant fungus gardens microbial communities from Georgia, USA - TSGA061 MetaG | ecosystem: Host-associated > Fungi > Mycelium > Unclassified | place: USA: Georgia, Yuchi Wildlife... | reverse complement strand
TCTGAGTTGACAAGGAGAACTCAATAGAGTTCCCATTCAATTGTGGTACACTACTTATACATCTCCTGTGTTTACTTCTATTTATAAACTCCCATGCATCTCTTTTTAGTTGTTTCATTTCATATGTCCACTGATTTCCTAGTTAAAAGAAAAGAAAAAGGAAAAGAAAATAAATAATGACTTAGCTGTTTTGACCATGTCATGACAATTGGACCCCTACTTATACTATTTTTATAGTGGCTGTACTACTAGTCCACAATCACATGTTCTTCCAGAATGTTCTATGATCACTTGACCTTGTCATATGACCTTAGTTCCCACACTATTTATATCTCAACCCCATTATATATCTTGAGGTTTTGGATCAAGTGTTCAAATGCTTGGGAACTTATTTCCTTTTTGGGGCTCTTATAACATTACACATGGTCTGTGCTACTAACCCTAACCTACTAATGATCTAATAGAATCAACAAGAATGTTCTCTGGTCATATGACTGACATATAACTGTATGATATAACTGATCTTGTAACTGATTTATCATATTCTGTGATGGATTGTGATATACCATGTAATACTGATTATATGACTCCTTCATTATCTAATTATCTAAAAAGAAAAGTAAAAGAAAAAAGTAAAAGAGAAAAGAAATAAAGAAATAAAAATCATTATAGCCAAGATAGCTCATAACATGTGGCTTGTAATACCTTTTGGGTTGGCTAATGCCCCAGTAGCCTCCCATAGATTGATGAACAAGATTTTTGCAGACTTGCTAGATGTCTATATAGTAGTCTACCTAGATAATATCTTGATTTACTTGAATAACCTGAATGACCACAAAGGGCATGTAAAAGAGGTCCTAAGATATTTTTGAGCTCATAAGTTATATGTCTTACTTAGTAAATATGCCTTCTATCAAAAGAGCATTAAATTTTTGGGGTTTTTACTCAGTTCTGTTATATACCAAAAATTTGGTATTATTTATTATTTATATTCATTTTCTTTTTATTTTATTTATAATTTCTGCTCCTGACCTCCTAAATTGCTTACTCCTATAGGATTAAGATATAAACCAAACACTTGTACTATAACTCCTATTCTGAGATTTGTATAAGTACTCTAGTTGTATATTATAATTCTCTAGTTTGTAGATTAAAGTCATCAAGTCACAATCCCCAAGTCTTGTAGCAATATCCTTTTCTGCTATATACCTTTTAATTCTGTTGCTCCTGAGTTTACCTTTTCTTTAGACAATATTCCACTATTCTGAAATATGCAACCATAATAAGTGACAGGAGATCAAGACACAGTGCACAAGCTGAGACCAAGGTCATTCTACCTCTTTGTTATCACTAACATTTCCTCTGGACTAGCTGTAAAACCATGGAACTGGAGAGCAATGTCTTTCATTTCATTTAGTAGTGTATTCCTTATTCTAACTCTATCTTTTGTATCACTTTCCAGAACCTGGAGTGCACATTCATAGTATATTCATAGTAATTCACAGAATATTTCTAGCTTTTCCTATGCTGCTCCCCACCTTCCTGAAAAGTCCAGAAGGTTGTCAAGCCTAAGGAATCAAACAATACATGAGAGTCAATGAGAACAACTTAGAGATTGCTTATTGGAGAACTAGACTAAGAAGGATATTGTTACAACCCCTTTCTCTATCTTTAGAAAGTATATCAAAAAGTTTAAAACCTTCTTTCTTCTTCATATGACTAGTATTACATGTTATACTATTCTTCTTCTTCTTCTTTGTTTTTATCTCTTTTTTCTTCTTGTAGACCACCTTCTCTTCTTTACTTCTCAGCTATATACTTTTGAAGTCAATAGCTTTATTAAACTAGAAAGAGGGTTCTAGCAGATAATATATAAGATATAGCTTACACTAAACTACTTCTGTATACTAAAAACCAATTACTATTTTCTCTCTCTTATAACAAGGTCTAAACTCACACAACAAGGTTCTCATATCCTCTTTTACAAATAAGAAAAGATTGTAACCTGAGTAAACTTGGAGGTTGTAACAGATATACATTAATTAGCTATAGAATAAGTCTAGGAGCTATGAAGTTTCTTGGCTGTCTCCAATTAGTAGTACACTAGATAATTATATAATGAATTTTTGGAAGAAGGGGAAAAGATAGTAAAGATCAGTGACAGTGGTCATATGAGGTCAGGAGTATGACAAAGATCTACTGTCAAGCCTAGACTGATAGACCAGGTTCTGGGGATGTTTTCTTACTGCCTAACTGAGGGAAATGAAAGTCAGGTTCTGAGTTCAAGGAATTTCTCAACTTTAAAGGCAAAGGCTTTGTTAAGGATAAAGCTAAGGACTAGACTACTTTTTATAGGTTGAATAATTATTATAGTATTACTTAATCATTGTTCATTAGATAATAATCTAATATTCTTGCACTGGTCATGGTAGTGGCTTGTGTCATACATGATATCTACAGATGGATAATCAAAAAGTCAAGGTAATATAGGAGTAGCCTATACCTTGTCAAGTAGAGAACATGAAGTCCTTTGGTTTTGTAAATTTTTATAGGAGTATTATGAGTTGGCTCCAAAGAAGGAAAATATCTCCTGTACATTTATCAACTTGATAGAAAACCCCCAGAAATATAATGCAGGGAAGATATAAATAGCATGTGACAGTATTATGTAAGAACTATATAGTTATTAGTTATAGTCTTGTGACCATGGGAAGCAGGTACACAGACCATGGGATAATTGTATAAGTAGTAGTAAAAATCCAATAGAGGACTCTATCAAGTTCTTCCCTTTTAATTGTCACTGGTTGGGGTCAGAGCTTCAGTCCTAAGTCTGTACCTTAACAAGGAGGTTTGTTTGTAGGTACTTAGAACTGGTCCTATATTTTACCCACCTTACTCAAAAAAACACCTGTTGGGTCTAGATAGAAAATTGTCAACCTTCAAAACTCTCAAAAGAGCCTTTACATCAGTATTAGTACTAGCTTGCTAGAATCCCAACTCAAAAATTATCATAGAGATAGACATCTCTGATCATGCTAGACATAAAGAAGTTACTATATCCTGTTACAAACATGTCATATTGCAATATCATCATCAACAATTGACATTATCTCTTGCTCTATTTTATATTATAGTTACTATATGCTATATCAAGAGTAACTCTGAGGTTATTGAGATGTTCAGAGAGAGAATAAACATATATATTGACATGGCTATAAAAACAAAAAATAGGTATAAGAATAATAGATTAGAGCAGTTTTTTAATCACAAATAAGTCTATATATATTTATTTAAATCTTATCTAGACCACTTTCTCCTATACTTGAGAACATATTTAGTAAGGTTGTAGTATCATAACTGACAGTTCTATCAAGAGGTATATTATGAGAATATATAGAGAAATGTATATTTTTGACCTAAAACAATACAATCACAGAGCTTGATATCTTTATAGCTCAAAAGTCAATATCTACTCAAAAGATTCTAGTAGTATAATACTGGTTTTTATTAAAATTTCTGCAGTGCAAGAATATATAACAATGTGTGACAATTTGTGACAAGATACAGTGCAGTATGGTACTACAGGAGTACAGTAGTGATGCTATAGAGATATGATAGGGTAGTGATGATTTTTCCTTTTGATTTAGCTTTATTTTTGCCAGGATAACTGAAAAGGATAAATAATCAGATTTTACAGCATTAGATCAATATATCTCTTTCAAGACATTGAAAAAATTGTGCTTGGTATTACAGGTTGAAAAATTTAACAAATCAACTTTGAAAACAAGAGACTTATCATGAGTAGAGAACAATGTTTGACTAGAATAACAAGATGTAAATTCAGATGCAATAGATATATGGAACATACTTATGCTTAACCCAAGTAGCATATCTACCAATCCAGAATCTGTTATCTTTAACCTACTTTTTAGTCTATAGTAAAATACAACATCCTGTAAGTCAGCTTGCATCTATTCCAAATGCAGTGTAATGTGGCGTTGATTATCACCTGTAATTATATTATATAGTGAGAATTTGATATGATTGTTTGCTTTGAGTGAGATAATATTGGAAAGTAGGTTGCAACCTTGCAAAGCAAGATTTTCTATAACAAGGTCTAGGTTGTTGTTGGTGTATTCAATACAAGGAATGGGAATATAACATAATATATTTCTTTTTGAATGTCACCAATTAGATGAGGAGCTTCTTCCTGAAAATGAAAATGGGTTCCATGATCATTGGGGCTGCTCTTGTACCAGGAATAGAAGCTCCAAAAGTGGATGTTATGTCTGGTTCTAGCAGCAGAAAAAGAAAATTGTTTCAACAAAAAAGGCCAGAAAAAGACTCCTCTATGAGTTTGAAGTACTGAAACATCATAAACAAACCTATCAAGTTAATGTAAGTAAATTCATAGGATTAGTCTTGGGGATTTGAAGCCTAAAACATAGGTAAAAACTTGGTTGGTTGTATGGATGTTAATGTAGTGATGAGAAATCAAAATGAGTACTATTAGTTGTTGTATTGCCAACTTGTCCTGAAGCACTTATATAGTCCTATATGCCTCAATAAAATTATGGTATTTATCAAACCTGTTTTCTGTTGAAATCTAGTTCAAGTCAAAAGTGGCTAGTACATGGAAAGGCAACTAATGTAAGAGTAACTGGAGTAACTCCAGGAGATTCCTCAGTTTATAAATAAAATCCAGAGTATATTACAATTCACCTCCAGGAGAATTCTCAGAGAATAGGATAAGGCTCCTGAAGGGATAATCTACACTATATATACAAGTCCTCTAGTTATGGAATATCTTAGCAGTCAGGATCAGGAATGTAGGAAAAAAGGCAACTAATTAAATGTTGAGTAATTGTTATTTAATTAGTGTAGGGTTACTCTGGTGGACTACTACTAGTATATCAGGAGTGCACTTTAGTGTGGTCCTCTTACAACTAAACAGGATATATATATTAGTTTATAGATAAGATAAAGTTCAGTTGACTATATCCAGTTAGAAAAATGATATTATATAGATTAGACATAGTTAAGACAAAGATAGACAGATATTAGATACAATATATTTGATAATGCATATTAGTGTTCATAGGGTAGAATTTTGAGCAGAAATAATCCAAGTGTACAACCATGTTATTGCTTGTAGCAGTTGAAGAGTAATCATTGATCTCTTCACTGAAGTAGAACTTGGTATAACAGCAAATAAGCTAGAAGGTACAGTCAAAAAGCTCAGCAACATAGCCATGGCTACATTGGCATCTGTAAAGTTGAATAAGCCTAAGTTGAATGTAAACTAGACTTGAACCCATAATAAACAGAAGCTAGTATCTTGACAAAGCATATAGATCAAAAGTAGCAATAACAAAGATTATATTTAGTTCAAAGTGACTTAAGAGATTGGTTCACTAGAACCTGAGCTGTAACTTATGCAAATTTCTATATACTAATCAACAGCTTTAAGTAGTTCTAACAGATACAGAAGGGATACTTACTCTGCTAATAGGATTTCTTATCATTCCAAAGAACTATATAATAGCTTGGTATTGATGCTAACAAGACAGTGAGTACTGGAGGGAATATCAACAGTAGAGGACTTACTGTCTTTCAAGCCTGGCTAGGATTGCAAATAAAAGTCACAAAATTGGAGATAGATAATATCTATGGTATAAGATCAATGATGTCAAGGACAGAGGTATCATAGACCATACTTACTATTATCAACCACAAGACCAGATAGAAAGTTTCTATTTCTTCTAGGGTTGGCTCTCTGGCTCCCTAGAAAACATTGGATATGGTATCTCTTTCCTACAATAACATAGAGGATAAAAACATAATAAAGCTAATCATAGAGTGCTTGTCTCTCTAATGCTTCAACAATATATTGACCATCTGCAGATATGATTGAATTCAACTTTGTCAGTATATATGTCAGAAAATAAAATATATAAAAGTTTCTAGAGAGAACAAACAACAGTAAAAAAAAAAAAGCACAATGCAAGGGCTTACAACATAACTAGCTCAAGAATACACAGCACTTGACAGAACCACACAAACAAGGAATCTTGTCTTGCTTAAACAGAAAATGATAATCTTGAAAAAACAGGTCAGTCTCAAACCTTTACATATACCAAAAAAAAGGGCAAAAAAGCATACTATATATAATCTTATTACCTAACTCAATATCCTGTTTCATATAAATCACAATCTTCTTCTCCCTATTAATCATTATAATCTTGGCCATACAATTTGAATCACACAAGTAATTAATCAACTGCCTGATATTTTATCAAAAAAATCTCAGCCCAACTTACCCAAAATTCCTCTTTTTCATTGCATTCACCACCAGATTCTCATTAATCCTAAACAAATAACTACTCTTTATCCCCTGCCTTATATATCTTCTCTCTCTTATTCATAACAGCAGTCTATATTACTTTCTCCATATACTTAATCACCATCTTTCCTCTCAGTATCCTCTTCTGTAAAAGAACTACACTAAGTTACACTCCTGATGTACTAGTAGTAGTCTACCAAAGTGACCCTGTACTAATTAAATAGTAATTACCTAACATTTAATTAGTTGCCTTATTTCCTGCATTCCTGATCCTAACCATTGGGACATTCCATAACTAGAGAACTTGTATATATAGTATAGATTACCTCTCCAGGAGCCTTATTCTATTCTTGGAGAATTCTCCTGAAGATGAGTTCTAATGTACTCTAGACTTTGATTATAGACTAAGAATTCTCCTGGAGTCATTCTGCTCTGGTTGCCTTTATAGCAGAATAGAATCTCCTAAATGAAGTCTTGGAAGAATGTAGTAGATAGCCTCTCTTAGGTCTATCACAAATGGCCACTTACTGATTTGTGATTGGTTGATTTAATAATCAAAGTGCTCAAAAAAGCAAAGTTAGACAAGCAGCAAAAGATGTTGTTAAGTCTAAGGTTTATCCTTAGACATAAAGTCCTTAAATACATAATTGTGGTGGTGTGTGCACCAGGACAGTCTACCATATGATCACTACCTATTGTTCTACATATAGGAGTGCTATTATTCTTGAAATAGAGATAACATAACCATCTTAGGGCAGTCCTTTGTTCTATTCAAGGACAGATGATAATCTATGGGTAAAGATCAGTGTTATGTGCAAACATTGAGGACCTTGTATCTCCATGGGATCTTATTGCCTCAGGATCTATTTACAGCTAGAATAAGCGCATTAAAGAGAGCTTTATGATAGTCATTGAAGCAAATGATTATGTCAAGTGGTTCCCAAGATATCAGCAATTTAGTGTCTGGTAACTTGGTGATTGCTGACTGATCTGCTGATAACTCAGTAAATACTGATTGCCTTGAGACATTTTTGGTACAGTTTGAAAGGTCTTCTTAAGGGCTTTTTGTGGCCATTTAGATTATTGAAATCAGTCAAGTATTCCTAGAGTTATGGTCCAAATGAAGTTTGTGACAAAGTGATCAGTGCTGTATTCAACATTGTAGTTGGCATTATAGTTGATTTTGCAGATGCTAGACCAAGGTTCTGATATGTATATTCAGTAATTTATTATGTAGTATATAGCCAAGATTCCAATATTTTCTGGGATTATATAATGAATTTTACTATTTTCTAGTTTAGTCTGTCCTGATATAATCACATGGACCCATGGGCCTAGTGGATCCCACAGTAATTATATCTATTATATGATAAGTGATATTTTCAGGTTTTAACTCTGACATCATATCATAATGTGGAAAGAACAACTGAGTTCAGTGGGGATGGTTGTCAAGGTTTCATAATTAAGAATAGAGTTTATTTGACAATATGCATAGGGTGTTTGAGAGAGGATAATAAGTAGAATTTGGGTGGGGAAAATGACAATTTTTTTACTACAACAATTACAAGCCCTTTTATACTATGAATTATAGGAGTCTACTAAGATAAATCAGGTGAAATCTAAGTCTCTCAGGTAACACAAACTACAGGTTTAAAAGGTAGACAAGACACTATACTGAGATATAATCAGAAATTTCCTGATTGGGACAAGTCTTCTTTGCATGCCAATTTCCCACCAGTGCATTGTAGCTTGCTCTCCACACATAACCTAGGAGCTACTCCCACAATAATTTGAGCTTCTTCTTTTCTGTTTTATTTCCTTTCCTTTTCCTTTTGACTTACAATCAGTTACAAGCAATTTTTTTGGTTGTAGTTCATAGTACACTACTGCGGACTGTGTTCCAGTACCACATGATAAATTTGTTTTTCCAAAAAGATGCGATTATATTTATTCCCTTCTCCTCAATGGTAATTCGTGGACTTGTATTTAGAATTAGACTTTTTGTGACATTCAAGGCCTGGAACTTTGATGAACTTTCTTGAATGAGCCACTTATAGCTGTGAAGAAGGATATGCCCTTACCGAGGACGCAAAGGGGTTCTCAGTAACGGTTTGGACATACTGAAATGGTCATTAGATACTGAATAAGTGATAATAAATAACGCACATCTCTTTTTATACACATGTCTCCTCCATTTGGACCAATATGAGGACAATGAACGCTTGGACGTCGCGGAACCTGGGAAATCTTAAATTAATGTGGTACAATATTAATTCCTCATACCATCGCGTGATGCAGATAACGACATATTCCTGAGAACCCCATTTCACACCGAGTTCATCACAGAAAATAGTATACTTACCTGTGTTCTGGCCAGCCTGCCAAATGTCTCCGAACGGAACCTTGTTCATGATGAAATCTATGCACTCTTCAGTGGAATTATATTGTACATTAGTGCCGACACAATATTTGTTGTGGGTTTCACAGATATCTTTCGCCGCCTTCGTCGCAAGGATTACTGTCGGATCAGTGGAGTTTGGAAGACCTAGCTCAGCCGCAACACGAGGAATCAATGTGGGAAACACAGTCTGGAATGCCCAGCTAGAACGAACTAGCTGAGCGTCATATTGTGTGACTTTTCCTTCATCATTAAATGCTTTGATATATCAGCAGCAATAGATAGTGAACGAAATTAGAATATACGAACAGAAAAAGACGTTGAACTGGATAGGGATGAAGATTCCCGTCCAGTTGAACTGAACGATGAGCGAAGTAGAGAGTGTATCTCCTTGGATAACAAGCTCTCTAGGTTATCAAGTCAGGATAGGAGATATGATAAAGAATAGAACTTGCGTAATAGTTTGATTGAGAGGCACGCCTATAAGACTTGTCGTATTTGAGCTTCCAAAAGAAGCAAACATCCCAAAAAGATACTATAATATTTTCAGTAATGGCGGAGCGTAAGGGATGTTGAGACTTTCCTCTGTATTGAGTTCATTTCCTGAAGCAATGAGAAAGAGTTACACTAATTGATAGAGCTGCTTACCAATAAAAGTATTTGTAACTGCAATGAAATTGTGAGATAGGAATTATCATTGAGCATTACTTACTATCGACTCTGCCAACCACATTCGGGTCCAGAGCTGAATAGTTGACCTGATTGGCAATATCCACAAGCCTGGGGTAGGACCAGTCCTAACTGCCATTGAATGAAAGCTCCTCAACTTATAGGTGAGACTTACTACGTTATAATTGTTGAGAAAATTCAACATTTTGTCAACAGTGACTTCCGCTGAGGCACTTAGGCTCCCTGCACCGAGAAAAGCCCCAAGTATTACGAACGGTGTAAATAACATCCTAGGCAAAGGCGATCACTGGAAGGTTGACTAAAGCGAGCAAGGATTTTCCAGCCACTTTCCAGGTTCAAATATGTTGAGTGCTGATTGAGCGTCCAACTCAGCTGAGCTGAAACGATTGACAAAGAGCAATGTTATTATTTGCTTCAAGATGCTCCACAGCACGGAGAAGATTGATTGGATGTAAATAGATAAATGGTTCACCCTCGTCCAGTGTCCATAATCATGATGATCAGTCATAGTCAGGAACATGACTATATTCTGTTTTCACTCTGATTGACCAGGAAGCGAGATCTCGGTCCATATTCAAAAACAGAACACCCTCTATGAATGCTTTGTAGCTTTATTAAGAAATGATCTAGTGTTTATCAACACTACAGCCCATTTTCAGAGTCCTCAAGTGATTCAGCGAATCACAGGAAATCACACTCATATAGCAAGGGCATTGAGGATAATTTAGCCCCTGGTATCAGTTAGTAGCTGCCGAATGAGATGCTCGAGGATGTTGGACAGATATAGTCCTCTTGCTGGTCTGCTACGTCAGTTCTTATTGCTATTCAATGCAATTGAAATAAGCGCATAGAAACGCCCTCTGATACATTGGTCAAGTTTGGGGATATTAAAAACGCATTTGAGATTGGGAGCATAGACCTCTAATACATCTCTATATTAAGCCCTTGCAGTATGACAGATTGCGGTAGTTTTGAGCTTTGAGCAGTTATCTCGTTCTGATTGAAACCATACTCTGCTGTCTCAGATCACACTCTACAAGTGCCGGAGTGAATGTTGATTGTACATTGGGGCACTGTGATCATGTCTGTGTCTATCTGCAATCAGTCACTGAAGCTGTTACATATATGAGTGCTACTGAGTCACAATGGACTTATCTCAGTCCCGAGCTCAGTGGAGTACAACATGATGACTGATGGGAGTCATAGTGGCAGGACAAGGCAGTGGTATCTTAGGGGTAGATCAATCATCACATCGGGCAAACTGTTTAACTGCTACCCTGTCTCTTGATGATCATTGTATCGCCTTCTACCATGGGAAAAAGGGAGTTGATAAATTAAAGTCGA
>Ga0153977_1000416_pt1 | contig 10935 bp, 13 predicted proteins | sample TSGA061MetaG_FD_104710 | JGI IMG/M metagenome (GOLD analysis project Ga0153977, IMG submission 104710) | Attine ant fungus gardens microbial communities from Georgia, USA - TSGA061 MetaG | ecosystem: Host-associated > Fungi > Mycelium > Unclassified | place: USA: Georgia, Yuchi Wildlife... | reverse complement strand
ATCTATCAATCTTTCTGTCATGACATAATTATTTATTAGCAGACTATCGCTTCGCCCAACGGGACATGGCGTGAGAGACCCTGGGCAGTTGCCATCCGACTCCTTGGGCAAACGACCAGTTAGCCCCATTGCGGCCGCAGCTTCCCGGGCTGAGGCAGAGGTGCACAGGGCCCGGGCGTGATCTATCAATCTTTCTGTCATGACATAATTATTTAACGGTAGTTGCATCAACTACTCCTGAGTTTCTAAGGGGCTCTAGGCCGAGGCGTTAGTTGCGGCGCTTGCGGGCGAACAAGTAGCAGCGCCGGTTATCCGCGGCAAGCTGTAGCGCCTGAACCCGTAAAATGGGGGATCGTCAACAAAACCTGACAGATAGGACGCCGCATGGAATGGGATCTGGGAGACGGATTCCACTGCGGACGACTTGGAGTCCTTTTAAACGATGGTCGGCTGGGATCCAGCCACCAACATGACGGGACGATCAGCGTCCAAGGAATCACTGGCCGACACAAACGAGACCCGCACAGGCCGGGCTACGAACTGGTGGCGGAAAGCGCAGCCGCAGGTTGGCAAGGTAGCTGCGAATGCGGCTGGACTGGTAGAAAGTGGCAACGTGTCCTTGGCGCGGGCAGTACCGACATGGCGAGATACCGAGCAAAAGCACTGATCGGATCACCAGCTATACCGCCCCTATCGGTAGAAGAAGCCATCATGAGCGAATGGCAGAAACACGTACAGACCTGGGCACTGCAGATGGCGGCTCGCAGTTATGACCGGGCAGCCGCCCGTCTCAACGAGGCGGTCGACGCCGCACGAGACTGTGGTCTGACATGGGCCGATATAGGCGCAGAAACTGGAATGTCACGCCAAGCAGCACATCAACGATGGAACCGATCGAAGTAATCCTCCTCAGATGGAGTACACGACCTTTACAAACAAACGGCGTTGTCTCCATTTGAAAACGGTCTCGTCGTACCGAAGCTGTGATCCTCCCGCTCAGGGTCACATCGCTCTGGTGAACGCCATATCAGCAAGGGTCCATTCGTCAGGTGGTCCTTCATAGGCTTCCCAAGGGTAATCTTCGGTGGGGGATAGGAGTTCCGCTATCGTATTCACATTTTTTGAAAGCCACTCCCGCCAGATGACCCGCTCGATGCGGTACCTCTGAAGCTGGCCGACCACAGACTCGAGAACTCCAAAGTACTCAGCAAGTTCGTGGAGGGACGTCGAAGCGATGACTGTCCAAGATCTTCCACCATTCCTTGACACCATGTTCCAGGCTGCCAAGGTCTCCAGACTTTCGCTCACCGCCGTCCTGGACAGTTTTGTCTGACCCACCAACTCCGTGGTGGTCAAACCGGGAGTGCGCTCCAGTGCTTCATAAACAAATGCTGCAGGCAGGCCCAGTTCCCTGAAGACAGGTCTGAGCGCATGCATCTTCCCCTTTCGCCAGGACAAAGCTTCGGCACCTGGCCGAAGGCCTTCAGGAATTGTCAACATGTATAAGTCGCCCTTGGTCCCTCGGCCGCGCTCCACCAAGGTCACTAGAGGATCCTTTTCAGAACGCAGAGCCCGCAGGTGGGAGCCCACGGTTGTGTGGTCAAGACCTGTCGCAACTGCGATTGAACGATCACCGAACTCAACGAAACGAGAAGCAGACATGTGAGCGGCTGCTCCGAGAGCTCTTAGAACCATCCGCCTAGCCAGACCAGTGCGGGAGCTAGCGTAAGTGGACTCCCTTAGTCGCAGCGCGTTTTCCCAAGTCCGCAGATAGCGGTGCTCGCTGGCGGCATCTAGGTTAGACGCAGTTCCTAGTGGGGGCTGTGTATTTGGCTGGCTTGTGGGGGATTTACGTACATTGTTATTCCCTTCACTGTTGGTCTGGTTTTTTCGTAGGTAGGTGATCGCGTTTTTCCAGTCCCGCTTCAGAGCGGGAAGTCTGTGGCTGGAGGGGTAGCGGGCATAGAAAGACGCGAGCCCGGGCCAGACACCCTGAAGGACCCGCCGTTCTACATCGATGAGTTGTATGCCAGCAGCGGCCGCAGCGGTCAGGACAGCCTGGCGTGCCTCTGAATCTGATGCGTACCGGTTGGCGTCGTATAGGCCCGATAGCGCCATCTGCTGCATGGGCCTGGACATCCGACCTGCCATTTGTGGTAATTCATACGCTTCGTTGTCTGCCGACAGTGGCTGCGCGAGTCTCAGCCTTCGTACGCCGGCGAGTTCGTCCTTTAGGTCTGCGCGAATTGTTGCCCATACTTGTTCCTTGTTTGGGCGTCTCGCAATGTCGTAGGCCGTGCTGAGGCTCATGGCGAGTTCCTGGTAGCCGCCACGCTTGTGCGGTGACCCTGGGGTCCTCATGCAACCGTGAAGCATGTTCTGGTGCGGAGTCTTGTCCAATGTGCGGTACCGGGTGCCTAATGCCTCGACAACATCTCGTGCTTCAGAAAAGGCAATCCGTTTTTCCAGTGGGATGTATACGTGCCGTCCGCCATTGGGCGAGCGATCTTCAATCCACCGAGCCCCACAGCTGTGCAGCCACGTTTGAAGTGATTTCACATCGGCTTCGACCCAGTCGATGCCTGCAATCGACGAGTCGAAGTCAAGGAAGATAGCCGAGCAACTGCCGTCTTTGCCGAAGATCCGGACGGCCGCAGGAAAAGTGGGGAGGGTCTCAGTCAGAGCGCGTTCATGCTTCTGGGGATAAGTCTTTCCCCCGTCCCGGGAGAGGCGGACGCGGGGTTGACCTGCGAGAAGAGGTGTCAACGCAGCCCACGCCTGAGCGGCGTTGGAGGTCTGGGATGGCTCCTGAGACACGCCAGTAGCGTCGGCTGCTGGCAGCACGGGAGCGTGCTGTTGTACGATGATTTTGTTCCTGTTCAGGGAATGACGAAGGGCCGATCCTGCCAGATCGGTTTTGTTGCACAAATGAAGGCCTGTCAAGGACTTCCATACGATTTACGATCTGTCTGCCGGCAAGCTATCCGGATCGTGAATCTTCAGCTTCGAAGGCCCGCTTATGGCGGGCCTTCCTTGTATCTATGAGGCCATACGGATCGGGAGTTCATCCTGCTGAGTGAACTGACCAAGCAAGGCCAAATCTTCGCGCAAGGATCGGTCGACTGCAGAGGCAACATAGTCGGTGACAGTCATGCCTTTTGCGGCGGCGATCATGTGAACGTCCTCCGCGGTCTTGGCCGGCGTGCGGAAGCCAATGTATTTGCGGAGGCCCTTGCTGGGGCGACCGCCTCCACGATTGATTACTGCGCTCATTTGTCAGGTCCTTTGAATCTCGCACAACCAGGGGTTGTAGCTGGTTCATCGTTGGTGCCACGTGCAGTCGATCGGATTTCTGTTTACAGCTATCGACTGAATCGAACCTAGCACCGCGCAGAGTCCCATCTGGGGATTTGTTTACAGAAAACGGCTCCGCGTGTCGCCCTCTAGGATCCTGCCGAGTCTCGGTGCGGATGCTCCCTGCATATCCGCTGGACGCTACGGATGGCCTGGCAGCAGCATTGGCGGAGTCGGTAGGTGCGGGTCCGGCACTCACCATATCTTCCAGATCACCCTTCTGCATGACAAGCGCCGCCTCCGTATTGCTGGTATATGTGGACAGGGCCTGAGGGCCCGCCGTGACATGATCTTGCATACGGTAAGTAGTCTAATCACACATGCGTGAAACATGTGTGAGCTTGTTGTAGTGGAGTACTTAATGCGAAGAAGTTGGGACCGAAACAGCAACCTGGAGTGCCCACATCGAACGCCCAGCACCGCCGTTCATCATCTTCAGTTGCCAGAGATGGTTTCTTTTGATGACCTCCTGGCCGCCGTGGAACACGCGCACGGCAAGCCCATCAAGATCAGCCTGGTTCCTAGCGATACCTTGCCGGGGTTATCCGGCCTGTGGCTAGAGACAGATATGAAGTCCCACATTCTTGTTCCAGAGAGTCATCCAAAGCTGCTTCGCATGCACGTCATCTGCCACGAGTTCGGACACATTCTCTTGAGGCATCAAGGCTGTGAAGGGCTCGTATCGCCAATGCCCTCGGTCTTCAAACATCTCGGGGGGCAAAGGGGTATAAAGCGCATGCTGGCCCGTTCCCCGCGATGGAACGAACTTGAGAAGGCCGCGGAAGAAGTGGCGTACTTGCTTTCAAGCTTTGTCATGCAAGGGGCCCCAACTCCAGCCAGCAACTTTGAGAAAGTCTTTGGATGAGCCTTCTACAACTGCTCCCCTCCCTTGTCTTGTGGGCCGTAGTGCTGACTAGGATCGTAGGGCTGCGTTTCGGATGGAAGCCTGGAATCCTCACGGCCATGATCTTGGTCGCGACTGGCACCACTCTCAACATCGACGCTGTCTACACCAGCGTGGATTACTGGCTGGGCAACAGGAACGTTTTGAACCTCGTCGTGCATGTCGTTCTGGGGCTCGGCATGACGGAACTAAGCCGTCTGGTTGTTGCAGCCACAGGGGCATCTCGCACACGATGGCGCCTCTTGGTGCTGGCCGGGGTGGTAATGGCGGGCGCCCAGGCTGCCCTGCTCCTGGCCGCTCACACGCCCGGCTCCGCTACAAACTTCACTGATGTTTTTGCTGCGGATCCGTCCATCGCCTGGTACCAGGGCCTGTTTTTCGCCTGGATCGGATTGATCACCGCTTACACAGGAGTCGAGTGCCTGCGTCGCACTCGTGTCGGGGAATCAGAATCGTTCCGGATCGGCTTCGACATAATTGCGGCGTCGTGTTTCGTCGGAGTCATGGCCGTGGCCATCAAACTACTTCTAGTTGCCCAAGAAGCGACAAAGTCAGTCGCTCATCAGCCGGAGGTGCTCTACGTCGGCTATAGATCTCTGATCGCCCTCACTCTCGTGGGCTTCTCTATCGGCTTTGCACTTCCGGCCTATCAGCGTGCCCGGCAGCAGACGACCGCCCGTGTAAGACGGCGTGACGCCATTGAAAGGCTCCAGCCAATTGTCACTAGGCTCCTAAAGACTGACGCAGGACAGCGAGCAAGGGAAGCCGCAGCACTCAGTCTGCACCCGCGTTCCACCAAGGAACAGTTGTACCGGTGGATCATCTTCGTTGACGACATAAGGGTTGAAAATCCCGACCTTCTATCCGCTGATGAAAGCAAGTTTCTAGACGATATTGAGGCATCAATTGCAGAACCAGGTCCGATCAATGTACCGGCCCCTGTGGGCAACTAGTTTCTCAAAAATTTTCACTCCTGCCCCGGTCCTGCTGGTGGTCGTCATACTGGCAGGCATAAAGGGCGGCATTGGCATCCTCGGGGTTCTGCTCCTTGCAGTGGGAATCATCGCGATCCCGGGGCTCGCGTACAAAAGATTCGCTTCCCTGGCACAGATATTGGGCTGGCCGACGAACCTGCGGACGAAGATCGTAGCTCTACTGACCATTGCCGGAGCTGGTGCGTGCATCCTGCTCGACGCTCCCCAGCCCATTCCGGCCACAGTCATCGGACTAGTAGCGGGCAACGCGTGCCTCGATCTCGCGCGACGACGGCTGAACGCATCAGCGCACGTTTCAGTTCTGACCTTCAGCGTCCTATGGGCAACGGACGTTTTCGGTCCACCATTTGCGTGGCTCTTGGTACTATCACCGATGATGCTGTTCAGTCGAACCGCCCTTCGTGAGCATACGTGGGGCGAGGCTCTGGTCGGTGCGCTTATAGGACTCGTCACCTTCGGATGTTTTACCGGAGCGAACAATTGGAGCTGGATCAGTTGAGCGATTTTGATCTCTCGCCGCATCGGGCGGCCGGCATCCAGCGTGCGGAAACGCTCGCTCGGAAGATCAATCTCCTCCTGGACGTTATCGTTTCGGATACAGGGAAACCTTTCGATTACCCCGCCATTCGCGACGGGGCCCAGAAGGCTGGATATTACCTCTCGCGTACTCGATGGTCTCTCCTGAAATCGGGAAAGGAACAGGTAGTCCCCGAGGAAGCACTCCGCGCCATAGCTGCGGTTTTCGACGTGGACCCGGAGTACCTTCTCCAGGAGGGCGGCAAGCTCCCTGAGCGAGTGGAAGCAGAGCTGGAGCTCATTCGCAGTATGAGGCGAGCCGAGGTTAGGAACTTCGCAGCCAGAGCGCTTGGCCCAGTCGATCCAGAAGCCTTGAAGGCTATCGCGAAAATCCTGGACGAAAGCGTTTAGGCGCCACGCCCCAACAGCAGTTGGTCTGTCCTCATTGCGCTGCTATCGTCTTAGCAGTACTCACACATGTGTGACACGCGCGTGAAGATAGGGCGATGGATGGATATAGACCTGCATCTACGAACCATGCGGTTCGGACCTAAACGTCATGCCAGACAAGAGTGCTGTCCGCCTGACACTGGGGGCAGGCGGGCGTCATGGCTCCTGGGCACGGACATACCCCGCCATCAAGCTCAAGAGGTGGTCCGCGCGGGACTGGTCGAGAGTATAGGTCAGCGCCCTGGTAGATCGCTCTTCACGTGGGAGGTTCACAAGAACGACTCCCGTCGCTTCGAGCTTATTGAGGCTCTGGACCAGGAGTGGCTGCTTGATGCCCGTAGCCTGCTCCAGTTGATAACGCATTAGAGGCCCCGAGACGCGAAGGTGTCTCATGATCTGCATGCGCACTGGGGTCCCATATGCGATCGCAGCTGCATCAAGATCGTCGGACCAGGCTGGATCTGCTGGGCGCACGGTCTTAGGCATGGAACCCATTGTGCCGAACCTTTCTTCAAGTGGACAATTTCCTATCGTGATTTACCATTTAAAGTACTAAATTATATATCTTAAGTTTGTAACGTAGGGATAGGTCACGTGCGAAGCCGGCCTGGACTAATGGCTGGGTGACTTTGAACTTGGCAGGCCATAGAGAGGAACACAATTGCAGAAGCTGTCGCTGCTCTACACGCAGGAGTCGCAGGATGATGAGCGCCGACAGCCGGCCAGCCGACGTCCAGCCGTCCGTCGCCTGGATGTGAAGCATCCTGATGCTTCTTTGAAGTACGACCTCAGGAAGCAATCGATCAGGTCCGATTCCATTACAGAGTCGGTTCTTGTGGCCGGCGGTCACTCATGAACGAGGGGAAACAGCTTGGATCGGTATCGTTCCTAGCTGTTCCCGTCCTGCTTCTAAGTCTCCTGATGGCTTCATTACTGCTGCTAACCCCCACTAAGCCGGCTGCAGCTGACTGTGAACCTGTCTCCGTTGTCGTGGACGGCAACACGAAAGTCGAGGGGTATTCCGCGGAACAGTTGAAGAACGCCGCCGCTGTCATGGGGGCCGGTAAAGCGCTGAACCTCTCCGTGAAGGGCCAGACGATCAGCATCATGGTGGCCCTGGGGGAGTCAGGTCTTCGTGTCCTGGACTACGGCGACGGTCCCGGCCCGGACTCCCGTGGGTTGTTCCAGCAGCGGGACAACGGCGCGTGGGGCTCCTACACGGACCGTATGGACCCGACCATCAGTGCAACGAACTTCATCAAGACGCTCCAGGCCGTGCCGGGCTGGGAGCTGCTGGAACCGACCATCGCCGGGAACAAGGTCCAGCGCAACGCCGACCCCTACCACTACCAGAAGTACTGGCCCGAAGCGGTCAAGATCGTCCAGGCGCTCTCGGACGGCAAGTTCTCGGTCGAAGGCGGCGACTGCGGGATCCTGGGGAAGTCCGGGGCCGGGGATGACTATCCGTGGAAGGACTCTCCGACCTGGTTGCAGGTCGGGGCAGGCTCCGCTGCTGCCTCGCCTTTGGGCATGTTCTACCGAGAATGCGTGGACTTCGCCTTGTGGCGGGTCAACCAGCAGATGGGTTCGACCAATGCACCGTTCAAGTTCCTCAACGGCAATTTCCGCCCGGACGGGCAGGGCCTCGGCTCGGCTCTAACGTGGAAGGCCGGCTGGGACGCCAAGGGCTGGCCCTCCGGCAAAACACCCCGCGTTGGTGCAGTGGTTTGGTACGCCCCGGGCACCGGGGGATCGGACCCGCAATACGGCCATGTCGCCGTGGTCAAGGAAGTCAAGGACGACGGGACCTACGTCGAAGAGGGCTACAACGGCAACCCGCCCCCGGATGACCACAACTACTACACCCGGACCGTCGAAAGCAGTGTCCCGTCCGCGTTCCTGTATCTGCCCAACCAAGAGGAGAAGAAGTGAAAAAAACTATGGCCCTCATCGCAGCAGCAGCCCTGCTGTGCGCCGGATGCGCACCAGCCTCGAACACCACACCGGCACCGGCAGAGACAACGGCCGCACCCTCTGCTCCGGTGTCTCTGAGCGTCGACAGCGGCCCGCAGGCACCGGGTGGGACCGTCCCTGCCACTATTGGCATCGTCTGGGATCAGGCCAGCAAGGATCAGGCCGTGGACGTCGCGCAGAAGGCCATGGCCGACTTCGCCCGCCCGACGGTGGAGGAACAACAGTGGGCCAATGATCTGGCCCGTTGGCTCACCCCGCAGGCCACCGCTGACTACTCGGCAGTGGATCCGGCCAACATCCCGGCCAGCCGCGTCACCGGCCCGGCCAAGCTGACCGTCGATGAATCCAACGGCTACGGCGTCGCAGCCGCTGTCCCGACGAACGCCGGGATTTACATGCTGCAGCTGCTCCGCACGGGCAAGGACGCTCCGTGGAAGGTCAACCGACTGACACCACCAACGTCCTAAGCGCCGCACCTCTCCACCTCTTACACGTAAGGAAGAAAGTTCATGGGTACTACACCAACCGAGGTCCTGGCCTTTCCAAGCATCAAGGCCATCGTCCGCGACAACGGCACCGCTGAGGTCGTCGTTGCCGGTAACTCCCGCGTCGTCCCCGACGGGGATTCCCTGCAGGACCTTCGCAACAATGCCCTGGCACTCGTCGTGGGCGAAGCGCAGACGCTGAAACGCCCGGTTCGGGTCCAGATCGAGGATCCCGAAGGGCACGGCGAGCTGATCGTGCACCCGGACAACAGGATCGAATCTGTCTCCTACGAACCGCGCCCGGCACGTCGCCGTGCGCAGGCTCCGGCGACCGCGCCCGAGACGGTAGCCCCGGCCGTCATTGAGACAGTCCCTGTGGCGGCTCCTGAACCGGTAGCGGTTCCCGCGCAGCCGGCCCCGGTAATCGAGGAAACGGCCGCGGCAGTGGAACGCCAGCCATGGCCGCCCGCCCCCGTTGAAGCTAAGCCTTCGTCGGCCTCCGAGGAACCGGAGTCAGCCCAGGCTGTCACCGAGGCACCGCTGACACGGCGTAGCTTGAAGGAAACCTCATTCCTCGTCAGCGCTCCGGTGCTGGAACCTGCAACACAGGGCTGGCGGGGAACACTCACTCGGATGGGGCTCCGGATGGACCCTTCTGCCGAAGAACTCTCAGAACGTGAAGATATCCGCACCGTCAGCCAGCACTGGCCCGGTCCGCGCAAGATCGCTGTCGTCAACCGTAAGGGCGGCGCTAACAAGACCCCCACCGTAGTGAACCTCTGCGCTGTCTTCGCCCGCTACGGAGGCGGACCGGTGCTGGCGTGGGACAACAACGAGTCCCAAGGCACTTTGGGGTGGCGCACCGAACAGGGACCGCACAACGCCAGCGTTCTGGACCTGGTGGATTCTTCGACCAGGCTCTTGTCACCGGAAGCGAACAGCGCCGATCTGGCGCACTTCGTGCACCACCAAACGGCTGACAAGTTCGACGTTCTGCGCTCGGACGAGAACGAGGAAGGCGACCACGAGGTCACCGCCGAGGAAGTCGATATCGTTCACCGCGTCGCCACGAAGTACTACCGGATGATCGTGATGGACTCCGGTAACACGGCCAGGTCTGCTAATTGGCGGCGCATGATCCATCACACGGACCAGCTCGTCGTCCCGGTCACTGCCATGGAGGACCGTGCTGAAGCGGCCCGATTGACATTGCAGACGCTGGAATCGCGTGGCGGCCACGACGCTGACCTGGCACGCAACGCCGTCGTCATCGTCTCCGAATCCACGGACGCACGCCGGGGCATGACCGGCGACGCCCTCAAACGCGCCAAGGCAGAAGCGCAGCGGATCGCTGACGGGTTCGCCCCGTTGGTCCGCGCCGTCGTCCGCATTCCTTATGACCCTGCCTTGGTGAATGGACCCATCCGTTACGAAGCTCTTCAGCCCGCCACCCAGCGGGCATGGCTGGCTGCAGCGGCCGCCGTCGCCAAAGGCTTCTAACTCATCCATACGGAACTGAAGGAAGGAGGAACCATGCAACTGTCACTGAACCCCTGGATCACCAGCCCGGACGAGGGCATCGAAGAAACACCTAACGTGCACGTCCCGCCGGCTGCCGTGATCAGCACACCGCTCAAGGGCATGGTCGAACCCGACACCGCAGATCGTCTGGCAAGCCGCACCATGTCCGGTACCCCAGCCCTATGGGTTGTCGGCAGCCACGGCGGAGCGGGCGAGAGCCGCACCGCTGACCTGCTCACCGGGGCACGCCCCACCGGGCACTGCTGGCCTGTCCTGCAGGACGGCAGCAAACCCCGCGTGCTGCTGGTCTGCCGGGCGGACATGCGCGGCCTCACCACAGCTCAATGCGCCCTGACCCAATGGGCATCGGGTGCCGCACCTGCTGTTGAGCTGCTCGGCCTCGCCGTCCTCGCGGACGCACCTGGAAAAACACCTAAATCACTCCGCGATTTCGCGGCCATCGTCGGCGGGGGAGCGCCCCGCCTCTGGCTCCTTCCCTGGGTCGAGGCATGGCGGCACGGAGACTCGACCTCCACACCACCAGCCCGCGAATACCAGCGCTTCATCACCGACGTAACCGCACTGGTTACCTAAACCAGCCCAAGCACCAATCACTGAAAGGTCACTCATCATGAACTCGATCACCGCAATCACCACCAGCACCATCCCCAACCCCACGCCGGTCGTCCCTGCCGAAGCCGGCGGCCTGCTCACCGTCCTGAACTGGGCATCCGGT
>Ga0153977_1000415_pt1 | contig 10941 bp, 7 predicted proteins | sample TSGA061MetaG_FD_104710 | JGI IMG/M metagenome (GOLD analysis project Ga0153977, IMG submission 104710) | Attine ant fungus gardens microbial communities from Georgia, USA - TSGA061 MetaG | ecosystem: Host-associated > Fungi > Mycelium > Unclassified | place: USA: Georgia, Yuchi Wildlife... | reverse complement strand
TATATCTGAGGATAAACCTCAGACTTAACAACATCTTTTGCTACTGTCTAAACTTTGCTTTTTTGAGCCTTTTGATTATTAAATCATCAACTCACAAATCAGTAAGTGGCCATTTGTGATACAAAGTAGGTAAGAGAAGTAAAAATGCTGGTAGAAGATGGGAGTCTGAGGGAGAGAATTAAGAAAACACAAGAAGGAAACAAAAAAGTAGTAAAAACAGTAGAAGAGTTAAAGAAAGTGGGAATGAAAAGCCTTTGAGATAAAAAATGGTTGATAAAAGAAGGAGTAGTTATGAGAGAAAGATGCATATACATACCAGAGAGAGAACTGAGAGGAGAGGTAGTATACCTATATCATGATATGCCAGTGGGAGAACACAGAAAAAGATAGTAAACAGCGGAGCTGGTTACAAGAAACTACTGGTGGCTGGGAGTAATGAGGGAAGTGGAGAGATATGTAGATAGGTGCAATGCCTACCAGCAATATAAAAATAGGAGCTTGGCTCCAGTAGGAAAGTTAATGCCAAATGCAATCCTAGAGAAACTGTAAAGCCATATCTCAGCAGACTTCATCACAAAACTGCCTTTAGCTCAAGGATATAATGCAATCTTAGTGGTATGTGACAGATTTAGCAAAATAGCACACTTTGTAGTGACTACAGAGAAAACAATGGCAGAAGGACTTGCTAGGCTATTTAGAAACCATATCTGGAAACTGCATGGGCTTTTAGAAAGTATTATATCAGACAAAGGAGTATAGTTCACAGCAGGAATGATGAAGGAGTTGAATAAGCTATTAGAAATCTGGACTAAGTTATCAATGGCTTACCACTCCTAGATAGATGGACAGATAAAGAGGGTGAATCAGGAATTAGAGCAGTATCTAAGGGTCTTTATTAACCATAGACAGGAACAATGGCCAGACTGGTTGGAGACAGCTGAATTTGCATATAATAACAAGATATATTTGGCTACAAAAGTGTTACCATTCAAGGCTAATTATGGTCAAGATCCAAGAATGGGATTTGAAAGAAGAAAAAAAGGAAAATACGAAGTAATAGGAAGGTTTGCAGAAAGAATGCAGAAAATTCAGGAGGAAGTAAAAGCAGTCTTGAAAAAGGCTCAGGATAAAATAAAGAAGTTTGCAGACAGGAGACAAAGTAAAAAGTAGGAGTATAAAGTAAAGGACTTAGTATTGCTAAGCACCAAAGATCTCAAGTAGTAAATAAAAGAAAGATAGTTAGAAAAACTGACAGAATACTTTGTGGAGCCTCACAGAATAAAAGAAATTGTCTCCAGTAATATAGTAAAATTAGAATTGCCTAGTTCTATTAGAATACACCCCATAGTTAATATAAGTCAAGTACACCTATATAAGCCACAAGTGAAGAGACAAAAGAAGGTACTACCAAAACCAGTTATTATCAAAGGGGAGAAAGAATTCAAAGTAGAAAAAATACTAAACAAAAGGGTAGTATGAGAAAAGGAGAAGTTTCTAGTATAATAGAAGGGATATATGGCAAAAGAAGATACATGGGAAAATAGGAAGAATCTGGAGAATGCAAAAGAGTTGGTAGAAGAATTTGAGAAAGAATATAGCAAAAAGACTAAAGAGGTATAACAACAGAAAGAAGAAAAGGATGAAAAGATATTCTCAAGAGAACTACCAGAGAGGTTTATGGCAAAAACACTATAAGAATGGTCTAACAAGAAGTATGAGAAACAAAGAGAAAAAAGATAAAAGAAAAACTGAAGACAATAGAAAAATTCCTTAGGATGAGGAAACTTGAAGGGGAGGCTATATTATAAGACAAACAAAAAGAAAACTATTTCTTGCATATTTATCAATTTGATAAGAAACATCCAAGAATACAATGCAGAAAAGATATAAATAGTGTGGGAAGGATTATATAAGACATAGACAGTTCTTAGTAAGGATCATGTGATTGTGGGAGATAGGTGCACAGACCACCTAAATATTTGTATAAATACCTAGGGAAATCCAATAAGGGACTCTATTAAGTTTTTCTTAAACAACCATCTCAGTTGGGCTCTAAGTCTTGATGACTTTATACTAACAAGCCCTCCTTTAGCTCTATTGCATGGTCCTAGGTCTTATGCACTAGTATCCTCTCTGACTCTGCTTTTCTAAACATCTTTTTCACTTCCAAAATCTTTTCAGTACTAATTTTTCTACTGTCTTTTCTTTCTCTGTCTTTCTAATCTTCTTTTCCCTTTTTTCCTGTTTTTTTCTTCTACATATAGGTGGGCATCTCATCATTTTCACTTCTCCCTTCTTCCAGTCTATCTTTGGATTATGGGTGGCTAACTATGGTATCCCCAATATCACTTTTGTTTTTTCTAGGTTACATATATCTATTCTTACCCTTTCTATATGTCCCTTGAAAAACATATTGTACTTGACCTGGTGTATAATTGCTCCCTCTATGTTTATTATTCCATCTATATTTCTCACTAGCAATGGGTTCTTTAGTCTTTCCAGCTTAAACCTTTTTTCCTTTGCAAATTGAATATCTATGAACAACCCAGTTGCACTACTGTCTAGTAGTACTTTTACTGCCACTCCTTTATAACTTTTTATCTTCTTCAATCCTACTTTTATCCATACTTCTCTTAGTGGTTGTAGTATACGCCATATATTTCTTACTCTTTTAGTATTGCCTTGACAATGAATTTTATTACCCAGATTTTCTGGGTACAATATACTGTATATATTTGAGGAGGCCAGCTGGGAGCTTATGTCATAACTTGGTAAAATGGCTAAAGTCATTATTTACTTTTCTTTTCTTTTCTTTTTCTTTTTGAACTTACTACACAAGGATAGAATATGAGAAAGTATCATATAACTAAGTATCACAGAGTCACAGGGTTATGAGTCACAGTCAGGTGATGTCATATGACTAAGTCACATGGGAACTGTAGGAAGATAGTACATAGACCATGTAGTAGTTGTATAAGTAGTATAGAAAATTTAATGGGAACTCCATCGAGTTTTCCTTGTCAACTCAGACTAGGAGTGCGATTAAGTCGCCTCAGGCTAAGTCATTACAGCTTACTGTTCTTTATTGCCTTTTGTTAACTCTTACAGTATTTCTACTACCCTTCTCTCTCTTTCCTTTCTTTACCAGTAATTTTTGGTCATATAGCCCTACTTTCTATATACAAAATACATTTTATCTCTTTCTCTTTCTTTATCTACTTCTATTGCATTAAGGTCCCTTGCTGGCCCTGGCTGTTTCCCTCTATTCTAATATTCTCCTCTATACTGGCTCTCTAGCCTCCATATGATCTGTTCTTTTCTTCTTCCATAAAACTCTCCTCCAAACACTTCTCTAGGCTGTGCATTTCCCTATAGGCATGTTACATTCCTCTCCAATATCCTCTTCTCTGCTTTACTTTGCCTCTGATTTCTATCTAACCTTACTGCCCTCTCCTACCATTCTTCTATTATACTAGAAGGGCTTTTTGCCTCTATTAACTTCTAAGTGCTCTACTTAATCCCTTTTTGAACTCGTCAATAAGGGAGTGTTTCTTATAGCCACTTTCTCGTGTCACTTTTTTGAATTCCTAGATATATTTATTACAGGTTCTCCCTTTCTGTTCAACCATCCTTAGCTGTTCTATCTTTTGTTTCTCCTCTGCTATCTCTCCAAACTTATTTCTCATTTTACTAAATAGTTCCTCTGCTGTTTCTGTCTCTGATTCCTCTTTTGATAACTTATCCAACAGGTTGTTCTTCTATGCCTCTGCTACCCCCTATCACAAGTGGCCACTTACTGATTTGTGAGTTGATGATTTGATAATCAAAAGATTCAAAAAAGCAAAGTTTAGATAGTAGCAAAAGATATTGTTAAGTCTAAGGTTTATTCTCAGACATACAGCTCTTAAATATATGATTGTAGTAGTCTGTGTACCAGGACAGCCTACTATATGATCACTACCTATTATTCTTGAAATAGAGATAACCTAACCATCTTAGGACAGTCCTTTGTTCTATTCAAGGACAGATGATAATCTATGGATAAAGATTAGTGTTATATACAAACATTGAGGACCTTGTATCTCTATGGGATCTTACTGCCTTTGGATATATTTATAGCCAAAAGAAGCGCATTGAAGAGAGCTTCACAATAGTCATTGAAGCAAAAAATTATATTAAGCAGTTTCCGAGATATTGGCGATTTAGTGTCTGGTGACTTGGTGATCACTGACTGATCTGCTGATAACTTGGTTAATACTGATTGCTTTGAGACGTTTTTAGTACTGTTTGAAAGGTCTACTTAAGGGCTTTTGGTGGCCATTTAGATTGTTGAAATTGGTCAAGTATTCCCAGAGTTATGGTCCAAATGAAGTTTGTGACATCCTTCTTCTATATATAGGATAGCACCCAGGCTATCTTTGTTGCTTCTGATTCTCCCATCATTTTTATGCTCAAATATAAGCAAGCCATATTAATGAATGTACTTACTTCTTCCATTCTTCCACTAAATAATAGAAGTTTTGCTACCTCTACTCTAGCTCCTCTATTTTGTTGTAATAGAGTAGCCATCTGCTGCTGTAGACCAGCAATAAGGGTAAGAAGTTGCTTCTCTCTGATAGATAGAGCTTGCAATATAGGGGTGGTAGATTGTTCTGTAGATTGCTGTTACTATTGTTGTTGTTGGGACATACTTGATGGTAGTGATAGTAATGGTGATTCCTTATATAAGGATAAACAGTCTTCTTCATTTGAACTTATAGCTAGTTACCAACTAGAAGAGTGAAATAATATTATCTCTAAAAAAGGAATTTCTAAGCTAGATGGGCCTTTAAGAGATTACTGTTGTTTCCCTGTGTAAACTGATTACAATGGACTAGTAGCATAGAGCAGATAGCAAAGTACTATATATGAGCTTACTTAATGTCAAGGTTAGGTCTCAGGTAGGGATATGAGTTTTGTCCAGGCCTTCTACCTACTATCTCTAACTAACAGTAAAGTTCCCTTTACAGCTAGAGTCTGCTATCCAAGATGCTTGTAAGTACTGTACTCACTAGCAAGGGTAATAAGAGAGTAAATAAGAATAGGATATTAAGGCTACAAGGTATAGAGTTGACAATGGCTATTGAGTTCTTATATTAATGCTGAGTTGTGAAGACTCAAGGTTCACCCAAGGTAGATGTTCAAAAAGAACTCAATAGAGTCCTTTATTGGATTATGCTACTACTTATACAAAGGTTTGTTGGTCTGTGTGTCTATCTCCTGCAATCACATGACCCTAACTAATAACTGTATATATCTTATATAAGTCTTCCCATGCTATTTATATCCCTCTAGTATTGTAGTCCTAGATGTTATTCACTAAGTTAAAATATATAGAAAATAGTTTCTTTTCTAGGAACCATCTCATAATACCTTAGAATCTATCTAAATAAAAATTATTTCTACAAGTGAGTTGGTTATCTCACTGAAAATATATCCCTGTTACACTGGCAACTTTATTGTACTTTGCAGTTTTTTGACTTCTACTGGATTATTTTACTAGATCTTTGGTTCTTAGACTATTTGATAATGTTGAGTAAATTTATAATCTATCCAAATGAAATTTATTTTTTAAAGGTGGTAGAAATGAGTTGACCACCTCACCAGAAATATGTTACTATTATACCAGCAATTTTACTATGCTTTTTGGTTTCTTGACTTCTCTTGGGTTATTCTACTAGATTTTTGGCTTCTTGGCTATTTAGTGATCTTGAGTGGTCTTATAATCTATTTATCTCTTCAATAAAGTTCTTAAGTTTTATTTTTAACTATGTTCTGGTCTAACTATATAAAGACCAATGTTGAATTTATAAAATTTTGCAGGTCTATATCATTTCTAGAGCTTCAATCCAAATATTGTATTTTCAGCTCTACTTTACTTATAAATCATGGTTTTTATATATATAAGAACCAATATTCTAAGGTCTGTTTACTGAGTTTTCTCATTTTAGAAATTTCTCAAACATTGTACACAAGACTTCTTGAGTTTATCTCAAGAAAATTCTTCAGTACCAGTACAAAATAAAACAAAATCATCTCTTCTGTCATGACTTGGCAAAACAGCTAAGTTATTAGTTATATTTCTTTTCTTTTATTTTATTTTCTTATTTGGACTTATTATACAAGAAAGAAGTGTAGGAAAGTGTTACATGACAAATATCACACATAACAAGTCACATGTTAGGATGTCACAGTATCACATCTCATGATGGAGTCATATGATGAGTGTGGGAGAGTAGTACACAGACTATATAGTAGTTGTATAAGTAGTATACAGAATCTAATAGGAACTCCATTAAGTTCTCTTTGTCAACTTGAACTTGGAGTGTAATTAAGTTATCTCAGGCTAAGTCACTACATCTTCATATGTTATACTTTTTCCTAGCTGATTTTTCCCTGAATACTTTTTCATAGAACTAGCTGATATTTAAGCTTTAATTCAAGTACTTCAATCTATAACATAATCTTTCTAGCCTTTGAATTTACAACAATTTTCCCAGTCTCTTTTATTGCCTTCAGCTTCAAATATACCTTTAAAGCCCTTCCAGTTTGCCTTGCTAGTCCAATATAATCCTAGATTTGCCTATTCTACTTCAGTTCTACTACCACCTACACTGTCTACTCAAACATACTCTTATTTTCCTTTATAGTCCTTTCCATTACCTTTATTTCAAAATATTCCTACTCAACCTTCTCAGCTTTCTATGCCAGCAGTCCACTATGTTCCTGAGTTTAAATCAACTCAGTATTCACCAAGACTGATAAATATGTTTATTCTTCTTATACCCATATCTCTCCAGCCTTTTCTTTTCCCAAGAAAAAAGAAGAAAATATTGTAGATCTTACAACTTCTTTATCATTATCACTATTTATTGACTCTCCTTTATATCCTCTTACTTTTAACAAGCATCCAACTCCTACAATACCAGTCAACTATCCTATAAAAGGTCAAAGAAGTCCTTTTACAGATATACAAGATCTATGGAAGTAGAAAATTCAACTAGAAGTCAAGTTAGAGATAAGTATATCAATTTTAAAATATCTGTATTTTGTACTTATTTTTAATTAGAAAGAACAAATAAAGGTTGTTGTACCTACTCAACTTTTACTTTCTAAGCCAAAACCTATAAAGAAAAGATCTCAAAAGGTAATCTTTGAAAAGAGTCTTGAAAAGCAGAAACATAATGAGATAATAGAAGTTGTTTCAAAAGGTAAACAAGTATCTTATTATACTAAACTATCTAAAGTGGTAGTTGAAATTCAAGTTCCACCACCACCTTTTACTAGATAGAACTTAAGAAAGAGAAAAAGTCTAGTTAAATAAATATTGTATTTAATCTGATATATATATATCAAGAAAATCAAAGTTGAAATGATTGATAATTTAAAGACAAGCCATTTTCATCAATATAGTATCTAATCCATAGTTCTATTCTCTTTCCTAGTCCTTTATCTTGTCTTGGATAATCTTTTATGATGATAAATGAATAAGATAGAGAATAAAAAAAAATTTCTCTCTACAAGTAGGATTACTGCAAATTTGAGTAATTAGTAACAATTCTTCAGAATAGTCAGTTAATATAACAATAAATATAGATCCAATAACATACCTGGATGATAGTCTTTTTTTTTTTTTCTCTTCCACCAATTTCTATCTATCTAAAACATAGCAAAATTTACATGAACAAGTATGAAAATTACCAAGTGGTTTATGTAGACAATTAGACTATTTTAAAAAGCAAATACTCTTTTTTCTGTGTTGAATAACCATAAGAAACTTTGTTCCAGCCCTAAGATCAGGATCAGCTAAAAGAAGACTTGGAAAAACAGCAGAATTTTATTAAAGAACAAAAATATTTCAGATAAAGTTTATCAAAAATAAGTGATATATTGTTGGATAAAATTCTTTGTTAACAAAAGCCATTGTTAATCAGAAATAACTAATTAATAGTAATTAGCTTTGACTTCTCTATGTTGAAAAAACTTATGAGTTGGTAAATTAATATATTTGTTGAAGTAAGTTGATTTTCTGAAAAAGACCACCATAATAAACAAAAAAGAGAGATAATTGGTTATTTCTCTTCAAGTGCTCTATAACAAAAAAAATAGAAAATATAGGGAAAAAACTAGAGATAATTAAGTTAAAAAATTATTTTGAATAAATTTTATGTACTTATATCCTGAGGTTGGAGTAAGCATATATTTAGTTCTAGTTGAATCCAAAACTCTTCTTCTGAGGTTGTATGGGTATATATAAAAGTAATAAATTGGTTGAATCTAAAAAAGACTTATAAATTATTATGAAGTATTTAAAAAAAACACACTGTAAAAGTTGTTGGGAAAGTTCTTTCATTTGGGTTTTAAAAACCTCACTACCAAGATTTAGTTTTACTTCAATTAAGCTAATACTATTTGCTGAAGATCCTTCAGGAAAATAAGGCTTTATATGACTATAGACAAGACAAAATATGTATAATATTGGATTAAAGCTAGAAAGTTGGAAAACTAAGATACAAAGATTATCCATTAATATAAGAAAAAGTCATGCTCTTGTAGAACTGATATTTGAGACCATAAAAGACTACTGAAGAAAAGAAAAAGACTATTTTATATTATTAAAAGGAGAAAATTAAAGGATTTCAAGCATACTTGATATGGTTGATGTTGAGTTGCTAGATTTGTTAACCAGCAATAAGAATAAGTAAAATCACCAAGTTCAATATTGATAGGAACATAGTTAAGACATTCTATACAAAGATTTCAGCTACAAGAGCAAATATACAGTTGGCCTCCTTCAGTACACCAACTGCACAACTAATATTTTGGAGTTAAGGTATAGATGAATGGTATTATGAAGTTTGAACCTACAGTATTACTTTTTTCTTCAATCAATATAAGATTATATACTGATTTTTGGAAAGAGAAAGTTGAAATATCTTTTTGGATCAAGAATTTTTATAAAACAAGTTGTTCATAACAAAATAAATACAAAGACTATTATATTATAAAGTTCCCTTTGATAGCTATTAAAGAGATCTCTTTTGATAGCTATCAAAGGGGAAAAAATAGAAAATAAGAACAAAAAATCTATTGAAATATAGGTATTAGTGAATTTACATATAGGTATCAATGAACCAAAAAAAAAACAAAGGTAACTTACAAAAGGCAAAGTGCTAGAAAGTATCCTAATACTTGTAGCAGAGAGAACATAAAGAGAATATAATCAGTGAGCAACATTGTTAGGAAAGAGAAAACAAAATAGAAAAACACATATGGATAGTCACAAGTAGAGATATATCTATGGAGGGTTGACAACCCATCATATAAGAAAGAACAAATAAAAGGGCTAAGACAAATATTCTATGAGCATAAATGGGTTAGTAAATAAATAAAAATCAAAATAAAATAAGATAATGATGTACTGGGAATTATACTTGAGGCAGGAGCAGGGACATGTCCAGGGAGAGTTGATGAGGCATCATATGCAAAAGGATGCATAGTAGGGGTAAAATAAACATTCTAAGAAAAAAAAGGTTAGTAAATCAGATAAAATAGAAATAAAATATATAAATGATATAGCTAAGACTAGACATGAGTTAGGTACAGGAGCATGTCCAGGGGGCACAAACAAGCCATTGTATGAAAAAAGGACATGTAGTAGAGCAGAGATAAATACTCTATGGAGAGATATAGGTTAGTAAATACTATAAACTTTTCTTATGAGAAGAAATAATCCACTGTGTACTCTAGCAAGTAGAAAGATAGAAAACAAGCCCCCAGATCCCACCAGGGTAAATAATGTAGCACCTAAAACCCTAAACCTCTCCAGTTTACAGTTATCAAAGACCAAACCACTGGACAAAGGGGAGATAGAGACATTCTCTTGTCCAGAGCCAAGAAAGAGCCCTTACTACACCTATGTCACAATAGCTCCAAATACTAGACAATAGTTAGCAAAGTAGCAAATATAAGTTCTTAGCGAGAAGATCTTAAAAGACTAGTACAATAGTGTATTGGTTTTGTTTTCTGATATATAAGATGATATGACAAATTATTATATTATGCCCAATTTCTTATTTTATTTTTATTTATTTACTGATCTATTTTTTTCTTAGAATATTTGTCTCATCTCTACTATATGTTCTGTCTTGTACAATGTCTTGTCTATGCTCTCTAGACATATCTCTATCTTCATACTAAATAGAGTCTCTAGTATATTGTTGACTTATTTTCTTTTTATTTTTATTTATTTACTAACCTTTTTCTTTGTAAAGTATTTGTTTTGTTCCCACTATGTATCCTTCTATGTACAATGCCTCATTAACCTCCCTGGATATGTTCTTGCCTCTACACCAAGTGGAGTCCCCAGTATGTTATTTGTATATTTTCTTTTCATTTTTATTTATTTACTGACCTTTTTTTTTTTCTTAAAACATTCGTTTCACTTTTACTATGTATTTTCCTATATATAATGTCTTGTCAATCTTCCCTGGATATATTTTTGCCCTTATCTCAAGTGGAGTCCCTAGTATGTCCTTTGTATATTTTATTTTTATTTTTATTTATTTACTGATCTTTTTTTCTTGCTTAGAATATTCATTTTACCCTCACTATATGTTCTTCCTTATATAATATCTTGTCTGTACTTCCTAGACATGTCCCTGTCCCTACTGTTTGACTCATGATGTATTGCCATTGAGTAGAGCTGTTACAAATTTATTGTATAATCACTATTATTGTGTTTATAAATTCCTCACTTTATACTGTAGTTTAATAGCAAGGTTGAGGACATGTCGGATGAGGGAGACAGTGATGATGATGCATCAGACTCGGAGAATATACAACCAGATGATGAATTGATTGAAACTGCTCTCAGTTTATTGTTATCTGTCCTCGAAGGTG
>Ga0153977_1000410_pt1 | contig 10967 bp, 10 predicted proteins | sample TSGA061MetaG_FD_104710 | JGI IMG/M metagenome (GOLD analysis project Ga0153977, IMG submission 104710) | Attine ant fungus gardens microbial communities from Georgia, USA - TSGA061 MetaG | ecosystem: Host-associated > Fungi > Mycelium > Unclassified | place: USA: Georgia, Yuchi Wildlife... | reverse complement strand
CGCCTGAATCTCGTTTATCAGTCACTATAGCGGCGTTACTGGAATGCATCATGGTTTACCAGTAATCACCTACGAGATAAATCAAAGGTCAGATAAAGTAGTTTTGAGAAGGGCGGAATTAGCTTACCGTAAGGCATGAAGCCGACAATGAATGACCTATCATTTGTATGGTCAACATTTATAAAGTGGCTCCCGACGATGGCTCACCAGTGCATCTATGCAACGGTCAGTCGCCGCACTGAGCATTGTGTGGTATTGATTAAAGCTACTGTCAACACACCAATTCCCCTATACACATCAGAATCTTCGAATTCGAATGTTATATCAATACTTACGGACCATCGGCATCCTAGCTCTGTCGAACAAAGAAATCTATATTTAGTATGTGGATCATCCTATCACAAGAAATGAGTATACCTATCAGAGTATATAGAGGATCTCCGCTCCATGAGCTCCATTACAGCTTCAGCAGTGTCAAGAACGATAATATCTGTTCCCAACACAGGGACATGGAGGATATCGGTTCCTATCAGAACATTGTCACTGTCAAGGATGATAGCAAACCAAAATCAAAACGCACCAAACTTCTTACACCACTCATGATATGTCTTCCACTCAAACTCAGTGGGCATATCAAAAACATTCCCTATGATAGGCCAACCCTTCGGTCCCGGCGGGAGAGGTAGCGAGCTATAAGGGTTTACTTTCTTGAGGTAAAAGTACAGAGCAAAAAGGAAGAAAGAGATGGAGACGCAAAGATCGAGGGAAATCATGCTTCAAAGGATAGATGAATGCACAAGTAGAGCACGACTGTCACTAATACTTTCTTGACCGACAGAATAAGGAATCCGTACAAAAGACGGTGGGGGTAAAAAGTAATATGAGGGCGCCGCTTTTATAAGTCTTTGGTTTTCTTCATGTTTGCAAGTACCACGAGAATCCTTGTTCATCGGAAAGAAACGACAGCAATAGATAGCAGACAACAGTGTGGCGCTTGAATACACTTCAAGGAGAGAAACCCTTTTGGGGATGTATATCACAACCATTAACGGTTAGGCTGATCAAAAACGCCAGAACGGATGACAGATGTGCCCTATCAAATTATGGTAAAATTAGGTGGGTCCGTAAACTGACAACTGACAGCGTACCAAATGAAAGCTCGTTACTTCACCCACAAGTAGACGATTTCATCAAATTCCTCAATTCTAACCCATCTGATTTCGCCTTCCCAACGCCCAGGGAACCTCTGTGAACCCATGATGACCACCCCACGTGTCCCCTGAGACACCATCCCTAACTCAGAATGAGCCAGCCAAGACCTCCCGAGCGAAACACATGTCCTCACAGCCCACCGCTTCTTCCCATACCTTTATATTTATGTCCAGCCTCTTCTCGTATTACAGAACCTAGCCCAATTGTAGTGATAGTGTTAGTCAAGGCCCCAGTTAGTCAAGGCCCCAGTCAGTAGACTACCGCGGACGTTCGTACACCACGTAATAAGTTGTTGAGATAAAAAAAATACTTCACCCACAAATAGCTTTGGATGTTTACGAAATCCAAGAATTGTAATACCCCTTGAGACACCGGGCCCCGCTTGACAGTCAAAAGAATTGATAAGAACCTAGACACACCCAAGAATATTAATAAAAGCCCTAAACATCAGAGTTCTGCACTCATGGAGAGTATCGGTGACGTTAATCATCATACGAAGGGCGTGATATCATAATTAAGGACAAAAGATCCGAGTCCCAGAATTGAAAAACGTGTCATGAAGAAATTGTCCGATGTCAATCGTGAACATGAGCAGAGGATCCATGGGAAACGGAGAAAAGATTACGTGATCTTTTGAGATACAGCGACGATGGTATTCTTTCCAATTGGTAAGCTCAAGGATATCAATTGTTACATGAATAGAAGTCTGATTGTCTGGAGAGAGAGTATTATCTGTTGTAGACGAGTCATGGGATACATAGTGGGCTTCTGGAGTAATCTGCCAGATTCGTTCTGGGTTACGTGTGAATGCGGAAGGAACTGGACAGGAGCTCTGGTACACTGCAAACAGCTATCGCATGCGTACTGAAGGCACGTGTCCGAACATGAGGTGATCGGTAATCAGAAATCATCCTCCTGATGTCGTGTCTTCGCGGGTCCCTGGGAATTCTGAGGTTGCCTTTTGTAATAGTAAAAATATGCCTTAGGGCTCCTTGCATTGGCCTGATCCTCCCAGGCTATTGAGATGGAATGACACATTCCTCATCATTTCATTTTATTGTTATTTTTCTTTTATCATTCCCGTGGAATTATTTCATTTTATCACACCTAGCTAACCAGTGAGTTGTTATGGATGCATATTCATATGTAGGGTCCATCAAGGGTAAGTCAGTGACTGGTAGAGTCAAGGGTAATGTCAGGGTTGAAATTATACATTTAATTATCATCATTATATAATATTTAGTTCAACTTACAATTGACAATCACACCTTTGAATTTGTTTTTAAGATCCTGACATTCTGAGGCCTTCACAGACAGTTGGAGGAAGGAAGAATAGTGTACTGACTTCAAATGTAGTCAATTCCACTCAGAATTAGTGGTGGTTAATGCCTGTAGACACAGTGATAGCCTTCGTATTAAAATTAAATTTGATATTATCTCAGTGATATGTAAGTGATAATCAATTAAAAAATTTTTCTAAATCAACTATCTAATCACATGGTACTTGATCGCAGTCCACATACCTGTAACATCCTTTATAATCATGTTCAAGTAATGTCTTAATAATGCTGGTGTATTGGATATTGACTTAGCTGCATGAATCCACATTTTCAGATGCCTAGATAGGGTTACGATGACAAGCACTGTAATCAGCCAACCCATTTCTTATATCTGCCTCGTACATTCACTCGATCATGAACAATGATTTGATCAAGCTTGGACATAGTCTTTCAGATCCTCAATCTCAGGTCGTCTACCCCAAGCCTTCAACCATCCCCTTGGAGCGCCCCTTGTGTCACCAAAACTAGGTAATCCGAATACACCAGCCCCAATCCAAATATTCCCCTCGCTAGCATCATGTCTACCCATAAGTGTGGGCAAAACCGCTCTTGGAGCGACCAAATTGGTATTCGCATCCATCCTCAAAGCACAACTCTTTCTGATGGCTTCTAGAGCCACAATCCCCGATACACCTGCCTTTGATGCTACACGCACTTCCCCACCCAGTTCAAAGGTTCCAAGATCCTCACTATTCGCTTCAGATACAGGTTCCAAAGCACGCCCGTCTTCTAGCCTCTGACCATCGATCGCAAACGCCCCTTCCGCCGAGGTTAAACTCCTTTTAGTTCTAATTCTATGAATCCTGACATGCCAATGTGGACTTTCGACTTGGGGCGGTATTAACCACGTTTCAACTTCCACATCAGGCCAAGGAAACCACATTGACCTCAACCGTTTCAACCCACCACTTTCCTCGATCCTTGCTTCTTTCGTCACCCGACGGCATTTCCATGTCTCGCCACCATCATCACTCAACGCAAGTATACTGTCTCCACCTAGCTCTTCAAGTGTTCCATTGCCTGAGGGAACACTATAACCAAACGCAGATGAGTATGCAAATTTCCCGTATTTCGCAGCACTTTGTTTGACTGGGTAGGAGCATTGTTGACCAGATGAGAGAAGGAAGGTATGTCCACCCATATTGACCATAATATGCAACAGATTCTTCAGAAACGTGACCGTATTGCGCAAAGAATCAGGATAAGGTTCCTCCTTGGCTGTCCAAAAGGGGTGTGTCTCAGGTAACGCAAGACACAGGAAGGATTTGCAACACCAGTAAGGTGACCCAGAAGAGTTGTAATTCTCGGTCATGTTATGATTAGGATAACAGTATCCGATCGTGAGTGTCCCGTCAGGGTAATATGCCCCAGGTTGTCTTGCCCAGTAACGAAGATTACGGAGTTGGAGACCTTTAATCACACCCCAGGTCAGAGGGGCTGGGAGTTCGACATTTGCAAACGCGAGGGCGCTCCAGAAGGAAGACATGGCGAAACGATAGCACATGCTTCGCCCGAACGGAATGGCACGACCTATTCATATCCAAGGTAAGAGTCCTGGATAAATGCACTCGGAACTCTGTAATTTGACCTTCTTCATCAAAGTAGTGAACAAAATCCTGGGCAAATCTACGAGCTCTATTGCGGTATTCTTCACAACGTTCTGGATCCTCGCCTTGCGCAAGTTGGGAATAAACGAGCTGTGCAAACTGGATCGCGAAGGACGAAGAGTAGTAATCCAGCTGGACGACACCTTCAGGTCCATCTCTAGACCAGCCGTCACCAATGTAAAAAGTATCCAGATGATCAAGATCGGCTTTCATCTGCTTCGCGTCGAACTTGGACGATCCTACCTTCGATAGTCCCAGATTTGCAAAAACCTATCAGAAATCATCAGTTTTTCCATGAAAACAAGGCAGGCAAAATTCACTCTAAACCACAACCAATTTGTATTCGGCATCTGCTTATCATTCATCCCACCAAGCCACTCTTCGAGGCTCCTCCTTCCACTCTCCTCCATCTGATCCCAAATCCTCTCCTTTGCAACACTCAGCGCAAATCCAATCGCCGAACATTCCACCATTCTCTGATCTCTATCCCTCATATCCCCCCAAAATTCTTCACTAGTCCTGTCACTGCCATTTTTTAATCCATCGATCCAACGCTGAGTCCCATCATACTTAAATCCTCCAGCGAGAAGGGATGCTAGACCCCATATGGGTCTAGAGAACCCTTCTAGTTGAGCTGCGATATCATCAAAGTGCGTACCAGTGTAACCGAGATGGATACGTGCTCCCCCTGAAGAAGTATGTGATGCCAGAGAGTTGAGAAGTGAGATAAGAAACTGCTGGATGGCGGATCTGGTTTGGAGAGGGTTAGACGAGAAAGGTAATTTTCCGGGGAAGGAAATTTCTGTCATGTTTCCTGAAGAGAGTATGTGTCTGCTTATAAAAACTTGTCATTGTGCACAATGGTTAACGGCAGGTGACGACGGCGGGGTATCCGGCCCGTTCAGAATAAACGTGACAAGTGACAGTCAGACTTGCCATAGATTATCAGTCATGATTGATCTCACGGCGGACAAAAGAAAGCTTTTAACCATCACCATCCCTTTGAAGGTGGGCTCTCCTCTTGGAAGGCCAATCCCTTGGGAGTGTCTACTATACAAGACAGTTATCCAATGCCCCTTACTATCCTTCATATTGGACGGGACTGATCAATAGTGACGTCGTTTTCTTTCTTTTCTGTCTTTTACTTGTATGACAAATGTTAAACATTTGTCCCTGTTATAAATACCGGCATCGCGCTTAGGCTCACTCAGTCGTCTACCACATTGGTGACGTCTGAGGTGAGCTATAGTTCCTCTATTATTGTTATCGGCTCTCATCACTGTATTACAGTCTGTTTATTCTAGGTATATATTATAGTCGTCTACCACATCGGTGACGTCTGAGTCTGTTTATTCTAGAATTTAAGTCTTCATACTTTCATGCAGAGTGTACATCCAACCTAGATCTGTATATTCCTCCAAAGTTTACACACCATAATAAACTCTACTTAGTCAGTGAATTAACTCATGGGTGCTACTAATCTCAGTTACTTCCTGTTAAAGTGGAGCAATGCGTTCATCATCAGAATTTTTTTTATTCATTTCTTATCTACATTCTGTCATTTCAATCTCCTGTCACAATACCTTGTAACATACAGCCACATTACTATTTCCCTACATGCACTCTCTTTACCTCAGCCATTCATCTTGGTAAACCTTAGGCTTAGCCTCTGGCAAAGCCACCCAGGACTTAATGATACCTTTTAATTCATTTCAGAAAACTGTATAGGTACTCAGGCTTCATCTGAGCTACTTAAATTTATTCTCAAAATGACACTGAAAAAGGAATTCATCTTTCCTTTACAGCATTGTTGTGTAGGCAATGCTAATGCATCCTCTCTCTTCTATTGCTCTCTATCACCACTATGTGGCTTTCTCTGAGGATCCTTCCAGGTCCTTTTATTAAGTTCTATTAGTTTCTTCAGCCCAGTTTCTTGTATCTCTCCAAGCCTAATAGTCTAATGTTTGAGATAAGTACAAACTGGAGATTATCTATTTTGATCTATGACTAGGTAGAGTATTGATGCCTCAATGCCTTGTCTTGTTTTTGTTATCTGGTATGATCATTGCTAGTATACCCTATCTCTGGTGGGCCCTACCACCAAGGGACAAACCCAAGAAGGGATGGTGGTGGTAGAGGAGAAGGTGACATATACCATTCCCAATGGCCTTTCAATGTTCCAATGCAGATCCAATATCTCATTATATTTCTTTTACTTAATTCTTTTCTGTTAGCAATCACCCTACTTCTCTAACAGTTATTCTTTCTCTTTGAAGTATCACCAATAGGGTGTGTTTTCATGTGTGGCCATTGAATAGGACCGTGATAACAATTCGCCATATAATGGCACTTTCTGTTCCTGGTTGCTCGGCCTTATTTCGGACTGTGACACTGATTCTTCCTGTCACAATTGATCCCCATAAACTATGTGACAGATGTTTGATGCAAGTGGAGTTATAGATTGAATTGCCTCTGTGCCGCAGGTTTCAAGTCTCCAGCGACATCAATACCTACACTCTGGGTACACAATAAGGTCGTGACCTCCGGATGTCCAGCCGTAGTCTGCCGGCTGTCCGGGTTAGTACTGGGGGGTAGAATAGACAGCCGTAGAGGGGAGCCGAACAAGCTGTCAAGCTGTTTTTGTTGACTTTCTTTAGGTCATGAGAATTGTGAACAGTTTGTTGACATGGGGACATAGGCCTCGAGGCGGGCGACGGAACAAAGCGATTATTATCGGCCGGAATCTAACGTACAAACCCTCCATATTATGTCCTGCAGCGTGATGGTATTCTTTCCTCCTGCTACCGCTGGTCGTTCGGGTTAGCTGACGCAATTGACTTGCGAGTGCTTCCTCTAGCATTGTTTGAATGTCTTATCCTGTCTGTGCTGCAAAATTGCAATCACGGTCATCTGTCTCGCATCTGCCTAGAGATGTCTCATCCCAAACACCGCTGGGCGATCGTCTTTTTCTCCAGCGCGGGAACACGCGGAGCAAGAGGCAGCATCTCAATCGTGCAGATTTTCTTCGTCCTCGGCAGGCTTCTATGCCTTTGTACGTTCTCTACTTCTCTTCTGCTATACCAGCCTCATCTCATACATGAGATAGTCCCAGTGATACTTCCACACCGTTCCAAAGCAAGGTCAGCGAGACGAATCCATCTTCCAGTGAGCTCTCCTTCGCTTCTACACTATCCCATGATGTTGAAATACCTCTGCAGCCCAATCCGTACTCACGGGCTTGGCAGAAGGTGATGTCTCCTACTTGGCAGGTCATTCTTAGGACTCATGTTGTTATCTGTTTCGTTCCAGGCTTGCCTTCAATTTCCATTCACCTGTCAAGTAACTTTATCTCCAGCTATTTTTTGCTCTTTTCTGAACGAACGTTTCTCGATAGTGCCCACGAGGTCCTCTCTTCAAGTTCATTCAGGTTCGTTACCCAGATACAGGCTAAAACGTGCTGACTTTGATGTTGTAGAAACACCATCTCAAGGTAAAAGTCTCTTCAATTCCATTGGAGACGCTGGTCTGTTTGGCCTAGCGAAGCATGAATATCATATCTAACATTAACCAAATCACATATAGTTTCATCAATGAGCAGCTGGGCGTCACCTATTACAACTAGTGTCTCGAAAAAAAGCTCGGTACAAAGTTTCTAACCTTCAGGTAGATTGCGTGCTCACTGAGCTTGGTTTTCACAGTCGGATGCTTCTACGATTTCGATTCCAAATATTTCAACCTCTTTTGATTCCTCCAAGACGTTTCCTCACACCTTCACAACTATGACCACCACGCTCGAAGACACCACGACAGGAATGGTCACTTCTTTCTCACTCCCTCCCAAATCCTCGACAACTTCAAATATAGTCTCAACGTCTCCTTTAATTAACTCAACGTCTATTTCCTCCGTGTTGCCTTCTTCGTCCTCGCCTACCTCCTTTACCTCATCCTTCTCATCCACTGATATGATGACCTCGTTGAGCACCTCTTTTGGCGTGTTTCCCACAACCACCCGTGAATTAAACTCAACAGTATCCTTCTCATTGTACGTTAATTGCTTTCTTTTCGGTGGCTTCCAACCTCCTATATCTAAAATTTGCAGCACTTCCCGATTCCCGGCGTATACATCCGATACAGGCGCTACAACGTTTATCTCAACGTTTATCCGTGAGTACCATTCTCTCCCACATGGAGCAGCGCTTATAGCGTGCCACAGCCCCCGAACCTAGTTCCTTACATTCTACCATATCTGGAACTCGCAGATCCATTGGTCTTTCGATAACCCACAGTTCCGCCATTCAGACTGGTATTCTCTCTTCCGACAATCCTAGTCCCAATCAAAATGCTTTCGCTCATCATACAGGTGCCATTATTGGTGTTGCGTTGGCTGGGACGTTTGCAGTCATAATCTCCATGATCATCGTCTTTCTCATGTGCAAAAGACAATATTACCACCGGCATGGTCGCATAGGGATAGAAAGTGATGTCAACAGTGTTGGTATCGGAGGGTCGAGAGAAAACTTCTTGAGACAGGAAGTAGATGCTATGACTTGTGGTGATGCAGGACCTTCGTCATCTCAGACACATGGTGTTGGTACAACGGGATATTTGGATGCCGTGATGCTTGAGACTCGTGGATCAGTACCTGCTTCGTCTCCATCGCTTCCTTGCATTGATGGTAATGGAATCGGTGGAGGTATAGGTGCAACGAGCGGTGGTTTTGGAAGTGGTGCGAGTGATGAAAGTGCTGGGATGTACCCTCCTCAGAGTCATGCTCTCACGACGTCTTATCCTGGCGTGGAATATGCACTTTCTGCAAATGCCGGGAAAGCTGTACCAATGGGTCGTCCGACGGGAGATATACTACTGTTGGATGATACAATGCGCTCATTTCCTTCTCCACCTTCTCCACTTCATCTGCGAGATTCTACTTTTTGGCCAGGTTCGTCGGCAGACCGTATGAGTAGCCCAACACAGCCACTCGCTCCCAATCCGTACTCTCAACGAACACAAAATCATTTGCATTCATATAAAACTCGGGCAGCGACGGCTGGACACATAGGAAGTGTTAGTACAGGCCATAGTGATTCCTTCGGTGACGCCAATGGGACGAAATTCATCTCGAGTTTGAGTGTCCATGGTCATCCCAATACTAGCTCAGAGGCGGTTGCTAGTTTGGGTGATTCATCGACCCAAGGACATCTTATTTCTGTTGGACATGGTAATGGTACTGGAGATGAAGGTAGAGGTGAAGGAGGCGGAGGAGTAATGGCGTCGTCCTTGGACCATGACATGAGAATGATTCATCGTGAGCTCAGAACCCCATCTCCTAACCATGGCCATGGCAAAATCAGCCCTGTGGAACCGTGGTCGATAAGCAATTCACCCACGACAGAGCCGAAGGGACTCCAGCCTTATGTTCCTTTTCCCAGTATGATGCCTGAGCACAGTGCGAGCAGTGCAAGTGGAGGGTCACAATTGAATGGCAGAGGTTTACTGGGGAAGTTGAAAGTGATGTCAAAGAATGTCAAGTCGAATGAGAGAAAGAGAGAGAGTGACGAGATGAAATGGAGTCCACATGCTCATAGTTCACGTCAATCTGGATGGATGGATTTAGGCGATGATAGTGCAATGCTAAGGAGGTCAATAGCGGCGTCGACATCAATGCCGATGGGCGAGATCTCGACTCAGTCAAACTACTCCAGGCTACCGTCTTCATTACTTAACCCACCAAATGCTATACCCATACCCCCACTAAGATTGCCTACGTCATTGCAGAGGGGCGGCCATGTATCTCCTGTTCCAAGTATCCGAGATCCTCAAACGTCGATGGATATAACGGGAGAGTATCGTCCGTTTACAACGCACCCGGGATATGGTTCGCACAATGAATATGAAACTGAGGATATATGGACTTCACCAACAATTGGAGGTCGTTTATTACGTCCGCCTTCGCCTGTTTCGACGGAGACATCATCGTGTATTGAAGGGTTACTCAATCCACGTATGCTTCCTGGCGGTGGTGGTGACGGTGGTATTAGCGGTGGCTCAGGAGTATCAAAAGCAGCTAAACGCCAAGCTCCTAGAGGTACCCATTCTGCTATGGGGAGCACAGGTAGTGGTGCAGCATCGTCATTGAGGAGTCTTGGTTTTGCGCCAGGGCATGGGATGTATGACGAAGGGGAGAGAGGGAGTGTGGTGAGTTTGAGGGATAATGTGGATTATTCGAGACCGATTAGTGGACATGTGGTGTGGACAGGATGAAGAGTACGACGATGTCTGAGTCAGACTTCGGGGGTGATTGGGGGACAGTGGCTGCTGATCCAAGTCCTGTATCAATGAGTGGAGAGGTGTTGGGAGATGCGAGCAGGATTGTGAGAGGGGAAGAGGCACTGTTGAGGCCAAGAAGTGATGAAGCTGAACGGAGGGAGTAACTGGAGGGAACACGACGAGGATTAATCGTGTGTTTGTTTCTTTATCAGCCATTTCTTCCAAAAGCGTCCACTCGTTTGCAATTTTCTGTACGCGCATTCTTTGTAGAATTTTATCATTCTTCTCTCATCATTGAATGATCTCAATTGATTACTCTGTATTGTCATCATCTTTTGTTTTTGCTGTAGCATTCATTTTTATCTCGTAGCACATGAAATTGAAGTATTTGTATCTGTCGTTGTTGGTCTGCATACGCATACTGATTGATCCAAGAAGTAGATATCATGGCTATCATTAATTAGGACAAATTTTGTTCGTCGACTTGATTATTCAATCATGGCACGAACTTTTGTGGCGAATAACAGACTCATCTCGGGCT
>Ga0153977_1000387_pt1 | contig 11257 bp, 9 predicted proteins | sample TSGA061MetaG_FD_104710 | JGI IMG/M metagenome (GOLD analysis project Ga0153977, IMG submission 104710) | Attine ant fungus gardens microbial communities from Georgia, USA - TSGA061 MetaG | ecosystem: Host-associated > Fungi > Mycelium > Unclassified | place: USA: Georgia, Yuchi Wildlife... | reverse complement strand
GGAATATCCTCAAGAAATCGACAAAGGTCTACGTGATCACAGGATAACCGGAATGAGAGGAAGACAAAGGCCGCAAACTTGAAGTAGGAGTCAACAAACTCAGTTTTATGTGGCCAAGAGAGTGCGGTAGAGGAGCCAATGATACTTGGTTCCGACACAAGGTCTGGAATAATAAGTAAGTTTAGGGCAGATGCAAGGGGAGAAAACACGTGCTTAAACCGTCAATAGCATAGCTTGATGCATAATGATGGTGACATTCAATCAAGCGAGCAAGAAATTTGCAATAAATGGCAGGGGTGTTGACACAGAAGGAACCAGACCGAGTGGGATCATGGAGGAAATCGTAGAAAGATTTGTGATAGAAAGAAAATGTTCCATAAACAGTATTGAGATGGTTTCTGATCGACCGATCTAGACGGAACCATTGACCTTGGTCATAACACGGCCGTGTGAGGTCGATGCGAGTGTTGATTGAGCTGAGAGGGCTCAAAGGTGGCTCGTATGAAATCACGGCATGTAGATGGTGACAAATGTCTCTGAGCGTACACTCGGAGATCCTAAACACGCAACAAGGCAGGGAAACATACCAACGAGTGTCAGCATTCCAGTTGGCCCGACTATAGGAAAGAAGGAATTGGGCAGACAGGAGATTGTGCTCTGGAATCTGCTCCATGATATGGACATAGAGAACATCAAGTTGCGAAAGGCCTGATGTAGATTCTTGTTTCCCTGCACCGGAGAGGCTATCGAGAACAGACTGCAGTCGTTCACGGAATTGCGAGTCTCGTGGATATGCCACATGACGGAGAACAGCAGCAGGGTGAGCAAATAGGCCATCTGCTGCATCCACAAGGGTCGCAATGTCGTTATCAGTTGGCCATAACGACAGCAGTTGCCGGAAATTTTGTTTTTGAAGTATGTTCTTGAATCCACCCCGAAGATACATCTCGATCTCACCGTCTGCCTCTCGAGAGATAGGGAGTTCAATACAATGAGCGATGGAAGCGATGTTGTCCTGCTTGAATGCGGACACGATGCGAGGTTCAGCACGGCTGAAGATGGCCCAATGGAATGGCGTAGATCTCTCCCTGACGGAGGATGCAATTATTTCAATAATTTCTACTTGTACATCCTTGCCCGCACACTCATCCAGTCCATCAATGAAAATGACTCTTGGCTGTATTCTTTTTCCTTGCTTCTCTAGCTCCTGAATCGGCTCGACAATCAGTGATCTGAATTGAGATGCTATTTTCTTCTCAACAAGCGTCTTGTCCCTTGAGATCCTCTCATCAACAGACGTGCGATAATCAGGGAGCATAGTGGCAAGTTGGTATGCGATGGTAGTGAATAAGCATAATGGATCAGAGTGTTTGTTGACAGTGAAAAAGAATGCAGCACCAAGATGTCCAGTTTCTTTGAGTTTCTCGGCACATGTCTGCGCGATAGCCGATTTCCCGACACCAGCTGGACCCCTCATCCAGTACACCGACGAGGGTGAGTTGGCGGATTCAGTCACCCAATTTGTGATGTCAACGATATATTGTTCCCGAGTACCAGGGAAGCAGCGGCGATCGTAGTGGTGTTTAGAATCGAATGTAGCTCCTGGATCGGAGGCTTCATAGAGGATATCAATTCCTAGTACTAAATTAACTAACATTTCATTAACCGAAACGAAGCTGCTCACCAGATCGGCCATATTGGCTCGTGATGTTGGTATTCGACTGCGCAATCAAACTACTGTCCTTAATTATGAAGTCTCTGGCACCGGTAAACATCGACATGGTGGTGGCGGCAAGACAGGTAGACGATGAGAACAGAAGGCTGTTAAATTCATGTCAACGTGTGAACGCAGGTCACAAACTAGCCAACCACGGCAAATTCTTCTATGTTCGATCTTTCTCCTCCGGATGATTCTCCCACCCAATCTCGCATTACGACACGTTTATTATATGAAGAATGGGAACGCTGCAGGACATAAACGGATACTGTCCAGCCAAGAAGGCTTCACCGATTACGGCATGTTAGTATTATGTGAGGGCAGACGCAGGGCGTTGTATAGATGAAGATATTGGCTTGACCTACCCAGGATGCCGCATGAAAATGCTGCGTGTGAAAAAAGCTAAAACTAGAGTCATATGTCGAACAGCAGAGATAATGTATAGTAGAAAAGAAGGGTTGAGTAATAATGATAGGCGTTGGCCATAATGGTAGACGACTGAGGTTAAAGCTTGCGGTGCATCGTATATATACACTATTCCTCCTGACTACAAGATAAGCTGCTGTCCGAGCTTAATTGCCCACTTCCATCCTACATTCCAACATGCTTAGGGAACTAAACCTTGCTTGCCCTTCGTTCCGAGTGCATGGGAGTTTCCAGTCCACTCCAACAAGTAACAACTTGGGCTTGGCAGGAATCTGGGAATGGGTGGGCACATGTTATGAGGTCAGAAGACAATTACAGCAAGTGATGGGCTGGTGGAAGCATGAAGAAGCGAGTCAGCTGTTTGTACAGGTGATGTGTTGATGTCTACATGCAACCAGAAAATAAAGTGTTAACTTAACCGTCACCCAGTCTTCTGTACGTCCAAGAAACTTCAAGTAACCTATTGGACTAGAAGTGGCAAGTGTAGTCCATGTCCGACCTAACGCAAGGCACGACGCCGGCACTGCACCCTCTGATCTAAACATCTTGACTAATTGGAGAACACATCCGAGACTTCGAACCGTTGCTACAAGAGGATTGTATTGACCTGACAGCTGGTAGCGTGAATGCAAAAATCAATGCACTATTATAATCAAACATTAGTCAACTGGATAGTGCTCGAGGATCGAGGAGGGTTCGTTCTGTTATGAGTTCCGTTGTGATCTGCGGTGCCTAAGACCAATTGACACTTGTTTGTCCACTCTTTTGAAAACGATCGAAGTTTAGAAAGAAGTGGACGGGTAGGAGAGATGTAGTCACGCTGTGGATGTGTGGATGTTTCCCTCGCCAACCGAAGTGCCCTGAAGCGCTCGGCCGTGACGGCTTCGTTACCAATGACATACAGGAGGTGCAAAAGAGGATGTTTACATAGCGATTGTGACTCTGAAAGCGATGATTTGGGAAACCAAGGCCCGGCACTCTCAAGCATAGATGAGGAAGACGCCGACTTCCAACGGTTGCGTATGAAGTCTCTCAAAGGGTGATGACAAAGAAGCGTTTTGGTTAGCAAGACAAAAGTCGGAGATAGAATGTCAGAAGGATTTGATGACGGATATCGACAAGGAAGGAACTGATGTTGCTGATTTTTCGTTAGCTGCTCCGTTGTTGTATCGCAACCTATGAAGCGGTCACATCCAGAGGCTAGTAATGGGTTGACATCTCCGCCATCTTGTTGCAAGCCTCGACTGCGGCCTTTGGCAACTTCCCCTGTTGACGTTCATGAGCCTTCTGCGACTGCTGGGCCCTGCATCACCACCCAAGACACGGACAGAAAGGCTTCAAATTGCCGGGTTCCCCAGTCATTGTAGATTCACCTGATAACCCTTTTTATATGGCTCCAGGCTCGCCTTCTGCACATGAGTCCTCAAACACTGGTAGCACCCATTATGAGGAGCCCACTATAACATAGGTTTTGTAGCTTTTCTCCTTTCGTGTTAATCTGGTTTTTGTTTATCTCCCTCAGCTGTGGTGTGCGTCGCGAGTATCAGAATTCACTTTACAACCACAAGGAGAACCGGCCCTTTATGCCTCTTCCCACATCTCTCATTGAATACCCAGATTATTCGCTTGCTATGGCTTGCAGACCTACCGTCGTCTTTCCCAACGCACCAAAAGGAATATATTCCTCATGTACACAAGAGGGACCAACAATTGGTGGAAGTACCTCATAGGGCTTGCGACGGAGCCAAAGGCTGTCATTAGAGATAACGATGATATAAAAAAATTCCAGTGACGGAGCGAGGGAGTTGAGAGGCAAGTGTTGATTACGTCTAGGAAGCTCGACTTTGTTCTGCCGAAGAAAGCAAAGGCAGTGATGGGCAAGAGTAGTACTCTATGAAGCGCCCCGAAATCTACCATGACCTTTGTTCCTCTACCCAGCTTTTTGCTTCATTTTGAACAAGACATTGCGAGACAAGATAATAGGTACTACTTGGGCTTCCACTGAAGCATATTCATGGGAACAGGACCTCTATGTTGGTGGAATCAAGACTGTGAAAGTGAACCTTACAGTTGGGATCTATTTGAACGCTTGGCATGACTATGTAGGACTTGCCATTTTGAATCCCAGCGCCCGTGCTCAAATCCATCAATATGCCAAAAGTGCTTCGGAGCTATTCAGATTGATGTTGAGTGGGGGTAGTGGCTCATTGGAAGATCGAGTGAAATTCAAAGAGCGCGCTCGATAGGCTAGACGGGCTGTGTTCGGGCGAGGAGGAATAATTATAAGAGATGGCGGGGAAAACCGTCCAACGACTTCCCCTTTGGATTCCTCAAGATCCCCTCCACCGACAAAGCGGAAACCATTTCTACTCTCAGCGTCCATTCTTGAAAAATTCAGTTTGGGCAAACACCATTGTTCCGATTTACAGTTCTAGGATCCCCTACTGATTTTTTAGAATCTTCCACGCTCATGCCACCATTGAATTATCGCCCAAACTTTCTCTACTAGCTGTGGTAGATTGCTGGGCACATCTTGGGATTAATCCATACATACGCCTTGCGGTTACACCCGTATTTCGACTTTTCCTGTGCGTAGAAGAGCACTTGTTCCAGTTACTCACGCTGCTAGAGAGTGCACTGCATTCGGCGATTTACGATCATTGGCACAGAGCAGACGAGTCGTTGCTGCGAGAGGATGGAGTCAATGTGTTCGTTTTCTGGTAACTTTGAGGATTACAAGAGGAGATTTGAGGAAGCGAGAGAGTTCTTCGAGCCGCGGTTAGGAAACTTGGTAGTGAGATGATTAAGGCTGTGATGGATACCGAAGTTGTGAGAGAAGAGAAGGAAAGAAGACGCTTGGAGCATTGAAACAATAACATCATAAAATATGGTGTACGATTTTCTTCTTCAATATGAGGTCATTTTTTGCATCAAATCTTGAATCTTTGTGATAAAATGCAGTATCGTGTTTTGGGTGGTTAGGGTTCACCATATGAGAAGTTGATGCATAATCGACTGACCACTGGTGTTGCAACATCACATTACTATGAAAACCGGTTACTACTCCCTGGGTATGGAAGCTTCCTAAGGACCTACTTATCACAGTTGACGTCAATGGACTAGGGTCACATCCGAAACCTAGTGGCAGATTTCGAGCAAACTATATCCCTCAGAGAGGAACTGTATACCACTCCTCCAGCCTACACTGTATTCAGCCTTGCAAAACTGAACTACATGACATTCCGTTCTCGAAGATACGCGAGACATGAGTATCGATTTTATTCAAATGACCGCTGGGCAGAGTGATAATAACAGTCATAAGTCAAAACACGACACTTTGCAACTACGCTGCTTGAACTACAAACTAACCAACCTACGTGTTCAAGCGCGAGGAGAGGTATCGCATGGAAATCAATTTCAATGGGTAGCGATTGCAAAACCTAGAGGGAACCAGATAGGAGCGATTGGGGACAGGGAACAAAGATCATAAGATACAGCACTCCCGTGCAAAACGCAATAGTTGATTGACCAAAAGCAGTACAAAAGTATTGAACTTACAAGGTCAATGAAAAGTACGCTGTCCCGCAATGTCTTGTTTGTAAGGATAGTGATTGACATAGAATGGTGGTCATAACAATATAAGAATGCCGAAAGAAATGAGCAAGAGTGGGTCTTCAAAAATGAAGCGAAAAGCCAGGTAGAGGAACAAAGGTCATGATAGATTTCGGGGGAAACGCCTCATAGAGTGCCAACCACAGCCTTTGCTTTCTTCAGCAGCCCGAAGTCGAGCTTCCTAGACATAATGAACACTTCTCTCGATAGTTCCGTGGCTGAAATTCGCTTTCATTATCGCTGTCTCCAATGAAAACCCTTGGCTCCGTCTCAAGCCCTTTGAGGTACTCGTATCGACTGTTGGTCACATACGGGATATATTCCTTTTGGTGCGTTAGGAAAGAGGACGATAGGTCTACAAATTACGTCAGGCGAATATGGATGCTCAGTGGAAAGGAGAGAGGAGGCAAAAGAGGCCAGTTTCCTTGCGGTTATAAATACTTGCGACGCACACACAGCTGAGAAACATAGAAGTCAAATCAAGCCATATTAACATAAAAGTGAAAAGCTACAAAACATATGCCATAGTGGGCCTCATAATGGGTGTTACCAGGTATTTGAGGACTCATGCGGAGAAGGCAAACCTTGAGCCATATAGAAAGTCCGGCGACATGAAGCCTTTCGTGATTCTGTCTGTGTCTTGAGTGGTGATGCAGGGCGCGGCAGTCGCAGAAAGCTCGGGAACGCCAACAGGTGAAGTTGCCACAGGCCGCAGTTGAGGCTTGTAATGGGACGGCGAAGGAGATGTCAACCCACTACTAGCCTTATGGCTGCTTCATAGATACAACAACGGAGCAGCTGACCAAAGGTCAATCCTTGTCGATACTCCAAATCCTTCTGACATTCTATCTCCGACTTTGGTCTGGGAACCAAGGCTCAGTGCTCGCACAGATGAGGAAGACGCCCAATTCCAACGGTTGCGTATAAAGTCTCTCAAATGGTGATGACAAAGAAGCGTTCTGGTTAGCAGGATCATCGCTTTCAGAGTCACAATCGCCATGTGAGCATCCTCTCTTGCATCTCCTTGGTATGTAACGTAGACGTAGTCACACGGTGGACAAATAGCTGTCAACTGATCAGCCTTGCTGGGCCTGTCACGTGTGCCCAATATCCTGTCGAGTGGACTCAGCCCTTGTTGCACGCATGACTTTGGACCCAATGATGAGATACCAAGATTTCTTGAAGGAAAACATGGAGAATCCTATGAGGCGTCTTCATCATCCCATTGCGATCCCTGGCTTTGCCCGCAGGAGGACGACTCATTCCACATGCAACCGACTCTGATGTATCTGCAAATTTTCATGCATACGTACATTTTTTCCAACAGGTGGTCATCAAACTTCTTTTCTCAATCGCTACCTCCCTTTTCCTCTGGAACACAATGCTGGGTACTATTAACCCAGCGCTGGCCAATACGCTATGCTTTGGGCACTGGTTGGCAGTGCAGAGTTGGGGGGGTTGAGAAGATAATTGAATAGAAATGTGGGTATTTGTGCGGGTGTAGGATGCTTTAAGTCCTGGCCGTCAACAGTGCTGACACTGGTGATGCCGTTCAGAGGCTTTAGTTTGAGTGAATGCATACTTGGATTAGAACTGAGATTATATTCTCATCCAAACGAAGGGAAAGATTCAGAGAATTTTAGAGCAATGGTAGAACAAGATATGTAAAATAGCTACTTGTGTTGAGATACAATATTCAGTTCGGCTGACGAGTTTTGAATTAGTGGACAGGTCGAGCCTGCGCGTGAACTGGAGACTTCAGATTATGTCAGATCTATATGATGTATTGCACATGTAGACTTTGTATTCTCAGCCCTGTTAGATCTGTTTCGAAAGACACGAGATTGTCCAATTATGCTGACGAGATGAACGATCAATTGACTACTGCACACGCAATAATAAGGCAGTGAATCGAAAGTGGATGGGCAGGAACAGAAGAAAAGAAATCTATCACACATGTTTACCCTATTAACTGACGACATACGAGACTGAAAAGTGCGATGAAACTATACTACTGAAACAGAGTTCGTTCAACCCATATCGTCCGGCAAGCAGATGTCGATGACTCTACGGAAGAATAAATGCCTTTTTTTCGGGGCCAGTTCAGTGTCTAAGATGAATGACCCATATATCTATTCCCTCTTCGTTCCTCCTCATTGTCCTGTCGATCGTCATTGTCTTTAGAATCACCACTGCCATCCCGAACATTCTGGCCGCTATTCTGGCCTTGAACATCAGCTTCGGCCTGACGTTGCTCCTCGCATGCATGTTCGGCAGCACGCTCATGGAAATCTCCCTCTCCCTCTCTGTCTTCCTGATTGCCTTCTGCATCACCTTTTACCTCTTTTCCTCCCCACATCGTGAGCTTGTTCGCTTTGTAGAACTCTACTGCCGCTGCATAGTCAATAGTTTTGAACTGATGGAAATACCGCTTCTCCACATCGAACTCCCAATACCATATAACCGACTTTTCTCCATACCCAATTTTATAAAGCCCACTGTTCTTCCTTACCGACTTTTTGCAGGAGAAAGTGCGAAGAAGGGCTGAGACACGGCTCGAGCCAAAGAGAGGAGCATAGGCATATGGCCGGATGATTTTTGCTTTCTCCAATTTATTGACAATCTGGCCATGTGTGGGTAAATTCATTTTGAGTAATCATATTTGAGACATACCAGAATAAATACAACAGGAACCAGTTTATCAACGTACTCAGTGCGAATGCACTCAAATATGGTGTGGGATAATGTATGGGCAGTCGCCGGAATGCCAAAAACAAGGCCATTTGATGAATCAGTGAGTTCCCGATACATCCGTTCTGCTATTAGAGATTTGCAATAATCAACATCTGCCAGTCGCTGCAATAAAGCGAACGGAAGTTCCTGAAGAAATCGACAAAAGTCTGCGTCATCACAGGATAACCAGAATGAGAGGCCGGAAAAAACCGCCAACTTGAGAAAGGTATCAGCAAACTCGGTTCCATGTGGCCAAGAGAGTGCGGTAGAGGAGCTAGTGATACCCAGTGCCGACACAAGGTCTAGAATGACAAGTAAGTTTATGACAGATATAAGGGGAGAAAATACGTGCTTAAACCGTCAATAACATAGCTTGATGCATGATGATGGTGATTTTGAATCAAGTGATCAAGGAATTTACAATAAATGGCAGGGGTGGTGATACAGAAATCACCAGAACGAGTGGGATCGCCAAGGAAATCGTAAAAAGATTTGTGATAGAAGCATAGTGTTCCATGAACTTTCCAAATCTGGTCTATGATCGACTTGTATGGATGGAACCATTGACCTTGATCATAATACGGCCGTGTGAGGTCGATGCGAGGGTCGAGTGAGCTGAGAGGGTTAAAAGACGGCTCATATGATATCACGGCATGTAAATGGTGACAGATGTCTCTGAAGGTATACTCAGAGATCTCAAACATGCAACAGCGCGTGGTAATATATAAACGGGTGTCAACATCCTGGGCTTCCCAAGAACGGCGAAGAAGAAATTGTGCAGACAGAAGAATGCTCTCTGGAATCTGCTCCATGATGTGGACATAAAGAGCATCAAGTTGAGAAAAGGGTGATATAGATACCTGTTTCCTCGCATCGGAGAGGGTATCGAGAACAGACTGCAGTCGTTCACGGAATTGCGAGTCGGGTGGATAGGCCACATGACGCAACACAGCAGCAGGGTGAGCAAATAGGCCAGCCGCTGCATCGACAAGGGTCCGGATATCGTTGTCACTTCGCCATAATGATAGCAGTTGCGGAAAACCTCGGTGTTCAAGTATGTTCTTGAATTCTCCCCGAAGGTACATCTCGGTCTCACCGTCTGCTTCCCGAGAGATGGGAAGTTCAACAGAATGAATGACAGAAGCGATGTTGTCTTGCTTGAATGTGGATACGATGCGAGGTTCAGCGCGGCTGAAAATAACCCAATGGAATGGAGTGGATCTCTCCCTGACAGAGGATGCAATTATTTTGATAATTTCTGCTTGGGTATCTCCACTGGTACACTCATCTAATCCATCAATAAAGACAACTTTTGGTTGTACCCTCTTTCCCTGCTTCTCTAGCTCCTGAATTGGCTCAACAATCAGTGATCTGAATTGAGACAGCATTTTCTTCTCAACAAGAGTCTTGTCCCTTGAGATCCTCTCATCAATAGATGTGCGATAATCAGGGAGGGTAGTTGCAAGTTGGTAGGCAATAGTAGTGAATAAACGAGAGGGATTAGAGTGTTTGTTGACAGTGAAAAAGAATGCAGCACCAAGGTGTCCAGTTTCTTTGAGTTTCTCGGCACATGTCTGCGCGATAGCCGATTTCCCGACACCAGCTGGTCCTCTCATCCAGTACATCGACGAAGGTGGGTCAACAGATCCAGTTACCCAATTTGTGATGTCACTGATATACTGTTCCCGAGTACCTGGGAAGCAGCGGCGATCGTAGTGGTCTTGAGAGTCAAATGCAGCTCCTGGATCGGAGGCATCAAGGAGGATATCAATTCCTAGTACTGGATTGACTAACATTTCATTAGCCGAAACAATGCTGCTCACCAGATCGGCCGTATTGGTTGGTAATGTTGGTATTGAAGCTACTATCCCTAATTATGAAGTCTTTAGCACAGGAAAACATGGACATGGTGGTGGCAAGACAGATAGACAATGGCAAAAGAAAGCTGTTAAATCCATGTCAACGTGTGAACACTAGTCACGAACTATCCTACCACGGCAAATTCTTCCCATGTTCATGTTCGGTCTTTCTCTTCCAACTCAATTTTGTGCTACAACAGGTCCATTATCTGAAGAAGGAGAATGCTGCAGGACATGAACAGATACTTTCCAGCCAAAAAGGCTTCAACGGTTGTTGCATGAGAGTGTTATAAGAGGGTAGAAGCAGGGCGTTGCATAGTATAGATGAAATATTGCACTGATCCACCCAAGATGCCACATGAAAGCTCTGTGTGGGAAAAGGAGTTGAAAATAGAGTCTACATGCTGAGCACCAGAGACAGTGTATAGTAGAAGTTATGAAAAGAAGGGTTGGGTAAAAACTTTGGCTTGACGGGATGTTGCAATCTGAGGATGGGTGGGCACAGGTTATGGGCCCAGAAGACAGTCAAAGACCGTGCAGGAGATGGGAGCGATGGGCTGGGGAAAGCATGAGCAAACGAGCCACCTGTGACTGCGTCGATATTTTCATGCAACCAGAAAACTTATTTGTCACTGTTAACGTGTTAACCTGACCGTTACCCGGTTTCCTATCGGACTAGAAGTGGTAACTTTAGTCCATTGTCTGACCCAACACAGAGCACGACGCCGGCACCGTTCTCTCTCATCTCAACATCTACCTACCCATCCAGTCTTGCCTGATTCAATTGTCAGAGATCACATCTTCCTTTTCTGGGACTTCGAACCGTCGACCTAAGACCTCGTAGTGTGAATGCGGTAGCCGATGCATCGAGACAAACATCGGTCAACTGGATAGCGCTCGAGGATTTGTT
>Ga0153977_1000375_pt1 | contig 11459 bp, 11 predicted proteins | sample TSGA061MetaG_FD_104710 | JGI IMG/M metagenome (GOLD analysis project Ga0153977, IMG submission 104710) | Attine ant fungus gardens microbial communities from Georgia, USA - TSGA061 MetaG | ecosystem: Host-associated > Fungi > Mycelium > Unclassified | place: USA: Georgia, Yuchi Wildlife... | reverse complement strand
CCGTTTCCGCCGAGCGCACCCGTTCCTCGACATGCCCGCACCCGTTTCCGCCGAGCGCGCCCGTTCCTCGACATGCCCGCACCCGTTTCCGCCGAGCGCACCCGTTCCTCGACATGCCCGCACCCGTTTCCGCCGAGCGCACCCGTGGTTACGGCCGCGGATGGTGCGAACGGGTGCGCCGGAGACCGAGGCGCATGAGGACCCCCGGCAGCCAAGAGCAAAAACCCTGTCCCCGCGAGCCCACCGCGAGTATCCTGTGTACGCCCAGAGGGAACTTTTGGACTTTCCAGTGCGTGAATTACTGGGAACGGTGTATAGCTTGAAACCGAAGCAGCACCACTCGCGCGCAGAAGTTGCGCCTTGCAGCACTACCAGGAGGGACGGGGCAAAACCCCGATCAGATGAAAGCTAAGAGTTTCTTCAAGGGCCCGGGCATCTGGATTGTTGTCGTCGTTGGCTTGCTCCTGGTGGCATTCGCAACACTGGCTCCGGGCGGTTCCACACGCATTGACACCAAGGACGGCCTGGATCTCCTGTCGCAAAGCGGCAAGGTTGAGCAGGCCAAGATTTTCGACGCCGAGAACCGCGTCGACCTGGTGCTCAAGGACAATCTGAACCTGGATGGCCAGGACAAGGGCAAGAACGTCCAGTTCTTCTACGTCACGGACCGTGGTCCGGACGTCGTGAAGGCCGTCACCAACGCCAACCCGGACAAGGGCTTCACGGACCAGCCAGTCGAGAACAACTGGTTCTCCGGCCTGTTCTCGCTCCTCATCCCGGTGCTGTTGCTCGGTGTGCTGTTCTGGTTCCTGCTGTCCCGCATGCAGGGCGGCGGCTCCAAGGTGATGCAGTTCGGCAAGTCCAAGGCCAAGCTGGTCAACAAGGACATGCCCCAGGTGACGTTCTCTGACGTTGCCGGTGCTGACGAGGCCGTGGAAGAGCTCCAGGAAATCAAGGAATTCCTCCAGGAACCTGCGAAGTTCCAGGCCGTTGGTGCCAAGATCCCCAAGGGTGTGCTGCTCTACGGCCCTCCAGGTACCGGTAAGACGCTGCTTGCCCGTGCTGTCGCCGGCGAAGCCGGTGTTCCGTTCTTCTCCATCTCCGGTTCGGACTTCGTTGAAATGTTCGTCGGTGTGGGTGCTTCGCGTGTCCGCGACCTCTTCGAGCAGGCCAAGGCCAGCTCCCCGGCCATCATCTTCGTGGACGAGATCGACGCCGTCGGCCGTCACCGCGGTGCCGGCATCGGCGGCGGAAACGACGAGCGTGAGCAGACCCTGAACCAACTCCTCGTGGAGATGGATGGCTTCGACGTCAAGACCAACGTCATTCTCATCGCGGCGACCAACCGTCCGGACGTCCTGGACCCCGCGCTGCTGCGCCCGGGCCGTTTTGACCGGCAGATCACCGTGGAAGCCCCGGACATGATCGGCCGCGAACAGATCCTCAACGTCCATGCCAAGGGCAAGCCCATGGCGCCGGGTATCGACCTCAGGGCCGTTGCCAAGAAGACCCCCGGTTACACAGGTGCTGACCTGGCCAACGTTTTGAACGAGGCCGCACTGTTGACTGCCCGTTCAAATGCGAACCTCATTGACGACCGTGCCTTGGACGAGGCAATCGACCGCGTCATGGCCGGCCCGCAGAAGCGCAGCCGCGTCATGAAGGAACTTGAGCGCAAGATCACCGCCTACCACGAAGGCGGCCACGCCCTGGTGGCGGCAGCACTGCGGAATTCCGCCCCGGTCACCAAGATCACCATCCTTCCCCGTGGCCGTGCACTCGGCTACACCATGGTGATCCCCGAGGACGACAAGTACTCGGTCACGCGCAATGAACTGCTGGACCAGATGGCCTACGCCATGGGTGGTCGCGTCGCCGAGGAAATCGTGTTCCACGACCCCTCCACCGGTGCCTCCAATGACATCGAGAAGGCCACGTCCACGGCCCGGAAGATGGTGACGCAGTACGGCATGAGCGAACGCGTTGGTGCCGTGAAGCTGGGACAGGGCGGCGGCGAGCCGTTCCTCGGCCGCGATGCCGCACAGGAGCGCAACTTCTCGGACCAGATTGCCTACGTCGTGGACGAGGAAGTTCGTCGCCTGATCGATCAGGCACACGACGAGGCCTACGCCATCCTCACCGAAAACCGGGACGTCCTGGATCGTCTGGCACTGGAACTCCTGGAGCGGGAAACCCTTAACCAGGCCGAGATCGCCGAGATCTTCCACGACATCCGGAAGCGCGATTTCCGCGAGATCTGGTTGTCCAAGGAATCCCGGCCCGTCCAGTCCATTCCGCCGGTGGAAAGCCGTGCCGAGAAGGCCGAACGGGAAGCCCAGGAGGAGGCCAAGAAGGCTCGCCTGGACGAACCGTTGGACACCGTAGCTCCGCACGCACAGGGCGTCAGCAGCCAGGATTCCTTCCAGGCCCCGCAGCCCGACGGCGGCAACGACCACCCGCATCACGGCTAAGCTTTCTGCTGTGACTCATTTCGACGACGACGACCTCGCCGCCGCCCACGGCTCCGCCCAGGGCTCCAAGGAACACTCCAAAGTGGACCGTCCGCGTATTGAAGCGGCGGTCCGTGAGATCCTGCTGGCGATTGGTGAAGACCCTGACCGTGGCGGCCTGCAGGACACGCCAAAGCGCGTGGCCAAGGCCTATGCGGAGGTGTTTGCAGGCCTCCATCAGCATCCGGCGGATGTCCTGTCCACCACTTTCGACCTCGACCATGAAGAGCTTGTCCTGGTTAAGGACATTCCCTTCTATTCAACGTGCGAACACCACCTGGTGCCGTTCCACGGAGTGGCGCACGTCGGCTATATTCCGTCACATGACGGCAAGGTGACGGGCCTGAGCAAGCTGGCACGACTGGTGGATATCTATGCGCGCAGGCCCCAGGTGCAGGAGCGCCTCACCACGCAGATCGTGGAGGCACTGGTGAAACACCTCAACCCGCGCGGGGCGATTGTCGTCGTCGAATGTGAACACATGTGTATGTCCATGCGTGGCATCCGCAAGCCCGGCGCGAAGACCGTCACCAGCGCGGTGCGCGGTCAACTCCATGACCCGGCCACCCGCGCCGAGGCCATGAGCCTCATCATCGGAAGGTAAGCATTTATGGACTCCCTCGCTGCAGCACCCGGAACCGGCCCGGCCACAAGCCCCCTGCCGGTTCTCCGCAAGCCGCGGCCCGCGGCCAGGTTCGAGGACCTGCCGACGGACCGAACGCTCGTCATGGGAATCCTCAACGTCACCCCGGATTCCTTTAGCGACGGCGGCACGCACCGCACGCCGGACACAGCCATTGCGCTGGGCCTGCGGATGTTCTACGCCGGCGCCGACATCATCGACGTCGGCGGGGAGTCCACCCGTTCGGGTGCGGAACCTGTTTCCCCCGAGGAAGAACAGCGCCGCGTGCTCCCGGTGATCCAGGCACTGGTGAAGGCCGGCGCGCTGGTCAGCATCGACACCATGCACACCTCCACGGCGGCCGCCGCTGTTGAGGCCGGTGCCGCCATCATCAACGATGTTTCCGGCCTGACCATCGAGCCTGACATGCCGGAGCTCGTGGCCCGCACCAAGGTTCCGTACATCCTCACCCACCGCCGGGGCGACGCCCTGACCATGGACAGCCTGACGGATTACAACAACGTCACCGAAGACGTCGTGGCTGAGCTCAGCGGCGTCCGCGACAAGCTGTATGCCGCAGGCGTTGCCCCCGAGCAGATCATCGTGGATCCCGGCGTAGGGTTCTCCAAGAACGAGAACCAGAACTGGGAACTGCTGAAGAACCTGGACCAGCTGTTCGTCCTGGGCCACAAGGTGATGGTGGCCGCTTCACGCAAGCGCTTCCTTGGCTCGCTCCTCACCGTGGCAGGCAAGTCCGCAGCTCCCTTGGAACGCGATGCGGCCACGGCTGCCATCACCGCTCTGAGTGCTGCCAAGGGCGCCTGGGCTGTCCGCGTCCACGACGTCGGCCCCAGCCTTGACGCCGTCAAGGTTGCCGCCCGTATTGCCCGCTGATTGGATAACGCTGTGGACAGGATTACGCTGACCGGCGTCACCGCCGTCGGTTATCACGGAGTGTTCGATTTCGAGCGCCGTGACGGCCAGCCCTTCGTAGTGGATGCCGTGCTCCACACGGATTTCACCAAGGCTGCCGAGACCGACGACCTGCAGTACACAGCGCATTACGGCGAAGTCGCCGGGCTGATTACCAAGCACATCGAAGGCGAGCCCCTGAACCTCATTGAGGGCCTGGCGGTCAGGATCGCCGAGGCCATCCTTGCGAACTACAGCGTGGCCGCCGTCGACGTCACCGTCCACAAGCCCAAGGCGCCCATTGAGGTGCCGTTCGGCGATGTGACTGTCAGCGTCCACCGGGAGCGGTCATGAGCTCCGGCTATACCAAGGCCATTCTGGCGTTGGGCAGCAATCTGGGGGAGCGTAACGACACCCTGTCCACAGCTGTTGCGGACCTCGTTGATCCGCCGGAGGTCCGCCTCCTGGGGGTTTCTCCGGTGGTGCAGACCAAGGCCGTGGGCGGGCCCGAAGGCCAGCCTGATTTCCTGAACATGGTCATGGCGGTTGAGACCACGCTCACTCCCTTGGAGCTCCTCAAGCATTGCCACGACGTCGAACAGAAGCATCACCGTACCCGTGAAGTGCGCTGGGGTCCCAGGACACTGGATGTGGACATCATCGTTTTCGGTGACCTGTTAAGCGACGATCCCGTCCTCACCATCCCGCATCCCAGGGCTGCCGAGCGGGCTTTCGTGCTCTACCCCTGGTCTCTGCTTGAACCACACGCCCAACTGAACGGCCGCAGTGTGGCTGAACTGGCCGCCGTCGCAGCCGACATGCCGGACATCCGCAGGTTTGACGGCTTTGGCGACGTCGCCGGTGTACCAGCCACAGGGGCGGTGGAGTAGCCATGAAAGCCATGCGCCCGGTTGTTTTGGTGCTCATCGCCGTCATCGCTGCCGTCGTCGGTTGGCTGGCCACTGTCTCTACCAACCGCTTCAGCATGCCCACTCCTGTCCTGCCAACGTCCGCGTTGATCACCATGGGTGTCATCGCCGGGCTCACGCTCATCATGGGCGTGCGGGTCCTGCGTTGGCGCAATGGCAAGAAGAAGAACATGCTGAATCCGATTCTTGCTGCCAGGACCCTGATCCTTGCCCAGGCGTGTGCTTACGCTGGAACGCTGCTCCTTGGCTGGCATGCGGGTATTGCCGTGGACCTCCTGCGGATCGGCACGTTGCGCAGCGGTGAAGGCATTTTGTGGAATGCCCTGCTCATGGGTGGCGGCGGCGTGGTGATGGTGGTTGTGGGGCTGGTCGTCGAGCGTTTTTGCCGGATCCCGCCGGAGGACATCGACGGCGGCTCCGCTGGTCCTGAAACCCGCCGGGGCGAGACCAAAGGCGAAGGCGAATATGCCTACCGAGGCGATTGATCCTCCCGGCGTCCAGTGGCTCCGGGTTTCCCCCAAGTACGTCACTGTCCGCCTGGTGGAGTGGGCCATCGGAAATGTGCTCCTGGTCGCCGTCCTCAGCCTGCCACTTGTCTTCGTGCTCCTGGGGTGGTGGCGTTGGCCGCCATTGTGGCTGGCCATTGCTGTTCCTGCGGTGATGCTGCTTCTTGCCCTATGGCGGCTGGCCCTCATTCCGCGCCAGGTGCGTGCCATCGGATATGCCGAACGCGATGATGATCTGCTCATCCGCCGGGGCATCTTCTTCCAGCGGACCATGGTGGTCCCGTACGGCCGCATGCAATACGTTGACGTGGCTGTTGGACCGGTTGAGCGCAGCCTGGGGCTGTGCACGCTGAAACTGCACACCGCTTCCACCGGGACAAATGCCCAGCTCCCGGGCCTTCCCGCCCAGGAAGGCGCCCGCTTGCGCGAACAGCTTTCGGCCCGCGGAGAAGCCAGGCTGGCCGGGCTGTGAGCCCGGTAGACCCAGCAGTGGCGTTACCGGACAAGGCCGTCGACGGCGGCTGGAAGCGGGTCCATCCTGCCTCGCCTTTCGTGCGCGGCTGGGTGGCGTTGGCCGCGGTCGGGTTCTTCTTCAGCCGGGACGCTTTCGAGCGTATGTTGCAGGGCCGGGATTTTGTGGATCCGAACCTCAGCGGCAGGGTGCCATGGCTTCTGGCCGGTGGCGCCGTGGTGCTGCTCCTGACGGTCGGCGGCTTCATCCTCAGTTGGTATTTCACGCGTTACCAGGTGGCCGAAGGTTTTGTCCGGGTGAACACTGGTTTCCTGTTCAAGCAACAGCGGCAGGCACGCCTGGACCGCGTTCAAGCCATCGACATCGTCCAGCCGCTTCTGGCGCGGATTTTCGGTCTCGCTGAACTCAAGTTTGAAGTGGCCGACGCCGGCGAGTCGGCCGTGAGGCTGGCTTACCTTCCCATCGACCAGGCCAAGCAGCTGCGCGCCAGCATTCTTGCCCAGGCGGCCGGCGTGGTCAGCGAGCCCGGCTCAACGGAAGAAATCCGGGAAGCCCCGGAGCACGTGGTGCTGTCCGTTCCTCCAGGGCGCCTTCTCGGATCCCTGCTCCTGAGCGAGCAAACGGTGGGGATCCTCATCGGCGCCGCAGTGGTGGTTTCCGCGTCTGTCTTCCTGGAGAACACCGCGATCTTCCTGGCGCTCATCCCCGGCATCCTGGGTATTGGGGCCTCGTACTGGAGTGCCTTCAACAAGGGCTATAACTTCACGGCTGCCATTTCCCCGGACGGAATCCGGCTTCGCTACGGCCTGCTGGACACTCAGGCGCAAACCTTGCCCCCGGGCCGCATCCAGGCCGTGATGGTGAGGCAGCCGCCCATCTGGAGGCTTTTCGGTTGGTACCGGATGCACGTTAACGTGGCCGGCTACGGCGCTGCGGGGAATTCCGACGGCGCTGCCCGCACCATGTTGCTCCCCGTGGGGTTGAAATCCGATGTCCTGCGGATGATGTCCTTGGTGTTGCCGGATCCCGGGGTGGACGAACCCGCGGCGGTCTTCAATGCCGGGTTGGAGGGACTCGCGCCGGCGGGCCACGTCCCGGCCGGCACTGATGGATTTGTCACAACGCCCCGCCGGGCACGGTTGCTGGCGCCGTTGGGCTGGCGTCGCAATGGTTTTCTGGCTACCGGCACCGCTCTGCTGATCCGCTCCGGCCGATGGTGGCGCACCTTGGTGATGGTGCCGCACCAGCGGACCCAGTCCATGGCGTTGCACCAGGGGCCGCTGGCACGGCGCTTTGCTGTGGCTGATCTGGTCCTCCACACCACAGCGGGCCCGGTGATTCCGCGAGTGTTCCAAGCCGGGGTGACCGAGGCTGTAGAGCTTTTCGACCAGCAGGCGGCCCGCGCCCGGGAGGCACGCAAGCGGCAGACCAGCGAGCAATGGCTGGCGCAGGTGGCGCCGCAAGCTCCGGAAGTCGCTGCAGCGGCAGCGCAAACAGAAGAACCCCAAACACCCAACCAGGAGGACCGCCACGATGGCTAAGCCAGGACGACTCGGAGTAGGAATCGTAGGTGCAGGCAAAGTGGGTGCCGTCCTGGGTGCGGCTTTGCGCGCGGCCGAGCACGCCGTCGTCGGGGTTTCTGCGGTGTCCGAGGCGAGCCGCGAGCGGGCCGAAAACCTCCTGCCCGGCGTTCCGATTCTTGAAATCCAGGACATCGTGGAGCGTTCCGAGCTGGTGCTGTTGGCGGTACCGGACGACTCCTTGGGTGAATTGGTGACCGGGCTTGCCAAACTGGGCGCCTGGCAGCCGGGCCAGCTGGTGGCACATACGTCGGGCCGGTTCGGCGTCGGAATCCTGAATCCGGTGCGGGCCGCGGGCGCGATCCCGCTGGCCCTTCACCCGGCCATGACGTTCACGGGCATGAGCCTGGACCTGACCCGCCTCATGGACTGCACCTTTGGCGTCACGGCCGACGCGGCGATGCTGCCGATCGCCCAGGCCCTGGTGGTGGAGATGGGCGCAGAGCCTGTGGCGATCGCCGAAGCCGACCGTACCCTCTATCACGCAGCCCTTGCGCACAGCTCGAACCATATGGTCACTTTGGTGGCGCAGGCCTCGCAAATGCTTCGGGAAATCGGCGTTGAGACACCCGAATCCATGCTCGGTCCGCTGCTGCGCGCGACACTTGAAAATGCCCTCGCGTCGGGCGAATCCGCGCTGACCGGCCCGGTGGCCCGCGGAGATGTGGGTACGGTTACCGCGCACGCCCAGGCGTTGAAGGAATACGACGGCGGTGCGGGCGGCGATGTCCTCGCGGCCTACCAGGCAATGGCCCGGGCCACTGCCCGCAGGGCAGGAAACCGTGGACTGCTGCGCCCGGAACAATTGACTGATATCGACCACGCTTTGGATGCAGAACCCAAAGCGCCGGAAGGAAACTGAACAGCATGGCCATCAAACTCGTCACCACGGCGCCGGAATTGCGTGCCGAAAGCGCCCGGCTTCTCGCTGAAAAACGAGGAAGCTCGCAGGGGCTGGTTCCCACCATGGGCGCCCTCCACCAGGGCCATGCCGCCCTGGCCCGGACCGCGGTGGCGGAGAACGATGTTGTGGTAGCCACGATTTTCGTCAACCCGCTGCAGTTCGGTGATGCCGTGGACCTGGACCGTTACCCCCGCACACTGGACGCTGATATGGCCCTTCTTGATGCCGAAGGCGTGGACCTCGTTTTCGCTCCGTCCGTTGAGGAGGTCTACCCGGGCGGACAACCGTTGGTGCGGGTGACATCCGGCCCGCTGGGCGATAAGTGGGAAGGCGCCTCGCGTCCCGGGCATTTCGACGGCGCCCTGACCGTGGTTGCCAAGCTGCTGCACTACGGGCTCCCCGGGGGTGCCGCCCCGGACGGGACGACGGCGGCCTACCGGGCTTACTTCGGACAGAAGGACGCACAGCAGTTGGCGCTGGTGAAGCGGATGGTCTCGGACCTGAACTTCCCCGTGGAGATTGTTCCCGTGCCGATTGTCCGGGGTGAGGACGGATTGGCCCTTTCAAGCCGTAACCGGTTCCTCTCGGACGAGGAGCACGAGGCCGCATTGGTGTTGTCGCGGGCTTTGCGCCTCATTGAGTCCCGCGCAAACGCCCACGAACCGCTCGACCTCGATTCCGCCGTCGCGCTTGTTCAGTCCCAGCCACTGGTGGAGCTGGACTATTTCGACGTCGTCGATCCCGCCACCTTGGAACCACTGGCCGAAAACTGCAAGGAAACACCGTTCCGGGGCGAAGGGCTGGCGATCATCGCCGCCAAGGTTGGTCCTGTGCGGCTCATCGATAACGCCCCATTGTTCTCCTAAGGTTTGATTTTTTCTGGTGACGGGAATTGGCTGGGCGTTTAGACTGTTTTAGTCTTCACCGGCACTGATCGCCGGACACCAAATCCAAACCTTGGGGAACCCTCATGTCTACCGACGTCACGTCTGACGCAAACGGCAAGCCCGAATCCGGCGCTTCCGGAGCAGCCGCCACAGCAGGGACAACGTCCACGCAGGCGGCGCCCCAGGGGCACGCCGCGCAGGCCTCTGGAAAGATGTCGCGTGAGTCGGTGACGGTCATCATCACCTTGCTGGTGGCGACCTTCGTGGTGATCCTCAACGAAACCATCATGAACGTTGCCCTGCAGCGCCTCATGACGGATCTTCAGGTGAGTGCTTCCACGGTGCAGTGGCTTGCCACCGGGTTCATGCTCACCATGGCAGTGGTCATCCCCACCACGGGTTTCATCCTGCAACGCATGAGTACCCGTGGCGCGTTCATGCTGGCCATGGGACTGTTCAGTGGTGGCACATTGCTGGCCGCTCTGGCTCCGGGATTCCTGGTGCTGTTGCTGGCGCGCATCGTCCAGGCCGGCGGTACGGCCATTATGCTGCCGCTGCTGATGACCACCATCCTCACCCTGGTGCCCATGTCCAAGCGCGGTGCCGTCATGGGCAACGTGAGCATTGCCATTTCAGTAGCGCCCGCGATGGGGCCGACAGTCTCCGGCATCATTCTGGACAATTTCTCGTGGCGTTTCATGTTTGTGTTTGTGCTGCCGGTCGCCTTGGCCGCTTTCGCCATCGGCGCCAAGTACCTCACGAACGTGGGGGAGCGGGAGAAGACAACCCTTGATGTCACCTCGGTGATCCTTACAGTTCCGGCTTTCGGTGGACTGGTCTACGGCCTGAGCCAGATCGGTGGTTCCAACGCGGGGGTTGTTCCGGTGATCGCGCTGGTGGTTGGGCTTCTGTGCCTCGCCCTGTTTGTCTTCCGCCAGCTCAAGCTCCAGAAGTCGGATGCTCCGCTGCTGGATCTTCGCGCCTTCAAGTTCCGCATGTTTACGGTGTCCACGCTGTTGATGGTGGTGGCAATGATGGCGCTGTTTGGCGGAGTCATTCTGCTTCCTCTGTACCTGCAGAACACCCTGCACTTGCAGCCCCTGGAAACCGGTCTGGCCTTGTTGCCTGGTGGTTTGGCCATGGGCCTGCTGGGTCCCGTCATTGGCAGGATCTTCGACAAGGTGGGCCCTCTGCCCCTGACCCTGTCCGGTTCGGTCCTGATGGTGCTGACCTTGTGGCAGTTCTCCCGGCTTGACGAGGGCAGTGCGCTTGGGTGGGTGATTGCGCTCCACGTGGCCTTGAGCTTCGGCTTGGCGCTGCTGTTCACACCGGCATTCACCACGGGGTTGAACCCGCTTCCGCCGCACCTCTACTCGCACGGTTCGGCGATCATCAGCACGGCCCAGCAGGTCTCCGGTGCGGCCGGCACCGCGCTGCTCGTGTCCATCTACGCTGTGGTTTCCGCTTCGTCGGGTCTTGTGGCCGGCATGCAGGCAGCCTTCCTGGCCGCCACCGTTATCGCTCTTGTTGCCGTGGTGCTCAGTGCCATGATGCGGAAGACCGAAGGTGCGGGAGGCCACGGAGGCCACTGACCCTAGCTCACATCCCGCGGGTTTGGGCGCGACGCTTGCTCGCTTCTTCAACGCTCTCTCACTTTGGTGGGGGAGCGTTGTTGTTTGGGTTGGGGTTGGGTGCTCGTTCAGGTTGGTGGGGTGTTCGACGGCGGTGGTTGGGTTTGGTGGGTGGTGTGATGGGCTTCACGGTCTGGGTTTTGGTGGGTTGGGGGGTGTTTTGGTGGGTTGGTGGTGGTGTTTGGGTTGTGTTTGCGGGGTTTTTGGGTGGTGTTGGGGTGGATTTGGTGTGGGGGTGGGGCGCGTGTAAAGTTATTCGAGTCGCCGCCGCTGATGCGGAAAGATAGCGACCGACTCCCTTTCAAACTGCCGGTTCCGGTTGTGCTTTTGTGTGCTTCTGGTTGGTGGGGGAGGCCCGGGGTTTGGTTTGCTTTGAGCGGCCGGTTCGGGTAAGTTTGGAAAGTTGCTCCGGAGCGATCCTGGACCCTGTGGGGTGTGGGTGGTGCCGGTTAGTGTCTGTTGTTTGAGAACTCAATAGTGTGCCAAGTTTGTTGATACCGATTGTT
>Ga0153977_1000372_pt1 | contig 11501 bp, 8 predicted proteins | sample TSGA061MetaG_FD_104710 | JGI IMG/M metagenome (GOLD analysis project Ga0153977, IMG submission 104710) | Attine ant fungus gardens microbial communities from Georgia, USA - TSGA061 MetaG | ecosystem: Host-associated > Fungi > Mycelium > Unclassified | place: USA: Georgia, Yuchi Wildlife... | reverse complement strand
TCTAAGTTCACATCGTTCTATAAACAGATCAGAGTGTCAAGATCTATTACCCAACAACAATGACGCCTTCACAGCCGATCTCTCAAGCAGGTCACACAGATGATATCAATTTTAACATATATGTTACCTTTCAGCGCATGTTGAAGGATGACCAGGCGTGTATCTACTACGGGGATACCTATAGTTGTTTCTGATATCCTCAAAGATGTCTCCACCCCTTGCTGCGATCTTGACCCTCACCGAGGTTATCGAAAACTCCAACGGTGAACGACTCGCTATACAAATGGAGCTCCAAGTTCATTTTCTTCTAGCTGACACTATGTTTGAGCTGGTAAAAGCCCTCAATGATGGGGCAGAAGTATTGAAATATCGGACCCCCAACCCCATCAGTCCTAATGCAGGTTGCAAGTTATTCATTACCTTTGTGACCTTGTTCCCACATAACTCTGTTGTGCGTTTTCGAGTATATTTCTACAGGCCGGCCATCTGATCAAGAGGCCAGAATTTTCTGGATCTTAAGAGAGAACTCATCCGGCAAGGCCAACAATATGTTGCGGAGGCTCTGACCTATCGCCAAAAGATAGCCGATTTGGCTGTTAGGTTCATCAAAGATGGCTCAGTTGTGGGTGCTACTTTGATCAATCAAATGAGTTTGTTATAGTTGATATCTTAGATTTTGACACATTCTCACTCCAGGGTGGTCATGCAAACCTTGCTTCTAGCTCACAAGCACAAAAGAATATCTGGTCTGTTTTCCCTGATGGAATACTAGCTTTTTTTGTCTCCTTATCGTGTCTCACTCCATAGTCTTTGTGACCGAAGCACGCCCTCGAGGACTTGGGTGCGTCTGCGTCTATTCGGTTCTCTCGAGCATGCGTTGACAAGTTGTTCAGGATCAAGACAGCTGAGGCGTTAATGGCAGCCGGTATACCATGTTCTGTGATATTGGACGCGGCCGTGGCATATGTCATGGACAAAGTCGATTTTGTTCTTGTTGGCTCGGAAGCTGTGGTAGAAAGTGGAGGGCTCATAAACGCAGTAGGCAGCAACCAAATAGCAATCATTGCAAAAGCTGCCAACAAACCGTTTTACGCCCTGGCAGAAAGGTGGGTAATTCTATCACATTGGAAGTAAACTGACCCAAGACCTGATTTTGTTCACTGTAGCTACAAGTTCCATCGCCTCTTTCCTTTATCACAATACGATCTGCCGAGCCACAACTCCGATATACTCTCATTTGTGCAAGCTTCTGCTACAGATGATTTGGTTACTACGCCTTCCATTGATGACAACCAGAAAAACTTCAGCGTCTCTATTACGGACTCCCCCGTAAGAATTACACAGGAACACATCTGTGAAAATAATCCCAATGTTGATTATACGAGGTACTTTTGGCTCTGGAGCGTTCCTTCAATCCACTGACGTTCATTTAAGGCCGGACTTGATCTCCCTAGTATTCTCTGACGTAGGTAGTCTCACACCAGAAGGTGTTAGCCAGTATCTTGTCGGCATGTTTGCTGGATGAGAAATTTATTCGCTTGTGCTCCTTTACTGTTCTATACGCAGGTCGAATTACCGAAGTAGCGCCAAACCTGGCTGCAAGCTTTTGCAATAACTGTTGTTATCCGAGGATCTTTCTGAATAATAGACAACTTCCACATGTGCGAGTATTAATGTCTCATGTCTTACACGACATGATATTGAATATTGAGTGCAATTACCATTGCGGTGGTCTATGATCCATGTAGACATGCGATCTCATCGAAGTATGCCTTCCATCAGCAGCACTATGAGAAATTCGATTGGCATTCACTTATTGTGGTGACGTCTACGACGCACCATATCCAGAAAATGGTGTCATAGTCCGTTTCTGAGGGCCACAGGGTCAGGTTTCGTGATCAAGGATCTATGTTTCGAGTTCTTGACATGCACTACCACGGAAGTACAGATTCCAGAAATTTCATTTGGACCAGTCCTCAGGCTTAGAGTTACAAGAAGCTGATATGGCAAGCATCTTGATACTCCTCAAGAAATGTTTGTGGCCTGGTACGGTCAATCATAATTCAATTGGTTCGCCTGACAGAATTCGGCCACATCCGAGCAACTTGCAAGAATTCCAACAGTATAAAACTGAAAATCACCCAGGGAATGACTTGCTTCATTCCTTCTTCCCACCCAGACGATCTATCTTCTGATGATGTGCCGCTGGCGACAGTGAGTGGGAACCGAGCATATGAAAGAACGTCTCAAATGACTTAAACAGAGTGAAACATCTATATGCTGAGTGTGGACACTCTACGGCTGTGGTATGTCCGATTTAGCTCCTTCTATACCACTAGTCAATAACGCCTGGGTAGCCCGATGAACTGGTAATTCGTTTGAGCCGACAGGACCTCTTTTTGTTCTAAGGTGCACTTTTCAGGTCGAGTGCGGGAACCGCTTCTGTAAATTCAGTCCAAACCATCCTCCACAATGTGGGCCTAGTTGTGCCTCGACCTGTTGGCAATAGTGAGCTTCCCTGAAAATTGAACGCAGATGGATCTCCTCACCTCGGTCCTGAATTCCCCAGTCGTCAGTTTCCAGAGCAATATGGTAAGCTCCCTTCCTACCGGTTGATGATGATGGTTCTTGGAAATCGCTTATATCGGCAGACGTCACGCATCAAGGACTTTGTCCGAGATGTGCTGCTGATGCATGAACTGCGACAAGGGGGTACAAGGCCCTGAGGGATATGATGACGCAATGAATAGAAGCTTTGAGTATTCGGAAAGGTGGGAAAACAACCGTGTTGAAACCTATGAGAATCATGAATGAGGAGACTGTTCGTGGAGAATATCTCAAAATACGACGGATTGTGAAAACCTATGAATGAAGTCTCCTTGTCCACGAGGTACATGAGGTGTGAATCGCTGAAAGAATCTGTTTTTGAACAAAGAACCTATCCCTGTTTGCTATGAATTATGCAGCCTAGAAATGGCATTGATCATACGAATGACCGGATACGAATGACCGGGATTTCCATGTCCGCTGGTCATCCAAGGCATCAGACCGGACTTCTTAACTGTCACCAGGGGGTACTAAACACGTAGAACTATGCCAACCAATCGTTGGTGCATCTAGTGCATGCCTGCATCACGCACCGACAGTTATGGAAATTCCTGAAGCAAAGTAAGGCAATAGCATTCTAGGAGACTTGGATTTTCCCTCTATCCTGTCACTTGGGTCCAGAATATGTCCAGAATATGTCGCACTGTTCAGAAGGCTCAAGATTAGAAACATCGTGACGTAGCCTTCGAGCTTCACGATGTCATTTTGAAAATAGGAAAGACACTAAAATAGGCTTCCGCTTGCTTGATAAGTGCATCTGAGATGTTGGATTGAAATTAAGCCGCTAATATCAGATTGGAGGTATGTACAGAAGTACCGCGGAGCTGGTGCAATCGGAGAATATGGCTAGAATCGGAGGCGGTTTGAAAGGACCAGAACCAAAAAAGAAATTACACTGTCCTCATGGGACCAACGCTGGGATTGTCACCAGAAGAAGATATCCCAAGTGGTGAGATGAGCAAATCGGATGATTGAGTAAGATATCATTCAGGCAGTGTCTTTCTCGCATTACGTTATCAGATTGAGGCATGGCGGTCATGTTACACTCTACCATGGGAGCCAACACACAGTGGTATTTCCCCTTATCGGCTCTTGTATCGACGCCTTCCGCTTCTCCAAGACCAAGGGAACTCTATGATAGAGCCAGAGGTATCGAGTTTCTCTTTCGGCTGGGTTCATCTTTGGCACTGTCAGTTTTGCAGTTTCAGCCATCATCATCTGACGCTTTCCTCAGGCCTACTTCAGCCATGTGCACAGCAGCAACTTGGTTTCACCGCTTCTATATGAGATACTCCATGAATGATTTTCACCGTCAAGTATATCGATCCTCACTGCTCAAAATATCTAGCTCACCATCTTGGAAGGACGTTGCTGCCACTTGCATTTTTTTGGCCACAAAAACGGAAGAATGCGGCCGAAAACTTAAAGATGTAGCGAGGATATGCCAAGCCAAGGTACATAGCACAGATGTCAACAACATTCCCGCTGATGGTAAAGTTCGTTGAGCCGTAACAATCGCTTGATTATCGTGAATTGGTTCTTTTTTCTAGGAGGTTGAGTCATGTCAAGCAACTATTCTCTTCATAGAAGAAGTACTCCTGGAGGCAATTTGCTTTGATTTTGTTATTGAGAATCCTCATTCACATTTGGTTGATATTTTCAACGCTGCTTCGACGGATGACCTAGTGCAAGAGTACGCATGGAGTATTGCACATGATTCGTGAGTTCTGGAAGTGAATCACGCAAATAACGTCTTCACAAACCGAGTACAGATACCGTACACCACTTTGTGTCTTTTTCTCTCCGAAAATCATAGCAGCTGCCTGTTACGTTCTCGCTCAACGAATCCATGACGGACCTAATTCGCCCTCCTTAGACGCTAGAATCTCTGCCACCGCTCCTTCGATGTCCTTGCCAACCCCTCCCACTCACAAACCTCCATCCCCTGATGCGACGAGGTTTGCGATAGAGCATTTCCGGCTTACTGAGGATGAATTAACATTTATTGCTGGTATGGTAAAGTCTGTCTGCGCTTCTTGTTCCGACTATATCCTCCAAACAGTCGTTCTCGTGATACTTCTTGATTTCTACAATGCACAAGATATAGATTCTTATCCATACATATCGAACATCATCGCAGTACGTCCATGTTCATGGTATGGATTAGACACCTGATAGTAGTTTTGTGTGCACATAGGTTGTGCCACCAACATCCTCCCTCTCTCATGGATTATATGATTCGTTTTCCATGATGGCGCAAATGACATCCAACGAAGTTAATGCACGAGAATTATTCGAGAGTAGCAGGACACCCAACACTTCTCATGGCGGTTGTATCCCCGCGACGAAGGTTTGAGGACCCAACGAAATATAATCAAATCAACCATTCACCATGTGGTTCCACCACTGGTATACCTCTGTCAAACCTCCAAGCTGTCCAATTGGAATCCCCTTCAGTGTCCTTGATTGAATCACGCCATTCCAGGATGAAAATTACCGATTGATATAAATCCTTCTCAGTAGGTGTCGCTGTACAGTCCTCTGTACCTTGATGGGATAAAATAGTTGGCAGCGAGGTCAGATGAGCAGACATGCCTGCGTCTTCGACCCGATCACCATGTAGAATATTCGTTCCAAACCATTGTATAACATACCTTGGCTCTTTCCCTCCCAATTGAATCCCGAGACCACTAGAGCAGCGATATCGGCCTGGATAATGGGAAGTAGGATTTCAATCCGTGGTGCATTCAGTGGCTCAGGAACGTACGTGTAGCCCGTGATCAGTCAAGCCGACATCTCTGATAGGGCTGAAAAGACGCCATGGCCCTGGTAAGCGACGTCGGAAAGCTGAGCAGGCCGATTGATGTGCCTGGGATTACTGGAGTCGATACAACCCACCTTGGGCCTCTGATAGGTACGTGAGCGCCCCATAGCGGAGGCTATCCAGTAGGTCAGACACTCGAGGATGTTAGGTGTATGTTCATCCAAATGCCAGATGTCAGATATCATTCCTGAACACCAACCTTGTCACAAGTCAACAGGCAGAATAGCCAGAAGCGATATAGCGCTCACCATCGGAAAAACAACCAAATGTCCAGATGTTCCAAGATGTAATCACAAACCACTTTGTGTTATGTTTGACACAAGTGTCCCAAAGCTGACCAGGATGAGATGCATACAACTCATCGACAGATATGCTCACCTTCGCCCAAATTTTATGTTTGCTCTGAAGGTCACTAGGATATAGATGCACCGGAGATATGTGTGGAGGAAACTGCAAATTTCAGTATTTGTCTTTGTAAGAGGATAACATACCCACCGAACCACATTTGATGAAAGCCTCAAAATCAGTCTGACTCAGGATCCAGGGGGGTTGATACGCTAGGACAACCGCGTTTTGTAAGCCTTGATCATACCGTTGGGTCTTTGTCCATAGGAAGTAACCAAAAATTTTGCAGTCAACATCAAGGCCTTCTTGCTGTTTAAATTTCCATTGTCGTGTATCGGGAAAGAGAATATGTAGCAGCCTCTGAGCTGACTTCAGAGGTAGCGTATCTAAAAGTGCTGCAAGCCTGTCCAAAAGAAAAATAAAAATGACCATTAGAAAACCACCTCACACGTACTGATTGATCGTATCGATGGGATAATTTATTGTATCGGAATGGCCGTCCCGCCTACGGGTACCGAGCGACATGACTTCAGTAGATCGTGCATTTCTGTGTTCAAAAGCTATGTTACGGATGTTTGATGACGTCCCTTGCATCGACCATAAGGTAAGCATGTGATCTTGTCGCAAAATGCTTTGATTTATACTCACAGCTAATGACTTTTCGAGCGAAATCAGGAGCATCAATCTGATATATGATTTCTAGGCGTCTCCATGCCTCAGACCTGACTGTTAAGCAGTTTCGGCTATTCCTATGACCAGGAAGGGGCATTAGGGGCATGCCCGTAGTGCCTCGTATATGAGGAAGTGTAGTGTTGGTGACATATTGATGAAGGCCTGGACGAGGCATGTTTTGCGGAAGGTCAGCGATGAGGATGCGGCGAGTAGATGCTGGTGACCTTGAAAAATCAGGTCCATTATGTACCGAAGCGTGGCGCACATTTGAATGTTTCTATGCATCGAAGACAAAGGTGGACAACTATCCTGGAACAATAAATGACTCGGGTGGCACTTTATAATTTATCACACGTGACCGACGTTTCCTGACAACGAATTGTCAACTTTTGTTAGGGAGGATGCAATAACCTTAAGGACCCGACCTTTGGATACCGGCACAAATTCGGCCCTCATTTCGGATCATTGCCAGTAAATGGAGTAGATGGCGAGTGCTTGGGATGGAACAAGACTGCTGCATAGCCAATATTAGCGGTAGGACGAGTCTAAATGTTTGACGTAAAAGAATACCTTTTTCTATGTGAGACATGAAACATGAAACATGAAACGGTAAAGTGTTTCAGAAATGAAAAAATTGATTGCCAGAAGAAAGAGAATTGACTACCAGGAGTAGAGAGTTGACTGACATAAGAGGATCCCAATACTGTCCATGCTTCAACAAAATCTGGGGTGGTAAGAGCGTGAGAAGGTTGTGTGCTGTGCGGCATCCTCTTTTCATCCTCGGGTTATTTCTTATCCCTGCTTTCTGCATTTCTAGGACATTTTTATTCCTAACATGGGTTCTGCTCTCAGCTGTGGTTTTTATGGACTAGGCGTAATAACAGCCTTTCTCTCCATTGCCAGCAGTAAATACCCTTCGAGCTCCTCTACCATTATATTTTCTTCAAAGCCAAGCATGCTCGTGGTACGCAAAGGGGATGATGTTGGCAGTGTAGAACGACAGCCTCTTCGACAGCTAGTCGAAACTAGAGTTTCCAGTGTGCTTAAGGATTTTAGGCCGCTCTGGTGGCTTTACAAGTTTGTGCTCCATCCGCTACATTAGCCATCGATTAAAGGAACGTCCATCCAGTGGTCATCTTCAGACCATTTACTCCGTTCTCGGGGATTTCTCTAAGGATGAACAAGTATCATATAAACGGTATGTACTTCTGACATCTCTGACTGCAAACCAATGACCAAGCCAGATAGAACGTATCTGCAGCTAGTTGATGGTGGTACTATGTAAGCTCGTCATAATCTAATAGGTTGTCCTGTGTCAATTCTTGAAAGTGGCCTCGACTTTGCTCCTATAGATGAGAGAAGTAGCCCAAACCTGATGGACAGTACCCCTATCATCGTCGTCCAGCATGGATTGACTGGAGGTGAGTCCTTGACGGAATTTGAGAAACGAGTTTGAACTCACGCATTGTAACGTCAAGGATCATATGAGTCATATGTCCGAGCCATTCTTAGTCGAGCCATTCTATCCAAGGAGAAGGGAGGCCTGGGGTATCGGGCGGTTGTAATTAATTTCCGAGGATGTGTGTCCTCCACCTATCCGATCATTGATTCTGACCATGTTTTTTTTAACTTTTGATTTGATATAGGTGCTGGGGTACCTGTCACAAGCCCACGTTTTTATTCTGCTGGACATACAGACGATACGCGGAACGCATTACTTTTGATCGCAAATAAGTACCCGAAAGCGCCACTTCTGGCCCTTGGATTCTCACTTGGTTCTAATGTACTGACGCGATACCTCGGCGAGGAACAAGAGAATGCTCGGTTTCATGCGGCATGCGCCTTAGCTTGTGTATGACTGGTTCCGAATTTATTTGTTGTATATACTGATTTCCGGGTTTTAGCCTTGGAACCTAGAAGATAATAATACAAGGTAGGTACAATTAACCCAAACCCATCACTATCACCTAATTCTCTTATTGCAGATTAGAGAGCACCTATCTTGGGAAACATCTATATTCAAAAGGAATGGGCAGTAATCTTCAGAAACTCGTCAAACGTCATTATAAGGCGCTTTTAACTTATTCAGATCACTATGTGACTCAGGCTGCGACTAAAGCCATGGCTTTGAAGAACCCTACAATTGAACAGTTTGACGGCGCCTTTACCGCGGTTGCTGGTGGCCCGCCTCCTGCCTTTCCTTTCCCATCCTCTCACGAATACTATAAATATATGTCTAGCGATAGCATTTTGGCAGATATACGAGTGCCATACCTAGCCATTAACGCTGAAGATGACCCGATCGTTCGTCGCATGCCAAACGATACCGGGGATAACCCATTCGTGGTGATGGTACTCACCCGAGGAGGTGGACATCTCGGCTGGTTTCAGGCTGGAGGTACGGGTAACGTAGATCGATGGACAAATCAATCGGTCCTTGAATGGTTGAAATTAATGGGGGATGATGTCGTTCACAACCCGATTGCGAAGGGAGGTCGGATATCTATAGACAATGATGGCTGGTTGAGGGAAGAAGGTCAATCTCGCCTCGGTTGCAAGGAAATAGAGGATATCATCATCGAGGGGAACACTGGCGAGCCCAGCATTTTGCAGGGGCTGTGATATCATAGAGAGGAATGCCAGTACGATATAGACTCACAATGATGCACTTGATAAATTGGTTAATCACTATCACTAAATGTAATACCTTCATTTTCTTCTTGTTCTTCGTCTCTTGTTCTTTCATACTGGCTAGCATCGACAGAGACGATACCTTCTTCCATCAAACTCCCTTCTTCAAGATGTCTGTTACGTTCGAATAGTTGTCGGCCTACAAAAATGTTCCATGGGTTAGAAGTTTATCTTGTGTGTTAGACTTCATACCACTGAGTCTCGTTGCATGCTTCTTGTATTCCTCGCGTTCCTTAGGTGCCAAAGCTCTGAATTTTTCCTCGTCTTCCATGGCTTTCTTTTGTGCCATTTTTTCATTGTATTTGGTCCTCCAAGCCAAAAATGTCACTGGTGTCACTGGCATGCCGCGAGTACGCGCTGTTTCTGCCTGGTAAATGATCATCGAAACTGCCTGCTTCCAAGAATAGATACTCAAACAGTACACACTTCAAGTTCTAGATGTTCCTTTTCTTGTTCTTCTTTCTTCTGCGTTTCCATTCGTGTTCGAAGGAGTCGAGATAAGTGTTCCCGAAGATGGGAAACAAGGGTGAATGTCATAGCCATTCCAACATTTTTTTTACCCTTGAACAAATCAGCCGCTAGCAGTATAAAAACTACATTCAAACATACGACATTTTGCAGTTCGCAAATGAGTTCGTCAATTTCTCCATCTGTGAAGTACGTTTCAATTGGTTCCAAGGAGAGTTCCGGTATGGTCTGAGGGTAATCATCGGTATAGTGCACTTTCAAACTAATCTTGGCTAGCTTGTGATAAGGACACTGACGTAGATGTGACGTAGATATAGCGGATTTTGACGCACGAAGTTCTACTCCGTCCTCTAGTCCTTCTGGTTCTGTGTCAATTTGGACGTCAGTATCGGAGAGCTCTTTGTGTATTTCAGCAACGAAGTTCATAGTCGTAAACTGATTCCGTGATACAGACTTGTAAGCTCTGTGGGATATATAGCCCCCAAAACCTGATGATTTATCAGCTCAATTCTACATACGAGTAGTACGGCACACCTCCATTTCCTCTGCGAGGACATCAGAAGCCATAGTAGACATAGATAAAAAGTAGATAAAGATCGTGCAAAGCAGCTGTTGACACGTGACTTGTGTGCGTTATTCTTGACCACCGTGTACTTTTCATTAGGACAAATGTCGTCACTGACATTCTCTCGCATTGTGTCTACCTGCCGTCTTGTTAGTACCCTCAAAAAATCTTTTCACCCTTTCTCAAGCACCCATCACTCTCATATATATTCTATCTCGGCTGTGCCAGACATCCCAGACAAGACTAAAGTTGAACGTGACGAGGAGTCCCAATGGTCTGACAAGGTTCAACATGCAATGGCCAGCATTGAAAGTCAAGCCCAATTGAACTCCTACTCCGGTATAGTAGTTCTTTCTGCTGTCTAGCTTCTGCTTCTTATGAATCGTCAAGGTCGCACTGTTTCTGTAACCAAGAATCTTGGCGACTCGCTGAGAGTACTCGATGGGATCCTTGCTCGTAACAAGGTCAAGTCTGAGCTACGGTCGACTGAGCGGCATGAAAAAAAGGGGGTTAAACGCCGAAGGCTTGCGAGCGAGCGTTGGAGAAACAATTTTGCGAACGAAGTGTGTTCTAATATCATCATCTGCCCAAGTTCTCAATCTAACGCTTCGTAGGTCCGCAGAAATGTTCAACTGGTCATGAAAATGCGCAATCGTGGGGCATAATCTGGATAAGAATAGCGTACAATCGTCCCTAAATACACTCCACTGATCCTTTTTCAGACCGACCATGGAGATAAGTTCTTGCCTCGTTTTCTACAGGGTCTGCATGTCCATCTTCCCTCTTAAGTATTGAATAAGCACAATATAAACATGAGTCTTCAGCATCACTTGACAGATCTGCCAGCTATGTTTTCTTTTGCTCAAAATGAGATCCTCTACACGAGGGAGAGGGAGGGACCACATAACGGAGTAAATTCTATATTCTTTTTGTCATCTGCTCTGCCTACATATCCACATTGCAAATTATCCAAGTACACCTCATTGCTCTATCTAAAAATGCTTCACTTATCACTCTTATACTCTTTGTCATTTCCTTAGCAAAGCATAGGTTCCAAATTGCTCCTTCACCAGGTAGATACTGATACATCACTCTTCATATATAAGGCACCTACCTGTAAACCTAAAAGCCAGTCATTCTATTGGCTTTTAGGTGTGTATACTTGTAAACTGATCACTTATGGATACTCAATATTAGTTGATTTATTGGCTTTTAGTCCAATCTTTCTCAGCTCTTGAAAATGTTGCTGTGCACAACACTGTCAGGTTATGATACCCATTGGTGAGATGTCTTCTATGCTGAACTTCCCCAAATTGAATGGGAACAGCT
>Ga0153977_1000367_pt1 | contig 11569 bp, 12 predicted proteins | sample TSGA061MetaG_FD_104710 | JGI IMG/M metagenome (GOLD analysis project Ga0153977, IMG submission 104710) | Attine ant fungus gardens microbial communities from Georgia, USA - TSGA061 MetaG | ecosystem: Host-associated > Fungi > Mycelium > Unclassified | place: USA: Georgia, Yuchi Wildlife... | reverse complement strand
GGGTCCAGGATTCGTGCCCGGTAGTTCCGGAGCAATCCGCAACGCAACAGGGATACGAGTCATGGACACATCAGAACGCCAGCCCCGGAAACAGGGCTGGCGTTTTGTTTTGCTCGCACTGGTGCTTGCGATCGCCATCAGCGGATTGGTCCGCTCCCTGTGGCTGGACGTGTACTACATTCCCTCCGAATCCATGGAACCGCTCCTGGTGACCGGCGACCGGATCCTGGTATCTCGGACCGATTTCAGCACCGAGCCGATCCACCGGGGCGATGTCGTGGTCTTCGATGGACGGGGTTCCTTTGCGCCGCTGAGCAGCGGGCGTGGTCCCTTCGTGGACGCCGTGTCGGCAGCAGCCCAGTGGTTCGGATTGACTGGCAGCGACACCACGTACGTCAAGAGGGTGATCGGGGTACCGGGTGACCACATTCAATGTTGTGAAGCCACCGGCCACCTCACAGTGAACGGTCAGGAACTTGAGGAACCCTATCTGTACCCGGGAGATGAACCCAGCAAGCAGAAATTCGACGTCGTGGTGCCTCCGGACCGTCTCTGGTTGATGGGCGACCACCGTTCGCGTTCTGCTGACTCCCGCGGCCTGCTGGGTGCGCCCGGTGGCGGCATGGTTCCGATGGACCGGGTTATTGGCCGGCCGGTCCAGATCATCTGGCCACTTGATAGATTTGCAGAGATGCCTCGCTCCACGCAGGCCGAAACACCATCGAAGAACGGACAGTAGATGCCGGACAAAGCTCCCGGGAACGCCGAGCGGTACGACGACGACTCGCGGCTTCCGGACGGATCGGCAAGTGCCGCTGGTGTAGCGGAGCCGCAAGAGGATCAAGCGAAGCCCCGCAAGAACCCTGCCCTGGTGTGGATCAAGGAAATCGCCACCGTGGTGGCCATTGCGCTGGTGTTGTCCTTCCTGCTGAAAACGTTCCTCTTCAAGGCCTTCTACATCCCGTCGGAGTCCATGGAGCGCACCCTGGACGTTTACGACCGCATTTTCATCAACTTGCTCGTTCCCGGACCGTTTGACCTCTCGCGTGGGGACGTCGTGGTCTTCAAGGACACGCAGGCCTGGCTGCCGCCTGTCGCCCAGAAGCCTGCCGGCCCCATGGACTGGGTAGGGGACACCCTCGAGTTCGTAGGCTTGGCGCCGGACGCCAGCGAGCAGCACCTGGTGAAGCGCGTCATCGGCCTGCCGGGCGACCACGTCACATGCTGTGATGCCCAGGGCCGCGTCAGTGTTAACGGCGTAGCGCTCAATGAGAGCTACATCAACCCCGCTGAGATCCCGTCCCCGCAGGCCTTCGATGTGGTTGTACCTGCAGGTAAAGTGTGGGTCATGGGCGATAACCGCAACCACTCTGCGGACTCGCGCGCCCACCAGGAAGTCAACGGTGGATTCGTGAACATCGAGGACGTTGAAGGCAAGGCCACCGTCATCGCCTGGCCGATTAACCGGTGGACGGTCCTTGATAACTACCCGGACGTTTTCCGTAATGTCCCTCAAGGCACCCTGGCGAAGTAATGGGCACCGCAACAGCCCGTAAGAAGATCCCGTCCACCGCCAAGGCCAAGGTGAAGGCCCAGGCAGGTTTTCCCACCCTCGACGTTGAGCGTTCGTTCCTGTCGTCCGGGGTGCGCTTGCTGGCGGGTGTCGACGAGGTAGGCCGTGGAGCCCTGGCCGGTCCGGTCAGTGTGGGTATCACAGTGGTTGACCTCGCCGATCATGGCCTTTTGGCCGAGGTTCGCGACAGTAAACTCCTCAAACCGGAGGACAGGGACAGGCTGGAACCCCTGGTCCGTGAATGGGCCCTGGCATCAGCCGTAGGGCACGCCTCGTCACGGGAAATCGATGAGATCGGCATCATCGCGGCTTTGCGTCTGGCCGGTACGCGTGCGTGGTGTGAAATCCTGGACGGCGGCATCACGCCTGATCTGGTCTTGTTGGATGGAAGCCACAACTGGCTCTCGCCCGAGGTCCAGGCCTCGCTTTTTGATCCTGCGCCCTCAGGCCCTGGCTGCGAGGCGCCAGTCCACACCAAGGTGAAAGCGGACATGAGCTGCCTGAGTGTTGCTGCGGCCAGCGTGTTGGCCAAGGTGGCCCGTGACCGCATCATGGTGGATCTCCACTCCGAGTTGCCCGCGTATGGCTGGAATGTGAATAAGGGCTATGCCACCGCCGCACACAGGGAAGTCATTCGCGTGCACGGTCCCAGCGCCTACCACCGGACCAGCTGGCACCTGACCGGGCCCGACCCGGAGTAAGTGCGGTCGCGTAGGTTTCCGTTGCCGGTCTGGCGCATGCCACCCGGCAGATGGTGCAAGATGGAACCATGAGTGCCGAGGACCTTGAGAACTATGAAACCGACATGGAGCTGCAGCTCTACCGCGAATACCGGGATGTCGTCGGTCTGTTCAGCTACGTTGTAGAGACGGAGCGGCGGTTCTATTTGGCCAACCACGTTGACCTTCAGGCCCGCAGCGCGGACGGGGAAGTCTACTTCGACTTGACCCTGCAGGACGCCTGGGTCTGGGACGTTTACCGTTCGGCCCGTTTCGTCAAGAACGTCCGTGTGATTACGTTCAAGGACGTCAACGTCGAAGAACTGCCCCGTAATGAGGATCTTTCCTTGCCGAAGGATGGCGGCCTGGGCGATCTCGGAGATCTTGGCAACTAGCCTGCTGCCCTGCACTGTTCCTCCACAGCGCTGATTTTTTGCGGGTTACGCACATAGTCTGGTAAGCCCCTGCCGTTCACCCCCTCCAGCCGGAAGGCTGGACAGCGGAGGTGATGGTCATGAGAGCAAAGGACCGGCTGGGCCAAAACGGCGAAGCATTGGCGGCGGATTTCCTGACGGATCAGGGGATGCGGATCATTGATCGCAACTGGCGGTGTGCGGATGGTGAAATCGACATCGTCGCGATCGACGGAGACACCTTGGTGGTGGCCGAGGTCAAGACCCGGAGGAGCCTGGACTACGGGCACCCCTTCGAGGCTGTGGGAGCGGCAAAGCTCGCCCGCCTCCACCGACTCGTTTCATGGTGGTGCCGCGCCCACGAATTCAAGGCATCGCGTCAGCGTGTTGATGTCGTGTCAGTGGTAGACGACGGCGTCGGTGAGCCCGTGCTCGAACACCTGCGGGGTGTCGGGTAGATGGGGGTTGGCCGCAGCTACTGTGTTGCCCTGGTCGGCCTGAACGGTTACATCGTGGAGGTGGAGGCCGACATCGGCCAAACGCTGCCCAACTTTGTGATCCTGGGCCTCCCCGACGCTGCCTTGAACGAGGCCAAGGAACGCATCCGATCGGCTGCCCAGAACTCCGGAATACCTTTGAGCCGCCGGAAGATCACGGCCAATCTGATCCCTGCGTCATTGCCCAAACGGGGTTCGGGCTTCGACCTCGCCATCACCATGGCGGTGCTTCGTGCTGCCAAGGACATCCGGTCCATCGACGGAACAGTCTTCATCGCTGAGCTTGGCCTGGATGGCAGGCTGAGGCCGGTCCGTGGAATGCTGCCCGCCGTCATGGCCGCCGTCCAGGCAGGATTTCCGGACATCGTGGTGGCCGAAGCGAATGCTGCCGAGGCGGCCCTGGTGCCTGGCGCGAACGTGCGGGGCTACAAAACCCTTGCCCGGCTCGCTTATGACTTTGGCGCAGACCCGAAGGACCTCGCCCTGGACTACGATCCCGCGGACGAGGATGTCCCGGACGTCGACGCGATCGAAGCGCCCCTGGCGCCGGATCTTTGCGATGTCTCAGGGCAAGAAGAAGCCCGGCAAGCGTTGGAAGTCGCTGCCGCCGGCGGACACCACATGCTCCTGACAGGTCCGCCGGGAGCCGGCAAGACCATGCTGGCCGAGAGGTTGCCGGGGTTGCTTCCGGATTTGGCGGACACGGCCGCAATGGAAGTGACGGCCATCCATTCCCTGGCCGCCATCCAGGCGTCTGCTGTGAGGCTGATACACAGGCCGCCGTTTGAGAATCCCCACCACAGCGCAACTGCTGCCGCCATCATCGGCGGCGGGTCAGGACTTCCCCGGCCCGGCGCGGCATCGCGTGCGCATCGTGGCGTGCTGTTCCTTGACGAGGCTCCCGAGTACGAGCGACGGGTGCTGGACGCCCTTCGCCAGCCTCTCGAGAGTGGCGAGCTTGTCATCCATCGATCGGCAGGCACTGCGGCCTACCCCGCACGTTTCCAACTCGTCCTGGCGGCAAACCCTTGTCCGTGCGGCAAAGCCTCCGGCAAAGGCATGGAGTGCACTTGCACGCCGATGATGAGACGCCGCTACATCGGCAGAATGTCCGGCCCGTTGCTGGACCGCGTTGACATTCAGCTGAATGTGGAGCGGGTGTCCTTGGCGGATTTCGGCCATTCCGGACAGGAAGAGGACACCAGCACCGTAGCGGAACGGGTGCTGGCAGCCAGGGAACGGCAGTTGCTTCGCCTGCACGGCAGCGGACTCGAGACCAACTCCCAAGTACCGGGAAGAATCCTGCGGGGTCAACTGCGGCTGCCTCCGGGAACCACGAGGATTCTGGACACTGCACTGGAGCGCGGCGTTCTGACCGCACGCGGCTACGACCGCGTCCTTCGTCTCGCCTGGACACTCGCGGATCTGGACAGCAGCGAGAGACCGGATGTTGACCATATCGGGCAAGCGCTCGGCCTGAGGCAGGCCGCGGCGGCGACATGAACACCAACAACGTGAACAACAACGAAGTGAACGGAAAACGGGAGTGGCAGAAATGAGCGCGCAGGAGAAAGACAGGGTTGCCCGGGCCGCTTTGTCCAGGCTGATGGAGCCGCAGGACTCGGTGGGATTGGCCCTGGTGCAGGTGGCCGGCGCTGTGGACGCACTGGGAATTGCCACGGGCGAGCTCGGAATCGGCCCTGCCATGGAGCAGGAAATTTCCGCAGCCCTCCGTGACGGGGGAGGACCCGCAACGTGGGCAGGTCTGCAGGACAGCCTCAGGCGCTGGGCGCCGCGTGTTGCTGATTTGGCCCCTGACCGGGACTTGGAGACCCTGCGGCGGCTGGGTGGTCGGTTGATTATCCCCGGAGATGATCTGTGGCCGGGACAACTTGCGGACCTGGGCCTTCAAGAGCCGCTGTGCCTGTGGTGGCGGGGGCTCGAACAGGAGTTGCCGTCGGCCGGTCGTGCCATCGCCCTGGTGGGTTCAAGGGACAGCACAAGCTACGGTGCATCCGTTACGGGAGATTTCGCCTTCGGGCTTGCCCAGCGGGGTTTCAGCGTGGTTTCGGGTGGTGCCTACGGCATCGACGCGCATGCGCACCGCGGGGCGCTCAATGGAGGTGTGGCCGGCCTGCCCACCATTGCGGTGATGGCCGGGGGAGTGGACCGTTTTTATCCCTCCGGCAACGAAGACCTCCTTCGGGCAGTCGCCGCGCAGGGAGCTGTGATCTCAGAAGTTCCGCCGGGGTCCGCGCCCACTCGTTACAGATTCCTGCAAAGAAACCGTCTCATTGCAGCTTTGGCCTCGGTCACTGTTGTGGTGGAAGCGCGTTGGCGCTCCGGAGCCCTCAATACCGCCCACCATGCAGAGTCGATTGGCCGTGTGGTCGCGGCTGTTCCGGGATCCATCCACAGTGCCAATTCGGCCGGCTGCCATCGCCTGTTCAGGGATGGCGGAGCCGTTTGTGTCACGGACGTCGGCGAGATCGCTGAGCTTGCAGGTGCCATCGGTGAATTCGGCAGCCAGGACGGGGACCACAACGGCAACAAGGAACGTAATGGTAACAAGAAACAGGGTGCAGCAGTGCACGATGGATTGTCCTTGGAGGACCTGATTCTCCTGGACGCGTTGCCCCTTCGGTCCACCAGCTCGGTGGAAAAGCTGACGGTGGTGGCGGGACTGGGTCCCGAGGCCGTTCGCGCTGGGCTGGGCCGGCTGGGGCTGTTGGGGCTGGCGGTCTCGGAGCGGGGTGCCTGGAAGCGTGGAAAGAACGCCTGACGCGGTCGCAAAACAGCATGTCGATGCAAGCGCCGGAGGACGACTACTGGCACTGTAGGAAGGGTGGACGGACAATCACTACCTACAGCCCTGGCTGGCGCTGTTGAGGGCTTTCGGCGTTATCTGGAGGGCGAACGGGCGCGGTCGGCCCATACCGTTCGTGCCTATATTGCGGACGTCGAGAGCCTCCTGGGTTTTGCTGTCCAGGAGGGGGTTGAACAACTGCCGCAATTGGAACTCGGTTCGCTTCGGCGCTGGCTTGGCGCGCAGAGCGAAGCGGGGATGTCCCGGGCCACTTTGGCCAGACGTGCAGCCACTGCCAGATCCTTCACCGGCTGGGCGCTCCGGGAAGAACTGATCCCGGCTGACCCGGCAGTACGCCTCCAAGCGCCCAAACGCAGCAAGTCACTGCCCGGGGTCCTTCAGCAACAGCAGGTCACCCGAATGGTGGATGACCTGAACGCCGCAGCGGAGGATGGTGGACCGATGGCCATCCGCAACCGGGCAATGGTTGAGCTCCTCTATGCCACGGGAGTCCGGGTCGGCGAACTTGCCGGACTGGACATCGACGACCTCGATCCGGACCGAAGGACCCTGCGTGTGCTGGGTAAGGGAAACAAGGAGCGCACGGTGCCGTTCGGGGTTCCGGCTGCCGTGGCAGTGGACGACTGGCTCAGACGCGGGCGCCCAGCTGTCGTCACCGCTGGCAGCGGCCCTGCCTTGTTCCTGGGTGTCAGGGGCAACCGCGTGGATCCGCGACAGATCCGCGCCGTAGTCAGCGACTTGCTTCAGGCCTTGGGTGATACCTCGGCCACGGGCCCGCATGCGCTGAGGCACAGTGCGGCAACACATCTGCTGGACGGCGGAGCGGACCTTCGCGCCGTCCAGGAAATCCTCGGGCACAGCAGCCTCGCCACAACCCAGATCTACACCCACGTTTCCGTAGACCGGCTCCGGAACAGCTATCAGCAAGCGCACCCCCGGGCGTGAACATGACCCTTGCAAACCCTGCACTGGCGGAAACCGACAGCGTACGGCAAAATGAAAGCACCATGGGGAAACCTTCAATGTACGGTTGAGGGTTACTTCTGTGCCAAGATCGTCAAAAGGAATACACAACTGAATAGCCTGTCAGGGCCCTCATGAGATTCATGACATCCGGCAGCATCAGCAGAACATCCAGGCAGAGGTCGTTGGGGAAGACGTACCTACAGCTATGGAGGATGGAATGTCTGTTGCAACAACCCGCGGTGTCCTGTTCGTGCATTCGGCCCCTACGGCGCTCTGCCCGCACGTGGAGTGGGCCATAGGATCGGTCGTGGACAAGCGGACCGACCTTGAGTGGACCCCTCAACCTGCAGCACCCGGAATGTTCAGGGCCGAGCTCTCGTGGACAGGCGCCCCCGGAACCGGAGCCCAACTGGCGTCGGCCTTGAGGGGCTGGGCCCACTTGCGCTACGAAGTCACCGAAGAACCGAGCCAAGGGGTGGATGGAGCCCGCTGGTCCCACACCCCTGAACTCGGCATTTTCCATGCCGTCACCGACGTGCATGGAAACATCATGGTGACCGAAGACCGCATCCGCTATGCCTACGAGTCCGGGGCCGGGGATCCCTCAGCCGTCTACCACGAGCTGTCTCTGGCCCTTGGCGAGGCGTGGGATGAAGAACTCGAGCCGTTCCGCCATGCCGCCGAAGGCGCGCCGGTGCGCTGGCTGCACCAGGTTGGCTGACAACCTCACTCGACAAACACCCCATAGCAATGAAGAGGGCCCCACCGACTGGTGGGGCCCTCTTCATGTCGCACGCTTCGGCAGCTGCAAAGCCTGCCTAGACGTTGCGTACCGCGATGACTGCATTGTGTCCGCCGAAACCGAAGGAGTTGCTCAGCGCGACGATATCGCCGGTGGGCAGGTCCCTGACGGAAGTCACGACGTCGAGAGGGATCTCGGGATCCTGGTTCTCAAGGTTGATGGTGACCGGTGCCTTGCGCTCGTAGACGGCCAGGACCGTCAGCACGGCTTCAACGGCGCCTGAAGCGCCCAGGAGGTGCCCCATCTGGGACTTGGTGGCGGAGACCGCCACGTTGTCCACGTGGGTCCCCAGGGCGGCGCGGAGGGCCGTGTACTCGGGTTTGTCACCAACAGGAGTGGACGTTGCGTGTGCGTTGACGTGTACTACGTCCTCAGCCTGGATCCGGCCGTCGAACATGGCGGCCTTCAGTGCCCTGGTGGCCCCCAGGCCTTCGGGGTCCGGAGCGGTGATGTGGTAGGCATCGGCAGTCACCGATGTGCCTGCGAGCTCAGCGTAGATGCGGGCGCCGCGGGCAATCGCGTGCTCCTCGGCTTCAAGGACGAGGGCGCCTGCGCCTTCACCCATGACAAAACCGTCACGGTCGATGTCGTACGGTCGGGATGCGCGTTCCGGCTCATCGTTGCGGCGGGAGAGGGCCTGCATCGATGAGAACGCGGCCAAGGGCATCGGGTGGATGGCTGCTTCAGCGCCACCGCACACCACAACGTCAGCCTTGCCGGACCGGATCAGGTCCAGTCCAAGATGAAGTGCTTCGGTGCCTGATGCACATGCGGAAACCGGAGTATGTGCGCCTGCGCGTGCGCCGAGGTCGAGGCTGACCGCGGCAGCAACGCCGTTCGGCATGAGCATGGGAACCGTCATGGGCAGGACCCTCCGGGGCCCCTTGTCCCTGAGCGTGTCCCACGCATCCAAGAGGGTCCAGACGCCGCCGATCCCGGTGGCGAAGGCGACAGCCAGCCGGTCGTGGTCGATGTCGGCAATCCCGGAGTCGGCCCAGGCCTCGCGGGCAGCGATGACGCCGAACTGTGTGGACGGGTCCATGCGCTTGGCCTCAACGCGGCTCAGTACCTCAAGGGCCGGCGTGGAGCACCGGGCAGCAAAGTGGACGGGGAGGTCGTACTTGGCCACCCACTCGTCGTCGAGCGTGTGGGCGCCGGAGACGCCTTTCAGCGCGTTCTGCCACATTGTGGGTACGTCGCCGCCGATGGGAGTGGTGGCCCCCAGACCGGTTATGACTACTTTGCGTGCCATGCGATCACTCTCTGTCGGATCAGCCATCCCGCCTGCGGGGTGCGCAGGGGTAGGCAGGAAAATCTTTGGGCGTTATTGCGGCTGTGCCGGGCGCAGGGACTAGCGCCCCGGCCCGGCACAGCTGGTGTCAGGACTAAGCCTGTGCGTTGGCGATGAAGCTGACGGCGTCACCGACGGTCTTAAGGTTCTTGACCTCTTCGTCGGGGATGCGGACGCCGAACTTCTCTTCAGCGTTGACAACGATGGTCATCATTGAGATGGAGTCGATGTCCAGGTCCTCGGTGAAGGACTTGTCGAGCTCGACGGCTTCGGTGGCGAGGCCCGTCTCTTCGTTGACGATTTCAGCCAGGCCGGCCAGGATCTCTTCGTTGCTAGCCATTGTTGGCTCCTTTTCTTGTTGTACCGGCTACTGCCGGAAAGGGGGCAAACCGCGGTTACGGTTTGGGTTTTCAAGTCGTATTCAGTTGGCTGGTGGCCACAGGGGCCGGTCCAGGTCTACGGCAGGACGACAACCTGGGCGCCGAAGACCAAGCCGGCGCCGAAGCCGATCTGCAGGGCAAGGCCGCCGCTCAGGCCAGGGTTCTCCTGGAGCAAGCGATGGGTTGCCAGGGGGATGGAGGCCGCAGACGTGTTTCCGGCCTGCGCAATATCGCGGCCGATCACAACAGACTCGGGAAGCTTCAGCTTCTTCACCATCTCGTCAATGATGCGCATGTTGGCCTGGTGGGGAACAAACGCAGCGAGGTCACTGGCTTCGATGCCGGCAGCGTCCAACGCCTGCTGGGCCACCTTTGCCATTTCCCAGACCGCCCAGCGGAAGACGGTCTGGCCGTCCTGGCGCAGAGTCGGCCAAACATCCTGTGTTGCCGAAAGGATGGCGGGGTCGTCAATTTCGTCGGAGTGCCTGGCGGATTCGCCGAGCTTCTTGACGTCTTCAAGCGAGTGGGTCATGCCGATTGCATCCCATTTGCTGCCGTCGGAGCCCCACACGGACGGACCGATGCCCGGCGTGTCGGACGGACCCACCACCACCGCGCCGGCTCCATCGCCCAAAAGGAAGGAGATGGTCCGCTCGTGGTTGTCGATGACGTCCGAGAGCTTTTCGGCACCTACCACCAGGACGTACTCGGCCGCGCCGGAGCGGACCAGCGCATCAGCCTGGGCCACGCCGTAGCAGTACCCTGCGCAGGCGGCGGAGATGTCAAAGGCCGGTGCCGGCGTCGCGCCGAGGCGTTCGGTGAGCGCAGCGGCGGCGGAAGGCGTCGCGTAAGGGTGCGTGACGGTGGAAACAATCACAGCCCCCAGTTGTGAGGGCTCGATGCCGGCCTGCTGGATGGCCTCCCGCGCTGCGCCTTCGGCCATGTCGATGACGCTAACGTCGGCGGCTGCGCGGTGGCGGGTGATGATGCCGGTACGCTGGCGGATCCATTCATCCGAGGAATCGATCCACTGGCAAACGTCTTCATTGGTGACGATGACGTCCGGGCGGTAGGCCCCAATGCCCAGAATGCGGGCATTCTCGTTGACGGTGGCCTTCTTGAGTACCGGCGTGCTCATGCCTGTCCCTCCAGTTCAGCAAAGAGTGCGAGTGCCGCGGACAGGTCATCCGGGGTTTTGACTGCAACAGTCTTGACGCCCGGCATGCCGCGTTTTGCCAGCCCCGCGAGGGTGCCCGCCGGTGCGAGCTCAATGACGCCTGTGACGCCGCGCTCCACCAGGGTCTCCATGCACAGGTCCCAACGGACGGGCCGGGAAACCTGGGCGATCAAGCTGTCGACGGCGGCGGGTCCGTCGGTGACTTCCTTGCCGTCATAGTTGGACAGCAGCGGGACTGTCGGGCTCTGGGGCGACAGTGACGGTTTGAGCGCTTCCAGTGCACTGACGGCCGGGGCCATGTGTGAGGTGTGGAACGCGCCGGCCACCTTGAGCGGGATGACACGGGCCTTGGCCGGCGGGTTCTCCGCGAGGGCCTTGAGCTGTTCGAACGTACCCGCGGCCACAGTCTGACCGGCGCCGTTGACGTTGGCCGGCGTGGCGCCTGCAGCTTCGATGGCTGCCAGGACCTCGCCCGGATCGCCGCCCACCACGGCGCTCATGCCAGTGGGGGTGACCGCAGCCGCTGCGGCCATGTTGTTTGCCCGCTCCCGAACGAAAGTCATGGCCTCTGACTCGGTGAGGACGCCGGCAAGGGCGGAGGCGGTGATCTCGCCGACGGAGTGGCCGGCAAGAATAACGGGAAGGGTGCTCAATTCGACGTCGAACAAGGACTTCGCGGCCACGAGGCCGGCAGCAACGATCAGGGGCTGCGCAACCGCAGTGTCCTTGATGGTCTCTTCGTCCGAGGTGGTGCCGTGGGCCTTGAGGTCAATGCCTGCGATCTCGCTCAGGGCGGCCAGTTGGCCTTCGACGGAGGGGAGTTCCAGCCAGGGGGCCAAAAATCCGGGGGTCTGGGAGCCCTGTCCAGGGCAGACGATTGCAAGCACGTATCCAGCTTTCCAAATTGCCACGTGATCCACTGGT
>Ga0153977_1000365_pt1 | contig 11580 bp, 10 predicted proteins | sample TSGA061MetaG_FD_104710 | JGI IMG/M metagenome (GOLD analysis project Ga0153977, IMG submission 104710) | Attine ant fungus gardens microbial communities from Georgia, USA - TSGA061 MetaG | ecosystem: Host-associated > Fungi > Mycelium > Unclassified | place: USA: Georgia, Yuchi Wildlife... | reverse complement strand
GACAGAAAATAATAGACTTAACAAACTATTACAAATGGCCACTTACTGATTTGTGATTGGTTGATTTGATGATCAAAGTGCTCAAAAAAGCAAAGTTAGACAAGCAGAAAAAGATATTGTTAAGTCTGAGGTTTACCCTCAGACATACAGTCCTTAAATACATAATTGTGGTGGTCTATGCACCAGGATAGTCTACCACATGATCACTACCTATTGTTCTACATATAGAAGTGCTATTGTTCTTGAAATAGAGATAACCTAACTGTCTTAGGGTAGTCCTTTGTTCTATTCAAGAACAAATGATAATTTATGGATAAAGATCAGTATCATATGCAAATATTGAAGACCTTGTATCTCCATGAAATCTTATTGCCTTGGGATCTATTTATAGTCAAAGGAAGTGCATTGAAGAGAGCTTCATAATGGTCATTGAAGCAAATGATTATGTCAAGTAGTTCCCAAGATATTAGCAATTTAGTATCTAATAACTTGGTGATTGCTGACTGATCTGCTGATAACTCAGTGAATACTGATCACCTTGAGATATTTTTGGTACCATTTGAAATGTCTTCTTAAGGGCTTTTGGTGGCCATTTGGATCATCAAAATCAGTTAAGTATTCTCAGAGTTATGGTCCAAATGAAGTTTGTAATATAGGAATTGTCTCATCCCTTTATACATGGCTGAGGGGCCAGACGAGGAACATCACCTAGGATATCTAGCTAAACAGGATGGTTTGCTGCTATATTATATGATGAGTGAAGAGCATGCCACAAGTTAGGAAGAGAATTACAGAGGAGACCTTGATACCAAATGGCCTCTACTACAGGTAACTTATGCTACTTGACCCAACTCATAAGGTTCCATGGGTGCTTGTTAGTAGATATAATCTCTGCAATTCTGTTGTCAAAGAAAGATTATTTAGTATTTCTTATAGCAGAGTGAAATTAAGTGCCAGTCCTCTCTGGCTCCTGTGTATCTGTAAAACTCAAGTGCACTCTTGCACTTGTCATTCTACTACTCCTTGGATTGAGTTGTAACAGTAATGGACCTAGCATTAGCCTCTCAAGCATTAGTAAATACTCTAGAAACTGCCTCAGAGAGTAAGTCCAGACTAGCAATTAAGCCTAGATCAGAGAAATTGAAAGCATGAAGCCTTATGTTGACTAAAGAGAGAAAAGCACCCTTCTCATTACTATTGTGTTTGAGGACCTTCTTGTTAAAGCAAATATTCTCTGGTAAGATAGGAAGATTGACTAACAGAGGAGTGTGATCCAAGGGTAGTTTAAGATCAGGCTCAATACAATGAGACCTGAGAAGCACTCATGCCTAAAAAGATAAGGTCTATGACTGAATTAGCATGACTATCAGTGTCTAAATAGTGAGTAGGGACAAGAAGCACTGGCAGTGAGCACACAAGACCAAGAGAGTCAGTCAGGTCTATCAAGGCCTGACCAACTACAGGATAAGCAGAAACAGATAGATTCCGCTTTGCATCTCTGATGTTGAAGTTTTCATCTATATACAACAAGTTGGAGATGTCGATAACTTGATCCAGCATAAACTTGGCAGCTGAGTGGTGGTTGTCCAAATAGACATTTATGAGAAAGTGATACTTTTCCCTGTTAAAAAAAAACAGTAGTAGAATATTACGGTGATCAATCACATCTCTTCTCAAACTAAACCCAAGTCTGGACAGGTGAGAATGGATAAAAGCCATAACTTAAGGAACATCTCTAGAGTCCTTGGGAGGCTGGATCACCTGGGTCTAGTCTAGATAGATAGAAGCACCTACTACTCTGTTTCCTTCTAGAAGAGTGATAGATAGTACATAATGGATAAAGTTCCAGAGTGGTTCCTGGATAAAGAAAATATTATAATGGTCCTTTTGAGACTCTAGAAAAGTATTAACCAGTACATAGTTCTTGCAAACATTCTGCAAATACACATGTAGTTTGGTTGTACTACATATGATTAAAGGTTGTGTGCTCTAGAACATTGGATGTTACTATTGCTAGCACAACCTATGCACAGCTCAGCAGCCTTGTTAGAGTGCTACTATCTGTCAAAGTGGTGGTGCTAGAAAGAACACTTGATGTTATCAGCAGAGTGCTCACTCTTGCAGTTTATACACTTGAAGATGTAAGGGCAAGAAGCACTATCTGCAGTTGCTTCTCTAGAAGGGTTAAACTTAGGGTTGGCTTTACAGCACCAAGCCATGGATCTGTGGTTTTCCACTTTGTGTGGTCCACTATACTTCTGATACTTAGCACTTGAGCACAATATGTATAGGTTGAATGTCCCCAGCACTAGCAATTGCAACACTAAACAACTCCAGGATATATAGCAGTCCCTCAGACTGTGGCTGTATGATATCCAGAGTTAAATGAATAGTTAATAAGGGTCTTGCCCTTGGTTCCCTTCTAAGAATCCCAAATGTTAATTCAAATCACAGACATGTCTGAGCTTGGAGATGCCTTTATAATATGAGGGTGAGAAGCAAGTACTACTCATTCAAAGACAGAAGTATTAGCAATAACAGCCTTAACTTGAGCTTGTGTAATGGGAAGAGAAGAGTTGTTACTTCAATAAAAAACATCCAAGATTTTTAAGAATGACTTGGACTGTGACAGATAGGCTTTACCACAGTATTGGCTGTCAAGTCAACAACTTTCTTAAGTCACTGCTTGATAATCTTCAGCTCTGCTGCTGATGTAACAAAGTTAGTAGACATAGAAACACTGTTCCATGTCTTGCAAACTGACTCAACTCTTAACTTAGAGTGAGCCTCAACTAAGCCTCTGTTACAGGACCCAATTGCAAAACCAGTGTTAGCTACAACAACCTTTGCAGTAGGAGTGTCAAGTGGAATCAATACTTGGCACCCTGTAGGCCCATGTGTTATTATTTTAGGTGTTCTTGAGGCACTAGAGTAAACAGTACCTCCCTTGTTAGGGGAAGCACTTGCACCAAATCTAGACTGATGTATAGCTAGGACGTTTCTCATAGAAAGATCAGGGAACATATCATGGAAACAAAGAAGGCTTTTATACTCTGGATAAGCAGAGGCCAGAGCAAACTATCTTGGCTAGCTGAGGAGGAGATAGTACTCTTGAGACCACTGTTGCTGGTAGAGGCATATTTTGAGAAGATGCAGAAGTATTAGTAGAAGGAGAGAGCTTGTCTTTGCCCTTGCCTTTCTTGTTAGTTACAGTAGTAAAAGAAGCTTTCTCCACTACTGGTAGTTTATCAACTGTCATCTCTACATCTAGAGATAGCTCCTGAGATAAGTTAGAACCATAAAGGATTCTCATTGCCTCTACAAGAGAGGGAGTATCAGCCTATAGTAAGATTTTAAAGTGATCCCACCCTGTTGCAGATACAGTCTAGAACAGGTGCCACATAAAGGAACCTGCTCCTATAATAGAAGAAAACTGTTTAATTGGACAGCTCCCAATAGCATGCTTCTGAATAAAGTGTACAATATGCAAAACAGATAAAGTAAGAACTCTAGCATCAGTTTCTATATAGCCAGAGTGACTAGAAAAAGATGTGACACAATGGTCACCATCCTAGAAGTCACTATCATGTGTGATGTTAGGTGTGACAATGTCACTTGTTGTGACATCTAAGGTAAGCTGTCACTATCATATATAACTAATGTATTATAGTTACCTGTTATATCACAGGTACCTGATCCTATACTGCCACCTTCCAATTGGAACAATGACTCAGCTATTTCATGGTTTGTGCTATGAGACATCAAACCAGTTGACATAGGGACCTGGGGGACAGAGACCACCCCAGAGGCAATATCCTTGCTCTCTTTAGATACAATCTAGTCATTCTAACTTATAGAATGTGTTCTCCCTTCAGAAGCAGAGGAAGAGGGGGCAACAGAGAGCTGGAGAGGTGCAACTCTGTGAGAAAGCTTACCTATAGTAACTTTTGAGGCAGTAGATGTCCTAGGGTCAGAACTAACCTCTTTTTTATTACTTTTCTCCTCTTCAGAGGTAGAAGAGGACTCAGGAGATACTTTTCTAGAGTCCTCAGTAGCAGAGACACTTCTGGAAGAGCATCTGACAGTATGATGAGTGTATGAATGTCCTCTAGAATAAATATATTTGCCAGCTTTAGAACTGGTATGAGATTATGTTGAGTGAGTCTAGAGACTTACCAGTACTAGAAGGAATAATCTGAGAGCCAAGAGGATAAGCATTAGTAGCAGACAATTTATTTTGAGTATTTGGTTTAACTATAATAATGGTTATAGAAAAAGAAGAGTCACTAAGAGAATGGGTCATTATCAGGATTTCATTGTCTTCTATTTTATTTACATAGATTAGTATTGGTTATAACAGTGTCTGTTCAAACAAAGAATACTTTTCAGAATCCATAATGACAGGTGCTTTATTCTTGGCTTTTAATAGTTTGACCAAAAAGACACTACTATTTATACAGTAGATATAACCTGCTTCATTCAATCCAAAGCCTGAATAAATGTCTATTTGGGAAAAGTAGGAAGACAGATGAGATAAATCCTAAGATTCCTTGTTAAACAAGATTCTTATATACTCTGTAATCCAATGACAAGTCTTCTCTTTTCATAAAGATAATTAAAACTGTCTAGACATGCACAAGATGTACCCAATTACACTTAAGTATCCTTCTAATGTGATCTGCTGGAATACTAGATATATTATATCTAAGAGACCAAAAAAAGCAATTAGAGCAATTAGAGCATAAAACAGAAAAATATAACCTTTTTGGAGAAAAAAAGAAAAAGTTATTCATACTATATTACAATTTTATCACTAAGATTAGTTAAGGAGCTCTTCTAACCAATCTTAGAGGCAGCTGCAGGTAACTGTTAAAATCAGTACTGGCTATACATTTCCAAAACAGACCATAATGTGAATTTTAACAGATACAAGAAGTACTTTCTTAAAAAAGAGAGAAATATGATATTTTCCTCTAACTGTGCTATTTACAGAACCAGGAAAAACAGTCTACTATTGGCTAATACAATAGTTTTATGATTTTTCCTATATATAAGCCAGATCTCTACCCATGGCCGCTCCTCCAGGAGTGTCTCTACTGCTAAGAACTCTAGAAAAGCATCTTATGAGCCCTCTTCCATCTCTAAGAAAGAGAAAAGTAATAAAAAAAGAGGTTAGTTTTAGTTCTAGGATATCTACTACCTCAAAAGTTACTACAAATAAGCTTTCTCATAGAGTTGCCCCTTTTTAGCTCTCTGTTGCCCTCTCTCTCTCTGCTTCTGAAGAGAGAATATATTCTATAAGTTAAAGTGACCAGATTATGTCTGAGGAGAGTAGGGATATTGTCTCTAGAGTAGTCTTTGCCCTTTAGGTTTCTATATCAACTGGTTTGATGTCTCATAGCACAAACCATAAAACAGCTAAGTCATTGTTCCAATTGAGAGATGACAGTATAGGATCAGGTATCTGTAGTACAAGATTTTTATCTGGGTCTCCAGCTCAACTTGAACCCTCTACTAATTCTGAGTAAAGTTAACATTGTGTTGTCTGGCAAGTTGCTATGCTCCTTATTTCCAATAGTCTGTATAATAGTATATAATGTTGTCTGTCAGGTCACTACATTCTTTTCCTCCAACAGTCTTAGTATTGTCTATAGTATGCTATACTCCTTTCCTTTAATATACTCTTGTCTGCAGTATACATAATCAGTAGTATTGTATGCAGTCTGTTATACTCCTTTTCTTCAACAGTTTGTAGTTCACTATACTTCCTTCCTCCAATAATATCCAGTAGTTTTATCTCTAGTCTGTTATACTATTTTTCTTCAATAGTTTTCAGTTTGCTATACTGCCTTCTTCTAATAACTACCAAAAGTATTGTCTCTAGTCTACTATACTCCTTTTCTCTAATAGTCTGCAGTTTGTTATACTTCCTTTCTTTAATAACTACTAGTAGTCTTGTTTACAATCCACTATACTATTTTCTAGTTCACTATATTTTCTTTCTCTAATAACTTCTAGTAGTATTGACTGCAGAGCACTATACTCCTTTTCTCTAATAGTTTTCAGTTTGCTATATTTCCTTCTTCTAATACTTTTTCTAATTTTCTGTTCTTTTTTTCTAATTTTTCCTGAATTTTTTTCTAATATTTAATAAATTAATTGTATTTTTTGAGTAAAAGAAAGGGTGTGGGAATGATTAGGTACAATTAATCAGCAGACATCATTTCTACATTTGGTCTCACATATATAATAGATGATAGGTGATTATGATATATTAGTTATCCATAATAGTGACAGCTTACCTTAGATATTACAACAAGTGACAAGTGACATTGTCACACCTGACATTATACATGATAGTGACTTCTAGGATGGTGACCACTATGTTATATCCCTTTTTGGTTACTTTGACTATATAGAAACTAATACTAGAGTTCTTGCTTTATCTGTTTTGTATATTGTACACTTTATTCAGAAGCATACTATTAGGAGCTGTCCAATTGAACAGTTCTCTTCTATTATAGGAGCAGGTTCCCTTATATAGCATTTGTTCTAAACTGTATCTGCAGTAGAGTGGGATTGCTTTAAGATTTCATCTCAGGCTAATACTCTCTTTCTTGTAGAGGCAATGAGGACCCTTTATGGTCCTAACTTACCTCAGGAGCCATCTCCAGATGTGGAAATGATAGTTGATAAACCACCAGTAGCAGAGGAAGCTCCCTTTACTACTATAACTAATAAGAAGGGCAAGGGCAAAGAAAAGCCCTCTCCTTCTACTAACACTCCTGTACCTTCTCAGAACATACCTCCACCAGCAACAGTGATTTCAAGAGCACCTTTTCCTTAGCCAACCAAAACAGCTATTGTCAAACCTACCCCCACAAAGATAGCTACTACTTTCTAGGTATCCAAATAGGTACTTAAGTTTTTTGCCCAAGCAACATACAGTGGGAACTTTTAGTCTACTCTAAGGTTTGCTCCAGTCTCTGCTTATCCAGAGTATGTAAGCCTTCTTCATTTTCATAATATGTTCTCTGACCTTGGTGCAAGTGCTTCTCCTAATAGTAGAAGTACTGTTTATTCTGGTACCTTAAGGGCATCCAAGATAACAATATATGGGAGTTGAGGCTATGATTGCTAATACTCCTATCTTTGAGGAGGTAGTGCTTGCTTTTTACTTTTGCATTATGAAGGTGTCTTCAAGTTCAGATATGTTTGTGATTTGAATTGACATTTGAGATTCCCAGAAAAAAACCAAGGGCAAGACCCTTATTAACTGTTTATTTAATCTTAGATATCATATAGCTATAGTCTGGAAGACTACTATGTACTCTGAAATTGCCCAGTATTGCAACTACTAGCACTAGAGATATTTAACCTACACATGTTGTGCTCAAAGTACTGAAAGGGATAAAAGAGGTATTTACTATAACAAACAAGTAGAAAAAAGGTAGTAATAGTTCTCAATTACATGCTAAAGGGTTCATGGAGATAAATAGATAGTAGAGGTATCAGAAAGAAATTAAAGAGAGAAAGTACAGCTTATCTATAATGTACAAATAGTTGAAATGATTATAAGATCAGTCTAGATCTGCCCTGTATAGTGTCTCTAAGATGCCAATCTTTATATACCATAATAAGCTCACTATCAAGGTAGTTAGTAAACTACTTCTGGGCTTTACTACATTCAGTCAAGCTCTTATCTGCATCCCTAATACCAAATCTTATAGATATAATATAATCTGAGTCAATGATTAGCCAGGCTTTCCAAGCTTGCTATTTTGTAGAAGGTTGTCTAAGCAACTGCTATGCCTTGTCTCTAGAAAGAGTAGGGTATAGATATGAAACTTATTCATCAAATCAATCTTTCACCAAGATCACTCTTTTATACACTCAAAAGAATTATATCTAATGACCTCAAGAGCTTCTAAGATGAAGGCAAAGGCCAAGAAGATACTGTTCTCACTCTCTACTCTAAGAAGTATATTAGAAATTACAAATGTTTGAGACTCAATTGACATAAAAAGAAAACTTAGCACCAATTCTTCCTCACCACTCTTCTACACAATCTTGCTATGTAGACTTTTCTTACTTTTCCTTTTAATGCAGTATACCAACCTGTTACTACCATATACCCCTGCTCTACCTCCATACTATCACCTCTCAATATCCTCTTATAATTTTCTACCCAACTACTCCCTATCCCAAATCTGATCTAGAAACTGGTTTTAATACATACAAATATCCCAGCTTACATGTTAATCCAGTACAATATTGCACTCTTTGACTGAGCTTATGCTGAGGCAATTAGAGTCTGTTGATAGACTTATTGATTGGTCATCTGGGCTTCATGCTCATTTAAGTCTATTCTAGATTCAAAGTATATAGTACTCTAGAATATAACCAAAGTCCCTGAGTCCTAGAAAGTAACCTCTAAACAGTTTGCCTCCAATCAATCTGATACTAGTCCCTCATGTTTGTTTTTTGAAGTGTACACTAATTGGTAAATGACAATTTGGTTATTGTATAGTAAAAAGGGCCTTTCCAAAGGTTCCCTTGTATGGCTAAGGACTTGTAGGAGGTTTCTAGAGTGAACTCAGATACTGAATTCAGGAGTATAAAGTATGTTCCATGTCACAAATCCATAGAAAATTCCTTGATGATGTAATAGTGCTAAGTGTCAGAAGTATAGCAAATCATACAGAGTGGAAAATCACAGATCTATGGCTTGGTGCTATAAAGCCAATTCCAAGTCCAACCTTTCTAAAGAGGCAACTGCAGATAGTGCTCCTTGCTCTCATACCTTTAAGTGTATAAACTGCAAAAGTAAACACTCTACTGATAACACCAAGTGTTCTTTCTAGCACTACCACTTTAACAGATAGTGGTATTCTAATAAGGTATTAAGAATAAAGAGCGGAATAGTAATTAGCTAATAGAATAACTCCAAGATAGTGTAGATTACAGAGAAGTACTAGCTAGTATAGAAAAGGAATATACTTATACTCTGAGATATATATATTAAGAAGTAGAAATTTAGAGATGATAAAGGAGAACAATCTTGGCTTCAATGTATGTATTGCACCCTAATCTCCTATCACAGTTGATTGTTAATTTTGGAGATAAGAAGATATTATCAGATATTGAACAAGTGTCTGAAATCTGAGTTTTAGAAGTATATAGAAAAAGGAAAGGAATATAGACAAAGGGCAAATAGATATTAATCTGTAGACTAGGTAGCTACCATGTGTCTATCCCATATATATACTCTAGCTGGAATAGGGGAGAGTGAGAACCAGTCTAAAATGTAATACTTCTTCTAGTCTGAGATATGATATTTCTACTCTGAATTAAGTAGGAGATAAATAATAATAATAATAAGGAAAAGAAAATAAATAATACTAATCATAACCAAAAATTCAGTACATAACACAAGATTACTGAGCCGTATACAGGTTGTACTAGCAATAGTAACATCCAATACTCTAGAGTGCGTAACCTCTGATTATGTATAGTATAACCAAACTATATATATATTTGTAGAATGTTTGCAAGAACTATATACTAGTTGATACTTTTCTAGAGTCTCAAAAGGACTATTATAATATCTTCTTTATCTAGGAACCACTCTGGAACTTTATCCATTATATACTATCTACTACTCTTCTAGAAGGAGACAGAGTAGTAGGTGCTTCTATCTATCTAGACTAGACCCAGATAGTCCAGCCTCCCAAGAACTCTAAGGATATTCCTCAAGTCATAGCTTTTATTCATTCTTGCCTGTCTGGACTTAGATTTAGTTTGAGGAGAGATGTAATCAATCACTGTAATATTCTATTACTGTCTTTTTTTAACAGAAGAAAATATTACTTTTTCATAAATGTCTATTTAGACAACCACCACTCAGCTATCAAGTTCATGCTAGATCAAGTTATTGACATTCCCAACTTGTTATACATGGATAGAGACTTTAACATTAGAGATATAGAGTGAGATCTATCTGTTTCTGCTCATTCTATAGCTGGTCAGGCCTTAATGGACCTGGCTGACTCTCTTGGTCTTATGTGCTTACTGCTAGTGCTTCCTGTCTCTGCTCATTATTCAAACACTAACAGTTATGCTAACTCAGTCATAGATCTTATCTTTTTAGGTATGAGTGCTTCTCAGGTCTTACATTGCATTGAGCCTGATTTTAAACTACCCTTGGATCATACTCCTCTGTTAGTCAACCTTCCTATCTCACTAGAGAATATCTGCTTTAGTAAGAAGGTTCTCAAACACAATAGTGATGAGGAAGGTACTTTTCTCTCTTTAGTTAGCATAGAGCTTTATACTTTTAATTTCTCTGATTTGGGCTCAATTGCTAGCCTGAACTTACTCTCTAAGGCAGTCTCTAGAGTGCTTACTAATGCTTGGGAGGCTGGTGCTAGGTCCATCACTGTTACAACTCAATTCAAGGAGTGGTGGAATGACAAGTACAAGAGTACACTTGAGTTTTACAGATGTACAGGAGCCAGAGAGGACTGGTACTTATTTCACTCTGCTATAAGAAATGCTAAATAATCTTTTTTTAACAACAGGATTGCAGAGATTGTATCTACTAACAAGTGCCCATAGGATCTTATGAGTTGGGTCAACTAAGTTGGTGGCAGAATTCCACCACTAATACCCTAATAAACCAGAACCTAAGTCAAGGATAGTTAGACCAGTCTGAGAATGCAACTGTCTTATAGTATCAGAAGCAAGGTTGTAAGAATATAAACTTAGAAAGAGAATATTGTTATACTCTTATAATACCAAGTGATGCCCCACCATCCATAGTTATACCAGTACTTACATTTACTTTAGCTGAGATCTCCAGTAACTAGTTATTGAACACAGGCTATCCAGGACCCTATCATAAACTTTATCATACTTAAGATAAAATATTCTTCATCAGGACTCTTAACTTTATTATTAACTCAGTTTCTTCATTTATTTCTATATCTATTTTTATACTATATACTACAGTGGGTCAGTACAGAGGGTAACTCAACCAGAAGTTGTAGTTAAGCCCACTTTCTCTTGAGTTTAGGTATAGGCTTAACAAGGAAAAAAAGAACTGCCAGGACAATTTACAGCAAGAAAGCTATTTGGTTGGTTGGATAAAAGGTATAATAAGGAATATCAGGCAAGATTAGAAAAGAATTGGAGATGATGGAAAAGAGGAAGAGTAAGGGAATGAAGAACAATAGAAATGATAAAAGAGAAAGAAGAAGAAATTGGGCAAGAAAATTTAGAACTCAGAGAGTGAACAAAAGAAGATAACAAACAAATAGAGAACATTTGTGATCCCTACTATAAGTTGTAAAAAAATCCTTGGGACAAGAAATCTTGAGAGGAGGGTAGTGTTATAATATAGCCAAATAGCCAAGTTATTATTTATTTTTATTTTTATTTCTTTTTCATTTAATTAGGAAATTGGCAGATATGTAAGAAGGAATGACTCAAAAGAGATATGTGGGACTTTATAAGTAGAAGTAAATACAGAATGTGTATAAGTAGTATATAGCAATCAAATAAGAACTCTATCAAGTTTTC
>Ga0153977_1000364_pt1 | contig 11588 bp, 8 predicted proteins | sample TSGA061MetaG_FD_104710 | JGI IMG/M metagenome (GOLD analysis project Ga0153977, IMG submission 104710) | Attine ant fungus gardens microbial communities from Georgia, USA - TSGA061 MetaG | ecosystem: Host-associated > Fungi > Mycelium > Unclassified | place: USA: Georgia, Yuchi Wildlife... | reverse complement strand
CTGCACCGGCCGCCGCAGAACAGCGCCATTTGCCGGCTTTGACAGCCAGGGAAAAAACAGGCCGGAAAATCACGCTGGATAATATTTGCTTCACTTATCCTGACCGGCCGGTGGCGGCGCTTACTTATCTCGCAAGGTCATCGACATAGTCACCACGCAAGAGGCAGGCGTTGCGGCAAACATCATCACATAGCCGCCTTCCGGCATGGCATAAACAGCAGTTTGCGCCAAATCGTCCTGCCTTTGTGTGCCTTTGGGCAATTGCTGCTGCACAATATCCGCGCAAGGCTTGGGTATAAGCAAAGTGCGCACCAGCATTCCCTCACAAGCACCATTTACCGGCGCGGCATAAAGCGCGCCGGCGCCTTTTGTCTGCTCTTTATTGGTGACATAAGTTTGCCCGACAATAGCTGTCAACCCATGTTTGTCACTATTATCTTTGTCAGGGATAAGCTTGGCCGAATAAACCGCAGAATTGGCGATTAAAGTCTGCCCCAATACAGAAACAAGCGGCGCGCAGGTCTCAACCCCCATTTGGGTGGCCACTTTGCCAAATTCATTGGGCAAAATCTGCCCTTTGGCTTTACTCTGCGGCTCAGGCGAACAGCCGGCCAGCATCAGCAAAGCCACTCCCGCTACAGATAAAGCCCGCCGCCCTGTTTTCCGTAAAAAATAACCGGTTTTATACATTTTAACTCCATTTGTCTGAATTATAGATTATGCAGCAGAAACAGCAGATCTCCCCTCTTCTCCTCCATTTTTATAAAATTTCCGGACGCCTGTCATTTTATCGCCGCTACGGCCTCTTTCAACCCCAGAAAAGATGTGTCAAAACTCAATATTCCCCGCCCGGCACTATGATAGGAAACAGTGATATTACTCTGTTTTTTGATAGCCTGAGTCAAAAACGGCCCTACCGGAGTTTGCGCCAGGCACAGATTGGCATTACAGCCGACAAAAGCAACATTAACAGCCTGATTAGTGCCCTTAAGGGCAATGCGCACAGGACTTTTCGTATCTGTATCCGGCAAAGTGCGCAGAAGCAGAAAAGGATCACCTTTATCAGAAGCCGCCAGCGACCAGCTGAAAACCATCATATTGCCGGCGTCCCATACCGCCTGGCTGACATTGCACACCTGCGTTTTATCGGCAAATACCGTATCGCAAATCAATGTCCATTGGTAAAATTGCATAATTGAGCGGCGCACTGCCCCCGGCTCTCCGGCCGGAACCGACAAAGGCGGTGGACGCAGACTGTAAGGCGCTGTTTTATCGCCATTCTGCCCCCAGGCAGGCGGCGACAATAAAGTCGCGCCAAGAACAGCAATAAGGAAAAAACGCACAAAAAACAGCAAAAGGACGACTCCACACACCATGCCGGCGACAGACCGACAAAAAATTACGGTTCCCATTATAACATATTATCGCGAGAAGCAAAATTATTTTGGCGGCCCAGACCAAAAACCAGCAACAGCCTAATGCCGCAAATAAGCCCATAAAAACGCGAACAGGCACCAAGCAATGCAGCAGAAGCCGCAACATTTCATCAGCCTTTGCAGCTAATTTTTATCGCGCTCATGTCAGGCTGCTTTCGCTTTAGCCGCCCAATAACACAAAACAGCACCGCCAATATAGACAAAGGACATAAAAATAAAACAGCGCTTCCCACATAGCCTATAGCATAACCAAGGGAAGAGGCCGCAGTTTTATAGCGCAGGCTAGCATTGAACGCCGCATCATTACATAAAAACAGCAGCGCCCAGGTGAAAACAATCAGCGCCGCAAGCTGTAATGTTTTAATTTTCTACATAGAATATCTCCGCTTTTTCTCACCAAAAATGCACAAGGCCGACAAGCAAAACCAAGGCCATACCCCAGCGCAAAAAACGGTTTTGCCGCGCCTGCAATTGTGCCAGCAGCGCCAGGCCGGCTTTATCAAGCTTGAAACCGTGTTCGGCCTGGCGCTGCAAGGCCTTGCTCACGCGGTCAAAACGGCGGCCCAATTCCGGCAAGGCACGGGCAAAACCCGCCACAGCCTGGGCCGATTCTGCCATATCCTTCACCGCGCCTGCCACACCCAAATTTTGCGCTACCCAGGCGCCGACAACCGGCTCGGCCACTTTCCACATGTTAAAATGCGGGTCAAGCGTTCGCGCCACACCTTCCACCACCACCATATTTTTTTGCAAAAGCAGCAATTCCGGCCGGGTTTGCATATTGAATAATTCTGTTATTTCAAATAATAACCCCAGCAGCCGCGCCATAGAAATAGTTTCAACCGACTGGCCGTAAATCGGCTCGCCAATAGCGCGATTAGCCTGAGCAAAGCTTTCCACACTATGATAGGGCGGCACATAACCAGCCTCAAAATGCACCCGCGCCACCCGATAATAGTCACGCGTAATAAAGCCGTAAAGAATCTCGGCCAAAAAGCGTTTTTCCTTTTTGCCAAGCCGCCCCATAATGCCCAGATCCACCGCAATAATTGTGCCGCTATCATCAACAAACAGATTGCCCGGGTGCATATCGGCATGAAAAAAGCCGTCACGCAGCGCATGTGACAAAAAAGCTTGCATCAACGTGGCGGCCAATTGCTCTACATTATGCCCCGCCGCCAGCAGCGCCTCACGCTCGGAAATGCGAAGGCCCTCCACCCATTCCATAGACAGACAATCGCGCCCGGTGCGCTCCCAATCCACTTTCGGCACGCGAAAGCCTTTATCGCCGCCTTTGGCAATATTTTCTGCCATTTCCGATAAAGCGGCCGCCTCCAGCCGCATATCCATTTCTATTTTTGTCGTTTGCTCCAGATTTTCCACCACGCTGACAGGGCGCAAACGGCGCATATAAGGCACATGCTTTTCCGCCATATGCGCAGCCAGATAAAAACTTTCCATATTGCGGGCAAAAGCGCGGCGCAAATGCGGGCGTATCACCTTTACCGCCCGTTTTTCTGCCAGGCCATCTGCCGTGAGCACCACAGCCTCATGCACCTGCGCCATTGAGGCGGCGGCAATCGGCGCGCCAAATGAGTCGAATATCCGGCCTATCGGTCGGTTAAGCGTTTTTTCTACCTGTAAAATAGCCTGATTTTGCGCAAAGGGTTTGACCCGGTCTTGCAACGCCGATAAATCACGCGCCGCGTCACGGCCGACAATATCCGGTCGCGTAGCCAGAAACTGGCCAAATTTAATATAAAAAGGGCCAAGCCGGTTCATAGCGCGCGACATTGGCTCGGCATTGTGCTGCCGACTGCCGCCGCGGCGGGCAATAAGCCGCGCCAACTTTTGTGCCAAAGCAGGCACAAACCCTGCTTCAGTGACCGGCAAGGCCGCAAACACTCCCTCACGCGCCAGAACATAGCCCGCGCGCAACAGCCGGAGAGACGCTGTAAACCTGCTCATTTCACGCCCCCGCTTTTATCTTGACAGGTCTTGTCTGTCTCATATCTTCCAGCCGGAATGTATGGCGGCAATACCGCCGGTCATATTACGGTAATGCACATGAGCAAAGCCTGCTTTGCTTATCATTGCGGCAAAATCCTGCTGTTTGGGAAATTTACGAATAGATTCAACCAAATAGCGGTAAGATTCCGCATCATTGGTTATAATTTGCCCAAGGCGCGGAATGGCCTGAAACGACCATAAATCATAAATTTTATCCAGCAACGGCATTTCCACGGCCGAAAATTCCAGGCATAAAAAACGGCCGCCGGGTTTTAATACCCGCCAGGCCTCGGCCAGAGCCGTGTCAATATGCGGCACATTGCGAATACCAAAGGCAATAGTATAAGCGTCAAAACTTTCATCGGCAAAGGGCAGCCGTTCCGCATTGGCCTCGACAAATTCCACATTTTGTGCCAGCCCCTTGGCATGAGCGCGGGCTTTGCCCACTTGCAGCATAGAGGCGTTAATATCCAGAATTACTGCCCGGGCATAACCGCCGGAAGCCTTGATAAGGCGAAAGGCAATATCCCCCGTGCCGCCGGCCACATCAAGCGCGCACCAGCCCGGCACGGGCGGCGGCGCCAGCCAGGCCACCAGCGCATTTTTCCACAAGCGGTGCATGCCGCCGGACATAATATCATTCATCAAATCATATTTGCCGGCGACAGAATGAAAAACGCCATTGACAAGATTCTGCTTGTCGGCCTCTGCCACATGGCGAAAGCCGAAAGAATGCTCCATGCCACCATACACGCCGATACGCGCCGCTTCATCGCTTTTGCCAGCCGGCGGGGCAGCGGCTGCTATTTCCTTATTATCCTGCACAATCCATGCCTTCTGTTTTTGCCGCAGCGGCGGCTACCAGGGCAAATTCCGGCCCGGCTTATCTCAGGCCAGCCCTGAACTGGCGCATAATAGGCCAGAAACCGCAAATCTTCAATGAAAACCTGTAGCAACAGGCAAATTGGCGGGCAAGGTAAAAGCGCGGCGGCTGCAATAATTGCTTTTTACGCAATTTTCCCTTATAATAATAGCCGGTCTATGCCGGTTTATCCGGCAAGCGCGCAGTGTGCGCCGGCAAATGTCGGGGTTTTGTGAGCTTATTAGAGGAAGTGCAGCTTCATGAACTGGATAACAAATTTTGTCCGGCCCAAAATCAATTCTATGTTTGGCCGCCGGGAAATACCGGAAAATCTCTGGATAAAAGACCCGGTAAGCGGCGAGATGGTTTTTCATAAAGATTTGGAAGAAAACCAGTTTGTCGTGCCGAGCTCCGGCTATCATATGCGCATCGCCGCCAAAGATCGGCTGAAACATTTTTTTGATGACGGCAAATATGAGCTGCTGGAAAACCCGAAAACCGCCACGGATCCGCTTAAATTCCGCGATGAAAAACGCTATATTGAGCGGCTTAAGGATTATCGCAACCGCACCGGGCAAGATGATGCGATTTTAAATGCCCGCGGCATGATTGAAGGCCTGCCGGTCATGGTGACCTTGCAGGATTTCGCCTTTATGGGCGGTTCACTGGGCATGGCGGCGGGCGAGGCAATTGTCACCGGCTTTAAAACCGCTATTGCTGAAAAAAGGCCGCTGATTTTGTTTACCGCTTCCGGCGGGGCGCGCATGCAGGAGGGCATTCTCTCACTCATGCAAATGCCCAAAACCACAGTAGCGGTAGAAATGATGAAAGAAGCGGGACTGCCCTATATTGTTGTGCTGACCAATCCGACAACCGGCGGTGTTTCCGCCTCTTATGCCATGCTGGGCGATGTGCATATTGCCGAGCCGGGTGCGACTATCGGCTTTGCCGGTGCCCGCGTTATCCAGCAGACAATTCGCGAAACTCTGCCGGAAGGGTTTCAAAGCGCCGAATATTTGAAAGAACACGGTATGGTGGATATGGTGGTTTCTCGCATGGAGCTGAAAAAAACTATTGCCCGCTTGCTGCGGCTAATGATGAAAAAACCCGCCAAAACAGCCTGAGACGCCGTTCTATCAAGCGCCGGCAGCTTAAACCCGGGGTAATTTGCTGCTATTGACATAGCAATCTTGAGATATTTGCCGCTTTTACAGCGGCGGTTTTTCGGTTTTCGCCGCCGAAATTGCGCCAATGGCTACGACAAAAGCCGGCCCCTTCATTATCACAAAAAAATTATGTTATAATTGCCAGCGGCGGTGAGAGCCGGTATGGCAGAACCGGGCTTTTAACAGGAGAGGCTGCGCCCGCAAGCCATATGGCGGCCTCTGAGGCAGCTTGAGAGATAAAATGGCGGCAAAAAATACTAATTTACAGCAAAAAATTGAATCTCTGCTCAATCTGCACCCTAAAAATGTGGATTTGTCACTCAAGCGCATGACAAGGCTGCTGCAAAAGCTGGGCAATCCGCATTTGCACCTGCCGCCAATTATCCATATTGCCGGCACTAACGGCAAAGGCTCGGCGGCAAGCTTTGCCCGCGCCGCGTTGGAAGCAGCAGGCTATAGCGTGCATGTGCATATTTCGCCGCATTTGGTGCATTGGCATGAGCGTTTCCGCTTGGGGAGGAAAGATGAAACGGGAATGCACAGCGCCTATGTCAGTGATGCGCTTTTGGCTGAAACTTTGGCAGAAGTAACACAGGCTAATGCCGGCGGCGCTATTACAATATTTGAAATTATAACCGCTGCTGCCTTTGTGCTATTTGCCCGTTTTCCTGCCGATGCGCTGGTGCTGGAAGTGGGTCTGGGCGGGCGATTTGACGCCACTAATATTATAAAAAAACCGGCAGTCAGCCTGATTATGTCAATTGCGCTGGATCATGAGGCTTTTTTAGGCGACACAGTGGCGCAAATCGCGGCGGAAAAAGCCGGTATTATCAAAAAACAATGCCCGATTGTCGCCGGACCGCAAACTTATGAAGGGGCAATAGCTGTCCTCAAGCGCTTTGCTCAGAAAAATCAAGCGCCGCTGACTCTTTACGGGCAGGATTACCACGCTGATATAAAAAACAGACATATGCTGTTTACCAATAAAGCCGGCACTATGTGCCTGCCGCTGCCGCGCCTTGCGGGGGATTTTCAAATCGGCAATGCCGCTGCTGCCTTGCAGGCTGTGCTGACCGCCGGTTTTGCCATTTCGCCTCAGGCAGCAGCACAGGCCATGCGCACAGTTTCATGGCCGGCGCGTTTGCAAAAACTGACAACCGGCCGGCTCAAGCGCCAGGCTCCGCCAAAAGCTGATTTATGGTTGGACGGCGGCCATAATCCCGCTGCCGCTCAGGTTTTGGTCAAAAGCCTGGCACCCTTGCTGCGCCGGCGTCCGTTTTTTATGATTCTCGGTATGCTGCAAACCAAGGATAGCATACAATATTTGCAGCAATTTACGGCACTCGCGCCGCAAATTTACACTGTGCCGCTGGCCGACTCCAATCTGGGCGTGCCCCCGGCTGCTCTGGCGCAAAAAGCACAGGCCCTGGGACTGCGCGCTCAGGCTGAACCCTCTATCACCGCCGCCTTTGAGGCCATTGCCGCAAAGAGTGCAAAACCGGGCGGCGAGCAGAATCCGGTCTTTATTCTCATTTGCGGTTCGCTTTATCTGGCGGGTGAGGCTTTGGCGCAAAACGGCACGCCGCCGCGCTAAATTTGCCGGCCAGGTAGAGCATAAAAGGAAAATTGATAGAATATTTATATTTCTATTATTACTTTGCCTGAAGGAAATTTTATCTCGTTTTTCTACTTTTAAGAATGTCTCAAAATGGTGCATTATTTTATAAAGGGGCAAAGTTTTCTGCCGGAGAACATAAATATCAACGCTTATATTATAAAATACAATATTTCTTCATTGCCAAGCAGCCAAATTCATAGTAACGGAAGACGAGCCAATCCGCGGTTTCTTCCCCCCTCGATCGCGGATTGGACTTTTTGATATTTTGTTCGTCTCAGAGTAAAATATCGGCACGGCAGAACGCTTCCACCCCATCCAGTTCTGCCGTGCTTTCTTTTCCCATTTCCCTGAGATAAAAGATAAAAGCGCCGGCTTTATTTTGTGCCAAACAGGCGGTCGCCGGCATCACCCAGGCCGGGCACAATATAGCCGTTTTTATCGAGCTTTTCATCTATTGCTGCCGTATAAAGCGGCACATTGGCATGGTGTTTTTGCAAATAGGCTATGCCTTCCGGCGCGGCCAAAAGCGAAACAAAGCGCAAATTATCGGCGCCGCGCTCTTTCAGCAGGCGACAGGCCGCCGCCGCCGAATGACCTGTCGCCAGCATTGGGTCGGCCACAATAACCAAGCGGCTTGCTATATCTTCCGGCGCTTTAAAATAATATTCTACCGGCTGCAGCGTTTCATGATCACGATAAAGGCCAATATGGGCAATGCGCGCTGAAGGAATTAAATCCAGCATGCCCTGAACCAAGCCTTCACCCGCGCGCAAAATAGAAACCAGCACCAGCTTTTTGCCTTTCAGCACCGGCGCTTCACAATGCGCCAGCGGTGTCTCTATCGGCACATTTTCCAGCTCCAGATCACGCGTTACCTCATAGCCCAGCAATAAAGCGATTTCGCGCAATAATTGCCGGAACTCCGCCGTTGGCGTTTCCCGCCGGCGCATTTGCGTGAGTTTATGCTGGATAAGCGGGTGTTTGATAATATGCAAAGCCGATTTTACCATAAGCCTTCCCCCTGCGGGCAGTTTTTAAACGCGCTATATTAGCGGCAATGGGCAAATATTGCGCCCAAACCGAATTTATATTCAAAATCGCCCCGCTGCGGCGGCGATAAAGCGAGCGGGTTTTGGCCGGATTTCAAGCAATTTCACGGCGGAAACTCCATTGCACCCTGTCGCGCTCAGCCGTAGAAAAATTAAGCACATATTGCTGTGTTTTGGCGGGGCCGCCAAGCCCGGAAAAATAAATGGAATCTTCCAGCCGCACCGGGCAATCGGCCGAAAATATCCAGCTTTCACCATAATCCCCCTGCAAGCGAATAATATCGTGCTCTTGCCCGCTTGCTTCATCTCGCACCGCGCCTTCATGGCTTATGCTAATATCCGGGTGCACATGAAACCGCACGGCAACAGGCACTGCCGGCGCGTGAGATGATTTTCTGCGCCACAGCCCGGTGCGCCCCGGCTCCTCATAAAAACGGTCACAACCCTGCAACACATTGCCATTACGGCTTAAAGTCAAAGCGCGCTCATGTATCAGGTTAAAAGCCCGTTTATAACCGTCATGCGTAGCAATAAAACCCTGCATATTCTCTTCTTCTATCCTGGCCGTGCGCACATGCAGCCCTCTGCCGGCAAAGCCGCTCAGCGGCTTGTCACCGCGGGCAAAACGGCAGGAAGATGTATCGGCAATGGTAGCGGTGGAATGCGCCGCCGTCAAACGGCCGAAAAAGCGGAATTCAGCCGGGCCGTAAGGATCCAGACCGCAATTGACAATAAAGCGCTGCCGGCCTGAAGACATTTCAAAGGACAGGCAACCGGCATTGGCTGTCGCCGTCAATCTTTTGGCCAAGGGGGCGCCCGTATCGGCCAGCACCACTGTATCGCCGCCGGTCAGGCGCTGATAACCGGAATGCGGCGCCTGTGAAAAAGGCGTGCCTATTGTTTCGACAGCATTGAGCACAATATCCAGCCTTTGCGCCAAAATCGGGCCGACACCGTTAAAATTGGCCAGAGTGCCGTCACAATGGCGAAAAAAGCGCAAGGCCGGCAATAGGCGATCAATTGCGACAATCAATAGCGGCGGCGGCGCCTGCAGGCAATGTGTATAAGCATATTGCAGCGGCAGCAAATAAATCAGCAGCTCCAGCATTATTGCCGGATTGCGCGATATATGGCCGCCATCGGGCAAAATTTGCCGCGTCAGCTCTTTTTCCAGCCGGCGATGCGCCCTAAGCTGCAGCCGGCGGGCGCGCTTGCCCGCCTGAACCGGCGCACATAAGGCCGCCATGGCCAGAGCAACAGCAATATAAAGCCGCGCCGCATCATCTTTTTCCCCGGCAAAAGCTACGCGCAAATAGCGTATATGCAAGCCGATAATTTTGAGAAAACGCTTCCGAAAAGCCGGAGCAGCGCCGGCAAACAACCTGTCGGCATGGGCCAGCCAGGCAATCAGGCGGCGGGCAGCAAGAGCTGCCGCCCAAGCGCGGCCGACCGGCTTCCTGCCCTCAAGCTCTATCCAATCCAGGGTCAAAGCGCGCGCATGAGCAACAGCCAACTCGGTTTCCGCTGCTGTCATATGATTCAGCCAGCTAAAATCATAGAGAGCCTCTTCCCATTCACGGCTGGGCGGCTCTACCAGAAAGGGAGAGGTCGCCCCCGCCTGCACAATACGCCCACCCAAGGGAAAACGGCCGTGATAAAATTCATGCGCCAGTTTGGGATCGGCCAAATGCATGTCAAACGGAGCATAGAGCAAATGCGCCGGCGCCCGGCCGCTAAAACGCCAGCTCAGAAGCGGCCAACCCGCCGCTTTACGCATAAAACGGCTGAGCAAAGCTGTTAGCGCAAATTCGCCTGAGCCTGCCTTATAAACGGAAGTATGAACTGCTCCGGCCAAAACTTTCTTCCCGTTGCAACAAAATTCACCTTTGCGCCCGGCCTGATACCGGCCGCTACCACGCCGCATAAACAGTTTGCACAGGCCTGCCCAGTTTCACAAAACAAGGTAAATAAAGCGTTAAATCGATAGAGAGATTAAACCTGGCAACACAGTGGCGGCGGGGCTAAATTCACCGGAAAACAGGCGGAGAACACCGGCTATAACAGGCTGAAAAAGCATAAAACTATAATTTCCGGCGTATTTTTGTTGTTTAGCAGAAAAATTATGCTTATAATAAGGGGGAAAGCGGGGGCTTAAGTTAAAGCCCCTCACCTACCCTTCATAATTTCAGGGCAATGATGATAGCTGCTAGACTGACCATCAGGCCTAAAATCTGAAGGATAAGGTTGATTATCTGATAATCCGACACAGGCTAGCCTGTTTGGCCTTTCCTCCCTATATACGCCCAAAGGAGATAATTCCCCTTCGGGCATTTTTTCTTTATAAAGATTTCCTTACCATAAGCTTAAATCTTATATTATGAATAAAATAAGCGGAAGGCTCATGCGGCGCTAAACAGCCAAGCGCGGCCATAATTTCTGCCGATAAAAACGGGGGGAAATTTCTCTCCCGCCTGTTTTGCTTTTATTCAACCTTGAGTTGAATTATTGCCTTTGACGCGAGCAAAAACTCCCCGAATTTTCAGCCGGACTGAATTGTTCTTCAAGCGGCGACAAAGAGCAAAGCGCGGCAACATTTTTGCTCATAAAAAACGGGCGAAAGAATTACCTTCCGCCCGTTTTCTGCTTTATTCGATCTTAAGTGAGACTGTCCGCACTTCGACCAACTTCGTATAAGCTATTATATCACCTTTAGCGGGAGTAAGAGCTTTGTTGACAAGCCAAATGTAAAAAGCAAGGCAAAGGTGATTTTACCCTTCTGCCTTGCTTTTTTATGAGCAGGAAAATCAGCAGAATTTAGCGCAAGTGGTGCGTATTGATACGGCTTAAGCGGCGGCAAACAGTAAGGCGCGGTCAATGCGCCTGAGGTCTTGTTTTGTCGCCAAATGCTTAAAACCGGCCGTCTGAAACAAAGCGATAATATCGGCCGCCTGGCCAAAACCCGCCTCTACTGCCAGCCGACCGCCGGGCGCCAAATGTGCCGCAGCACCCGCCGCCAAAGCGCGATAAAAATCCAGCCCGTCAACGCCGCCGTCCAAAGCGCGGCGCGGCTCATAAAGCCGCACTTCTGCCGCCAACTGCCCTATCTCGGCCCGCGGAATATAAGGCGGGTTAGAGACAATAAAATCAAACCGTCCGGCCACAGCACTAAACCAATCGCTCTTTAACACGGTAAAACGCTCACTCAGCCCGGCAGCAGCGGCATTTTTTTGCGCCGTTTCCAAAGCCTCAGCCGCAATATCTACCCCCACGGCCTGCAATTGCGGCACTTGCTGCAACAGCGCCAGCGCCAGCGCACCGCTGCCGGTGCCCATATCCAATAAAGTAACTGGGGCAGAAGCAGGCAGCGACTCTTTTTCCTGTTTTGTGCCTTCACCCGGAAAGTCTGCAACTTTCTGGGGCACAAAATTGCCCGTGCCCATATCCAAT
>Ga0153977_1000359_pt1 | contig 11642 bp, 10 predicted proteins | sample TSGA061MetaG_FD_104710 | JGI IMG/M metagenome (GOLD analysis project Ga0153977, IMG submission 104710) | Attine ant fungus gardens microbial communities from Georgia, USA - TSGA061 MetaG | ecosystem: Host-associated > Fungi > Mycelium > Unclassified | place: USA: Georgia, Yuchi Wildlife... | reverse complement strand
GTCGCTTCGCAGAATTGGATATTCCTGTTGTGTATGTCTCGTTACTTGCTGCCATAATAGCTTGCTCATATTTGATGTTAGCCCTCCTGTCCTCGTTGGTGATGCAGGTCTCGCCAAAGTCGCCTCCGACAAACTTCTCTAAGACCACAATATTTACGTGTAGGTCATCAATCATCCAACTATTGCTCGTGGCGGGAATGTTTGCGGATCATTGTCACTTCTTGGCACTCAATGGAACAAATGCAAGGCCTTGTCTGCGCTGTTGATCAGAATTGAGTATCAACTGTCTCAGCGATTGGAAGTTGGTTGGTAGACGTGCTGGTGTTGGCGTACCAGGAGCTTCCGATACCGCAGATGTCATCTGGACAGACGAACAAGTCAGTATACGCAATGGAGCTGCACCTCGTAGTTTGAGGGTTGGAGAGAAGGCCTTTGTCGATGCGAAGGCAGACAGTATCGCTTGCAGCAGGTTTGACTTTCTGTTAGGGCCGATGTATGGTAAACTGCATTCCACCAGGGACTTTGGTACTGCCACTGCCACTGCGACTGACACTGTATTGAAGACCCCTTTGGGCAGTAGAGACAATCTCCTCGCTCACAATGTGTCTGTTTCGGCCCAGCTATTGATGGCTTTTCGCTTCTGTCTGCTAATTGTGATCTGCTGGATACCTCACTGTTCTACGCACTTTTTGTAACCGTTGATTGGTTAATTGCTGAATTGATTGAATGATTGTTAATGTGACCATGTAACTTTGTTCAGAAATACACAAGCAGAAAGCATAGAATATATGCGAGATGAAAAGCAAAGCTTCAAGTTAAAGCACCTCACAGTAGTCTGTATTCTTTTCAGTAAATCTTCCTCACAAATCTCATTTATCTTTCTAATCTTCATCAAGTGACTTATGCTCCTTTTGCTGATACTCAACCTTGCTCACGGATCATGGATATTAGCCAGGTAACCGTAACCATCCAACCTTCAATTGAAATTACCGGGACACACAACTCCCTCAAAGCATCAATGGCAAGAGTCATAGACCCTCAATTCCAGGAACCCATCCATACTTCTTCAGAGCGAGTGATACAAGTCTCTTCATAACCCCCCTTCCGCAGACTCATTAACAAGAGCCTCCTCTTCCTCTTCCCGTTTTTTCGCCTGTGTAGGCGAAATTTAGTCAGGGGTAGCTGGAAATGGTTCAGGTGCTACAGTGCGTGAAGTCTTTGCCATCGATGAGAATTGATTTCGGGAGGATGAATGCGACTATGAACTCAATCGACTGGAATTGACACGGATTGAATTTGTAGACAATGCATCGGAGTACATTTCGGGAGTTAAGTCTTCGAAGTCCTTTATGTAATGAGATCTGTAACAGATATCCGAGTGGAAGGAGCAGATTGGAAAATTATTGGTGACAAGGACGAGACAGGGGATGTGTATCCAGAGGCTGTCGGTGTAACAACAGAAGCAATAGAGTGCTGAGAATCGTTTTTCCCGCTGTTAATAAAGTTTGAAGTCTGGGAGGGATAACGCGCTGGTAAGAGAAAGACTAGCTCGACGACTCTGCCTTTTTAAAGATTTGCGCTTCTTGTCCACCTGAAGCAATAATTGGGAAGTCGAGAGAAAATTACGAGATTCAAAATTATGAACTAATGATGGCGAACTCGGAGGGGTATTCAATTGCAGATCGCGAACATCCGGATACGATTGTGTCGATGGCGGAGAGTAAAAAAAAAACCTGAGCAGGGCATTTCCGGCAAAGAACCGTTCAAATTATGTAAACCGTATGGGGAGGAATCAGTTGTTGGGGTATCACAAGGATCAGCATTTTTAAATCGAACAGATTTCAGAACACATGTGTCACGGCACCGTGGTTGAGACATCAAACTGGGCGTCCGCTGTCCTTCAAATGAGAGATTCCTTGTCTTCGTAAGGTTTCTGAACGTGGGCCTTTTGAGAGGGATTGCCGATTTCGTACTTCTTCCGAGAGTTTTGCAACATCTAACGCAGCCCAAGGAGCAACAGCAGCACTGCTACTACTTCTGGAATAAGAACGACTTCCTCCTGAGCTGCGAAGTGATTTCGGTTCAGGATGATGAGACCCCAGGATGACTGCGGATTGGGCACCATGCAAGGTGGGAGCCGAAAAGTTGGATTTATGAGTACGGCTCATTGGAGACTGGATGTGAATAGGGGAAGACGTCAAGTTTCCTGAGCCACAAGGACATGGACGAACCTCTGCAAAAGCTGTCTGGCAGCAATGGTCAACTTCCTGGTCCAAACCAGGCTGCATTCCAAAGGATAAAACTTAAAATAATCAGCTAAAGGGATGATTGGGGATAATAATGGGTCACGGGCAGGCGCTCCTTGAACTTGAACCAAAAAATATTAATAATAATGATGGGTCACGAGCTTACAAGCACCGTGTCACACATCTTCGGAGTTGTAATGACTATAGTTATTGCTGTGTTATTGACCTCAAGCAGTCGTGTGTGACCAGAGCACATTGTACCATGACTGATCTAAACTAGAATAAAATATAGACTCAGACGTCACCCAATATGGTAGACGGCTGAGGAACAGAATATTAAAATATACTATCTATACGGTCATGGAATAATGACGTAGTGGAGAATGAATGCGTCATTGACTCGTCGGTTCACTTCAACAATCTAGATCGCGTTGATAGATCATTTGTAAGCAGAAAATCGGTGCTAACAAGAGGGAAGGTCCCAGACATATTATCGTCTAGGCCCATCAAATTTGGAGCGTACCATTCATACAATGCGAGCATCAGTTTTGCGGCAGGCGGGATGGTGTCCTGAGCCGTCCCCAACATCCAAAACATTTATCTACGAAGCATCCTAGGCTGCATTGAGGATCAACTTAATAATCTTGCCAGGATACTCGCAATTCCATCCAGGGATTGCAGCTCAGGATCATGTCCCTTTTCTTTGGTTGTCCTCTGCTGTGAAAGAGATAGGACCTGCTCTCGAGCACACCAGGGGCAACAAGCATCACTGGTAGGGGATCGAACTTCTATACTATGGTCAGTTCTGACATTCTACCGACATTAATCATTGAATACAGAACTATTTAATCAATTGACTTACCCAAAATTTGTTCGAAAGAAGATTTAAGTGCCGCTTATTTAACAGCGTACTTGGATAGGTGCTTCAAGATGATCTATGGGATGCGATCTCATTCTTATCTTCAAACATAGGAGCAAGGAAAGCATGGTTTGAGATCGAGTCGGAATCCTCACACCTCCACCTGACCTGACACTCACTCGCCAGCAGTCGTGTACTCTCCTGTTTTTGTGTAAAGGCAAAATGCGTACGGAAGCACTCCAGAAACCTGACCACTAGACTTTGATTGCTCTTCAACGGTAATCACTGTCTCTCCAGACGACCTATCCACTGTACCACTATGCCATGGGATATAGTCGATCCTAGAATTCAACGCGCAACCCCAGATAAAATTTCCCCGTCTCGCTCGTCGTGACCTCTCTTGGTTTCCACGGGGAAACCCACAGTATCGTTCAACGATCCAGGCCTAGGCCATCTTCGAATTCTGGATGCTCAAATCATTAGAAACATAGTCCTCGGTTTGAAGAAACATTTGTGCATCTGGTTGGGGTGAAATTGGTGCGAAATGCGTATCCCGGAGCAGACACGATACATCGCCTGGCAGTGAACCAGCCGAGCTGACAGAAGAGATTGTTCTGGATCCAGAACCTGATTTAGATGCTGTACCAGTAGAAGTGAAGAGCAAGGGGAGATAATTTTGCAATATACGGACAATGAACCACCACAGCTGCTACTATCACCCTACATATATCTAGGTGGCTGGAGTGCATATATTTGGGCAACATTCTGATAACAGTAATCGGATAGTTTTCGTCGTTTGTCGTCGTAATGATGGCCGTTGAAACTGATAAACACCCTTGATAGAGTATCCACAAGCAGTGGTGGAGTTTGTTTTGGCTCCCTTAAGTGCTCTGTCGGCACTAGGCTAGATGAACCATATCACAGTCAATGCTTCGAGACATTGGCCGAGACGGATACATGCTAGTGGATGAGCTAAAACTAAACGATGATTGACAAAGACTGACTAGCTAAAGAGTTAAAAAAAGACGTACAACTGATAATACTGGCTGTGAACGCATAGAGACACAGAAACACCGAAGCTCTATCAAGCGGATACACATTGTGATAGGATGTCGCTATCAGCTTTGTTGTACATACGCGCAGACTCGACCTCCTCCATGACAACATAGCCAAACCAAATCCGACGTCACTCTTCGAGTTTCGAGGCGCTAAAGCCAATAAATGACCATGCAAGTGTCATAACACCAATGCCGATCTCGCAATAACCCATACGAAGGAGGGCTCAGTAGGTGGATGGACATGAAGAGGCAAAAGCAGATTGAAGGAGAAACTCGGCCGAGTCCAAATAAACTTCGCCGGCAGCGGAGAGGAGTCTGGGGCGGAGGGAGAGGGGAATGCATGAAAAGTAAGGTCTTGAGTAGGAGTACCATAACAGGCAGCGAAAGGGGAGAGATGACTGTTATAAGGGTGTGAAGGACTAGTAGGAAAAAGAGAGAGATAGTGAGACGAACCGGTTATTCAACGGTGGTATGGTCCGTCCTGCCTGCATTGAGCGCGTTAACAATGGCATTCATTGAAGGGGTGGTGTGTAGAGGACGCGTGATGGGGCCACGAAATTCTGCCTGCGACCTTTGACACCGTACGGAGAAGCATTAATGATCCCGCGCGCTATGCCTCGCAACAGTGACTGAACGCGGGGGTCATGCGACGCTAGCATGATGCCGACAAGCACCTCGATTTGATGGAAGCGGGCATCGATGGAGTCCTTGCGGGGTTCGCGCTTTCTGGATGGTGCAAGCTACAATGACACTGATGTGAGAAAGGGAGGTGCCAGATACTACTGTTCGTTTACCATGTCCGATTGTTCCTAATCAGCGTGAAACAACCTCTAAACTAAGATAATCTCTTACCAACTTTATTGATACAAATAAGCCCAGTGTTTGTGTCGCAAAAATCGAGCAAACTTCGGAGATGCTTTCGAAATGACTTCTGGATATAGAGGATCAACGTGCGGGATTGCTCTAACTCGTCATCACCATCCTCCTCAAACCCATCGTCTTTGTCTCGTTTGTGGATTGTCTCGTCGCCCGACATAATGATGACAATAAGCGATACGATCGATTTTGCTCGGTTGCCTTTTGAGGTAATCGAGCAGCTCCAGTCACGTGAGTAAATGTATTGTCTAAGATTTGCAACGACGTCATGCTAGACCGAGAATACAGTATTGGCAAAGGAATGATATCTTTCCCACAGCATATTCTCGATTACCTTTTTGGAATCTGGAGACAGCGGCAATGAGGTCAGAACTCTGCGAGATACTGCAACAAAGTCGATGTTGGGCTATCTTGCTACCTAAGATTATTTACCTTCAGGTCGCGAGGAGCAGGTAAATTCATGCCAAGCAATTGACACGACAGGTGTCCTATTGTAATTAGAACAAAAATGAAAATTTTATTTTTTTGTATCCAAGTGACTTGCCCTCTCATTTTTCTGATGCATCGTGATGTCTCTCGTGCAATAGATTCCAAATCGGTTGGATAGTGGCCGTGGCCTAAACTGCCTAGGAGGCTCCAGGTCCATCAGAATATCATCCTCTCGATCCTCCTCCTCCTCCTCTATATTCATCAAAGCCAGCAACACAATTTCAGGATCCCACACCTGCTGGAAACTAGTTTCCCGCGCCGAATTCATATATCTTATTAGGTTCCGAAAATTTGTCAGGGGCTGTTTTTTTTTAAGTATTGAGATTTGCGTTTCGAGACGAAACATAGGTGATTGAAACTTACGTAGCATGAGCAGCATATCACGTTTAGATGTTGTTCTTGTTGAAAGCTGGGGTCGTAGGCATTTCAAAGGCCACTGCATTGAGGCAGTAACAAATCTTTTGTGTTGACCTTCCGGAATTGCCACGTTGGACCCCTCTGTAGCTAAATTACCTGATGCTCCCATGCCCTTTGTTGGGTCAATGAAAGCAAGGGGCTGGAACAGCCTCACCCAGCGGTCTGTAAAAAGGCAATAAATCAGTCCCATATTTGATCGGTGGGGGGGATCACAGAGGTGAGTAAACTACCTTGTAGTGCGACATCGACGTGGTGTCGACGATCGTAGAGCATTTTCAAGAGATCCAGATAAGTTGACTTGTGTAGATTGAATGGAGAAGCTGGGCGGAATGAAGAATACGGAGGGATTCCAGCTCTCGTCAATGTCTTACAAGCGATCTTCCAGGTATGATCAATCAAAGAAAGAAAGTAATCAAAAAGATAGAGTCAGTCATCCTGGGAGGAGAAATAACTAGTTTACCTCGATAAGACAGACAATCTGTTGACGACCACATATTTCATTGTGGCGACACAACAACAGGACAAAAAGAGTGACCGACCTTCCTCGAATACCGGCAGAATTCATCTGGTGTCAAGGAGCAGCAAGTCAACAGCCTCTTTGCACCTTGGAGAAAATGAGAAAGGCGGCCCAAACGTTTGGCTATATCTACAGCATCGTTGTCCAGATCTACCACATCTAGCGGAGAATGTAGAAATAGTTGATTGCTTGCATGAGAATGATAGAAAGGGAACCGAATGGCAAAAGGTAGCGAAAGACACATGGTTAAGGGAGGGAGAAGAGGCAGTGTACTTCAATCAACGTTGAACGTTGTTTCGGGTCAAAATGGCTTCGGATAAACCATTGACTCCAGAAAACCGTGGCAGAATCACACCCTGGACCTGGACTGGCCTCACGCGGTATATTCCGATTTCCTTGTTCTGTAAAACCTGTTATCCACACCGCTACATTCGCAAGTTCTAACACTTCTAGAGCTATAAGTAAGGCATTCATATTTTCCGAACACTCAACAACAACAGGGAGAATGGATAAAGGGAATTTTCGCCTCGCTTTGCTATTACTCTAATGTGGGAATTGCAGCTTGCGCGTTTTTTGGACCATCCAGGAAGTGTGGACCGCGCAAAGACTTGATTGAGGTGCCTCAGTGTTGCGAGACATAGCACGTGATTCTGCTTTCTTATTCAGGAGATCATTGATGCCTCTGGCATTGTTAACGCGCTCAACGCAGGCAGGACCGACCACACCACCGTTGAATAATCGGTTCGTCTCTCTCTGTTTGTCCTCGACCAGGCTGCTATCGTTCCTTTAGATCCGCGCTGGTACCGAAACATGTCCTCAGTCTCAGACTTCAGAGCATCTAGCTGAGATTATGAAACTCGAGAACACCATCATTTAATCAAGGAAGCGCAGGCTTCCGAGCATCAAAACAGCCTTTGTTAAAGGCAAGATATCAACTCATCTCTTGATATTCTACTCATTGGGGACTAGCTACCGTCGCCGAGAACTCTCCAACATCGACGCTGTCAACGAGTATCACTAATTTGTCGTACAGCCGCTTTAATCAAGTCGATGCACGTGTTGACGTCAAGATATCGAGAGAGTGTGCGTGCATATGTTATGAGGTTTCTTGGATAGGTGCACAGCAGCGCCAGATATACATATCGTAGCACTCCTTCGAGCGACACTCTACTCTGATGACCGTGGTTAATTCCGAGATGCAAGTGGTCTCGAACCACCTAAGAATATTTTGAAGACGGTGGGAGGCATCAGCCTGCTCGCGAGCCAGAAGTTGCATCGTTGCTAGCAAGAGCGTATATTGGCATGAGTGAGTCGAGTTTTGATTCTTCTGTAACAGCATGATTGAGTCCGTGAAAGCTATGCAAATCCCCTCAGTCTCACACGAGATGCCTAAGTTGCAACCGCTGATTCAAACAATAGGTTGATCCAGCACTCATACACCTCCCCGCACCGGGCTTCCGCGGCACTTGGGCCCGAGCATACTCCCTCTTCACCCGTCTAGTCTCCCAAGTTGGCTGTGACGAGCTTTGAAAACACGGAGCAGTGTATCTGTCATGGAAGAAGAATACCGGATGCAAAAAGCTCAGACTAACATACAAAAAGCATGTGTGATGGTCCGATGCTTCACTTGGTTTGACAGTGGTTTTCGTTTAGATTGTGGGACAACCATGCCGTGCACAGCCACAATTTTGATTAATCCCTCTTCATTATTATTTGTATATTACTGTCTCTATCCACCCTGCTGCAAACGTCAAAGCCACCATTCGATCTTGGAATGACAGAATAAGATGCATGTGCTTGGCATGGGTATAGGTTGACACGATGCAATCTACCTCCAGGACACGGAGTCAAAAACCAACCCATTGGTAGATCTGCTGCGGGTTATCAGCATCAGCGTCGCTGCATAACAGGATTTGTATACTGGACTGGACTGGACCTGACCAAGAGGGGTAGATGGTCACCTCTGGCAGTCCATTGAAGCTGAAGCAACGTAATGGAAGAAGTCCTCTGGTAACAACACAAGGACCAAGGATGACGACACATGCATATCCATACCCCTAGAGCAAAGTGAGCAGGGCTTTGAGACAGGGGAAGAGACCCTCACCCGTTCTTCCCAAGAAACTAGTGAAGAAACCCATTTGTATCCATCTGTTTCCGAGAGAGCGCAACCTCATGTCTCAGCCCGACCAGTTTCCTAATACTCCTCCCCTCTTGTGTCGCTGCCCACGGTAATCAACAGCTATTGCACACACACTGTCTGAACTCGAGGCTCCTTTAATCATCGCCTCTTGGATCCCATAAGTAGTCAAACTCCCAAGGCTGAGCGAACTGTGAGTGGGTTGTTTGCCAATAGGAAAGGGGGGGGTCTCCGAGGTCGAGTAGACGTTGGAGCTGGAGCGCCCCTGTTCATATGTTCTTCGGAAGGAGCCTGCACCTGTTCGGAGGCCTTTAACGGCGAATCGCATACCTCCAAGTGGCAAGGACCTACCAGACCAAGCCTCGGAACAGCGCCCTGGTATGCTGTTGAGAATGAAGTTGGATCGCGATGTAACCGCCACGAACAGCATCAAGAAGACATTGTGGTCATTCCTTCCATATACACTGGAGGAGGTGTCTGCTATACTGCCTTGTACGGTCAAGCCAAGCGCCATGCATTGGGACACATCGAATAGCGAGCAAGATTGTCAGCTTGTTTGGAACTGGTGATGAACAAATATTAATATCTCTTTCTCTCAGAACCAGTCCATCGTCGAACAAGGCTCTCAGATCGGAGCTGTGACCTCATTTGATGGGGAATGTGATGTTTCAAGCGAAATATACGAAAAAAAAAACAGACAGATGCTAACGCTGATTGCTGAGAGAGAGAGCGCATGCAACTTGATTCTTACCTAGCCAAACGGCCAATCCTCTCGCTCTGTATATCGGAATCAGACTGCTTTTGTATAGATTGACGACTCGCATTGTTCACTCACACTGGTGAATCCTGTCCTGCATTGAACATGATGCCGAGCTACGGGATTGCTATACTTTAAAAGGTAGTGTAGAGACCCGTCTTATTATCAATTATGGTCAGGAACTCGGAATGGAGAACTAGCGTCAGTAAAGAGTGTAGACAAAGTGTGCATATGTTTGTGCTAGATCTACCAGCTCAAAATTATCACAATGTAGAATACAAAAAACTACAACAGTTCTCGTCTCAAAAAAACAAATGAACAGAATAAACTTCAATCAGAGAACGGGCCATCATCAAGTGTATACGGGCAGCGCGGTGCAGATATGTGGTCAACTTTGGCATCGAAAATATGAGAGCAAGTCGATGAGACACCAACTTTTGAACGTTTCACCTCCAATTTTTGGCGGGGTTCTGGCTTGATGACTGACATCCAATTACTGTAAGCCGGCTGTCATGAAATTATTACAAGTGTCAAAAGACGGAGACAGATGAGCCTATCTGCATCAATAACCCAACCAAGACATAGCAGAACACAAAGAAACAAGAATGAGCCGCAGAAGAGCATTTCAAAGAAGGTGCAGGGTAATAAGGAATGTCAGTGGGTTGAATCTCAACAACCAATAGGCAAGTGCCTGAAGTCCGAACGAAGTGAGTCAATTATATTAATGACAAAAGAAACTATCTAAATACACACCTGAAGTCCGAACGAAGTGAGTCGAACTTCAGTAAAATGGTGAGTACACTTTTATATCATAAGAAAAATTGCTGCAATGACTAATAGGAATTTTTCGTGATGGCATGAAGATGATATCAATAGACGACAGTTTCGGCTATTGAAGAAGTCCGAAACCGGTCTCGAATTGCATCCTTCGATAGAGCGTGGGGAGTGGGAAAGTGGCGAGCAGTTGTTGAAGAAGAAAAAAGCGAACCTAGTCGCGAGGGGTAGAGGACAGCGTCATTCCAAAGCCACTCCATGGGCATGCCAAAGGTAATGTCAGCAGCCGTGCCACCAATAAGGAGGGCAATGAACTCACACTTGGGGCCAATGATAAGTCCCCACCTCTGGAGAAAAGACAGGAGTTGTTGTAGGCCTAGACTGCTGACTTGAAGGTGCCAAAGATGCCATAGCAGCGCTGACGAGATTCAAATCCAGTAAGACGACCAATGGATGTGAACATAGTGTGGCCGCGTTTGATGACGAACCACACAGGGTCGCCCTTGAGGTCTTGGTTGTTGGGGTCCTTGATCACCGCAGCGGAAAGAACGGATACGGGCTTGTAGAGGCGATCCTCAGGATAGTTGAACAAAGATTGCGCGTCATCACATGAGACTCATGAACTCGCCCGGCTCGATTTCAGGGCCTGGAATGTGAACAGTTAGATTAGGCACTTTCAGTTAGACGGGTCAGCACGCACCTAGGTCGATAACATTCCCCTTGAAGTCGAGCTTTATTACACATACATCCAGGGTGTAGTTGTAAGGGGGAGCAAGGCCGGTGATCGGGGGTGCCCAGACAACATGGCCGATGACGCGGTTGTTGACCTTGGCCCAATCTTTCTTCATCGTGACAAAGAACTTCTTGGGCTCCTCGATCATTTCCTTCTTCTTGCGCACGTCGGCTTGGGTCGTCGCCGGATTCACCGCTGCTTGCTGGTTGCCGGCTTGCACACGATTCATGTACGACACAACACGCTTCTCCAAGGCAGAGATGGTGTTGTTTAACATACCAATATGGATGCAAGCAGGTCATCAAAAGCCCATGAGGACGACATTCTTCTTAGGGGCGGCTGCGCAGGTGTAGTCACAAATTACGCTCATCTTCTGTAAGGGACAGAGGAAACAAGTGTACATCTTTGGTGGGTGTAGGAAAGATTGCCTAGCTCGGCTAGGAAGAGCACATGGCGTGCTGTGACACCGTAGAGATCCTCGCCGACTTGGAAATAAAAGCCAAGGGTGCCCTGCATGTGGAGCGTCTTCAAGCTGGCGATTGGCAGGCTAAAGGCGGTAGTAACCCAGTCAATCGCGTCCTTGAGGGGATGGAGATTGTCAACGGGCGCATAGAGTACGGAGTCAGTGAGAGGTTGTGTTACGGAATTATCAATCTTGTGCTAGGGAATTGACGAATAGGTGTATACCAGCTCGAAACTGGGGTCTACTAAGTTATGTCGCTACCATACAACTAGAGTCACATGACTTGCGAGTCACCTATAGTTTCGGTGGGAGTTGG
>Ga0153977_1000358_pt1 | contig 11645 bp, 8 predicted proteins | sample TSGA061MetaG_FD_104710 | JGI IMG/M metagenome (GOLD analysis project Ga0153977, IMG submission 104710) | Attine ant fungus gardens microbial communities from Georgia, USA - TSGA061 MetaG | ecosystem: Host-associated > Fungi > Mycelium > Unclassified | place: USA: Georgia, Yuchi Wildlife... | reverse complement strand
GAAAACAAAGCTAAGAGTGGTAAATATTAACTAGTTATTTAAATAATACAGAGAATTTTGGGAAGCAGAGTGAGTCAGGATGACTACTAAGTCTGACAACTGATAAGGTACATATGACTAGATAATAGTATCACAGGGCATGACAGTGCCTCTCATGATATTTTTCAGTATAACCAATAGTCTGGCTCTATTCCAGACAATGATGAATAACATCTTCTAGAATCTTATTGTAGAGGGTATAGTAGTCATCTATCTAGATAACATTCTTATCTTTACTAGGTCTATGGAAGAACATACATGAGCTGTATGGAGAGTACTAGAAATCCTAGCTAAACATAAGCTATTCCTACATCCTAAAAAGTGTAAGTTCCAAAAGGAATAGATTGAATATCTAGAACTTGTTATCTTAGAGAATGAGATTTCTATGGACCCTGTCAAGATTGCTAGAGTCCACAAATAGCCAACCCTGGAAAACCAAATGAACATTCAAGTCTTTTTTAGATTTATTAACTTCTATAGGAGGTTCATCCAGGACTTTTCTAGTATAGCATGCCCTCTCTTTGATCTCATTTATTCTGACCAGACCTGGACATAAACTGATAAAGAGTGGAAGGCCTTTGACAATCTCAAGATAGTGGTGATCTCTGCTCTGGTACTAGTGTCACCCTAGAACTTGAACCCCTTTAGAATTAAGACCAACAGCTTTGACTTTACTACAGGAGTGGTCTTATTTCAGTAGTCTCCAATGGATGGTAAATAGTATCTGGTAGCTTTCTACAGCAAGTCCTTCTCTCCAGCAGAGTGCAATTACAAGATCTACAACAAGAAGATGCTAGCTATCATCCATGCCCTGAAAAAATAGAGGCATTTCCTCAAAGGAGCTGTTCATTCAATAGAGATAAAGATAGACCACAAAAACCTAAATAAAGAAGGCTCTTATACTCTGGATGAGCAGAGGCCAGAGCAAACCTTGGAGTGGACTGGGAGTTCCCACTGCATGCCACTTGGGCAAAAGACCTAGGTATCTGCTTAGACACCCAGAGGAGGGTAGCTACCTTCACAGGGATGGACTTAACAGTAGCTGTCTTGGCTGGCTGAGAAGAAGAAAGTGCTCTTGAGACTACTGTTGTTAGTGAAGGCACGTTCTAAGAAGGTACAGGAGTATTAGTAGAGGAAAAGGACCTTTTTTTGCCCTTACTCTTCTTGTTAGTTACAATAGTAAAGGGAGCTTCCTCCACTATTAGTAGTTCATCAACTGCCATCTCCACATCTGGAGACAGCTCCTGAGGTAAGTTAGGACCATAAAGGGTCTTTATTGCCTCTATAAGAGAGAGAGCATCAGCCTAAGATAAGATTTTGAAGTGATCCCACTCTACTACAAATACAGCCTGGAACAGGTGCTACATAAGAAAACCTACTCCTATAATAGAAGAGAACTGTTCAATTGGACAGCTTTCATTAGCATACTTCTGAATGAAGCATACAATACTAAAATTGTTACAGGAAGAGAGCACAGTGACCTAACAGACAACACTGTACACTATTATACAGACTATTGAAAACAGGAAATATAGTGACCTACCAGACAATACAATATCAACTAGACTCAGAATTAGTAGAGGGTTCAAGTTGGACCAGAGGCCTAGATAAAAACCTCATATATAATGTCACTTGTCACTAGTTATGACATTTAAGGTAAGCTATCACTGTCATAAGTAACTAATATATCATGGTCACCTATCATGTTATAGGTGTCTGACCCTATACTGCTATCTCCCAATTGGGATAATGACTTAGCTATTCCATAGTTTGTGCTACAAAGCATTCAACTAATTGATATAGGGGCCTGGGGGGCAAAGACCACCCTAGAGGCAATATCTCTGCTCTTCTCAGACACAACCTGGTTATTCCAACTCATAGAATGTATTCTCTTTTCAGAAGTAGAGAGAAAGAGGGCAACAGGGAGCTAGAGAGAGACAACTTTGTAAAAGAGTTTGCTTATAGTAACTCTTGAGACAGTAGATATCCTAAAGCTAGAACTAATCTTTTTCTCATCACTTTTCTCCTTCTCAGAGGGAAAAAAAGGCTTAGAAAATGCTTTTCTAGAGTTCTTAGCAACAGAAACACTTCTAGAGGAGCATTTGATAATATAATAAATGTTCTCTAGAATGAATATGTTTGCTAGCTCTAGAACTAGTATAAAAGATAACATTGAGTGAGTCTAAAGACTTACCAGTACTAGGAAGAATAGCCTGAGGGCCAGAGGGACAAGTATTAGCAAACAAATTTATTTTAAGTATTTGATTTAACTATGATAGCAGTTATAGAAAAAAAAAAAACTTCTTGGTCTTCCATAGTGGAAATGAGACCAAAACAAATAGCTATAAGTTCTACTTCTAAAACAGTAACATTCATTGTTTGAACTTTAGTTTGTTTTATGATAACATTGTTTTTCTAGCTATGAGTAATAGTAATGACCATATTAGATTGCTTGATACCCCATCTACTATAACAACCTAATACTAGGATATTTGGAATTGTTGGAAGGCCTTATTAAAGTAATCAAAGTGTTTATGAATATCTTTTTTATCTGATAACATAGAGAAATGAAAAAAAATTTATTAGAGAAATGATTGACTACTTTTAAACCAAAAGAAAAAATAAAATAAAAAGGAAAAAAAACTTTCATTAACTTCTAACAACTATTCATTAACATCTTTGATGGAATTTTTAAGTTTTGAATTTTACTTTGTTGTAAGTTTTTAAGTTAAAAATTTATGTGGGGTTTGATTCTTGGTGTATTGTATATCTAATAATGAATTAATAACATGTAAAGGAGGTATTGATTTGTACTATAAATGATATCATCTATTGAGTTTTCTTAAATGGAGAGAGATTAAAAAACTACAGTTAGAAGCCATAAAGTATAATGGAGAGAATATATGTTCTGTATAGGAGTTATTTTTGTAAAGGAAGAATGCCACATAAGAAGTTCTCTAGAAGCTTTATTGTATTGAGTATTAAAAGGCATTTTATAGTATATAAGTAAATACAATAGTAGAATGTAAGTCTTTGGTTGAAAAAAAAGTCCAAGTATTGTTAGATAAATTTAGAATAGAGAATGGAATCTCCTACTGAAAATAAATCAATAAAAGGATTAGAAGGATTATGTGCCTTAGTAAACTCTTCTTTTAGGAAATTAAAAGACTATTATTAATCTAGAGAATAGGAATACATACCCTCAGTACCTCTTGTTGCAGAACCCTAGGCTCAGAGTCTAACTCTACTAAGATACTCAGAAAGTGTAAATTGTAGAATCTTAATGCAGATTCTACAAGTGTACTTTTATATACTAAGATCTACTAATGACTTATGATGGGTATCTCTTGACTCTTTAAGAAATAGCTTAGAGGTCAAAATTTTTGATAAAAGCAGAGTAATAGTGAGCTTTGTAAACAGAACCAAAACATAATCTTTGAAGCCCCCTAGTCTTTTGGTCAGACATGTTTCTAGTCTCAAAATAACCTAATATAATAATGTAATATATATAACTAAGACTACTAGATATAGAGTCAAATGTTTATTATATACTACAAGATATCACAGTATAAACTAGAACTAGACTAAACCAATAGTATAGTTGGCTTGACAATAAGTACTAAAATAATCTAATAGACCTAGAAAACAGATATGAACTAATAGCACAATTGGCTTGACTATAAACTAAAATGCTCCAATAAATCAATTTGACACTAGACTCAAAGATTGTACTAAATCTATAATATAAGTGCTTAGATCATAGACTTAGAAATTTGAATAAGTAGTATCAAATAATGCAATATAGATTTATATAGCTACATATAACTCTTAAATCACATAACTTAAAGGAAGATTAATAAATATTCAATCAGCAGAAAATAGAGACAATAATAAAGTACACCAAATAGTAGAAATAAGTAATTAAATTAAACAGCTACTTAAAAACTACTTGAGAACTTACTAAGTAAAACCAATACACCTATATAAGATCAATTGAGTAAAGACTATAAGAAAGATACTAAAAATCACTAAGATAGACTAGAATTGACCTAAGACAAAACCTTATTTAATATAACAAGGTCATGAGATACTATAGTGAAAATAATATAAGCTATAAGACTACCTAGTAGCTTCATACCTACTATGTTCACATTGCAATCTCAATCCACTACTACCAAAACTGAGCCAAATACATAAAAGCACAAGTATTTTAATTTAAATGATATTTACTCTATCTTCACTTTTACACTGCAAAAGCCTAGGAAGTTTAGTACTAAGACTTTTACCATTGATATGCCTGCAATAACCACCCAAGTCTTAAACAAGGCTACAAAAGACACTGTAGAGGAGGAAACAGTGTTAGAGTCAGATAACAAAGTTAAAATATACATAGAGGATAAACTAATAGAAAAAAACTAGTAGTAGCTACTAAGCACCACCTGTTCTTTTACTTGATTGGTGACATTTATGCAGAAGCCTGGGGAACTAAAAATAAGTTGAAAGAACACATTAAGAAGTAGTACAAAGAATCTGAGAGGAAGTATAAAATTCTAGCTGTAGTATACAGTCAAGTCAGAAATAAGATTAAGATAGAGAAGATATATAAAGTAATAAAGTCTCAACTAGCAATCTCTTTTAGTATAGGTATGGTAGAAATACTCAATGATAACAGACCATGGGTTGTAGTCCATATTGGTAATATGGTAAACATAAAAGTACTACTTGAGATCAGTACCCTTTATATCCCAGACCACAAAGACCTAGTCTTCTTTCACTTTATTATTAACAAACCAAGTCCTACTATATACCTTTTTATTGCAGTGATTAATACCCACTTAGCCAAGAAAGCCAATTATTATGTTTCTGAATCTAAAGTCGCAAAGTTTCTATGTACTATATAAGAAAACAAAGTCACTCTGTCCTTTGCTATAACTGCTCTCAATGTCTATCATATCTATATATCATTTAGTAACCCTGTGATAAAGAAATCCTTCCCAGCTAGATATATGCTCAACTTGTTGACTGAGTTGGTCTTACAATATGTACTGGATTACAAGATCTGTTATAACCAGATACATATGCTACAAAGCTGTCCTTTTTGCAATATCAGACTGACTTAGAATATAGGACTAGGCAAGTTGAATGGGAAGCAAAAGAGAACAGCTGAGGATATCCAATACAATAATTACATGGACTAGTTTAAGTAGATAGAACTATAGTGTAGGGCTTTTCAGCTTAATCTTGATTGAACTCTAAGTGAAACTGAGTAAATAGCACCCAACAAGATAGCCAAACTAAACTGAATGGAAAACTTAAATACAAAGCTATAAACCCAACCTGAGTGAAGTCTAAATAGACTTAAAATGGTGTCTGATAAGGCAGCCAAACTAAACTTAAATAGACAACCCTGAATACAGAGCAGCTAACACAAGTTCAAGAAACTAAGGAAATAGTGCCCAACAAAGCAGCTAAAAGAAACCTAAATAGAGACCTTAAATATAGAGGCACAAACCTAAATAAGACTAAAATAGCATCTAATAAGACTGCCAAATTGAACTTGAATAGACAGACCTGAACATAAGACAACTAACCCAAGTCCAAACAAACAAAGAAATAGTGCTCAATGAGGTAGTCAGGATAAGAAAGAACAATACAAAATGAGACTACTGTAATGTACTACAGAAAAAACCCAGAATACAAGACTATTAACCTAAGAAAGAAAAAAAGAACTAAACAAATAATGCCCAACAAGGCAGTCAATCCAAACTTGAATAGACAAGTCTATATACAAAACTACAAACCCAAAACTAACTAACTAAGAAAGCAGTAAATAGTAAAACTGCCAATTACTAACACAAACTGAAGTTTAATTGAACTAAGTACAAAATATCATACAAGACAGTTTAATTAGACCTGAATAGAAAGCCTTGATATACAGAACTATGGACTCAAGTTCAACTAAATCCCAAGTCAGTGGCAATTAACAAGACTACTGACTTAAAACTAACTAAACTAACAACTTGAATACTAAGTTGAAAACCCAAATCTAACTGAACCTTAAGTAAACTAAGTAAATGGTACTTGATGAGATTATCAGACTAACACTACCATATAACTAGATTAGAATAGAATGAAATGGAGACAAGTTTAACAACAAACATAAGATAAGTCAGCCACTAACAAAAAAGAGAATAAAAAACACTCCAAGCAAGCCACTAAGTAGAATATCAACTAAAACTACTATAAAAAATAGAACAGAGACTTGATTACCCAACAAATAACATAGCTGATGAATACAAAATAAACATAACAAAACACTACTCATAACTAGATAACATAACTAGACAACTTAGAAAAATCATTTAGCTATCAAGTAAAAGACCTAACAAGATACAATAAGAACCAAACTAAGTAAAATACTAAACTATAGGAAGCAAACAAAATAAATAGTAACCAACCAATACCAAATACCAAGAGATAAATACCAACAAAACTAAATACAATAATATATACAATCCAAATATAAACAAAATAAGATATAACAAGGAATAATACACTATAACCAACTACAAATACACACAAACACAATATCAAATTAGTAACAAAAACATAATACAAGAACAAGATAACACAAACAAATAATAAATAGCTACCAAAGACAATATACTAAAGTCATCTAACAAACCAATCAAATCAAGAACCAACAATAGAAAAACCAATCAAGAGCAGATAAGCCAAGACAAACAATACTAAGATACAATAAAAGAATATATAAATATAACTATTACCACAAGAACAATACAACCATAAAATAACAAATAATAAAATAACCTAAAACTATACAACCACAAACAAGAATTATAATAAAACAACAAAAAAAAAACACAAAACAAATAAAACAGAACTATAACATAAATAACAATACTAACAAGACTATAATAGTATCAATCTTAAAGAATACCACCAGAAAAAAAAAAACAAAAAGAAGACCAAATAAACAGGAACAAGTAAACTCAATCTAAAAACTGATAACAGAAAATTAAAATCAACAAGAAAAAATAAACCTAACACAAGACTAAAAAACTATAAAGTAGTATAATAAACAAAGCCAATAAGATAAGACAAATAAATAGACAATAAACAAGACCAACCAAACTAAAAGAAATAAGAAATAATCAAACAACCAAATAAACAAGATCAAATACTATCAAAAGAAATAAATATATATTATAACCAACAAACAAAAAACCAAACAAGTCAAAATAACCAAATAATGAAATCAAATAACTACAAAACTCTAATATAGAGAACCAAAAACTACTATGAAATGATACAAAATTACTATTTTAGAAGTGTTAGTTATTTGGAAGTTCAAACAAAAACTATAGATGGTAACATTAGGGTAAATGCACCACTTGTTTCTTTTGGCTTATAGAGAAGAAGTATAAACATAAACAAACCCATGAGCCTGGGACCAATCTATGGCTCTAGACTCTAGCAGAAAATAACTAGAGCTATTTTCACTAATACTCATAGAGATTTGGTATCTGAGAAAGTAACATAAGAACTCTAAAGAAATAAGATCCAAGATATACCAACAAACAAAATAGATATATAGAAACTAATATTCTTTAATGTTAAAGGAAAAAGATATACAAATAGAAAATCAAAATACAAAGACATAGCAACAACCATGAGACTCAAGAAAACAGCAATACTAGTTATACAAGAAACAAAACTCAAAGAAAAAGAAGAAGAAAATATAATGAAAAAAAACCCAAAAATTACAATAATAAGCAACTATGGAAACAGTAAAGCAGAAACTGTCTTTATTATCAATAATGACATAATGGAAGATACCAAGGTTGACCCGGAATAGAGCCATACAATTGTAATTTAAGGTAGAGTAGTAACAATACAAATTAAAAAAAACAACCAAGAATTTACTATACTAAACATATACATACCAAATACAAAGAAAGAAAAAACAAATACTATTGACAAAATAAAAGAATATATTGATAAACTAGACAAATACAATAACCTAATTATAATAGGAGACTTTAACTTTGCAACAAATGCTTTAGACAAATCACTACCACATAATAATAATGAAAAAATATGTGAAAAATGGATAGAAATCATAGAAAAACACCAATTAACAGATAGATGAAGAAAAGCCAAGGAAAAAAAAAGATAATTCATATATATCCAAGGAAAAAGTCTAGTAAGAATAAATAAAATATATATTGCCAAAGAATTATTTGAACAAATGATAGAATGGACTGTAGAAGAAAACAACAAAATATTAGATCACTAGATAATATCAACAACAATACATGATATGGATCTACTACTAATAGAAAAAGAATTATAAAAACTTAATAACAATACAATAAAATGGCAACTCTTTAAGAACAGAATAAAGAAACTACTACTAGAGATACAAAACAATATAAATAATGCAGAAAGCCAGAATAAATCAAAAATAGAAATATAGATGAGAACAAAAAAAAAAATAAGAAGAATCAAACAATAAAAAAAGAATGCTAACAATATATATATATATATATATACAAAAAAATAAAATAAGAAGAAAAAACAAATGAAAAAAGACAAGAAGAAATAACAAAACTAATAAAAGAACTAAACAAAAAAGGAAAAAAAAGATTAGATACTACCCAAATAATAGCAAAAGTAAGATATATAAAAGAAGAACAAAAAGAAACTAAATATTTCTTCAACTTAAAGAAAAATAAAAGAGACCTAGCAATAATCAAAGTACTACAAAATAAAAACAAAAAAATAATAATAGATACAAATGAAATATGTAAGATAGCAACAGAATACCATCAAATATTACAAAAAGTATCTGAAAGACAAAAAGATAAAACACAAAACATAAAAGAAATCTTAAATAACATTACAAATAAACTCAAAAAAGAAAACCAAGAATTATTAAGCAAATCCACAAATGAAAAAGAAATAAATATCCCATATAAATTTTACAGATTATGAACAAAAGAATATAAAGATTATAAAGACAAAGAAAAAACAAAAAATCCTAAAAAGCTGATAGCAGATATAATATATATACTCAAAGAAGTCTATAATAAAATAGAAGAAAAAGGCCTAAAAGATAAAAACTTTATATTAGAAATAATATTTCTTTTATACAAGATTTCCTAATTTTGTTGCTATTGTTTTTGTTAGGATTTTATAATTTATATTTGTTAATGTTATGGGCCTATAGTTTTCTATTTTTGTTTTTTGTTTTTATTAGCACATGACTATTTATGAAAAACATTAGAAAAATTTAACTTTCTGTAAGCTTTTATATTCAAAATCAAAGAATTATACAAAAATGCAAAAATAATAGTTTTAGTGAACAAAATACTACCAAAAGCAATAAAAATAGAGAAAGAAGTAAGATAAGGATGCCTTATATTATGTTTTTTATATAACATAGTAATTAAACTACTAGCAGAAATAATAAGAAAATTAGAGCTAAAAAGATTCAAAATTTCTGGAATACAAAATAAAATTCTAGTATCACTATTTGTAAGCAATATATTAGTATATAAACAAAGAAAACAAAAGAAAATTACTAGAAAATATAATAAATACTCTCTGCAAAGCATCTACTATAAGATTTAACCAAGAAGAAACAAAAATATTATCTATAGATTCACCTGAATATAGAAAATATATAGAAGAAAATAGAAAAACAGCAGAACAAGAAACATCTATACCAAATGAAATAAGAATAATAAAAGATAGAGAAATATTAAGAACTCTAGGAAGCTACATAGGAAACAAAACAAAAAAGCTAATATAATAGACACAAATACTCAAAAAACAAAAAAAAAATACTAGACATATAGATTACACTTAACCTATCAACAATAGAAAAAGAACTAATACTAAAATCACTAATACAATCAAGAGTACTATTTCTAGCGACCATTAACAAAATGCCCAAGAACATAAGAGAAAAAATAGAAAATCAAATGAAATCATTTCTATAGAACAATAAAAAAAGCAACAATGAACTAGAAAGAAACAATACAACCAAGAGAAAGAGAAAACCTAAACATATCAAATATAGAAATAAGAATAGAAGCAATCTAACTAATATGGCTTAAATAATACCTAGCCCTAGTAAAAGAAAAACCAGAATAGGTCTTTATAGTAGACCAAATAGTCTTCAATAGTTTAACAAAAACATCCAAAATATCAAAAGAAAACAAAATTAGCTAGATCTTTCAAATATAGAATGAAAATGGAAAAAAAGATATATTGGCCAAATTCATCAAAGAAATATTAAAAGTAGAAAGAAAATATAAAGTAGAATATGATGTTCTAGAAACTGAAACAAAACCAAGAAAATTACTACTAATATAGTACCACATTAGGATAGATGACAAATATTCATGGAACAAGAAATTAGCAAAATGTCTAGAAAACAAACACAAAATAATAAATACAGAACAATTAGAAAACTTCATATATAGTAATAGCTCATACTAGTTCTGTAAAAAACTAGCAAAAAGAATCATAAATAAAATACCAAAAAGACTAAAACCAAAAGAAAAAACAAACCAAAAAACAAACTTAATACCAAGAAAAAACCTAAATACAAGAATGGATATAATAGAAATAAACCCTAGAATAATGGATAATAAAATACCAGAAAAAACAATAAAAATATTTGGAAGCTATTAAAGATACAAAAAAAGAAACAACAAAAATAACAAATTCCTACAATCCCCAATTAAAGCTAAAAAAACACATAGCAAAAAGAAAACAATATAGATAACAGAGATACTAGAAGAAAATATGTTAAAATCAAAAATAACAGTAGAATGAAAAGAAAAAGAATACAAAATTTTTGAAATACAAAACAAAATAACCAAAGACCAAGCAGAAATACTAACAATGAGTGAAGCTATAAAAGAAAAAGAAAAAAATAACAATAATTACAGACCTAACAACATTAACAGCAAATATACATAATAAAATGAAAAAATGGGAACAACTAGACTATCTAGAAACAAACAACAAAGACCTATGGAAAAATATTAAATACTCAATAAAACAACATAAAGGAGAAATATTATTAGAACTACCAAGAGACAAAACAGATATAAAAGAACTAAAAGACATAAAACAAAACTAAAAACAGGAAACAACAAAACTAAAAAAGAAATTAATACTGAAGAAATTTCTATAAAGTACAAAATAGAAGGAGCAGAACTAAGAAAAATAACCCAAAAAACAATATATGTACTAATACTAAAAGAAAAAAAATGTATATCCTGGAGATAAACCAACAGAAGAAAAAATAAAAGAAATATATACTAAACTAAGAGAAAAAACAAAAAACAAAATAACAAAAAAAATATATAGAAAGGAACAACCAATAAAATAATACCATTTAAGATACAAAACTTTATATGGAAGCCAATACATAACAGACATAAAGTAGGAAAATGGTCCACAAAAATTCCAAAATGGCAAGATAAAGTTATATGCCAATATAGAAAAATAAAAACAATAGAGTATATAATAATAGAATGCAAACTAAATAACTGCCAAAATATATG
>Ga0153977_1000356_pt1 | contig 11652 bp, 20 predicted proteins | sample TSGA061MetaG_FD_104710 | JGI IMG/M metagenome (GOLD analysis project Ga0153977, IMG submission 104710) | Attine ant fungus gardens microbial communities from Georgia, USA - TSGA061 MetaG | ecosystem: Host-associated > Fungi > Mycelium > Unclassified | place: USA: Georgia, Yuchi Wildlife... | reverse complement strand
TTCAACAAAGGTCATAACCCTATGTTGAGAAAGTTCTAACATAGGCAGCTGTCCTAGCAACTTGCTACCCAACACAATTAATATAGTATATTATATCAATTGATTTATTACCATTATTGGATCATTGGTTGATATCTATTGTCACAAGGTGTATTTACATCAGTGATAGAAGAAGCAACCACATATATGTGTGAATGGCCCAGGAGAAAGATAACTATTCCAGGGAACACTAAGAACTTGATGCTCTTAGCAGGTGAGTGATAAACTAATTGATAGGGAAAATCTCTCCATATTTAGGCATAGGTTCCAGGCACCATGACTACAAAAATATCCAGACCTTTTTTTTCTTTTTTTCTTAAAAATAAACAATTTATAACAGGGCTCATTGGTAGTCTGGAACAGTATTAGTGTGCAGTTGTGAGAACTTAGAGCTCAACCAAGATGACTGTTCAGGAAGAACTTGATAGAGTTTTCTGTTGGATTCTCCTAGCTACTTATACAAATGTCTGTTGGTCTGTGTGCCTATCTCCTGCAATCACATGACCCTTACTAGTAACTATATATATCTTACATAATCCTTCCCACACTATTTATATCTTTCTCATGTTATATTCCTGGATATTTTCCATTAGATTAATGAATGCATGGGAAATAGTTTCTTCTTTAGAAACCATCTTATAACAAACTATCTCATAATAAGAATGGTAATAGACTACCAAAACCTGAATGACCAGATGGTGAAGAATAACTACCCACTTCCATTAATTACAGACTTAATAGACAACATAGGGGGCAAATGAGTATTCACTAAAATAGATCTTTGGTGGAGGTTCAACAATACAAGGATTAAGAAAGGGTATTATGAGACATCCAAGAATACAATACAGGAAAGATATAAATAGTGTGGGAAGGATTATGTAAGATATGGATAGTTCTTAGTAAAGGTCATGTGATTGTAGAAGATAGGCATACAGACCATCTAATATTTGTATAAGTACCTACAAGAATCCAACAAGGAACTCTATTGAGTTCTTTCTGAACAACTACCTTGGTTGAGCTCTGAGTCCTCACAACTTCATGCTAATACAAGAACTCAATACCTATTGTTGACCCTGCACCTTGCAGCCTCAACATTTCACTTTTCACTTACTCTCTCATCATCCTTGCTAACAAGTATAGCACTTGGAAGCTTTTTGGAAAGCAGGCCCTAGCTGTAAAGGGGACTTCACTGTTAGTTAGGGACAGTGGATAGATGGCCTGGACAAAACTTATGTCCCTACCTGAGACCTGACCTCTACATCAAGTAGACAGTTGAGGACAATCAAACAAAGGGGGAGAACCTGTGACAAATATGTCCAGGAGTTCAAGAAGGTGGCGAGAGAAAGTGGCTATGAGGGATGGTCCCTTATCAAAGAATTCAAGAGGGGATTAAGTGGAGTACTGAGAAGGAAATTGGCAGAGGTAGAGAATCCCCCCAGCACAATAGAAGAGTGGCAGGAGAGAGCAGTGAGGCTAGACAGAAACCAGAGACAGAGCAGAGTAAAAGAAAGAATATTGGAGAGAAATGTAGTACACCCACAGGGAAATGCACAGCCCAGGGGAGGCTTCAGTAGAGGATCATATAGAGGAAGAGGGAGACAGATCATATAGAGGGCAGGAGGTCAAAACTTTAGAGAAGGAGCACAAAACAATTGAGGAGGACAGAAGCTAGGAAGAGACCCCAATGCAATGGATGTTGATAGAGGAAGAGGGGGAGATAGAATATGCTATGTGTATGGAAAGTGGGGCCATATAGCCAAAAACTGTTGGCAAAGGAAGGGAAGAGAGGGGAGAATAGTAGAAACACTGCAAGAGTCAGCAAAAGACAATGGGGGACAGTAAGCTCCTGACTGCCCTCCTCAAATATGTACAGTATATTGCACCCAGAAAAACTGGGAAATAAAGTTTCTTGTTAAAGCAACACTGAGGGAGTAAGAGATGTATAGTACACCCTCTGGCTGCTAAGAGAAGTGTGGATGAAAGTAGAATTGGAAAAGATGGAAAACCATGAGGGGGTAACAGTGAAGGCATTATTGGATAGTGGAGCAATAGGTCTATTCATGAACATAAAGTTTGCAAAGGAGAAAGGGTTTAAACTAGAAAAATTGAAAAAACTTCTACTAGTATGAAACATGGATGGTATGGTAAATGTGGAGGGAGCAATCACACACTAGGTAGAGTGCAATATGTTTTTCAAGGGACACATAAAAAGAGTGAGAATGGATGTATGTAACTTGGGAAAGACAAAAGTAATACTGGGTATACTATGGCTAACTACCTATAATCCAGAAATAGACTGGGAAAAGGGAGAAGTAAAAATGATGAGATGCCCACCTATCTGTGGAAGAAAGAGAAAGAAAAAAAAAGACAAAGAGGTTAGAAAAATAGAAGAGAAGAAGATAGTGGAGGAACTGGTACCAAGAAGGTTTTGGAAGTGGAAAAAGGTGTTTGGAAAAGTGGAGTCAGAAAGAATACCAGTGCAAAAGGCCTGGGATCATGCAATAGAGCTAAAGAAGGGTTTTTTGCCTAAGAAAGGGAAGATGTATTCATTGTTAAGGGAAGAGCAAGAGGAGGTACAAGCATTTGTAGAAGATCAACTGCAAAAAGGTTATATCTGACTGTCAAAATCACCACAGACATTACCAGTACATTTTGTAGCCAAAAAGGATAGCAAACAATGAATGGTGCAAAATTATAGACATGTGAACCAGTAGACTGTCAAGAATGGATATCTATTACCACTGATTACCAATATCCTGGATGGTATAGGCAGTAAGAAGGTTTTTACAAAGCTAGACCTAAGGTAGAGGTATAACAATGTTAGAATCAAGGAAGGAGACAAATAGAAGATAGTGTTCACAATGCACATCAGAGCCTATGAACCAACTATAATGTACTTTGGGCTCACAAACTCCTCTGCTACCTTCCAGACAATGATGAATGACCTGTTCCGTGATATGATGAATTAAGGGAATACAGCCACCTTCATAGATGATATTATTATAGCAACAGAGATAGAGGAGGGACACAACAAGATAGTAGAGGAAGTGTTGAAGCAACTTGAGGAGAATGATCTCTTTGTAAAACTAGAGAAGTGTTGGTGGAAGGTAAAGGAAGTGGAGTTTTTAGAAGTAGTAATAATACCAAAGAAGGTAGAAATGCAGAAGGAGAAGGTGGAAGGGGTCTTAAACTAGCCAGTGCTGAGAAATGTAAAAGAGATGCAAAAGTTTCTAGAACTTGCCAACTACTATAGACAATTCATTAAAGACTTTGCAAAGCTTGCAGCACCACTACATGTATTAGTTAGAAAGGAGGAGAAGTGGAGATGGGGGAAGGAACAGGAGGAGGTATTTGAAAAATTGAAAGAGGTATTCATGACAGAGCTAATCTTGGCAATACCAGATCTAGACAAAGAAATACAAGTAGAAGCAGATGGATTGGACTATGTAACAGGGGGAGTGTTGTCAACAAAGTGTAAGGATAGGAAATGGAGGTCAGTAGCCTTTATCTCTAAGTCACTAAATATAAGAACTTAGACTGAGGCATCTTAGAACTACTCCTAGTTCAAGTTGACAAAGAAAACTCGATAGAGTTCTCATTTGATTATAGTACACTACTTATACATATCCTGTGTTTACCTCTATTTATGGACTCCTGCATATCTCTTTTAGTCATTCCCTAGTTTCCTAATTAAAAGAAAAGAAAAAGAAAATAAATAATAACTTAGCCATTTTGACTATGTCATGACACCATCCCTCTCTCAAGATTCCTTGTCCCAAGGACTTTTATAGTTTGTAGTATGGGTCACAAATGTTCCCCATTTTATTGTCATCTTCTTCTGTCCACTCCTTGAGTGTAAGGACTTAGACTGAGATGTCTTAGAACTACTCCTAGTCTGAGTTGACAAGGAGAACTCGATGGAGTTTCCATTAATTTTCCTATACTACTTATACAACTACTACATGGTCTGTGCACTATCTTCCCATGGTTTCCATTAGTCATGTGACATCACCTGACTATGACTCATAATCCTGTGACTCTGTGACATTTAGTCACATGATACTTTCTCACACTCTATCCTTGTGTAGTAAGTCCCAAAAAGAAAAGAAAAGAGAAAAGAAAAGTAAAGTAAATAATGACTTTAGCCATTTTGCCAAGTCATGACATTGAGCCCTAAACTTTCCTGCTCAATTTCTTCTTCTTCCTCTTTTATTGTTTCCATAGTTCTTTATCCTTTTGTTTGTCCTCCTTTCCATTGTTTCCAATTTCTTTCTAGTCTTCCCCAATATTCCTCATTATATTGTTTGTCTGACCACCCAAATAGCTTTTTTGCTGTAAATCATCCTGGCAGTTCTCCCCTTCTAAATATTTCTTCCTCTCTCTCTTGTTGTCTTACATCTTCTATGTCTCATCAGTATTCTTTTTTGTATTCTTTGACTGCCTCTTTTGCATTTTCCAGGTTTTCCCTTCCTTCCCAAGTATCTGATTCTGCCATGAATCCCTTCCATTGTACCAAGTACTTATCCTTTTCTTGTATCTGCCATTTATTCAGGATTCTCTCTACTTCCCACTTTTCTTCTTCCTTGATTATGACTGGAGCTGGTTGCTCCTTTCTCTGCCCTTCTACTTGCCCTACATATCTTTGTATTCTACTGATATTGACTACCAAATGTATTAGGTAGTTCTAATTCCACTGCATTTGATGATACAATCTTTTTTATTTTGCAAGGGCCTACAAACCTTTCCATCAGCTTTTCTGTCCTCCTTCTGACCATCTGATATTTCAGATCCTTAGTGCTTAGCATTACTAAGTCTCCTACTTTATACTCATCAACTTCTGCCCTTTTCCTATTTGCATATTTTTTCATTTCTTCTTGTGCTTTTCCTAATGCTGCTTTTGCTTCTTCCTGAACCTCCTTCATTTTTATCACAAATTTCTCTGCCCCCTCATATTTTCCTTTCCTTCTCATTTCAAACCCTATTCTAGGATCTTGTCTGTAATTTGTCTTGAAGGGTAATGTCTTGGTACTTGAGTGTGCTTTGTTGTTGTAAGCAAATTCTGCTGTTCCTAACCAATCTAGCCACTGTTCCTGCCTATGGTCAATAAACATTCTTAAGTACTGCTCTAGTTCTTGATTAACCCTCTCTGTTTGCCCATCTGTTTGAGGGTGGAATGCTGTTGACAGTTTACTTTCAATTCCCAACATTCTATTCAGCTCCTGCATTATTCCTGCCACAAACTGTGGTCCTCTATCTGAGATGATACTCTTGGGTAGCCCATGCAGCTTCCACACATTGTCTCTAAACAACCTGGCTAGCTCTTCTGCTGATGTTTTCTCTGTAGTAGAGATAAAATGGACCATTTTTGTTAATCTGTCTACTACCACTAAGATTGAGTCATATTCCTGTGCTATTGGCAGTTTGGTGATAACATCTGCCAATATATGCATCCAAGGTTTCTCAGGTATTAAATTGGGCATTAATTTGCCTGCCAGCTGTTCTGTGTGGTTTTTGTTTCTCTGACAGGAATTGCATCCTTCCACATATTGTTTCACCTCCTTAGTTACTCCTGGCCACCAGAAGTTTTGGGTGACCAACTCCACTATCTTCTATTGTCCTCCATGTCCTCCCACTGGTATATCGTGATGTAGCCTAATTATTTCTGCTCTTAATATATTGTCTTTAAGTACATACACCTTCCCCTCCTTATATATTATGCTATCTCCTTCCCTCCACTCTTTGTCTCTCAGCATCTTTACTCCTGCTCATTTCATTTCTTCTACTGCTTTGACTACTTCATTGTCTTTTACCTTTGACTTTCTCACTTTCTCTAACAAATCCACTCCTTCTACAATTACTTCTACCCTTTCCGTTCTTCTGACTTTTAACTACTTAGGTTTTACCAACGTCTCATCCTCATTATTGTCCCTTTCTACTCCTACTTCCCAGTCCAGCCTCCTGCTTAAGCTATCTGCCTTTTCCATCTTACTCCCTGGAACATGCCTTAACATAAAATTGAACCTCGATAGGTACAATGCCTATCTGGCTTGTCTTCTATTCAATTTTTGCACCTTCATGAAATATTCAAGATTTTTATGATCTGTCCAAATCTCAAATTTCATCATTGCTCCTTCCAGAAAATGTCTCCATGTTTCCAGACATCTGACTACCACTAACATTTCTTTGTCATGAATCTCATAGTTTCTTTCTGTATCACTTAGAAATTTAGAAATAAAAGTGACCAGCCTCTACAGCTTGTTGGAACCCTTCATTGATAATACTCCTCCAGTAGTGTAGTTTGAAGCATCTGCCTCTACCCTGAGTTCTTTGTCTAGATCTGGGGCTGCCAGTACTGGTTTAGTTGTAAAGATCCTTTTAAGCTCATCAAATGCTTTCTGCTACTCTTCTTTCCACTGCCACTTTATATCTTTTCTCATCAGCACATTTATTGGCCTTGCTACTTGAGCGAAGTTTTTGATGAACCTCCTATAGTAGTTGGCAAGGCCTAAAAACTTCCTGATGTCTTTCACATTCTTTGGCTCTGGCCAACTTAGTATTCCATCTACCTTTTCCTTCTCCATTTCAATCCCATCAGGTTCTATAACAACTCCCAGAAACCCAATTTTTCATACCTTCCACATGCATTTTTCTGGCTTGATATACAAGTTATTTTCTTCCAACCTTTTTAGCACTTCTTCCACAATTTTATCATGCCCTTCTTCTGTTTCTATCCCTATTAATATGTCATCCACAAAGGCCGCCACTTTTCCTTCATTAATCATGTCTCTCAGAATTTCATTCATCATTACTTAAAATGTGGCTGGTGAATTTGTCATTCCAAAAAACATGACCATTGGCTCAAAGGACCCCACATGGGTTGTGAATACTCCCTTTCACTCATCTCCTTCCTTAATCCTTACACTGTTGAACCCCCACCAAAGATCCATTTTTGTGAATACTTGTTTACTCTCCATGTTGTCAATTAAGTCTGTGATTAATAGAAGTGGATAGTTATTCTTCACTGTTTGGTTGTTTAGGTTACAGTAGTCCATTACCATCCTCTTACTCCCATCTTTCTTGCCTACAAAGAATACTGGTGATGTTTGAGGGAATTTTGATGGTCTAATATACCCCTTTCTCAGTTGGTTATTTATGAAGTTCTAAACTTCCTCCCTTTTATCTCTGGATAAAGGGTAAATCCTTCCCTTTCATAGTTTAAATGTCTCTTTGAGATCTATAGTGTGATCCTAAATTTTCCTCCTTGGCATTCTTTCTGATTCCACCTTTCCAAACACCTTTCTCCACTTTAGGAACCTTTGTGGAACCATCTCCTTGATCTTCTTATGATCTGCTTCAACCTCCTCCTCTCTCCCCCAATCCTCTTTATTCTCCACCACCCATCTTACTACCTTTTCTTCTTCTAGTGTTGCTACTCTCTTTCCTTTCTTTGCTTTCTGTCCCTTTTCCAGTTTTGTATTTTTCCCACATAATGGAGGGCATCTTGTCATCTTGACTTCCCCCATTTCCCAATTAATTTCTGGGTTGTGTGCTTGCAACCATGGCATCCCCAATATTACATCTGTTTTTCCCAAGTCACACACATCCATTCTCATCCTTTCTACATAGTTTTTGTAGTACATGTTTACTTCCACTTGGTGTGTAATAGCCCCTCTACTATTGTTTGTCCTATCTATGTTTCTGACTGCTATTGGTCTTTTTAGCTTTTGCAGCTTAAACCCATGTTTTACTGCTATCTTCTTATCCATGAACATTCCTGTTGTACCACTATCCAGGAGTGCTTTTATGGTTATGCCTTCATGTATGTCTACCTTCTCTACCCCTATGTTTAACCATACTTCTCTTAACATTTTGAACATTCTCCTGACATCCCTTTGTCTGTCCTTCCCTTTCTCTGTGCTTTTTGGAGCTCCTTTCCTTGTGCCGCTTTGCTGCACTTCTCCATTTCCAGGGTGCACTGCTACTCTCTAGTCTCACCATGGCTGCTTCTTTCCCATCCCATATTCTGGGTACAAGATTTTCTTCCTATCTTTCTCTGGTATCTTCTCAACTGTATCTTTCCTTCCACATTGACTACACTTCATGACAACTGCTCCTCTCTCTCCTACTGTGTCCTCTCTCCACTTCCATGCTTTGAAGAAACTGCTGCACCACACATTTCTTAATTGTTCACCAGGGATGAACCCTTGCCCTTGGTTTTTATATGTCTTGGTACCTTTGTAGTTGCATCCTCCACACTCCACAAATGTCACAACCTCCCATTTGGTTATCTACCCTCTCTGCTCTAGTGTTGCATTTTTTGGGGGCATTCCCCATGCACCACTGTGTTTCTGTGCCTTTCTCCATAAGGAGCATACCAGTCTTTCCTCTTGCTGCACCTTTTGCAGACTAGCTGCATATGCTGCTTCTTCACTTCTCCTTTCCTTCTCCACCTTAATATTTGGACACTTCCATTTGTAGTGTCCTACCCCCTAACATCTGAAACATCATACCCCTTTCTCAACTGTCTCCTGCCTCCTTACTTTTGCTTCCTCCCTCACTCCACATTGTATTACTCTACTTGCTATCACCTCAAATCTATTCTGGGGAACCGGTCTCCCTTTTGCTTCTCTGATATTCCTACAGTTATGGGCCAGGTGCCCAAACTTTCTACACCCCCAACATACTCTTTCTTTCCTTCCCTCTATTTCTGCCCTTAGTTTGGCCAGGGTATGCCATTGGTTGAGCATACTGCCCATAAGAGAGTTGTATTGTTCCTAAGACATGATGCTATGTCTCCAGAGAAGTCAAAATAGGAGTGATCTTACTAATGTTATATCTACTAGGGCACAAGATCTTCATCCAGCTAGACACCTACTGCTCTACTTGCTACTGCTCTAATACTATGGTTATACTATCACCCCAAGAAGAGGATCTCTAACCTAAATGCCTTCCTAAAGATACAGCGTTACTCCTTTGCATGTATAGCCCACAATGGGACTTTAGCACAAGATTTATAGAGTAAAAGGAATACAAGTAAACTACTGAGCACTACTCAATTGCAAGGTCAGGTCTTAGACACAATACCTGAGCTTGGTACTGCACTTCTACCATCAATCCCTAACTGATTGACAAGTCCCCTTAAGCCAAGGGCCTGGCTATGTATGGAGGTGACTAGTAATTGTAGTAACCACTGGTTGAGGGTTGAGATGGTTATGAGAGTAAGGATGAGCAAGGTCCAAGGTGGACAGTGCTCTAGATATGGAATTGAGTTCTAGTATAAGAACTTAGACTGAGGCATCTTAGAACTGCTTCTAGTCCAAGTTGACAGGGAGAACTTGATAGAGTTCTCATTTGATTATGGTACACTACTTATACATATCCTATGTTGACCTCTATTTATGGACTCCCACATATCTCTTTTAGTCATTCCCCAGTTTCCTAATTAAAAGAAAAGAAAAAGACAAAGAAAAAGAAAATAAATAATGACTTAGCCATTTTGACTGTATTATGACACTAAACACAACAGAATGAAACTACAAGATTCACAACAAAGAAATGTTGGCAGTAATTTGATGTCTAGAAGCATGGAGATACTACCTAGAAGGGGCAAAAATGGAGTTCAAGATCTGGATGGACCATAAAAACCTCCAGTATTTCATAATGAGTTAAAAGCTGAATTGGAGACAAGTCCAGTGGGCCTTGTACTTGTCATGCTTCAACTTCACCTTGAAGCACATCCCTGAAAAAAGTATAGGTAAAGCCAATGGACTAAGTCAAAGAGCAGACTAGTAGGAGGAAGTGGAGAATAAGAACAAGGATCAGACATTAATTAGGCCAGAATGGATAAGAGGAATAGAAACACTAGTAGAAGATGGGAGTCTAAGGGAGAAAATTAAGAAAGTGCAGGAAGAAGACAAGAAAGTAGTAAAAGCAGTAGAAGAGTTAAAGAGAGTGGAGATGAAAAACCTTAGAGATGAAGAATAGTCGATAGAGGAAGGAGTTGTTATGAAGGAAGAATGCATATACATACCCAAGGGAGAACTGAAAAGAGAGGTAGTATGTCTACATCATGACATGCTAGTAGGAGAACATGGAGGAAGATAGAAAATAGTGGAGCTGGTTACAAGAAACTACTGGTGGCCAGGAGTAATAAGGAAAGTAGGGAGATATGTAGATAGGTATGACATCTACTAGCAATATAAAAATAAGAGTGAGACTCTGGCAAAAAAGTTAATGCCAAATGCAATCCCAGAGAAACCATGGAGCCATATCTTAGCAGACTTTATCACAAAGCTACCCTTAGCTCAAGGATATGATGCAATCTTAGTGGTATGTGACAGATTTAGCAAAATGGCATACTTTATAGCAACTACAGAGAAAATATCAGCAGAGGGACTCACCAGGCTGTTTAGAGACCATATCTAGAAACTGCATGGGCTTCTGGAAAGTATTATATCAGACAGGGGAGTACAGTTCATAGCAGAAATAATAAAGGAGTTGAACAAGTTATTGGGAATCTGGACTAAGTTGTTGATGGCTTATTACCCCTAGACAGATGGACAGACAGAGAGGGTGAACCAGGAATTGGAGCAGTACCTGAGGGTCTTTATCAACTATAGACAAGACAATGGCCAGACTAGTTGGGGACAGCTGAATTTGCATATAATAACAAGATACATCCAGCTACAAAAGTGTTACTATTCAAGGCTAATTATGGTTAAGATCCAAGGATGGGATTTGAGGGGAGAAGGAAGGGAAAGTACAAAGTGGTGGGAAAGTTTACAGAAAGAATACAGAAAATTCAGAAGAAAGTGAAAGTAGCCTTGAAAAAGGCTCAGAACAAAATAAAGAAGTTTACAGACAGAAAATGAAGTAAAGGGGAGGAGTATAAAGTAGGGAACTTAGTATTGCTGAGCACCAAAGACCTCAAGTGGCAGATGAAGAGAAGACAATTGGAGAAATTGACAGAACACTTTGTGGGGCCTTATAGAATAAAAGGGATTGTCTTAAGTAATGCAGTAGAATTAGAATTGCCTAGTTCTATTAGAATACACCCTGTAGTTAATGTAAGTTGAGTACACCTGTATAAGCCACAAGTAGAGGGGCAGAAGAAGGTACCACCAAAACCAGTTATTATCAAAGGGGAGAAAGAATTTGAAGTGGAAAAAATACTAAACAAAAGAGTAGTACAAGGAAAAGAGAAGTTCCTAGTATGATGGAAGGGATATATGGCAGAAGAAGATACATGGGAAAGTAGAAAGAATCTGGAGAACACAAAAGAGTTGGTAGAAGAGTTTGAAAAAGAGTATGGCAAAGAAACTAAAGAAGTACAATAATAGAAAGAAGAAGAGGACAAAAAGGTATTCTCAAGAGAACTACCAGGGAGGTTTATAGTGAAAATACTGTGGGGATAGTCTAACAAGGAGTATGAGAGACAAAGGGAAAAAAGATGGGAGGAAAACTGGAGACAATGGAAAAATTCCTCAGGATGAGGAAACTTGAAGGGAAGGCTATGTTATGAGACATCCAAGAATACAATGCAGGAAAGATATAAATAGTGTGGGAAGGATTATGTAAGATATGGATAGTTCTTAGTAAAGGTCATGTGATTGT
>Ga0153977_1000354_pt1 | contig 11682 bp, 18 predicted proteins | sample TSGA061MetaG_FD_104710 | JGI IMG/M metagenome (GOLD analysis project Ga0153977, IMG submission 104710) | Attine ant fungus gardens microbial communities from Georgia, USA - TSGA061 MetaG | ecosystem: Host-associated > Fungi > Mycelium > Unclassified | place: USA: Georgia, Yuchi Wildlife... | reverse complement strand
TGGACTAGTAGTAGTACAGCCACTGTAAAATAGTATAAGTAGTAGTCCAATCCAAGGAAGAACTCCATTGAGTTCTTCTTGAACATCCATCTAGGGTGATCACTAGGGACATTCACTGTCTATCAATAACATAAGAACTTGATATCACATCCAAGCACTGTTCACCTTGAACTCTGCTCAAAATCACTTAAAGGCGTAGTTAGCTTCATACCGGCCCCGTGAGTGATTTCCCCTACCATACCTATTCCACACTCTTCCTCGCTAGGGAGCACAGCGCTCTCAAGCATCTTGGATAATGGGCCCTAGCTGTAAAGGGGACTTCACTGTCAGTTAAAGACAGTGGGTAGACGGCCTGGACAAAGCTCATGTCCCTGCCCGAGACCTGACCTCTATACTGAGTGGGCTCGTAACTAGTTCTTCACTATCAGCTCTGTGCTACCAATCCATTGTGATCGGTCTATGCAGGGGAACAACGGGAACCTCTTAAAGGCCCATCTAGCTTAGAGATTTCCTTCTTAGGGATAATACTGTTTCACCCTTCTTAGTCAGTAGTCAGTCATAAGTACAGACGAAGAAGACTGCTCATCCTCCTACAAGGAAACATTGCCATTGCCATCGCTATCACCATCACCAATGTCTTGCCAACAACAATAGCAACAAGAGGAACACCCTTCAGTGTCTGCCCTCCCCCAAACCAGAGAGGAGCAACTCCTCACCATGATTGCAACCCTGCAGCAGCAGGTCAATACTATGCTTCTTTAGCAACAAGGGAGCAGAGTGGAGATTGCAAGGCCTCAAGTTTTCAGTGGAAAGATGGAAGAGGTGAGTGCATTCGTTAACACGGCTTGCCTATACATTAGGATGAAAATGACAGAAGAGGTAGCAGTGACCCAGGTGGCCTGGGTATTGTCATATGTACAGGGAGGAATAGCAGAGGCATAGAAGGACAACCTGTTAGACGAGCTGGCCAAGGAAGAGTCAGAGATGGAATCAGTGGAGCAACTGTTTACAAAAATAAGGAATGACTTTGGGGAGACATTGGAAGAGGAGAGGAAGATAGAACAACTGAGAACAATTGAGCAAGGAGGGAGAACTTGTGACAAATATATGCAGGAATTCAAAAAGATCACCTGGGGGAGTAGCTATGAGGGAAGACCCCTCATTAAAGAATTTAAACAAGAACTAAATGGGACCATCAGAAGAAAGTTAGCTGAAGCAGAGGAACTGCCAACTACCATTGGAGAGTAGCAAGAAAGGGTGGTGAGACTAGACAGAAACCAGAGACAGAGTAGGGCAGAAGAGAGAGTATTGGGGAGGAATGCAGTACGCCCAGGGGGAAATGCACAGCCAAGAGAAGGAGGATCATATAGGGGAAGAGGGGGGACAAATAACATGGAGAACAGGAGGAGGGTACAGAGAAGGAGGAGGAGGAAATATGTTCAATAGAGGGGGAACTCAAGTGGGTCCAAGGAGAGACCCAAATGCAATGGATATAGACAAAGGAAGAGGGGAAGACAGGACATGTTATGTGTGTGGGAAGTGGGGCCATATGGCCAAAAATTGCTGGGAAAGGCATAAAGGAAGAGTAGTGGAAACGCCGTAGGAGTTGGCAAAAGAAAATGGAGGACAGTGAGCTCTCAGCTGGCCTCCAATAATCTATACAGTGTATTGTGCCCAGAAAAGCTGGGAAATAAATTCAATTGCACCAATACAACTGAGAGAGTAAGAGATGTGCAGCACACTCTACGGCCACTAAGAGAAGTTTAGATAAAGGTGGGGCTAGAGAAGCTGGAAAACCATGAAGGGGTAGCAGTAAGAGCACTGCTAGATAGTGGGGCAACAGGCCTATTCATGGATACAACTTTTGCCCAAGAAAAGGGGTTTAAAATGGAGAAGCTAAAGAAACCTCTATTAGTTAGAAATGTAAATGGGACAGTAAATGCAGGGGGAGCCATAATGCACTAGGTAGAGTGCAACATGTTCTTCAAAGGACATGTAGAGAGGGCAAGGATGGATGTATATAACTTAGAAAAAACAGAGGTGATACTGGGAATGCTGTGGCTAGTAGCCCATAACCCAGAGATAGATTGGGAGAAAGGAGAGGTAGAAATGACGCGCTGTCCACCTATATGTGGAAAGAGAAAGCAAGAAGAGAAGAGAAAGGAAGTAAAGAAAGTGGAGAGGGACAAGGACAAAGAGACGTTGAAAAAACTGGTGCCTAAAAGGTTTTGGAGGTAGGGGAAGGTATTTGGAAAAAAGAAGTTGGAAAGAATACCAGTACAAAAAACCTGGGACCATGCCATAGAGTTGAAGGAAGGATTTACACCAAAAAAGGGAAAGGTATACTCACTGTCCAGAGAGGAAAGGGAGGAGGTGCAAGTGTTTGTAGAAGACTAGCTAAGAAAAGGATACATCCGACCTTCCAAGTTACCCCAAACATCACCAGTACACTTTGTAGCAAAGAAGGATGGTACACAGAGGATGGTACAGGACTATCGACACATAAATCAGTGGACAATAAAGAATAGGTATCCCTTATCTCTTATTGTAGACATACTGGATGGGGTAGGAAAGAGGAAGGTGTTTACAAAGCTGGACCTGAGGTGGGGATACAATAATGTCAGAATCAAAGAGGGAGATGAGTGGAAGGCAGTATTTACAACGTATATTGGAGCTTACGAACCCATGGTCATGTACTTTGGGTTAACAAACTCTTCCACTACCTTTCAAACAATGATAAATGACCTATTCAGAGATCTCATAAACCAGGGAGACATGGCAACATTTATCAATGATATCCTGGTAGCCACAGATACTAAAGAAGGACACGATGAGTTAGTAGAGGAGGTACTAAAAAGGTTAGAGGAGAATGACTTATTTGTAAAGCCCAAAAAGTGTAAATGGAAAGTAAGAGAGGTAGAATTTCTGGAAGTAGTAATTGGTCCAAGAGGGGTGGAAATGCAGAAGGAAAAGGTGGAGGGAGTACTAAACTGGCCGGCACCCCGAAATGTTAAAGAAGTGCAGAAGTTTTTAGGTCTCGCCAATTATTACAGAAGATTTATAAAAGACTTTGCTAGGTTAGCAGCACTGCTACATATGCTGGTCAGGAAGGGGCAGAAATGGAAATGGGAAGGGAAACAGGAGGAGGCATTTGAAAGGCTTAGAGTGGTATTTACCACAGAACCCATCTTAGCTATTCCAGACATCAATAGGGAGATGAGAGTGGAGGCAGATGCTTCAGACTACACAACGGGGGGAGTATTGTCAACAAAGTGTGAGAATGGAAAGTAGAGACCAGTGGTCTTTATCTCTAAATCATTGAACACTACAGAACAAAATTATGAAATTCATGATAAAGAAATGCTGGCAGTTATTAGGTGTCTAGAAGCATGGAGATACTACTTGGAGGGAGCAAAACTCGAATTTGAAATCTAGACAGACCATAAGAACCTCCAGTATTTTATGATGAGCCAAAAATTAAACTGTAGACAAGCAAAATGGGCCCTATACCTATTATGATTTAATTTTACATTAAAACATGTTCCAGGAAAGAGCATGGGAAAGGCAAATGGACTAAGCAGGAGACCCAACTGGCAGGAGGGAGTGGAAAAGGACAATGAGGACCAGAAGCTGATAAAACCAGAATGGATTAGGGAAGCCAAAATAATGATAGAGGAGGGAGACCTAAAAGAAAGAATCAAAAAGGTGCAGAAAGGGGATAAAAGGGTAGTGAAAGCAGTAGAAGAGCTGAAGAAGGCAGAAATAAAGACACTGAAAGACAAGGAATAGGAAATAGAGGATGGAATAGTAATAAAGAAAGAGAGAATATACATGCCAGAAGGGGAACTCAGGGGGAAGATAATACAATTGCACCATGACACCCCAGTAGGAGGACATAGAGGGAGATGGAAGACAGTAGAGTTGGTCACCAGGAATTACTGGTGGCCAGGAGTAATAAAGGAGGTGGGGAGGTATGTAGATGGATGCAACACGTGTCAAAGGTACAAGAATTGAAGCAAAGCACCAGTGGGAAAACTGATGTCCAATGTGATCCCAGAAGAGCCATGGAGCTACATCTTGGCAGACTTTATCACCAAGCTGCCATTAGCCCAGGGATACAATGCTATCCTGGTAGTATATGACCATTTTAGCAAAATGGCGCATTTTATAGCCACAATGGAGAAAACAGCAGCAGAAGAACTCGCAAAGCTGTTTTGAGATCATATGTGGAAGTTATATGGACTTCCAGAAAGCATCATATCAGATAGAGGAGTGTAGTTTGTGGCAGAAATGATGAGGGAGTTGAATAACTTGTTGGGAATCCAGACAAAACTCTTGATGGCCTATCATTCTCAAACAGATGGGCAAACAGAAAGGATAAACCAGGAGTTAGAGCAGTATCTGAGGGTTTTTATTGACCATAGACAAGAGCAGTGGCCAGATTGGTTAGGAATAGCAGAATTTGCATACAATAACAAAATCCATACAGCAACAAAAATATCGCCATTCAAAGCAAACTATTATCAAGATCCAAGGATGGGGTTTGAAGGGAGGAGAAAGGGAAAGTATGAGGTGGTGGGGAAATTTGTGAAAAGAATGAAGAAAATCCAGGAGGAAGCAAAAGCAGTGCTAGGGAAAGTGCAGGAAGAAATGAAGAAGTTTGCGAACAGAAGGCAAAAGGAGAAAGAAGAATACAGAGTAGGGGACTTAGTACTGCTCAGTACAAAAGACTTAAAATGGCAGATGAAGGGGAGGAAATCAGAGAAATTGATAGAGCATTTTGTGGGCCCCTACAAAGTTAAGGGAATTATCTCTAGCAATACAATAGAGTTGGAACTACCTAAGTCTATTAGAATATACCCTGTGGTTAACATAAGTAGAGTACAACTCTATAAACCACAGGTAAAAGGGCAAAAGAAGACACCACCAAAACCAGTCATTATCGAGGGAGAAGAGGAATTCAAAGTAGAAAAAATCATAAACAAAAGAACAGTTAGGGGGAAGGAAAAGTTTCTGGTAAGGTGGAAGGGGTATACGGCGGAAGAAGATACTTGGGAGAATAGGGAAAACTTGGAAAATGCAAAAGAGTTGGTAGAAGAGTTTGAGAAAATATATGGAGAAGGGGTCAAAGAACTAAGACAACAGGAGCAAGAAGAAGAAGAAAAGGAATTTAGTCAGGAATTACCTAGGGAGTTCACAGCAAAATTGCTATATAGTTGGGGGAAAAGGAGGTATGAAAGGGAAAGGGAAAAGAGGTAGGACAAAAACTGGAGTTGATGGAAAAATTCCTTGGGACGAGGAAACTTAAAGAGAAGGCTATATTATAAGAGCCCCAAGAAGAAAACAGTCTCCTATACATTTAAACACTTAATCCAAAATCTCAAGTCATACAATAAGATCAAGGTATAAATAATGTGGGAACTTAGGTAACCAAATCATGTGACAAGGTCAAGTGACCATAGAACATTCTTGTAGTGACTGAGCCTGAGATAACTTAATCACCCTCCTAGTCTGAATTGACAAGGAGAACTTGATAAAGTTCCTATTCGTTTGCTATACATTACTTATACACATTCTATATTTACACTTATTTGTAAAATCCTGTGTGTCTCCCTTGAGTTATTCTCTCTCATATCTATTGATTTTCTAATAAAATAAAAGGAAAAGAAAATAAATAATGACTTAGTCATTTGGCCATATCATAACACCACCCCCTTCTCAAGGTTGCTCGTCCCAAGGATTTCTTTATAGTTCATAGTAGGGATCAACCATATTCCCTATTTTGTTATCATCTTCCTCTGTTCACTCCTTTATTCCTGAGTTTCCCTGTTTGACCTCCTCCTCTTCTTCTTTTATGGTTTCCATCATCCTTTGTCCCCTTGTTTTTCCTTCCTTCTATTGTCTCCAATTTCCTTCTAACCTTGCCCAGTATTCTTCATTGTACCTTTTATCTGACCATCCAAATAGTTTCCTTACTGTGAACCATCCTGGTAATTCTCCCCTTCTGAATATTCCTTCCTCCTTTTCTTGTTTCCTTACCTCTTCCATATCTCATCGATATTCCTTCTTGTATTCTTCAATTGCTTCTCTTGCATTCTCTAAGTTTTCCCTCCCTTCCCAGGTATCTGATTCTGCTGTGAATTCCTTCCATCGTACCAGGTACTTGTCTTTTCCTTGTATTCTCCGCTTATTCAGGATTCTTTCCACTTCCCACTCTTCTTCTCCTTTGATTACTACTGGAGCTGGTTGCTCCTTTCTCTGCCCTTCTACCTGTTCTACATATCTTCGTATTCTGCTAACGTTAACTACTAAGTGTATTTTTACTGTACTAGGTAGTTCCAATTCTACTGCATTCGATGATATGATCCTCTTTATCCTGTAAGGGCCTACAAATCTTTCCGTCAGCTTTTCTGTTCTTCTTCCAACCATCTGATATTTTAGATCCTTAGTACTTAGCATTACTAAGTCTCCTACTTTGTACTCGTCAACTTCTCTTCTTTTTCTATCTGCATACTTCTTCATCTCCTCTTGTACTTTTCCCAGTGCTGCTTTTGCTTCCTCCTGAATCTCTTTCATCTTTATCATGAATTTCTCTGCCCCTTTGTATTTCCCCTTCTTCCTTCCTTTAAACCCCATCCTAGGATCTTGCCTGTAATTTGCCTTAAAAGGTATTGTTTGAGTACTTGAGTGCACTTTATTGTTATATGCAAATTCTGCTGTTCCCAACCATTCAGGCCATTGTTCTTGCCTATGGTCAATAAACATTCTCAAGTATTACTCTAACTCCTGGTTCACCCTTTCTGTTTGCCCATCGGTCTGTGGGTGAAATACTGTCAACAATTTACTCTCGATCCCTAATATCCCATTCAACTCTCTCATTAATCCTGTCACAAATTGGGGTCCTCTATCCAAAATGATGCTTTCTGGTAGCCTGTGCAGTTTCTACACATTATCTCTGAACAATTTTGCTAATCCTTCTGCTGATGTTTTTCTGTAGTTGGAATGAAGTGGACCATCTTAGTTAATCAATCCACTACTACTAGAATGCTATTGTATCCCTGCACTAAAGGCAACTTAGTGATAAAGTGTACCGATATATGTGTCCATAGTTTTTCTGGAATTGAGTTTGGCATTAATTTTCCTGCTGGTTGTTCTGTGCAGTTTTTATTGTGCTGGCAAGCATTGCACCCTTCTATATATTGTTTTACCTCTTTAGTAATTCCTGGCCACCAAAAGTTTTGAGTGACCAGCTCTACTATCTTCCACTGTCCTCCATGTCCTCCTACTGGTGTATCATGATGTAGTCTGATAATTTCTGCCCTCAATCTATTGTCTTTTGGTACATACACTTTCCCCTCTTTATATATAATGCCATCTATTTCTCTCCATTCTTCATCTCTTAACATTTTTACCCCTGCTTTCTTCACTTCTTCTACTGCTTTTACCATTTCATTGTCTTTTACTTTTGACTTCCTAACTTCCTCTAATAGATCTACTCCATCCACTATTATTTCTATCATCTCCGTTTTCCTTACTTCCAGCCACTCTGGTTTTACCAACCTCTGGTCTTCATTGTCTTTCTCTACTCCCACTTCCCAGTCTGGTCTTCTACTCAGACTATCCGCTTTCCCTATCTTGCTTCCCGGAACATGCTTCAGTATAAAATTAAATCTTGACAGGTATAGAGCCCATCTTGCTTGTCTCCTATTTAACTTCTGTGCTTTCATAAAGTACTTAAGATTCTTATGATTGGTCCAAATCTCAAATTTAATTGCTGCTCCTTCCAGGAAATGCCTCCATGCTTCTAAACATCTAACAACTGCCAACATCTCCTTGTCATGTATCTCATAGTTTCTTTCTGTATCACTGAGAGACTTGGAAATGAAAGCGACTGGTTTCCACATTTCATCTGAGCAGTTCATTGACAGTACTCCCCCAGTAGCGTAGTTTGACACATCGGCTTCTACTCTGAATTCCTTATCTAGGTCTGGTGCTGCTAATACTGGTTTTGTTGTGAATGCTCTTTTGAGTTTGTCGAATGCTTTCTGCTGCTCCACTCTCCACTGCCACTTTACATCTTTCCTTGTTAGCACATTTATAGGCCTTGCTACTCAAGCAAAATCTTTGATAAACCTCCTGTAATAGTTTGCAAGACCCAAAAATTTCCTAACATCTTTCACATTTTTTGGCTCTGGTGTTACCAAGGAACAGTGAATGTTCTTAGTGGTCACCCTAGGTAGATGTTCAGGAAGAACTCGATGGAGTTCTTTGTTGGATTGCAGCTCTACTTATACTATTACTACAGTGGCTGTACCCTAGAGTCCCATGGTCACATGTCCTTTCCAGAATGTTCTATGGTCACCTGACCTTATCACGTGACTTGGCTTACTAAGTCCCTATCCTGTTTATGTCTTTACTCTGTTGTGTACTTTGGAGGTTTTAGTTTGAGTGTTCAGATGCGTGGGAAACCTTTTCCTGCTCGAGGTTCTCACAACATCTGGCCAACTGAGTACTCCGTCTACTTTCTTCTCCTCCATTTTGATTCTATTAGGTCCTATTACTACTCCTAGGAATCCAATTTTTCTCACTTTCTATATGCATTTCTCCAGCTTGATGTACAAGTCATTGTCTTCTAGCCTCCTCAGTATTTCCTCCACAATTTCATCGTGTCCTTCCTCTGTCTCTGTCCCTACTAGTACATTATCTACAAATGCAGCAACCTTTCCTTCATTAATCAAGTCCCTCAGAATTTTATTTATTATTGCTGTCATGACTTGGCCAAATGACTAAGTCATTATTTATTTTTCTTTTCCTTTTCTTTTATTTTATTAGGAAATCAATGGATGTGAGAGGGGATGACTCAAAAGAGATACGCAGAACTTTGTAAATAAGGGTAAATACAGAATGTGTACAAGTAGTGTACAGAAAGCAAATGGGAACTCTATTGGGTTCTCCTTGTCAACTCAGACTAGGAGGGTGGTTAAGTCATCTTGGACTAAGTCACTACAATTGCCTGGAATGTGGCTGGTGAGTTTGTCATTCCAAAGAACATAACTGTTGGCTCGAAGGATCCTATATACATTGTAAACGCTCTCTTCCACTCATCTCCTTCTTTTATCCTTACGTTATTGAAACCCCACCTCAGATCCATTTTAGTGAACACCTTCTTGCTACCCATATTGTCAATTAGCTCTGTAATTAGTGGTAGCGGGTAGTTGTTCTTCACTGTTTGGTCGTTTAGGTTATGGTAGTCCATTACCATCTGCTTACTCCCATCCTTTTTGCCCACAAAGAAAACTGGTGATGTTTGAGGGGATTTTGATGGTCTGATATACCCCTTTCTCAGTTGGTCTTTCATGAAGTTCTGGACCTCCTCTCTCTCATTTTTGGATAAAGGGTAAATTCTTCTCTTCTGTGGTTTGAACATTTCCTTGAGATCAATAGCATGGTCCCAAGCTTTTCTAGTTGGCATTCTTTCTGACTCTACCTTCCCAAACACTTTCCTCCATTTTAGAAATTTCCTAGGGACCAGCTCTTCGATTTTCCTGTAGTTCTCTTTGATTTCCTCTTCTCTTCCCCAGTCTTCCTTGTCATCAATTGCCCATCTGATGATTTTCTCTTCTTCTAGGGTTGCTATCCTTTTTCCTTTCTTGACTCCCCTTGGTCCTGTTCTACTACATAAAGGTGGACATCTTGTCATTTTTACTTCCCCAGTTTCCCAATTAATTTCCAGGTTATGTGCCTGCAACCACAGCATTCCCAATATTACTTCCATTTTTCCTAAATCACATACATCCATCCTCATCCTTTCTACATGACCCTTGTAATACACACTCACTTCTATCTGATGTATAATGGCTCCTCCACTATTGTTTGTCCCATCTACATTTCTGACCATTATGGGTTTCTCTAGTTTCTGTAGCATAAACCCATGTTTTGCTGCTGCCCTCTTATCCATGAACATCCCTGTTGCGCCACTATCCAGGAGTGCTTTTACTGTGGCACCCTTGTGAGTGTCTAGTTTTTCTACTCCAATATTCAACCACACTTCTCTCAGTATTTTGAAGGTTTGTCTGACCTCCCTTTGGCCCAACCTTCCCTTTTGCTGCACCTTCTGGGACTCCTGCCCATGCATTGCTCTGCTGCACCTTTCTCCTCTTGGAGTGCACTACCTCTGTTTCCTGCCTTTTCTGGCATTCACACCACTTCTGTCTATCTGAAATCACCCCCTGTCCTCTATTCTCCTCCATCTGGCATCTTTTCTGTCCACACCTTTCACACTCCACATACAACACTATCACCTCCTTTGTATACCACTCTAGCTCTAACAGGCATACCTCATCTGGAATGCCCTCTCTACAGTGTTCCTGCACTTTTTGTCATAGGACATGTACTGGACTTTTCCTCCACTCTTTTTGCTGCACTTTTTGTGGCATGGCCACATGCACTACCTCTTCCACCACTCACAACTTCTTTTCTCCTTTCCAAATAGGACACTCTCTACACTTGTGCCCCTTCTCTCCATACTTAAAGCATTCTACTTCTACTGTCTCCTGCTTCCTTATCATTGTCTCCCTCATATCACACTGCATCACTCTATGTGACAGCACCTCAAATTTATTTTGGAGCACAATTCCCCTCTTCTCCTCTCTATCTCTATTCCTGCAATTTTGGGCCAGGTGCCCAAATCCTTTGCAGCATTGACATACTCTCCTCCTTCTTTCTTCTAATTCTGCCCTTAGCTTAGCGAGGGCATGCTTTTGGTTGAGCAGGTTGCTTATGAGAGCATTGTATTGTGTTTGGGACATCGTGTTGACATCTTAGGGGTATGGAATGAATAGTTGATCTTGCTAATTATACTATGTCTGCTGGGGCGCAAGATCTTCACCCAGCCAGAGTCCTACTGCCCTACTAACTACTGCCTTAATACTAGGGTTAGACTATCACCCAACGGATGGGATCCCTAATCTAAATGCCTTTCTAGGGATGCAGCATTACTCCTCTACGTGTACTGATCACAATGGATCACCAGTACAAGGTTTATAAGGTGAACACTAATACTTCTATCTATCAATGCTCAGTTGCAAGTTCTGGCCTTGATTACAGTACCTGAGCTTGGTACCGTGTCTCCACCTTCAGTCCCTAACTGACTGATAAGTCCTCTTAAGCCAAGGGCCCAGCTATGTATGGAGGTGACTAGTGATTGTGATAATCACCAGTCAAGAGTCAAGGTGGTTGTGAGAATAAGAGTGAGCAAGGTTTGAGGCAGACAGTGCTCTGGATATGGTATCAAGTTCTGGTGTAGCAACTTAGCCTGAGATAACTTAATTACCCTCCTAGTCTGAGTTGACAAGGAGAACTCAATAGAGTTCCCATTCATTTGCTGTACATTACTTATACACATTCTATATTTACACTTATTTGTAAAATCCTGCATGTCTCCCTTGAGTCATTCTCTCTCATGTCCATTGATTTCCTAATAAAAGAAAAGGAAAAGAAAATAAATAATAACTTAGTCGTTTGGCCAAGTCATGACAATTCTGGAAGATCATATGACCATGGACTAGTAGTAGTACAGCCACTGTAAAATAGTATAAGTAGTAGTCCAATCCAAGGAAGAACTCCATTGAGTTCTTCTTGAACATCCATCTAGGGTGATCACTAGGGACATTCACTGTCTAT